>JAEEGI010010878.1_pt1 | contig 19730 bp, 12 predicted proteins | sample 8958751 | NCBI WGS metagenome assembly JAEEGI01 (sample SAMN16246545, study PRJNA631951) | gut metagenome | biome: gut microbiome; feature: rumen; material: KS-attached | host: Bos | place: Iran: Karaj | collected 2018-10 | reverse complement strand
CCATCTTGAACACGAAGATGGGCATGTTGTTTTCCATGCAGAGGGCGACAGCTGCGGTGTCCATGACCTTGAGGCCACGGGAGATGACTTCCTTGTAGCTGATGTCGTCGAAGCGCGTGGCGGTCGGGTCCTTGACCGGGTCCGCGGTGTAGATGCCGTCGACCTTGGTGGCCTTCATGATCACGTCGCATTCGCTTTCGATGGCGCGCAACGCGGCGCAGCTGTCAGTGGTGAAGAACGGGTTACCCGTACCGGCAGAGAAGATGACCACAGAGCCAGCGGAAAGGAGCTTGAGAGCCTTGCGGCGGTCGAAGAATTCGCAGACCGGTTCCATGCGGATGGCGGACATCACTACGGAGTCGACACCCTGCTTGTCGAGAGCGTCCTGCATGGCAAGGCCGTTCATCACGGTGCCGAGCATGCCCATGGCATCGCCCTGGGCGCGGTTCATGCCGCCTGCAGAAGCGGAAATGCCGCGGACGAGGTTGCCGCCGCCAATCACGAGCGCGACCTGCACGCCCTGCTTGACGATGGAGGCTATTTCAGATGCCATGTCGGAGAGAATCTGGTTGTCGATACCGTGGCCCTTTTCGCCTGCGAGGGCTTCGCCACTGAGTTTCAAGAGAATGCGTTTGAATTTGGACATAAGAAGTGGTTCGTGATTAGTGGTTAGTAGTCAGGGTGCGTTCCGCACCATCTATTTTCTTGAATCTAATTTAGAAAAGTTGCGAAATGTGTCAAAATTGGGAGTTAAATAAAACAAGCCAATGCACGACGGAATGTTTTTTTCGAAAAAAACAGTATATAATTATAAATGGATGGTTCGATTTTGGAGCGCTTTATGAAAAATTGCCTTTTGCACCTCAGTCTTGCACTGATATCGCTTCCAACGATGCTTTTTGCAGACATCGTATATCAAGGAAAGCGTGTCCAAAAATGGCCCGCCGAGGCAATGCCCACGTTCGACAATTCTCGCGGTGCCCAGACTCACGCCCTCATGAAAACAACGGCTACGCAAACAAAAAGCCACTACGCCGCACCCAAGGGAAAATTCTACAGTCTGACATTGCTCGTCGATTTTTCAGACAAAGTAGCTCCAGTTTCTACAAGCGACATTGAAGACTGGCTCAACAAGGAAGGTTTCAACAAGGACGGCTGCAACGGTTCCGTGCGCGATTACTACCTCGACGTTTCCAACGGGCAGCTGGACATCGTAAACGAAGTTTATGGATGGTACCGTGCAAAGCATCCCAAGTCCTGGTACGAAAGCACCGACAGGTTCGAGGGAGGCAACAAGTACAAGGGCTCCGACATCCTCATGCAGGAGGTTTTCGACTACTTCGATCCGCAAGTGGACTTTTCACGCTACGACAACGACAAGGACGGAACGACCGAAGCCATTAACATCGTTTATGCCGGCGCCGGACAGGAATGGGGGCAGGGCTTGTGGCCCCATTCGGGATGGTCCAGCGAAAAACGCGACGGAGTCCGCCTCACGCACCACCAGATGACGGATATGCCCGGCAAATTTTCGATATATGTTTTTGTTCACGAAAGCGGGCACATGATTTTTGGCTGGCCGGACCTCTACTGGTACGGCGACTACTGCACCATGGGCAATCGCGCAAGCGATAACAACCCCGTTGCAATCAATGACTTTTACCGAGCAGACCAGGGATGGATTCCATTTGTCGATATAACAAGCGAAGATGTGAGCAGAGAAACCACCAAACCCGGTGAAGTCTGTTACCGCTACAAGAACCCAGCAAGGCCTGACAAAGAAGGACTGGTATGGTCGTACGTGCGCAACAGCGGTCGCAACAAAGTGCTTAAAGGCAGCGGCCTCCTAATGCAGCATTACGATTTCGCCTTCAAAGACGGCAACACCTCTGCAGACTCGCTCACCTTAAGGATCGTGCATGCTAGTTCCGCCGGCAAGTCAAGCGACAAGGAGCCAAAGCAGTGGCCGGACCCCGGAAGCACCGCGAATACGTTCTTCAAAAGCGGCTCCTACTCCAATTTTTCTGACGACAGTTACCCCGCCATTCGCTGGTATGACGGTTCCAAAACGGGACTCAAAATCACCGACATCGGGGTCCCCGGAGATTCGCTCACGTTCTGTATTGGCGGAAACTGCCCTGCAGAACTCGAATCGTCGTCAAGTTCGTCAAAACCAGAGTCTTCATCGTCCGTGAGTTCCAGCAGCAACCAGGAAAAACCCACTGCAATTACCAGGAACATCCAAAAAACAAGGCCTGGCAAACCCGGAAACATGATTTTTAACGCTTTAGGCAAACCTGTAGGGCAAAGAACCGAATTCGGAGCCCTACCCAACCTACCCAAAGGGGTCTACCTGGAAATCGAGAAATAACGCTTAAAAAAGGGATGACGATGGACCAAACACCTTTTTCCAAAGGCAAAATCATTTATTACAAAAAAACGTCATTCTTCTTACTTCGTCATGACGTGGAAACGACTGGAAGTGGCAGTTGGGCGGCTTTTTGAAAAATTTCTATCTTATACCCCAACAAATTAAACACTAACAGTTAAGGATATAATGAGTCTTAAAATCGTTGTGCTTGCCAAGCAAGTACCTGACACACGAAACGTAGGGCCCGACGCCATGACGCCGCAGGGCACTATCAATCGTGCCGCATTGCCCGCGGTCTTCAACCCCGAAGACCTGAACGCCCTGGAGCAAGCCCTTCGCCTGAAGGACCAGTTCCCCGGCTCCACCATTTCCGTGCTGACGATGGGCCTCCCGAAGTCTGCCGAAGTTATCCGCGAAGCTCTGTATCGCGGTGCCGACTGCGGTTACGTGATTACGGACCGTTCCCTCGGTGGCGCCGACACGCTCGCTACAAGCTACACGCTCGCCCAGGCCGTCAAGAAGGTCGGCGACTATGACATTATCCTCGGTGGCCGCCAGGCTATCGACGGCGACACCGCACAGGTCGGTCCGCAGATTGCGGAAAAGCTCGGCCTCACCCAGGTGACCTACGCCGAAGAAATCTTGAGCCTCGACGAGAAGGCCCGCAAGGTCGTGATCCGCCGCCACATTGACGGTGGTGTGGAAACGGTGGAAGCACCGCTCCCGCTAGTCGTGACCGTGAACGGCAGTGCCGCTCCGTGCCGCCCGCGCAACGCAAAGCGCATCATGAAGTACAAGAACGCTACCGCCGTCGCCGAACGCGCTCCGGAAGCCGCCGAGAAGTACGCCGCCCTCATCGCGAAGAAGCCCTACCTCGACATCCCGCAGTGGGGTGCCGCGGACATCGACGCCGACCCGACGCAGATCGGTAAGGCCGGTTCTCCGACGAACGTGAAGGCTGTCAAGAACATCGTGTTCAAGGCGAAGGAAAGCCGCACGCTTACCGCGAGCGACGCCGACGTTGAAGGACTTATCAAGGAACTTTTAGACGAGAAGATTATTGGCTAGCCTATGAATAACGTATTTGTATATTGCGAAATTGAGGGCACGACCGTTGTCGACGTTTCCCTCGAACTTTTGTCCAAGGGTCGCAAGCTGGCCAACACGCTCGGCGTTCAGCTCGAGTGCATCTGCGCCGGTAAGGGCCTCGATGGCATTGAAAAGCAGGTTTTCCCCTACGGTGTCGACAAGGTTCATGTGTTCGATGCCGAAGGCCTGTTCCCCTACACCACCAACCCGCATGCAGCCCTCGTGGTGAACCTCTTCAAGGAAGAGCAGCCGCAGATTTGCTTGCTCGGTGCAACCGTGATTGGCCGTGACCTCGGCCCGCGCATCTCCAGCGCCATGCACAGCGGCCTTACCGCCGACTGTACCGAACTCGAAATCGACAGCTTCGAAATGAGCATCGGTGGCGTGAAGAAGGCTTACGAAAACCAGCTTTGCCAGATCCGCCCAGCATTCGGCGGCAACATCGTCGCGACAATCGTGAACCCGGAACACCGCCCGCAGATGGCGACCGTGCGCGAAGGCGTGATGAAGAAGGAAATCGTGGACCCGAACTACAAGGGCGAAGTCATCAAGCACGACGTGGCCAAGTACGTGCCGGAAACGGAATACGTGGTCAAGGTGCTCGAACGCCATGTGGAAAAGGCCAAGCACAACCTCAAGGGCGCCCCGATCGTGGTGGCCGGTGGTTACGGCATGGGCTCCAAGGAAAACTTCGACATGCTGTTTGAACTTGCCAAGGAACTCCACGCCGAAGTGGGCGCAAGCCGCGCCGCCGTGGATGCGGGCTTTGTCGATCATGACCGCCAGATCGGTCAGACCGGCGTGACTGTCCGCCCGAAGGTCTATATCGCTTTCGGTATTTCCGGCCAGATCCAGCACCTCGCTGGCATGCAGGATTCAGGTATCATCATCTCCGTGAACTCCGACCCCGAAGCTCCGATCAACGCTATCGCTGATTACGTGATCAACGGCACCGTCGAAGAAGTTCTCCCGAAGATGATCAAGTATTACAAGGCAAACAACAAGTAAGCGCTATGGCAAATTTCTACACAGATCACCCCGAGATTAAATTCAACCTCGAAAGCAGCCCCTTGATGCAGCGCATTGTCGAGCTCAAGGAAAACGGCTTTGCTGACAAGGACAATTTCGACTATGCGCCGGAAGATTTTGCCGACGCTATGGACAACTACAACCGCGTGCTCGAAGTCGCTGGCGACATCACCGCAAACACGGTCTTCCCGAACTCCGAAGACGTGGATGCCGAAGGCCCGCACTGCGAAAACGGCCGCGTCCGCTACGCATCCAAGACCTACGAAAACCTCGAAGCCACCCGCAAGGCTGGCCTCAACGGTGTCACGATGCCGCGCCGCTTTGGCGGTCTCAACTTCCCGATTACCGCCTACACGGCCATCAACGAAATGATTGCCTCTGCAGACGCCGGTTTCGAGAACATCTGGTCCCTCCAGGACTGCATTGAAACGCTCTATGAATTCGGCGACGAAGACCAGCGTTCCCGTTTCATCCCGCGCATCTGCGCCGGCGAAACGATGTCCATGGACTTGACCGAACCGGATGCAGGTTCTGACTTGCAGCGCGTGATGCTCAAGGCCACCTACAGCGAAGCTGACAAGTGCTGGTACTTGAACGGCGTGAAGCGCTTCATCACGAACGGCGACTCCGACATTCACCTGGTGCTCGCCCGCTCCGAAGAAGGCACGCACGATGGTCGTGGTCTTTCCATGTTCATTTACGACAAACGTGATGGTGGCGTTGACGTTCGCCGCATCGAAAACAAGCTCGGTATTCACGGAAGCCCGACTTGCGAACTTGTCTACAAGAACGCCAAGGCTGAACTCTGCGGCCGCCGCAAGTTCGGTCTCATCAAGTACGTGATGGCCCTCATGAACGGTGCACGCCTCGGCATTGCCGCTCAGTCCGTGGGTATCAGCCAGATGGCTTACAACGAAGCTCTCGCCTACGCCAAGGACCGTAAGCAGTTCGGCCAGGCTATTGTGAACTTCCCGGCTGTCTACGAAATGATCTCGAACATCAAGGCTCGCCTCGATGCAGGTCGCGCCCTCTTGTACCAGACAGCTCGTTACGTCGATATCTACAAGTGCCTCGAAGACATCGAACGCACGCGCAAGCTCACCGACGACGAAAAGAAGGAACTCAAGCTTTACCAGAAGCTCGCTTCCGCTTGCACGCCGCTCGCCAAGGGCATGAACTCCGAATACGCAAACCAGAACAGCTACGACTGTATCCAGGTTCACGGCGGTTCGGGCTATATGCTTGAATACGCTTGCCAGCGCCTCTACCGCGATGCTCGTATCACCTCCATTTACGAAGGTACGACGCAGCTCCAGACGGTTGCAGCACTCCCGCACATCACCACCGGCAGCTACGGCCTCATGCTCGAAGAACTCGAAGCTATGGACGTTCGCCCGGAATACGAAAGCCTCAAGGCTCGTGCCAAGGCTATGGACGAAAAGTACAACGAAGCTATTGAATACGTGAAGTCCGTTGAAAACAACGAATTCACCGACCTCTGCAGCCGTCACTTGTACGAACTCGCCGCCAACTGCGTGATGACCCAGTTGCTCCTCCGCGACGCCACCAAGGCACCGGAACTGTTCGACAAGAGCATGAAGGTGTACTTGAACCTCGCCGAAGCCGAAGTCGCAAAGCACTACAACTTTGTGAAGAGCCTCAACGTGGAAGCGATGGAGAGCTATAGGAAGGCTTAAGCCTCGCTAACGCGAAAAGAAATTACCCCGGCTCTGACGAGTCGGGGTTTTGTTTTAGCATTTTCCCAAATCAATTCCAGTTGGATGTTTGCCTTTTCTCTTTCTACTATTAGGAGATAAGTCAAAAAGCAAATCTTTCATTAAAGACTCATCAACACCTTTTTCGGCAAGAGCCTCTAATAGTTTTTCCTGATCAGGCTGTCCCAATGTTAAACGATACAACAAAAGTATGTCTTTCATTCTTTTACGTTTATCTTGATCTATACTATGAGGGAACAAATACATTATTCGTTCAATCATTTCTGGTTTTACTCCTTTATTCTCAATAAAGCCCTTGGGCAAACACCAATACGGGACCATATCGCTGTACATATTTTCTAATTCAGCCCTTGCCGCTTTAAACATCTCATCCCAGCTGAATTTTTCTGGATAGAGGCGAGCAACATTTCGGCGAACGGCCAAACATTGAAATCTATTTATACGACCATCCCGTTGTTCAATATCCTGGGCATTTGCCGGAATATTCCAATGAACAATTTTTCTGCAAAACCAATGAAAATCTAGCCCTTCTTGGCCAATTGAGGTGCTTGCGAGCACAAAAGGCTTAAATGGTGAGTTAAAGGCTATTCGCAAATCATTTGCGTGAGCCACATCGCCCTCATCCGTTTTACTTTCAATCCCATAATTTAAAGCAAAATGGGTTTTAATGGTAAATTTCTTATTGTCAGCACGTTCTCCAAAACTAGCCTTTGTATCAACCTTTATAGGAGTGTCGTCACATACAGATGCCCCTAATCGGTAATCGAATTCCCTATTGATTGAGACCTTATTCCGGTCAAATTTCTTATTGCAAGTTCGTTCGGTCAAAGCACCACAATCTAGTTTGAGCATGTGGACATACTCATCCAGAGTTGACTGTAGATTTCCAATCAAGCAATAATCCAAAACCTTTTCATAGTAGTGCTTGCCACTTGATTTGAAAATCAAGTCAAGAACAGCTGCACTACACCGATGATTAAACAATTTCTTGAAAATATTTTTTGCGTATTCATTAGCCAAAAGGCAGGCATCTTTTTCAGAAAAACCTTCTTTAGTGAAAATTCGATAAAAGCAATTTGCAGGAGAAGCAATGGCTAGTTTTGCAAGAGTCTGAATAGCATTAATTGGCAATCCGTCAACACCATCTGATTTTCCATCCAAGTACATCATGTATTTACACAGATCCGTTGATGTGAATTTAGATTCATCCGTGCACTTAAAATCCGCAATTATTTCCTTTGAAATATCTTCAATAATATCGTGAACGTTTTTTCCCAAATAGGATTGCGGTTCATAGTATTTTGCCAATTTGACGCACGTGGTATTCAGCCAATTGTCTTCACTTGAAATGGGAAAGCTCCATCGCTTTGTATATCGTCTAGTTTTATCCACCGTTGCTACCGTCAAGCGTTCCGACTCATATGACAAAAGTGAGGCAAGCATTCGAGGGACTAACCCCCAAGCTGAAAAAATGAGTATTTTGGAAAAATCCTTATTTTCAGTAAAGACATTGTTTTCGGAAAAAGTATAATACGGGTGAGATGCCGGCACCCAAAGCAAATACTCCGGATGTTTATCACCATCAAACAAGTTCTTTTTTAACTCCTCTAAACGGGCATTATTTGATGGAATTTCCTTGTAAGTTTCCAAATCATTCTTCGGCAGCAGCAGAATGTGTTTTCTGGGTAAAGGGAGTTTTCTTTTCCCACGAAGCTGTTTCGCATAAACCCCGGATAAGTTTTGCTTCAATACATAACTATTTTCCATGAAAGAAAGTATGTACGGAGATGATTTTACATAATCAACTGGAGCTTTAAATGATCTAAACTTGAATTTATTTGACCTCTGAGCTATTTCCTTACAATTAGAAAGAAGTCTTTGCATTTGCAAGAAAGATTGAACATCCCCCTCCATTACATCAATTGTTTTTTCATCACTACGAATCAGTCCATCGGCAATTCGTTCCGTCCTGCAAATCGCCTGATACATTTTTTCTTCGGCAAGTTTCTTGCTAGCCAATAAATCCGCAGTATCAACAACAGCAAAACTACTTAAATTCTTTGAATACTCCTGCCAAGTTGTTTTGAAATCGTCTTGCCCTGATTTTTTAAACAAAAAATTCATCAAAGTCATAAAATCAGAAAAATGCTCATCGCACCTCAATTCATTTATTTCTTCTAATGTAGAAAATGGCTTGTAAGGAGTCGCCGACATCAAAAGAATCAGAGGGTCAGAATTGCCATCTTCGCAATTGCCAAAAAATTTATCGGCAATTAAATTTTCATCATTATCCTTACCACTCAAAAAGCCGCTAAAACGTTGAAATTCATCTAAAACAACAAGATCCGGCTCCAACAAGTCTAAACTATACTTTGCAAAAATAATGCGAAGCTTGCTAATAATATCAATCTTATTTTTTTCAGCATCTTCCAATAGCTTGCAAACATCCTTAAAAAGAAGGTCTTTCCGAATTGCAGCTTGAACATTTTCCTTAAAATTTTCACTACCCAATTTTTTTATTCGAGTTTGATAGTTTTTTATCGCATTACTCCAGGAAACTTTTTTTATTCGATCAAGATACTTGAAAAAATCTTTATTAACGCTCTCAAATTCAGGCATATCCTTAACAATGCAATAGATCAAAGCACGTTCTTCGATATTACCGCAATTTGATGTATTAAAAGAGGTTCCTGGAGTCAAAGGAATCAGTAATTCGGGCATTTTACCTTCTCCGTATTCTCCATCATCCTTTAATTGTTTGATTTTTTCTTGCAATACCAAATATTGCATAGACAGTCGGCTTTCCGACACATTCAAAGAATCATTCAAGCCCAACTTACCAACGTTCTGATTAGCAATGGTCAAGTTAGAGCAAACATAGATGACGCGATACATGTCATCACCAACATCGCTTCGAATTTTACGAACGCGACTTATCACTTCTCTTGCGATAATAGTTTTACCCAGGCCAACTTCATCAGCCAAGAGAACACGACGTTGTTTTCCTCCTTTACGAACAGCATTGTCAAAAATTTCCTCAATTCGTTCTGCAGTATCTATCTGAAAATCTATATTGTCCATTTTAATTATCCTTATCGACAACATTTTTAAAAGTTTTTAGCATTCTTTTAAAGCTCTCGTCTACAACATCCGAGCCTTCCATTTCCTTCACAAACTTTTCGATTTGTTCCAATCGCTTCGGATCCTCAGATACCATACGAAGCATATTTTCATATAGAGCTGGCGTCACAATTCCCTGAATTTTCTTTGATTTTTCCTTACGTCGCGAGATTCTTTCTAAAACACCCGCCATATCATCCGAGCCTGCAGCAGCAATCAAGGACACGTAGTCAATGAATTTTTCCTTTGTATCAACAATATTTTTAACAATTTCAGAATCTCGATTCAAAGGCATGTCCCGCACACATATTTTTACCACGCAGGGACTAATCTCTTCAACGCCATCTGAAGCCTTCAATACAAAGAACTCTGATAATTGACCTAATGATAAGTTCTCAAAAAGAACTGAGTCTTGTATAGTCAGGAAATTGTTTGATTTTTGCAGTGTCGCTATTTCTAATTTTATAGCAGAATCAATTGGATTATTCAATTTAACTTGGATACTATAATTGGTATTGTTGGAAACCACTTTTGCAGAAAAGCCATTGCAAAGTATTTCTTTAAATAGGGTTGCGAGATTTCCAAATTTTTCAGTTTCTGCAGATTCGGTAAATGGTTGAGTACACCGTTCAAAGTATCCTTCGTTTCTTTTTAAAAATGCATCTCTAACATTTTCAAAATACTTTGTTGAACGTGCAAATTTCAATCCAACCAGGAATTCTACATTTCTATTAAACGCGCTGTGAGTGGCATTGGCTGAACCCAAATATAGGTAATGCCCAGAATCGCCTTCTGGATGAGATACAAAATAGGTCTTTGCGTGTAAATTCATGCTACCATATTCCGTATTCATCGCCGAATCACTTACAACCCAGATTTCGCCGCCATTACTTGTGCATAAATCAAAAATTTTTTCGTCAACATATTCACGCCTTGTAATTAAGATCTTTTCATTAGACGATTGGCATCTAGCAAACAATACTTCCAACGATTTATAATCTATAAAAGGAGAAACAACAAGCATTGATGTTCCTTGCAAAGCATTTTTTAAATTTCCCAAACCTACAGAAGCCTTTGTTTTTTTATAGAACATTGGGTGAAAATCATAATCGCCATCTTCGAAGGGTCCCTCTAATTCAAATTTGCCCAAATGATCAATATCTCGAATCAACGATTCAATTTTTTTGCGTTTATTCTCATTCGTTGTAAATTCCGGCTTTGCTAAAAATTTCAGAAAAATTTTTAATGGTTCGTGCTTTTCTTTGTACTTTGCAATGACATTCTTTTTTAGTTTAGATACCATAGAAACGGCAACATCTAAACTTGTATCTCGAGTCAAATTCCTGCTCATGACAATCACTTTTATTTGTTTGTCATCTTTGTCTTGTTTACTACACTCTTTAATGATCCAAACCTTAGGGTGGAAATTGGCTGTTGGCATTTTTTTATTTTTGATTGAAAAAATGCTGTTTTCCAACAATCCAAACACCCGTTTGTCATCCTTTGGAATAGAAATTTGTCCAAGATTATGATAAACAGAAAATTTCTCAGCACTATTTTTTATAGCACTTAATAAATGACATGGATTTTGAGGTAAACCATTGTCGCGATCCTCTAACATTCCAAATGCAAGCGGAACTCGCAACAAAGCATCAAGACTCAACGAATAGGTAGTCCCAACAGCGAAATCGACCTCATAGCCGGGAGAATTCAGCAGGTCGGTAAAAAGCAAATCATCCATAAGTTCTTTACTCATTTCTCAGCCCCTCCCTTATTTCGCTAATAATAACCTTTACCAAGTCCCATCGATAATTCAATCCGTCCACGTTGAAATTATGGTCTGCATATTGATCATGTTTGTCTAATTTGCAAACACTGCCCTTTTTTATTTCACGTTCACGAAGCAGAAGCAGATTGTTTAACTCATCAAAATTTCTTTTGCAAAGCAATTCCACCGTTTTTTTGCAAAACTCCTGAATTTCTTTATTGTTCACCCTTTTTTGAAAGTGCAAAATTATCTCCTCTATAGCAGCGGGGGTAACGGTATCTTTATACTTTCCCCATAGTTTTTCAAACTTACTTTCATTTTCTTCTTTTAATTGAGTTTGCTTATCCAATATGGCAAAGTAAATCAAATAGCGTATTCTAAGAAGTTCAACAAATCGGGAAAAGACCATAGACATCTTATAAACAGCCTGAAATTTTTCATCCCAGCCTGTCATAAATCCTTCAAGAGCTTCATACTCCGTTTCCATTGTAATTGGGAAATTTTTGCTTAACAAATGGGCAAGAAAAGAATCCTTACTCAACACAGAGTTTTCAATTCTTTTCTTCAAAAAAGCCGCTTCCTCTTTTTCAAGTTTTAAGCTAATCCCTTTTGTTAAATCCTTAAAATCATATTTTACCGACTCACAAAAAGAGAAAGGCTGATCTAAGCCACCAAAAGAACCATTATTACGTTCAGTATACTTTCTTTCCCCTTTTTGCTGAGACAAAAGCCATATTATTTGATTGGCACTCATTTTTGAATTCACGAGTTCGAAAGTTCTCAATCCACTCATATAGATATATGTTGGATCATACTTAACATACTTTTGGGGATTTTTCTTGGCTTCCTCAATAGCCAAGCTTCCTGTAATACCTGTAGAATCCTCTGCGTTTCCGAGCAAAAGCTTCTGGGTTAAGTTGATTTCACTTTTTATAACAGCATCCCTTACATCCTTGATACTCTTATACGATCTTTGAGACAAGTCGTTGAATAAAGCCGGTAAAAGAACAAAGTATTTCGCATGGTGCTGCAATGTAGACATGCCGGGAAACAATTCTTCGCCGAAAGCGTCACGATATCTGCCAATTCCAATTTCGTCGAGAGCGCCAGGCTCTCGCACCTTTTGAAGAATGCTTCGAATAGTGGTAAAGCTATCAGGGTCAAAAGACAGAAAACCTATATTCATAAAAACTCCTAATGGATACAGATAGGTCCAATTTGAAAATAACTTAAATAAAGCCCGGACGCACAGAAAATTTACAAAAGACTCCAATGTTGTGAAAAAAAAACGGCGTTTTTGAGCCAAATCGTAAAGAATGTTGGGTATTCCAAGATGGAAGGGGGTTGCCTTTTTAGCGAGCAAAAAGGTATATTTAGAGTGGAGGATGCTCTTATGCCTATCGAACTACTGGAAAGAATCAAGACCCTTCCCGAGGGATACGAACAAGAAATCGTTGATTTCTTGGAATCTATCCTATTGAAAGCTGCTCAAGACCACAGGGCATCCAGCAGTCGCAGGATTGGCATTGCCAAGGGTGAATTGAAATATCCTGACGATATTGACTTCTGCAACGACGAAATCGCAGAACTGTTTGGAGTGAATTAATGAAGGTGCTGCTAGACACCCATATTGCTCTTTGGGCTTTGAACGACGACGAAAAGTTATCCGAAAAAGCCAGAGCCGTTATCAGCGATTGGAGAAACGTAATCTATTTCAGCAGTGTTTCCATTTGGGAAATCGAGATCAAGCACATCATTCATCCCAATGAAATGATTAGCTCCGGTTCCGAAGTTGCAGCAAAATGCAGACGAGCCGAATTTGTCGAACTGCCACTACGAAGCAGCCATATACAGCAACTGCATACCCTGAATAGAAAAGAAGGGAGTCCTTCACACAAAGACCCTTTCGACAGGATTCTTATCACGCAAGCAAAATCAGAAGATATGGTTTTCCTAACGCATGATTCTCTACTTGCCGATTACGAAGAATCTTGCGTAACTCTTGTCTGACAATTTATCAAAATCATTAATACAAAATACCGCAACCGTTAAGGTTGTGGTATTTTGCATTTCAGGGCGGGTGGACGGGGCAAGCCCGAGCGTTACAGAAACCCCTGCGGCTCGGCCATTGCCATGCGAGCATGGCTGCGGCACTCGCCTTGCATGGTTTTGCGGGTGCGGCGCCTGAGCACCCGCAGTGAGCTTAAAGCGACTCGTATTGCAATAGGATTGCATAAACCAGGGCCTCAACAATAGAAACAAGTAAACTTGTTTCTGCTGTATTCGGCTTAGGTTTATTTAACGAGTCGTGTCGGCGACCTTTGATCACTTAGTGCTTTTATACGATACTTGGCGCTTTAGCACCTTAGTAGAGTTATCCTCTTTGGGGAAGCACTTATGTGTACATGGCGACCTTTAGGTGGGAGCGAGGCGATGTCACATGTTCTTTTCTGCATATGAGCCGTGCGGTCTCATCAGGCTGTGAACAACAACGAATTCACCGACCTCTGCAGCCGTCACTTGTACGCCGTGAGCCACAAAGCCACAGGCGTAAAGCCTGCGGCGGTGGCGAGAGTGCAGCGTAACGAAACGGTCTTATTGGGCCGCCAACTGCGTGATGACCCAGCTCATGCTCCGCGACGTCACCAAGGCCCCGGAACTGTTCGAAAAGAGCATGAAGGTGTACCTGAACCTCGCCGAAAGAGCCAGTGCTGAGCCTGTCGAAGCAAAGTCGCCAAGCACTACAACTTCGTGAAGAGCCTCAGCGTGGAATCGCTGGAAAGCTACAAGTAGGCGTAGTTAGTAAACAGTGGTTAGTGGCTAGTGGTTAGGTTATAATCGCGGCTACGCACTGGTGTCATCCTGAGCTATACGAAACTTAGAACTTTAGTTCTATAGTTGAGTTATGCCCTTTGGGTAGAAGTGCCGCAAGGCACGAAGTCGAAGGATCTAGAAAAATTCAGCCCCAACTCATTGCGAGTCGGGGCCTTTTTGTTTTATTTCATCAAATACATGCTCATTTTTCATAGTAGCATTCTGATTTAACTTTATTTTGTAAACAATCTCATTGATTTCTTTGCATGCTTGTTTCTTTTCACGCGAAAGCAGCCGTAGACGCGGTGGTTCTCTTCGAACGTGTCGCGGCCCTTCTAGGCAAACCGTTCTTCGCGATCCTTGCGTTCGACCCTTGCCGTTTCCTGTTTCGACCATTCATGGCTTCGCCATAGTTGACTCATCGGCTCAGAAACAGGCCTGCAAGCGGTCTGTCGCGACACTCGGTTCATGATTTTTCACGCAGGGCTTTATCTGGAACATCAACAACTACGACCAGTGGGGTGTTGAACTCGGCAAGCAGCTCGCCAAGAAGATCCTTCCGGAACTTGCCAAGGCCGACGCCGAACTCAACCACGACAGCTCCACCAACGGGCTAATCAAGTGGTTTAAGGCACATCAGGCATAAATCGCCAAGCGATTTATGCAGTGGTTAGTAATTAGTGGTTAGTGGCTAGGAATAGCAACCACCGCTAATTTGTCATCCTGAGCGAAGTCGAAGGATCCAAGCATTAGAAAAGCCGCAGCACTCAAGCTGTGGCGTTTTGCATTTAAATATACAAGTCGTTCCCATGCGTATTTTATAACACGTGGCAATTCCACGCCCTGCGCTCTTTTACATTCCCACGCCTTTCTCTTCGAGCACCTTCATCACTTCGGCATACGGGAGCGGTTTCGAGAAGTAGTAGCCCTGAACGAGATCGCAGCCCGCTTCTTTCAAAAAGTCCAGATGTTCCTTCGTTTCCACGCCTTCCGTGAGAGTCCCGATATTCAAGCGCTTAGCCATTTCAATGATGGAACGGATAATCACCTTTGACTTTTCCGTGAAATTGCGCAAGAACAACATATCAATTTTCAAGTAATTGAAATCGTAATCCTTGAGCACGTTCAGCGAAGAGAATCCCGAACCGAAATCGTCCATCCAGACTTCGAAATGGTCGCTTTGGAACTTTTCAATTTGGCTCTTGATGAATCCGTCGTCATCGTCCAAAACAGATTCCGTAATTTCGATATGGAGCATATTGTGCGGCACTTTGTATTCATCCGTCAAACGCACAACTTCTTTGTAAATATTGCACAACTTAAAATCTAGGCGGGACAAGTTAAACGAAATCGGTACGCACTTGTGCCCTAAATCAGTTTCCTTGCGGTATTTTTCGCAAACCTTTCTAAGCATGAACGTATCTAGCTTATGTATCAGGTGAGCTTCTTCGAGAATCCCGATAAAATCCAGAGGCGGCAAGAATCCGTGTTCCGGGTCGTCCCAGCGGGCGAGCGCTTCAAAGCCACGTAATTTATTCATGTTTATATCGACAACGGGCTGGTAATAAACTTTGATATATTCCTTCTCGACAGCTTCGTCAATGTGCGCAATCAAGTACATCTTCAAGCGTTCGCGGGCGCTCATCTCGTCTGCGTAAATTGCAAAGTACTCGTCAAAATTACCCTTGATCGAAGCTTCCGCAAGGCGGGCCCTCATAAAGCACCGTTCAATTTCTTCGTTCCGCTCCCGTTGCACATAAACGCCCGCCTTGATTTCTAGTACGCCACGCTTTGAAAAATAACGGATTTTGTCATGTGCTTCTTTTATTTTGAATTTCATCCCGGCGGCATCGCCCACCACGCGGAACATATCGCACGACACATGCGTCACGTAGCGTTCCCCGAACAATGACTTGAGCGTGTCGGCCATATACCGCAAAGACGCATCGCCTTCGTCAAAGCCGAACCTCTCGTTGAACGCCTTGAAGTGGTCCAAATCGAACACGACAAACGCAAAGCGCTTTTTCGGGTTTCTATAAAGCAGGTCCTGCACATAATTGGTAAACAGAAGCGAATTCGGGAGTCCCGTCAGTTCATCGTGGTTGCGCGCTATTTCGGCCTGTTGCGTCAAGCGGACCGTTCTAAAGATGAGCTTCACCGCAATCGTAAGCGTGAACCAAAAAAGCCATGCCACAAACACAAGGTAATCCAGGAATTCCGGCGTAACCTCAATCATGCGCACGCACACGTACATGGCGAGGTTTACAAGCAGGCTAAATAACGTAACAAAGCCCAAAAAACCGAAACGCGTAAAAATTTGTGTATTGCGGACAAACAAAAGTTCGTTCCAAAGGAGCCGCCACCAAATGACGATAGCGACAAGATTTACCAAAGCGGCGCCGATCTGCGTCTTGCCAACCACCATGCCAAGGTAGCCCACGCCAACAGATGCCGAAAGCATGAACAACGATTGCGACCAGTGGATAGAAAGTCTTTTTGCGAAAACATAAATCGCCACAGGAATCAACACAATGCGGCTCACATAATCTACAATCACGTCCAGCATCAACGGAACTTCGCCCATCGCACATGAAAGCGCTCGCATCAACCCATGATAAATCAAGTCCGAATAAATCATGTACGGGGTCAGCGAAAAAACAGCGCCCCAAAAAAGCACTTTCTTCAAGTTCTGTTTCTCGCCCAAAGCCACTAATGTAAACAGCAAAAAACCGCTAGCCAAGAGGGACGGGAAAAAGAACACGTGACTCGTGTAATCTAATAGACTTATCATTGCTTAAACCCTAGTGTTATAAATATAATGTATAACACCCCCTCGTGCACGCCCCCACTGAAAATCGGCATGTTTTATGCACTACATTTTGGAATAATGTCTAATTTTTGCTCAAAAATAGAAGCCAGTTAAAAACGGCTGCTAGAGTTTAAGTCAGCAGCTACCGTTCCATCTTGTCGAAATCCAGCCCATCATCAATCGGCAGCGGTTCGTTCAAGTTCTGGACACGCACATTGACGGGCTGGGGGGCCTCTTCGGATTCCGTCGGGGGAGGATCCGGCATTCTCGTCATTTGCGATGTGCGGTCGTCACGTCCGCTCTTGGCCATTTCTTGCGCATTAGGGAGTTTAACCGCATCGAGCAAAGGAATCGGATGCGTGTTTTCGTTGTAAGAACACGCAACGAAAAACAAGGTCAAAAGCACCAATATGAATTTCATAGTACCCAAAATAAAAAGGATTGGCTATATTTGACAAATTAGCAATATAAAAAACAGTAAAGTTGACAAAAAGACATAAAATTCTAACATTATCGTAATTTTCACCTAGCGGCAATGACGAAATAAGATATATTTCTCATAACAACGGAGAGAAATATGAAAAAAACAATTGCCCTGTTCACAACCCTTGCCTTGGCATCCGGAGCTTTTGCACAAAATCCGAAATCCACCGGACTCACCGATAGCGATGTGAAAGCCTGGGCCAAGAATTTCAAGTCCATCGAGCGCGAATTCGACGATGCAGGGATTTCACGCGACGACGTGAAAAGCGCAAGCAAGCAGGAGAAAGCGAAAGCCGAATCCATTCTCCAAAAGTACGGCATTTCCGCGCCAAGCCGCATCGAAAAGCTCGCGATGATCAACCAGTGCGCAACGCTTGTGATGGCAGAAAACGGCGGGGCGGCAGCGGGCATCGACCCGAAAGCGATGGCGATGCTGAAAGCGATGGGCGTTGACCCGTTCGCCGAGCTGAAGGCGAACACCAACCAGAAGGACTGCAAGGTTGTAAAAGCGAACGAAAAAGCCGTCATTAATGCAATGAACGGAATAGACGAACCGAGTGCTCCCGCCGCAGGGCAGGCCGCAACGGGCAAGGCTGCGGATAACACAGCAAATAATGCAGCTAATGACGCCGCCGCCAGCTCTAGGCCGCAAGATTACGCCGCTGCACAAGTGGCCCAAATGCGTGCGGACAATCCGGACATGACCGATGAAGATGCGGAAGTCATGGCGCAAACCTTGAGAAAGCAGCCTAATTACGCGACGCTTCAAGCGCAATGGGAAATGATGAACAAGATGGGCGACATGGAATCGCAGAAGAGCGCACAAAGCGCCGAAGAAGAATTCAAGCGAATAAACGACGATGCGACCAAGACCAAAAATGCGATCGACGAACTCGCCAAAAGCAAAGGCGACTGCGGATTCATCTACAAGAAAAAAGACAAGGCGAACTACACAAAGAAAGCTCCTGTCAATTGGGAATCCCTCATGATTCGAGTGCAAGATCGCAGCATCGCCCTCATCCCGGTTACGGCCAAAGGCAAAAAAGAACTCCACTTCACATGGGACGAACCGAAGATAAATAAAATAACCCCCTCCAAAGCGACATCGCTTTTCAATCGATCCGAAGTCGAAACAACAGAAATGAACAAGACAATAACCCTCGACATCAGCTCTATCGAGATGTACGAATCGTCCGACAAGAATGTTTCTGGCAGGGAATACGTCATTTCTACAAAAGACGGAAAAGTCATTCATCTTTGGCAGAAATACCAAGACGACAAGTACACCAGCAGCGTGAACTTCAACGGACTGAAAAACGCTGACGCCTGGTCGTGGGGCGAAACCGGCGGAAATTAAATTTTTATGAAGCCCCCGCATGGGGGCTTTTTTGTTCTCCCCCGTTTCTCGCACATCATTATTTTCTTGCACAGCATTATTTTCTCGCACAGCATTACATACTAAAAGACCTCTGCCTACAATTTAGTATGTAAACGGCAATTTGCTAGTTTATCTGCATACATACTATTTTTCATTTTAAGCATTTTAGTATGTAATTTACGCACAAAGAAACAACCATTTTAACCGATTTTGAGCCTTTGAGACAACAAAGAAGCCCACAATCCATCTGAAAATGCCTTTTTCCAGCCTTATCAACTCAATTTTTACATACTAACACCCCCTATTTTTAATTTTAGTATGTAACGGGTACTTTTTTACCCACATTATCCACAAAAATTTTTCAAAAGAATTTGCTTTTCGCTGCAAAGTTGTGTATATTGTAAGCAGAAATCAGGCGTTGATATATTTTTATATATCAGCGCCTTTTTGTTTTTCACAAAGGCAGGAATTATGGGAGCACAAAAAAACATTCCACAAGCAAACCGCATCATCCAAGCAATAAGCACACTTCGTTTGGAACTGTGCAAACTGCAAACCAAAATCAAGGACAAATCAAAATCGCAACCAACAGCGAACCTTCGTGTCATCACAAACCACGGCAATTCACAATACTACATCGTCGAAGCAACCAATGCACCTAACGGCACATATCTCCCCCGCAAGGAAATTCATAAAGCAGCGGCAATTGCGCAACGCGATTACAACAAAGCCACGGCGACGATTCTCAAAAAACAAATCAAAGCAATTGACTCGTTCCTCGCAATTTACACCCCAAACGCAATCGACGACGCATACACAAAACTCCACCCAGGTCGCCGCGCGCTCATCACTCCCGTTCGGGAACCTGACGAAGATTTTATCGCCGCATGGCGTCACCTCCCCTACACCGGCAAACCATTTGAAATCAATGCCCCCGAGTATTACACAGCAAGCGGCGTGCGCGTGCGCTCAAAATCCGAAGTCATCATTGCAGACGCACTAGCACGCGCAAACATTCCCTACCGCTACGAATACCCTACAAGCATCAAAGGCTGGGGAACGCTCTATCCAGACTTCACCTGCCTCGACATTCGCACCCGTGAAGAAATCATCTGGGAACACTTAGGCCTCAT
>JAEEGI010010873.1_pt1 | contig 19734 bp, 23 predicted proteins | sample 8958751 | NCBI WGS metagenome assembly JAEEGI01 (sample SAMN16246545, study PRJNA631951) | gut metagenome | biome: gut microbiome; feature: rumen; material: KS-attached | host: Bos | place: Iran: Karaj | collected 2018-10 | reverse complement strand
GATACTTGCCGTTAATCTCTGCTGTTATCTTCAGTGCCTCCTGCGACAGCTGATGGAACATCATGTGGACATCACCACCGCCAACGACGGGTTTGCCCGATGCCATGTAATCACGAAATTCTTGTATTGTCATTGTCTCTGATTCATCTGATAAAGTTCATGCCTTGCCACTCTTCGCGTTCAGGATAATCGGGATTACCATTGGCGTGAATCTTCTTCAGTAACCAGGCCATGTTGTCGGCAAGCACTCGCATGGTCTGCATTCCCTCTGTGTCCTGTATTACTTCACCGGGTGCCAAGCCGTAGGCGATGTTCCAATATTGCGAAGTAACCACAGGCATGTTCATCATCTCGAATATCATGTTCATCGTCTGGTATGCAGCCGTAGCACCACCACGACGGCAGATAGCTACCGCTGCCGCAGGCTTGTTCTGTACTTGGGCACCTGAGAAGAAGGCACGTTGCAGAACTGCCATTACAGCACCGTTGGGCTGACCATAATAGACAGGCGAACCCACGATGAGCGCATCGGCCTCATTGAGCTTTTCAACGATACGGTTGCAGATGTCGTCATCAAAGACACAATGCCCTAATTGCTTCGCCTGACACTGTCCGCAGGCTATACAGCCACGAACGGGCTTGTTGCCCAGCTGCATGATTTCCGACTCTACACCATTCTTCTCCAATTGACGGGCTATCTCCGATAGTGCAGTAAAAGTGTTGCCATTCTTGTTGGCACTGCCGTTTAATAATAATACTTTCATTTCGATTCTGTTTTATGTTCTTTTGTAAACTTGTAAATTGCTAACGTAGGAAGGATAACCAATAGCAGCAACGCAACCTCTACCAAAGCATACGAGCCGAAATAGTCAACCAATGTCTGGAATTTCAAAACTCCATCTATCAGAAAGACCAGAAAGGCAAACCAGCAGAGAAAGAAGATGGCTGCATACTTGATTTTTCGTTTCTTCAGTTTCATTATATTCTTTTGACTAAATACATTTAAATGTGAGGGCAAAGATGGTGCAAATCGAATGCAGAAAGCTTGCTTTTTGCTGAGATGCAGCCCATTTTCGCCGCTCGAACTTGTTCGCTTTTCATTAAATAAAGAACTTTTGTTGCAAAATTACCAATTATCAGCGTAAAATCACTATCTTTGTAGCAAGTTTTGAGAATAATTAGGATTTAAACTGATTTAGTAAAAATCCAACTACCCGCTGGGCAGATATTATATAATTGCGTTGAAAATAAAAGGAATATGAAAAAGATTGCACTTCTTCTAATTACACTTTTGACTACATTCTTGTCGCAAGCACAGGATGTACAAAGCTTCGTCAACCATCAGCTGCAAACATATCCGAAGTCCCGTTTGCTTGACCTCTATAAGTCGTGCTTCCAAGATTTCATGGGAGCAGAGCACCTTGTGTCGGACAAACAAAGGGCGAAGGCTTATTTGGATGATGAGCTGAAAACAACCAGCATTGATGACCTGATGCCCTGGAACTATGAGCCTTGCGGCACAGACAGCAATTATTATCGTGTCAGTATCAGGACAATCAAGGAGTCTGTCATATCAGAGGATTTACTGTTGGATGCCTTTATCCGTAGTGCCAATTCCTTCAGGCGTCCATCTGTGGATGAATGGAACGAACGCTGGCACAAGATGATTGGTATGATTGACGGGATGCAGTTGAACCTGCCCCAATACGACAAGGACAGGCAATTCATCGACAGCGTCCTTTCTGTAGGTAAATATGCCATCAGTCACTCTCCAGAATATCGTGAAGCCTACCGGCCTCACTACAGGATAGTAGAGCGTAGTATCTTTGAACAAGAGATTCTTCCGTTGATAGAGCAGAAGACAATGATAGTAAGGATAGCTGAGATTGAGGTCTATCCAGAATACCTGAAGGACTATCTGAAGGCCGCAAGGAATGTCGGATCAGAGTCTGTCAGGAAAGAGCCAGGGGTCATTTGCATTTTCCCTAATCAAGTGAGGGCCGACGAGACCAAGATTCGTATCGTGGAGATATACCGCAACAAGGAGGCTTACCAGCACCATCTGACCACTCCACACTTCCAAGCCTACAAGCAGGGTACGCTCCACATGGTGAAATCACTCAACCTGCTCGACATCCAGCCGCTCGCTCCTGATGCTATGCAGCAGATATTCATAAAGCTGCAATAGCATATTTCTTCTATAGCATTTCTTCTAATCGTTCTACTGCTTGTGTAATATCCTCGGTAAACTGTTTGTGGTCACGGAGGAAGTCTACCATGCCATCACGTGTTGGAATTGCTATTAACTTCATCATTATTTCACAAATACTATTAATTCAATAGGCAAAGACGGTGCAAACCGAATGCAATGAAGCACGCTTCAATTGCTGAGGTGCAGCCCGTTCTCGCAAATATTATTTGCAAAGGTACTCATAATTCCCCGTTTTTTTGTAAATTTGCAGCCATATTTAACAAATATATGAAATAGGAGGCTTAATTATGGCACATAATTGCGAAAACTGTAAGTTCAGGGCACACTATGACAAGAAGCCCAATTCGTTGTTAGGCAAGTTCTGGCGCTGGCACATTAACTTCTGTCCAGGCTGGAAGGGTTACTTTACCTCCCAAAGCGAGGAGAAGAAAGCGGAGTTGAGGGAAAAGTATAACTTCACCAAGTATTAATCTATGGCACATTTTGGACAGCCAGAAGATTCACTGGCTGAAGGCCAAGGGATTCATCAGCAAGAACTGAAACAATAATACGAGAAAAAAAATGAAAGCAATTAGCACAGAAAAGGCACCCGCTGCCATTGGCCCATACAGTCAGGCCATCCAAGTAGGAAATCTCGTCTATACCTCTGGTCAGATTCCCATTGACCCTGCAACAGGAATGATTGTTAAAGGAGGCATTAAAGAACAAACCCTTCAGTCCTTGACCAATGTTAAAGCCATATTGGAAGAGGTTGGACTGACCATGGGTAATGTATTGAAGACAACCGTGTTCATGACTGACATGGGAGACTTTGCGGATATGAACAGTGTCTATGCAGAGTTTTTCACAGAGCCATATCCCGCACGTTCAGCTGTTGCCGTCAAGACGTTGCCGAAAGGAGCATTGGTAGAAATCGAAGTCATAGCCGAGGTCAAAGCATGATTCAAAACTACAAGATAGTCACGCTCTGTGGAAGTACCCGTTTCAAGGAGCAGTTCTTAGAAGCCAAGAAAACGATACATAGGATATGCGACCGTTATCAACAAGAACAGCAGGATTTACCGATTCCGTTATCCGTAGGATGACCCGGATATCAAACAAGTACGGAGCCATCAATCTCTCACAGGGATTCCCAGACTTCGACCCTCCAAAGGAAATCACAGACCGTCTGGCAGAGATTGCACCCCATGGCCCTCACCAATATGCAATTACATGGGGAGCGCAGAACTTCCGTAAGGCATTGGCTAAGAAACAGAGTCACTTCACAGGTATGGACATTGACCCTGATAAAAACATCGTGGTGACATGCGGTTCTACAGAGGCCATGATGGCAGCCATGATGACCGTTGTGAATCCTGGCGACAAAGTGGCCATCTTCTCACCATTCTATGAAAATTACACAGCAGACACTATCCTAAGCGGTGCTGAGCCTATATACATCCCACTTGTGCCGCCGACATTCTCTTTCGACGCCAACCAGATAGAGGATGCATTCAGGCAGGGTGCCAAGGCATTAGTGCTCTGTAATCCGTCTAACCCCTGCGGCAAGGTCTTTACACATGAGGAACTACAGACGATAGCAGATATTGTAATAAGGTACGATGGCTATGTGATTACCGATGAGGTTTATGAGCACATCGTCTATGCGCCTCACAAGCACGTCTATATCTCCACACTGCCAGGCATGTGGGAGCGCACTGTATCATGCAGTTCCCTCTCCAAAACCTACAGCATCACAGGCTGGCGGCTGGGCTATGTCATTGCCCCAGAACTCATCATCGACCGCGTAAAGAAGGTGCATGACTTCCTGACTGTCGGTGCAGCGGCTCCGCTGATGGAGGCTGCAACCGTTGGACTGTGTTTCCCAGATTCCTATTATGAGGGGTTGCAGGCACATTATACTCACATGAAGCGTCTGTTCTGTGACGGGCTAAAACAGTTTGGACTAGATTTCACTGATCCCGAAGGAGCCTATTATGTGATGCTTGACGTTTCGAAGTATGGTGTGAAGGATGACCTGCTTTTCTGCGAATGGCTCGCTGAACATGTAGGTGTGGGAGCTGTTCCTGGCAGTTGCTTCTTCAAAGAGGATGTGCATCATCTGATTCGTTTCCATTTTGCCAAGCGCGACGAGACATTGCAAGCTGCACTTGACCGCCTTTCAGCCCTCGATAGCAAGGCAAGAAATTACAAATAAGTAAGGCTTTCTTTTTGGAATCTCTCGCCTACGAAACCGTTGCCGACCTCGCCTGCAATGAGGTCGAAATGTTGGAATACAAGTGGTGCCGGAGAAAGGCTACGGATAGGCGAGCTCTGCTCGGGAATTAGATCGTAATAGTCCATCTCGGCTATTGGCAGGCAGAAATATTCCATCTGGCGTACTTTTATATGTAAAAAGGGAACTCCCATTTCTGAGAATTCCCGTGTCCTTTTGAAAGGCATATATAGAGGCAAACGTATGCTTTATCTGCGTCCAAAGTGACCTGCGTTACTATGTCCGTGACGTGGTGTATTGTTTGCCAAGGTGTGGTTTGAAATACTACGACCATTACGATTGTTAACTATCACTGGTGCTTTTGGATGACGCGGAGCTGGTGCCGGATGATGTACAGCTGGAGCGTGGTGATGTGCTGCGGACTTGTGCATATGAGCATAGTGCGAGCCATGAACTCTGTTGTGACCACCCTTGTAGGTCACATACACCTTTGGATGCGCATTATAGAAATGGCTTCTGTTGTAGTGAGAGTACACTGCGAATGTCCAGCTACCAGCCTTCCATGCCACAGGGCGATAGAAGTGGGTCAGTGCCACATACTTGTCGTATTGCCAGCTGTTCAGGACATAACGGAGGTCAGTGTTACGGCGATCCCACCAGATGCCGAAGACATCACCGTGTCCGTTCAGACTCATCAGGTAGTCGAGGTTAATTTCATAGACTGCCTCATACTGTGCAGCGGTGAGGTTGAGCTCGTAAGCCATCTTGTCAGAGAGGAAGAGGGCTTCGTTCTTTGCTGCGTTATAGCTCATGGCGTTGGCTGAGATAGTCATGACCATCATCATTGCCAGAATCATCAACTTCTTCATATCTAAATCTCCTATACTTTAAAGAGTTAAACATTTATTTTCTTAATCACGATGCAAAGTACGGCATTTTTCGGCTGATATGCAAAGGATATATCCTAAAGTGGAGGGGTGAAACTCCTATAAGTTAGTAGGATTTCCCCCTCCAGCATCTTTGTTCTGTAAGAAAATAGAAACTTTGTAGCCTTTACGACAGTTGTAGAGTGGCCGTTTCGAAGTTGATAGCGATGAAGTCCCTAATCAGTATTCATATCTTAATAACACGCCATTAATTAGGTTGTCGTCTATTATCCTTCATTGGTTTTTTGTGTATTTAATAATCTTCGTAGGACAAGCCTTCTCACATTTCCTGCATTTCAGACAATCAGGATGCAGGTAGCCCAACTGTTCGCCTCGGCTACTGTAAGGAGTGAGCTGCATAGGACAAACGCGGGCACACAACTTGCACTTCTCTTCACAAAGGCTGCTGACGTGAATACTCTTGTATACTTTTGGAAGCGGGGCTTTCTTAGGAGCCACCCATGATGAAAGTGATCCCATCGGACAGAAACTGCACCATGTGCGAGGAGCATAGATGAAGGACAAGGTTATTCCAACGATGGTAGTCAGCAGGATGATTTTCCAAAACACGAAGCCCATTGCGCCCCAGTCGCCCCAGGCAAAATACATCTGAATACCGAACATGGCAAAGATGAAGAACACCATAAACAGGCGGAACCCGAAGGTACGGACGAATCTGGGAATAGGACGATGGGGCGAATACTTCGACAGCAGGCGGTCGTACATGTTGCCTCTAGGACATACATTGCCGCACCAGAAACGCCCTTTCCAGACAGATGTCAGGACGGGACCAATCATGCAAATGAGGGCAGCCCAACCCAATACAGGGAAAAACCAACCCAGTATCAGGTATGCGAAGATAATCCAAAACAGCTGTGGACCTTTGGTCGCATAATGTCGATGAAATTGTTTTTGTGCCATATCTATACTTTTCTCTTCTTCACCTTGTTATATTTCGCCTTGACTATTTCGTATGAGTTTCGTGGCTGTTTCCTAACTCTCCTTGCACTTTGCCACTAAGCGCTTTCCTAACTCGTAGGCTTTTTCGAGGTCAATCGGGAACTGGGTGTCACGTATCTCTGCCTTGTGCGGCTCGCTGAATGTGGCAGCATCATAGCGGTCGTAGTTCGAGAACTGATAGGTGTCGTAGGAACATAGTATCTCCGTCGGACCGAACACACCGAGTTGCTGAGCAGAAGTGTCCATGAGGATAGGATAGTTCATCTGGCGATAGACCTCTTCGTTGGGACAGTTCATCGTATAGATCGTAGCCGAACAGATGCGTTTCAGCACGACGGGCTTGGAGTAGTCGGAGTAGTTGACGGCAGGAAACTCCATTCGCTCCATAAAGGCACGAAGGGCAGCTGAGGGGTAGCCGCAATAATTGGGCGAGCCGCACACCAATACGTCGGCATCCACAGCCTTCTGGAGTATGGGCTGCAAATCATCCTTGAAAGAGCATACTCCCTTCTTGCCACCTTTCAACTTGCAAGCAAAACACGACATGCAACCCTTATAGTTCAGGCTGCGGTCGTAGAGGTTCACCAGTTCCACCTCGGCACCAGCCTCTCTGGCACCATCCATAGCACGCTTCAGCAGTTGTGCCGTATTTCCGTTCTTACGCGGACTTCCGTTGATAAATAATGCTTTTGTCATATCATATACTGGGGAATGATTATATATTTGATGTTTATTATTCTAGTGTTTCGGCGACCTCTGCCAACAGACCGATGATGGGCAGGTGCTGCGGACAAGCTATCTGGCACTGACCACACACGATGCAGGCTGAAGCAATCGTCAATCAGCATATCCTCCATAATTCACAATTCTTCTTAAATCTTGGTGCAAATATACAAAAAAACGGATATTATTTTCTATATTTGCGCCAACTTTATGATTAATTATAGAAAGAAGTGACAATGAAACAGGTAATCATTCTTTTATTGACAATTATGGGAACATTTCAGTTACAGGCACAGGATCAGAATTTCTGGATATTCCTTTGTTTTGGACAGTCAAATATGGCTGGGCAGGCTCCTATCGAGGAGCAAGACCTGAACGTGAGTGACCGCTATTTGAGTATGGCGACGACAGACGGTGCTGACCGAAAGTTAGGAACATGGCGCAAAGCCGTACCGCCTCTTTGTCGTGCTGATGCCCATCTGGGGCCAGCTGATTGGTTCGGACGCACACTTATTGATATGGTGCCTGACAATGTGCGTATCGGTATTGTGTCTGTAGCTGTTGAGGGTTGCCCCATCACGTTCTTCGACAAGGATCAGAACGCACCGCTGATTGCCAAAGAAGAACGTGACTGGATGAATGGTATCCTGAATCAATATGGACGAGATCCTTATAAACGGTTGTTGTCAATGGCGAAGATTGCCGCCAAAGATGGTATCATTAAGGGTATTCTGCTGCATCAAGGTGAGACGGATGCCTATAACGACCAATGGCGTAAGACGCTGAGGAAGATATATCGTGACCTGCAACAAGAACTTAAGTTCGACTCTACAGCTGTTCCCTTGTTGGTCGGTGAGGTGGTACGTGGAGAATATGGTGGTATCTGCGGTCATGCCAATCCTACCATCAATGATATAGCCAACCATTATCCGAATACGTATGTTGTATCATCGGAGGGCTGCATGCCCAGTGATGACAATCTTCATTTCAGCAGTGAGGGCTATCGACTGCTGGGACGTCATTATGCCTTGCGCTATCTAGAGGCTACCAATCCTGCGCTGGCTGAGGCTTGCCGGTCGAAACTGGCTGCTGCCGGGTTGGACAAAACCAGTGATGTTGCGTCGAAACTGTCTGTGAAAACCAGACGTAACGGCATGATCCTCAACGTATCGGCTTCGGATTCGGTAGAGAAAGTGGATGTGGTCAGCTTCTCAGGAAAGACCGTCAAGACCTTTATGCTTGATGGCAAGAAGGCGTTTGATATATCCCTACAGGACCTGCCGAAAGAGAAGCTGGTGATCGTATTCCATAGTGCTATCGGAAAGGCGACAGTAGATGTTGATTTAACGAATTAGGATAAGCATGAAAGTTATTATTCTTAATGGTAGTCCAAAGGCTCACGGGAATACGGCGACGGCTCTGCATGAAGTGGAGCATACGCTGCAGCAGCAGGGAATAGAAACGGAATGGATTCATGTGGGTCATCTGCAGATTCCAGGCTGTGTCGCTTGTAACAGATGCTGGAAAACGGGTATCTGCAAGTTTGGCGATACCGTCAACGAGATTTCTGAGAAGATACTTGAGGCAGACGGTCTACTCGTCGGTTCTCCCGTTTATTTCGCTTCGCCAAATGGCACACTACTGTCGCTGCTCGACCGCCTGTTTTATTCCAATCTGCATACTGACTGGACGATGAAAGTCGGTGCTTCGGTGAGCATCGCCCGCCGTGGCGGAGCCACGACGACGATGGACGTGCTGAACAAGTATTTCCTGAAGACGAATATGCCTGTTGTGCCATCTCAGTATTGGGGAATTGCCCATGGCACGGCGCCTGGCGAGGTCGTCCGCGATGAGGAGGGTATGCAGACCATGCGACAGTTGGGCCTGAACATGGCGTTCCTTATCAAGAGTATCCGTCTCGGTCTCCAAAAGTTCGGCTCACCGAAGATACAGGAAGAGTTAACTGAGACACATTATATCAGATAAACAAAGACTTACAAAAACTAGACGAATATGAAGACAAAGAATTTACTTTCAAGTTCTGATTATGGAAAAGAAAAGCGATACCTACCAGATTGCCGCCGACATCCAATGGGAATATGCCGGTGACGGTGTTGTACGTCAGATTATGGGCTACGACAAGAACTTAATGATGGTAAAAGTGAAATGTAATCAGGGAGCCGTTGGCACTCTCCATCAGCATCCACATACCCAGACTACCTATGTTGCCAGCGGATGCTTTGAAGTGACTATCGGTGAGGAGAAGAAAGTCCTCAAAGCTGGCGATGGCTATTACGTGGCTCCCAACCTGCCACATGGTTGCGTCTGTATAGAGGCTGGTGTTCTTATCGACACCTTCACTCCTATGCGCGAAGACTTCTTGAAATAACTATTTCAATAAAAAATCGTTATATAGTCTTATCGCATCCTGCATGATATCACAATGGTCGAATGCCAGATGTGGCAAATCCGACAGTGGCCACCATTTTGCTTCAGCAGCATCATCCTGTCCAACAACAGTAATAGGTTCATCGATGATGGCTAGATAAGCAACCGTTATAGTCCTACCTCTTGGGTCACGATCAACCTTGGAATAAGCACCAATCTGATATACTTTGCTAACCTTCAGCCCCGTTTCCTCTTCAAGTTCCCTTATGGCACATTGTTCCGTAGTTTCATCCATATTCATGAAACCACCAGGGAATGCCCAGCATCCCTTGAAAGGTTCATCGCCACGTTCAATCAGCAGCACCTTCGGTTCTGCTTCTCTCGTCATCACCACGCAGTCTGCCGTCACTGCCGGTCTTGGATATTTATATGTGTATGTCATAAACAGCTACCTATTATGTCACCAATAATTGCTCCTAACATAGAAATTACCAATTAGGAGGCAATACAATATTCTTTACCTCATGTGCCTCTTCGAACAGTGGGGAGATTTCATCATCCGTGAATCCTGCAATGCCACAACCAATACGAGTAACGAGAAAGGTAAGTTCGGGATGCTGTTTGGCAAACTGGATAAACTCATCCACATACGGACGGATTGTTTCCACACCGCCCTGCATGGTGGGAATGGCGTAACTTTGTCCTTGCAGACCTACACCCTGCCCCATGATGGCTCCAAACTTGCGGTAGGCGACATATGCCGCTCCACCGCCGTGCATACCTCTCAGATTGCTGCCAAACACAAAGATCTCGTTCGGCTCCAGCGAAGTAATAAACTCCGGTGTTGTTCTTTTCTGCTCCATAACCTCTTCTTTTATGAAATCCATATCCCGGCATGACCTCTGTCGATACATGTCCGCCAAAGAGCCTGGCATTGTAGGTGCAGGCATCGAAGCCTCTCCCATCGCAGCCTCGCGACTGACAATCGCCCGCTCGTCCATCACTTCTGGCATATCCAAGTCCATGTCGAAGTTCTTCTTGAAATATGGTATGATAATTTCTTCCTTTAGTTTCTTGTATTTCTGCGAGATGGCCGATGGGGTCATCCCCATCTCAGCCGCAATCTCTTTCCCCTTAAAACCACGTAACAGCAGCATGTCGATAAGTAGCCTTTCTTGTCTGTCAAGTGGCGCATGGTCACAAACATCTTCCACCATCCGATTAAACTGTAGCCGCAAGTCGTTCGTCACGTCAAATGACCGTAAATAATCCTCAAACGTGATACTGCCATACTCTTTCTTGTACCATTTCAACGCATCAAGTACCACATAACGGAACCCATTGATGAACCATGTCTTCAGGCTTACATTCGGAGAGTGATCCTCCAAAGGCTTCCAGTCATGCTCCATCAAATAGATAGCATATTGATGAGCGAGCGACATAAAATCCAGATTTTCCTTCTCACTCAACTGATAACGCTGGTCAAAGATATAATAGCCAACCTGACAATATCCATAGAAATATTCTCGGATAATATCGGCATCCCCTTTACGGAATCCACTGATGATAGCCTGTTCTGACAACTGACGATGATACATAAAAATGATATTTGGGGCGAAGTTACAAAAAAAAAACGAGTAATGCTCTCTTTCTGAATATTAATTTATAACTTTGTAGTCAAAAACTTCTTATGAACAATCTTAGTAAATTGACAACTGTTACCTTACTGATGGCTATACTGATTGTTAACACATATGCTCAAAAAACAATCCCAAAGCCTTGTGGTCCTGTGCCTACGGAGAACCAGCTTCGATGGCAGGACATGGAGATGTATGCATTTATACACTATTCTCTCAACACCTACACCGATCAGGAATGGGGATTCGGTAATGAAGATCCGAAACTATTTAATCCCGCAGACTTGGACTGCCAACAGTGGGCACGTGTCTGCAAACAGGCAGGCATGCGGGGTATAATATTTACAGCTAAACACCACTGCGGTTTCTGCATGTGGCCATCTGCCTATACAGAATACAGCGTAAAAAACTCGCCTTGGAAGCAGGGTAAGGGTGATGTGGTACGCGAACTGGCCGAAGCATGTCGTGAGGAGGGGTTGAAGTTTGCTGTCTATCTCTCGCCTTGGGACCGAAATCATCCAGAATATGGGCGACAAGCATATGTAGATTATTTCCGCAACCAACTACGAGAATTGCTTACCAATTACGGTGATATCTTCGAGGTATGGTTCGACGGAGCCAATGGTGGCGACGGTTGGTATGGTGGCACCAACGAAACACGTAAGATTGACCGCACCACCTATTACCAGTGGCCTGAAACCTACAAGATGATTCGCCAACTGCAACCCAAATGCTTGATTTGGAACGACGGCAGTGACCGTGGCGATCTGCGTTGGGTAGGTACAGAAGCTGGCAATGTGGGTGAAACCAACTGGAGCCTGCTGAACGGGGATGGCGAGGTGACATGGTCCATGCTGCACCACGGATTAGAGGACGGCGACTCATGGGTACCTGGTGAGACAAACACTAGCATTCGTCCGGGCTGGTTCTACCATGACACGGAAAACGAACATGTCAAAAGTCTGACTAAACTGATGGACACCTATTATAAATCAGTAGGTCGGAACTCCACATTGTTGCTCAACTTCCCTATAGCACCCAATGGACGTATTCATCCAAATGACAGTCTGCGAGGCATTGCCTTCAAGAAGATGATTGACGAGGTTTTTAAGGATAACCTCTGTAAGAAAGCTAAGATAAACACTCAAGGGGATATGACCCTCATTGAGTTTAGAAAACCTATGCGCTTCAACCGCTTTCTGGTAGAAGAGGATATCCGTTACGGACAGCGAGTAAAGAAATTCTTGCTCGAAGCTTGGGTTGACAGACAATGGCATCCTCTGAAGGATGAGTTGTCGGAGAATGGTGATGGACTTACCACCATCGGTCATCGTCGAATCATCTGCTTCCCGACCATCAAGGCTACCAAGTTACGTTTCACCATTACCGATGCAAAATGTGAACCTATCATCAAAAAACTAGGCGTATATCTGGCTCCCGAGCTCACGGCTGACATACCAAACAGCGGAGAGAAAAAATCCTCCAGCCTGCACATCTTCTTCAGCAGTCCTCGTCAGATGATCATCGACTGGGACCGGGAACAGACCGTCACCTCGTTCCGTTATCTGCCACCGCAAGAGTCGAAGGACGGCACAATTACCCACTACACCCTTTGGGGGTCTACCGACTGGAAAAACTGGACCAAGATTGCCTCCGGTGAATTCTCGAACATTGTAAACAACCCTATTTGGCAGACTATCAAACTTAATCCCACCAAAGTACGCATACTCAAACTCGATGCCGACCGACTGGTCTCTGGCGAGCGAATAGGTTATGGAGATATTGAAGTGATAACAGAATAATACCAAGACCATGAGAAAAATTTTGCTTATCGTATTAACATGCTCAGCCTTGTTGGGGTGGGCACAGACAATCCACGACTGGGAGAACCCTGCTGTATTAGGTATTAACAAACTGCCGTATCATGCAACATTACAGTTGCCTTCGAAATGGAAGGAATGTAAGGAAATCATGAGTCTTGACGGACAGTGGTTTTTCCATTGGAGCCGCAAACCAGAGGAAAGACCTGTGGATTTCTATCGCGAAGATTACGATGTGAGCAACTGGGACAAAATTACTGTTCCTGGTAACTGGCAGACCCAGGGCTATGGCATACCCATCTACACCAATATCGAATACCCCTTCCAACGCAACCGCCCCAGTGTAACAAGTGAGCCACCAAAGGACTGGACAGCCTATGAGAACCGCAACCCTGTGGGTTCGTATGTTACGTTCATTGAAATAACGAAGGAGATGATTTCACAGAATCTCATCCTACATTTCGGTGGCGTTCATTCGGCTATGTACGTTTGGGTGAACGGCAAGAAGGTGGGCTATAGTCAGAACTCCATGTCGCCTGCCGAGTTTGATATTACGAAGTTCTTGAGTGTTGGTAAGAATAAACTCGCCGTAGAGGTATATCGCTGGTGCGACGGCAGCTATCTCGAGGATCAGGACATGTGGCGTCTGAGTGGTATTTTCCGTGAAGTGCAGCTATGGGTGCGTCCGTTGGTGCATATTGCTGACTATCATGTGACTGCTGTGCCCAATCAAGACTTCACACAGGCTGACGTGACAGCTGATATTACCATCTGTAATACAAGCCGACAGAAGGCAAGATACTTGAAGGTCCTGCTGAAAATCGATGGCAAAACGATAGAAGGACGGCTAAATGGTCTCGTTGCCGGTGACACTACTCATATACAACTCAAGTATCAGATGGAGCACCCAAGAATATGGTCGGCAGAAAAGCCGAATCTCTATCCATTCAGCGTAGAGCTTTATGATGCAAAAGGCTCCGTTGTAGAGCATTTCGACTATCATCTGGGAGTAAAACGTGTGGAATGTGTAGGCGAGGTGTTCAAAATCAACGGCAAGAACGTAAAGTTACGTGGTGTTAACCGTCATGACCATCATCCAAAGACAGGTCGTTATGTGGATGACGCTACATACGAACAGGATATCCGTCTGATGAAACAGGCTAACATCAATTTCCTGCGCACCTCTCACTATCCCGATCGTGAGTATCTTTATGAGCTTTGCGACCGCTGGGGACTTTATGTGATGGATGAAGCTAATCAGGAGAGTCATGGCTATGGTTATGCCAATGAGGAAATGGGGCATGACGAAGCTTGGCACAATGCCCATGTTGACCGTGCCGAATCATTGGTGAAGCGTGATTTCAACCATCCTTGTGTCATTCTCTGGAGCCTTGGAAATGAGGGAGGGATAGGTCCCAATATCCAGGCAATGTATGACAAAGTGTGCGAACTCGACTCTACACGTCTGCCTTTCTACGATTGTCATCCACGTTATTCTGCTCTCCATGACTATGGTTATCCTTCACCAGAAGATTTGCGCCGTGAGGCTGAGAAGGAAACGGAGAAACCGCTTATTGCCAGAGAGTATGCCCATGCTATGGGCAATTCGATGGGGAACTTACAGGAGTACTGGGATGTGATCTATGCTGACTCCAGCATCGCCGGTGCTGCCGTATGGGATTGGGTAGATCAGGGTCTTCTAAAGAAAGATGGTAATATTGAATTCTATGCCTATGGCGGTGACTATGGTGACAAGCCTAACCTTGATGCTTTCTGCATCAATGGGCTGTTGGCCCCTGACCGTACACCACACCCTCATTACTATGAAGTGCAGCATATTTATCAACCTCTGCAATTCACACTTAAAGACAACCAGCTCGATATTGTTAATCGCGACTATTTTACAGATATAAGTGAGTACGACATTACCTGCGACACCATCGTTGTTGATAAAGAACGCTTGCTGAACGTCCATGCCAGCTTAAAGACAGACAAGCCATGGGCGAAGAAAGGCTTTGTGGTGGCTAGCGCACAGTTTGTTCTCTCTCCCTACGTTTTCCCCAAAGCAATAACAGCCACTGCAAAAGGCTCAGCAAAAGGCATTACCATTGATGGTAACACCCTTACCTCGTGGATTGTCAATAACCGGGAGGTGTTGAAGGCTCCTCTTGAGCCATATTTCTGGAAACCTGAAAATGACAACCAGCATGCTGCTGGCTTTGCCAGTCGTGTAGCCGTATGGAAACAAGTAACAGATGTCACTGTGAAATACACCGTTATCGATGATCACAGCATCCTTGTCAATATGGACTACCTGCCCACGGCTGGTGACAGACCTGTCATCCCCAAGTTAGGCATGCGGATGCGCATTCCTGCCGACATGACCCATATCGAATATTATGGTCGCGGACCATGGGAGAACTATCCGGATCGCAAACACAGTGCTTTTCTCGGACATTACAAAATGCCGCTTTCTGAATATGAGACAGAATACATCCATCCGCAGGATAATGGTTGTCGGACCGATATACGCTGGTTCTGCATTACGAATGGAGAAAATACTCTTCGCATTGATGGCTTACAGCCGCTTTGTATTCGTGCTTGGAATTATGGAGAAGAGAATTTAGAAGGAGTTCGCCATCCCCATGAAATACAGCGTGGTCAATTTGTCAATCTGAATATCGACCTCAATATTCATGGTGTGGGAGGCATCGACACATGGGGCAGACGTACCCTGCCACAGTACACCATAGATAGTAACAAGCCATATCATTATGCTTTTATACTTAGTTGGCATTAACTATAGCTGTTCACGCAACTAATTGTAACTTTGCAACGTCAAAAATATAAAAACGTTTAGCGACAAATGAAACGACTTTTATATCTGGACAATCTGAAAGCATGCCTGACAGTGTTGGTGATATTCCATCACGCTGGACAGGCTTACGGTGATGGTGGAGCCTGGGCCTATACACCCAGTAATCCTGCCGAGGTGATGCCTTGGATATGGCATTTCTTCTCAGTGAATGCAGCCTTCTTCATGGGACTGTTCTTTCTCATCTCAGGCTATTTCGTTCCTGCGAGTTACGATAAACAGGGAGCTTCGGTATTTGTCCAAAAGAAACTGATACGCCTGGGCATACCCCTGTTGGTGATGGGCGGATTGCTGAGCGTGCTGTCAGGAAAACTGGAGATTGGCCACATGTGGTATATTGAAAGTCTGCTTGTGTTCTGTTTGATCTATGCCTTGATACGACTGATATGCAAGCCCATCGATGGTAAGTGTTCATCAAAGCCTACCATCATCGGACTGCTGATATTTGGTAGCGTCATGGGTATTGGCAGCTACTTCATCCGTCAGGTCAGTCCGCAGGATCATTGGATATGGCCCTTTGGTATCATCCCCTTGCCAATGGAGCCTGCCCACTATCTGCAATACGTCATGATGTTTGTCATCGGCATTATTACCACCATCTGTTCGTTTGTATTCACTTGGATAGTAAGAATGATTCCTGGAGCAAAGAAGATATTATAATGGAAACAAATCGTATCGTATTGCGCCCTTGGCGTGAATCGGACGCAGAGACGCTGTTCAAATGGGCTTCCGATCCAGATGTCGGGCCTCGTGCAGGATGGGCACCACATAAGAGTGTGGAAGAGAGTCTGGAGATTATCCGTACTGTATTCCATGACGTAACCAATACATGGGCTATTGAATTGAAAGAAACAGGCTTGCCGATTGGTGCCATGGGCTATGGTCCATCGTGTGAATGCGACTTGCCAGCCCGAAAGGGTGAACCACTCATCGGCTATTGGGTGGCGAAACCCTATTGGAATCGTGGTATCTGTACGGAGGCGCTACAGCTGATGTTAGACCATATCCGACAAAAGACTGATATCAAATCACTCATCAGTGGCCACTTCGTCGACAACCCCGCTTCAGGCCGGGTGATGGAGAAGTGTGGTTTTATTCCAACAGGTGAAACCTGCATCGATGAAAAGCAGTACCAAGGTAAGAACAGACCAATTAGAATATTAAGATTAGAACTTAACAAATGATATTATGGATCAGAAATTTTGTCAGAGTTGCGGCATGCCGCTAACAGAAGATGTCCTCGGCACGAATGCTGATGGCAGTAAGAATGAAGAATATTGCATGTACTGCTACAAGGACGGCAAATTCGTGCAGGATTGTACGATGGAAGAGATGATTGAGCATTGTGCACAGTTTGTTGGTGCTGTCAACGAGGGGTTGGAGAAGCCCATCACTAAAGAGGAATATATCGGCATGATGAAATCGTACTTTCCCCAGTTGAAGCGTTGGCGCCAAACGCTGGATGTCAGTAATGATGAGGTCATGAATGTTAATCCCGCGTTGGCAGGCGTTAAAGAACTCATTGCACAGATGGCCGACAAACTGCCCATCGCTTACATCTCATCCGTAGATCAAGAAGGCTTTCCTTGGACCAAGGCCATGTTGAAGCCACGCAAACGTGAGGGTATCAAAACCTTTTACTTTACAACCAACACATTCTCAATACGCGTGGCTCAATACAAAACTAATCCTAAGGCCAGCATCTATTTCTGCGATGCGGAAGGCTTCAGGGGCATGATGCTGCGAGGCATGATGGAGGTACTGACGGATGCCGCCTCGAAAGAGATGATCTGGCATAATGGCGACGAGCAGTACTATCCTGGCGGTGTGACCGATCCTAACTACTGCGTGTTGAAGTTCACCGCCACCGATGGGCGCTTCTACAGCGATTTCTATCCACGTAGCTTCGTGATTGAATAAATAATATGAATACTAATGAAAATCAGATGCAACTCCGGGCATTTAATCCCGATGACGCAGAGACGATTCTGAGTTGGTGCAAGGATAAGCATGCCTTCCGGCTTTGGAGTGCCGACAGGTATAAGGATTTCCCTGCTCTGCCTGAGGAGATGATGGAGCAATACAAAGGAGATAATATGTATCCTCTCACAGCTGTTGTTGACAATCACGTCATTGGGCATATCCTTTTGAGATATCCATCAGAGGATAAGACTGTCATCCGCTTCGGCTTTGTGATAGTCGACGACTCGAAACGGGGCAAGGGCTATGGCAAGCAAATGCTACGCCTCGCCATCGATTATGCGAAGCGAGAACTGGGTGCTCAGAAGATTACCTTAGGGGTGTTCGATAATAACCCCTCGGCCATTCATTGTTACGAGTCGGTAGGGTTCGTTGTGACTGGTACCGACACCTATGCGATAGATGGTGAAGAATGGAGTGGAAAAGAAATAGAATTAGAAATAAAAAACAAGTTGTAAAATGATGAAAGAAATATTGTACATTCTGCTGGATAATTATGCCGAGCACGAGATAGGTTTTCTGCCAGGTGCAGTGAGCACCGATGCCACAGGCTTTCGCATGCCCATTTCTTTCCAATTCCACCATGTGCAGATGGATGGCGGACATGCCGCCCGATTCTTAGAAGAACTGCAAAAAACAATCAACACGATATGAGTAATGTATAAAACTAGCAATCTCCCCAACACCCGAATCGATGTGGCTGATGCCCTGCGAGGCATCGCTGTGGCAGGTATCATCCTGTATCACTCCGTAGAGCACTTCAACATCTTCACGCAAGAGCCGATAGTCCATCCGCTAGCGAGTGACCAGACGGTAGCGGATGTACTGGCATGGCTGCTCTCAGGCAAGATGTATGGTATCTTCGCCATGCTCTTCGGCTTGAGTTTCTTCATTATGAACGACAACCAGCAGCAGAAGGGTAAATGCTTCTCGGGCCGCTTTGCCTGGCGCATGTGCCTGTTGTTCGGCTTCGGCATTGTCAACGTGGCTTTCTACGATGGCGACATCCTGATGCTCTATGCCTGCTACGGTCTGCTACTCATCCCGATTAGTTATTTACCGTCGAAGTGGGTGTGGTGTATTATTGCCTTATTAGCTATCCAACCTGTGGAACTCTTCTGCCTGCTGACAGGCTATGAGATTGACCATACCAGATTCTACGAGATATCTGGCATCATCAATGCCGCTCATGAGCATGGTACGTTCTGGGAGAACACACTCACCAACCTGCAATATGGCTTTGAGGTGAATCTGCGCTTCAATATCTTTAGCGGACGACTGACACAGTTACTCTGCCTTTTCATCCTCGGCATGCAGTTGGGGCGTCAGAGGCTCTTTTACAATGAGGGGAGACATCTGAAGATCTGGCATAACATTCTCTTTTGCTCTGCTATCGTAGTCCCAGCGTTGAGTTTCGTGGATTTCTGTGAACTTGACTCCTGGTTGAAGCCTATTTACAGCCTTATCATACTGTTGATGATCGTCTCGGCAATAGTTTCTGCCTGGTACGCTTTCGAGGGTGTTCGGCGTGTGCTTCATCACCTCTGTATCTTCGGTCGCATGAGTCTTACCAACTATCTGCTCCAGTCCGTTATCGGCTGTGCCATCTTCTGCGGCTATGGCCTTGCCTGTTATCGCTATTTGGGTGTTACCTATGCCGTCATTGTGGGATGTGGAATGGTCGTTTGTCAATATCTCTTTGCCCGTTATTGGTTCAGCAACCATCCTCGCGGACCGTTAGAGGGCCTTTGGAGAAAACTGACATGGATTAATTTTTAAGTTAATTTTTTGCATATTTCATAAAAACATCGTATATTTGCACCGTCATAACTTATAAGTTAAGAATTGGAAGATAAAAATGAAGCAAGAATATACGATAGAACTCGTTGAGGAATACGATAACGTCAATTTCTACAGCATACATCTGGAAGGTGAGGCACTGACGGAAATGGAGGCTTTCTTTGAGAAATTCCCCGTTGGGTGTGAATATGACGATGA
>JAEEGI010010863.1_pt1 | contig 19742 bp, 16 predicted proteins | sample 8958751 | NCBI WGS metagenome assembly JAEEGI01 (sample SAMN16246545, study PRJNA631951) | gut metagenome | biome: gut microbiome; feature: rumen; material: KS-attached | host: Bos | place: Iran: Karaj | collected 2018-10 | reverse complement strand
TCGAAAGGCCAGAGCAGACGTTCGTGTTGTCTTCGAGCGAAAACGAAGTTACGATGCAGTTGTAGTAGTCGGTCACTATTGTCTCCGAGTCGTTGCCTGAGCCCAAGCAGGAGGTGAGGCCTATGGCGACCAATGTCCAACAGATCAGACCGGATATATGTCGAAATAGTTTCATATCTATTTTTATACCAAAAATCGTGCGCAAATTTAGTGATTTTTCTTCAAAGATGGCCCTTTTTAGGCACATAATTATAATATTTTAGGGGAATTTCGTGTGAAAATGCATTTTTTTTAGAAATTATGACACCTTTTTATGTCAATCTTTCATAAAAAATCCCTAACTTTGCACCATGCTTGACACAATTAAAATAATACGCGCGAAGTTGTCGCAGGTGGTCGATTCCCAGGGTTTGCCGCTTTACGACGAGCGTGAAGTGCGTGCACTCGCCGACCTTTTGCTCGAGGAAGTGTGCGGCATCACGCGCACCGATCGTCTCATGCATCCCGAGCGCATCCTCGCTGCCGAAGAACGTACGCGACTCTCGTCCATCGTCGCTCAAATGGAACAGGGTGTTCCCGTCCAGCAGGCCTTGAGATATGCGTGGTTCTATGGCATGCGTTTCGAGGTGAGCCCCGATGTGCTCGTTCCTCGGCCCGAAACTGCCGAACTCGTCGATTGGATTGTTACCGATTTGCGTTCGCGCCCAACGTCGTCGTCCGATGTTTCCTCGCCTGTTTCGAAGCCCCTCACCATTTGCGACATCGGCACCGGATCGGGGTGCATCGCCATCAGTCTTGCACGTTGTTTTGAGAATGCAAAGGTCCTCGCTATCGACATTTCTCCGGCTGCTTTGAACATCGCTCGCCGCAATGCCTGTCAACAAAATGTTGATAACTTGCAATTCGCTCAAATAGACGTACTTGAATATGTTGATAACTTGGCTTCAAACATAGAAAATACCTCCAAAAACAATACTTTTCCACAGGGTTATCAACATCTCGATATCATCGTCAGCAACCCGCCTTATGTCTGCCGAAATGAGGCTGCCCAGATGTCCGAAATCGTTCTGGAACATGAACCCGAAGTTGCCCTTTTCGTGCCTGACGACGACCCGCTCCTATTTTATCGTGCGATTGCCCGTTTGGGTCAAAAGCACTTGAAGAAAGGAGGTTTTCTTTATTTCGAGATCAATGCTGCTTTTGGTGAAGCCACGTGCCAGTTGCTTGGCCAGATGGGTTATCGCAATGTCGAGCTGCGTCGCGACATCACAGGCCGCGATCGTATGGTGAAAGCCCTCTATAGTTGATTGCTGCCCACTTCCCCTTTCGGTTGCAACCTACTTTCATTGTTAATTATTATTTGTTTATTTTTATTTCTCTTGTCAATTATGAAATTGACTTACGATCAAGCTCTAAATCATGCTGCCGCCCTCTGTAGCCAGAGCGAACGCTGTCCTGGCGACATCTTCACAAAGGCACAATCCTGGGGCCTTACTGAGCCGGAGGCTGCCCGTTTAGTGGGATATCTGACGAGCGAAGGGTTCCTCGATGAGGCACGTTTTGCCCGAGCCTTCGTGAATGACAAGTTTCGCTTTGAACAGTGGGGTAGAGTCAAGATAAGATACGCCCTTCGTGCCAAGGGCATCGACGATGGCCTCATCGACGAGGCTCTCGACGAGAAGATTGATCCCGACGAATATATTGCCACCTGTAGCGACCTTTTGATCAAGAAGATGCGCACTCTCGACCTTCCCCTTTCACCTGTCGATCGTGCTCGTCTCCTTCGCTTTGCTGCCCAGCGTGGCTTCGAATCCTACATTATCTCTAAGGCCCTTCATAGCCTTTCATACCCATCTTAACCTTTCGAACCCTTCGAACCCTTCATAACCCTTTCGATGCTCTCCTTGATTCTCCCCCGTCGATGTCCCTATTGCGACAGCACGTTGCTGCCGGAGGAGGAGGGTGTGTGCCTGCGCTGTCTGCCCCTCTTGCCCAGGGTGCATGCCGAGCAGCCCAATAACGACGTCGAGCGCCGTCTTTTCGGACGATTCCCTTTCGAGCACGCAACGTCGTTCTGCTATTATGGGCAAAAGGAACCCTTTGGCAATATCATTCGTCAGTCGAAGTTCCACGATCGGCCTTGGTTGAACGCTTGGGCAACGCGACTTTTCGTGCAGGAATTGCAGTTGGCGGCCGATGAAAGAGGAGGAGAGGGCTGGCCTTACGACATTGACGTCATTGTTCCTGTTCCGCTCCATCCGTTCCGATCGCTATGGCGTGGCTACAACCAGTGCGCTGGCATTGTCGAAGTGCTGAAGCGGGCGTGGCATTTACCTTTGGAGACGCATTGTCTTTTCAAGCGTCGGCACACGCGCTCACAGGTTGGACTGTCAAGCAGCGAGCGGTTTTGGAATGTGACCAACTCCTTCGGCGTGCGTCATCCTGAGCGCCTCGCTTCGCGACATGTACTCATTGTCGATGATGTGCTCACCACGGGCTCCACGATGGTGGCAGCCGCCGATGCCCTGCTCCAGGCAGTGCCCGATGTTCGCCTCAGCGTCCTCACGCTCGCCTTTGCAAGAGGTTAGTCATTGCCCCCTCAAAATGTCATTTCTCTCCCGAAATGCCCTTTTTTGTGCCCATTTATATTTTTTTAGTTGTACGTACACGCGAAATGTCATTTTTTTACGTTACATTTGCAAACCTATAGCAAAACAATCAAATATTCAAACATAGATATGAAAACTATCGAACGTCTCGTAGCTGAAAAGCTTATGGCCATCAAGGCCGTCAAGTTGCAGCCCACCCAGCCCTTCACTTGGGCATCTGGTTGGCATTCACCCATCTATTGCGACAATCGCAAGACCCTCGCTTTCCCCGACATTCGCACCATCATCAAGACGGGTCTCGTCAGCGCCGTGCAGCGCATCTATGGCGACAAGGTCGATGCCATCGCAGGTGTGGCCACTGGAGCCATCGCACAGGGTGCCCTTGTTGCCGATGCCCTCGGCGTACCCTTCGTCTATGTGCGTTCTGCTCCCAAGGACCATGGTATGGGCAACCTCATCGAAGGTCAGATCGAGGAGGGTTGGAACGTTGTTGTCATCGAGGACCTCATCTCCACCGGTGGCTCCAGCCTCAAGGCCGTCGCAGCACTCCGTCAGGCTAATGTCAACGTGCTGGGTATGGTGGCCATCTTCACCTATCAGTTCCCGCAGGCCCAGCAGGCATTCGAGGAGGCTGGTGTCGAGCTGACCACTCTTTCCAACTACACCGAGCTCGTCGCCGAAGCCGCCGAACAGGGCTACATCCAGCCCAGCGACATCGAGGTCCTCAAGCTCTGGCGCGCCAATCCCAGCGAATGGGGCCGCTAAATTGAGCCCTCGCTCGGGTTCGGCTTTTTGCCCCGCTCGGCTTTTGCGTGTCCCCCGTTTTTTTTGTCAGCAGCCATCTATGGCTGCTTCCTAACCCTTCGAACCCTTCTTAACCCCTCTTAACCCCCATTCACCATCCCTATGTCCAAATATCAAAGCGAGGTAAAGATCATCCCCGCATCACAATACCAGGTTTGGAACCGCATCAGCGACCTGTCGCAGTTCCAGACCATGAAGGACAATATGTCCCCCGAAATGAAAGAAGCCCTCAAGGCAAAGATCGCCGAGCAGGGCGGCGGTAAGATTACCCTGAGCGACCTGTCGTTCACGCGCGACACCGCCCTCTTCAAGGTTAATGGTATGCAGATCGGTCTCGGCGTCGTCGATCGTGAGGAACCCATGAAGTGCGTCAAGTTCCAGGCCGACCAGAGCCCCGTTGACGTTACCCTCTGGATTCAGCTCCTCCCCAAGTCGCCCTACGAGACACGTTGCCGCGTCACCGTCGATGTCGATATCCCCTTCTTCCTCAAGCCGATGGTTGGCAAGAAGCTCGATGGCGTCGCCGATCAGCTTGCCGAGATGCTCACCAAGATTCCCTATTAATTTATTCTTCGAATGAAACTTTGGGAAAAATCCGTCCAGGTCGATAAGGACATCGAACGCTATACCATCGGTCGCGACCGCGAGATGGACCTCTATCTCGCCCCCTACGACGTGCTTGGCTCTATGGCGCACATCACTATGCTCGAAAGCATCGGCCTGCTCACCCGCGATGAACTCGACATCCTGCTTCGTGAGATGAAGCAGATTTACAGCGATGCCCTTAGAGGCCGTTTCGTCATCGAAGAAGGCATTGAGGACGTCCATAGCCAGGTGGAACTCATCCTCACGCGCCGCTTGGGCGATATCGGCAAGAAGATCCATTCGGGTCGAAGCCGCAACGACCAGGTGCTCATCGACCTCAAGCTCTATATGCGCCACGAGATCGAGGCAATCGTCGAGGCTGTCCGAGAGCTCTTCGATATGCTGCAGACGCAGTCCGAACGCTATCGCAACGTCCTTATGCCGGGTTATACCCACCTGCAGGTGGCTATGCCCTCCAGTTTTGGCTTGTGGTTCGGCGCCTATGCTGAGAGCCTCGTCGATGACCTGCAGGTGCTGCAGGGCGCCTATCGTGTGGTTAACCGCAACCCACTTGGTTCGGCTGCTGGCTATGGTTCGAGTTTCCCGCTGCGTCGCCAGATGACAACTGACCTGCTGGGTTTCGACTCGATGGCCTACAACGTCGTCTATGCGCAGATGGGACGTGGCAAGACCGAACGCATCGTCGCGCAGGCTTTGGGCGGCATTGCCGGCACCATTGCCAAACTTGCCTTCGATGCTTGCATGTTCTCGAGCCAGAACTTCGGCTTCATCAAGCTGCACGATGCCTTCACCACCGGCTCGTCCATCATGCCCCACAAGAAGAACCCCGATGTCTTCGAACTCACGCGCGCCAAGTGTAACAAACTGCAGGGTGTGCCCGAGCAGATTATGATGATCACTAACAATCTCCCCTCGGGTTACTTCCGCGATCTGCAGATCATCAAGGAGGTCTTCCTTCCCACGTTCGACGAATTGAAGGACATTCTGCGTATGGTGACGCTCATGATGGAGCACATCACTGTCAACGAGCACATCCTCGACGACCCGCGCTACGACCTGATGTTCTCGGTCGAAGAGGTCAATCGTCTTGCCTCCGAAGGTATGCCGTTCCGCGATGCCTACAAGAAGGTGGGACTCGACATCGAAGCCGGACGTTTCACCCCCGTCAAAGAGGTGCATCACACCCACGAGGGTTCCATCGGCAATCTCTGCACGGCCGAGATTCGTGCGCTGATGGATCGTGTGCTCGAAGGCTTTAATTTCCAAAAGGCCCATGATGCCATCGCTGCGCTGGTCGGGTAGGATGCCTTTCGTCCGCGGGTTGTCGTCGCAGCTTGGAATAGTCCTAGGTGGCTTGTCGGCATTCCTCTTCGCTGCCTGTGTCGGCGTGGAGGCTGTCGAGTCACCTGTCCCTGCCTACAACGTGCACTATAGTTGCAACATTAGCACCATCAACGCTGCCCTCCAGCAGAACGACCTCCCCAACCTCGACAGCCAGCCCGGCGTCGTCCTGGTCAACAAGTATCAGAACGTTTCTGACAACATCGGTGTCTGCGGCCTGTTGCTCTATCACGCTGCCACCGAAGACGTGTTCTACGCCTACGACCTCGCTTGTCCCTACTGCTATCGTCGTGGCGCTGTGTCGGCCATCGGCATGAAGGATCTTTTCGTCGCCCGTTGTCCAGGCTGCGAGTCGGAGTTTGGCGCGGTCCAGTACGGCTCGCCTGCTCCCACTGCCGGTCCTGCCAATGCCGAAAACTACCACCTTCGTCAGTATCGTGCTCGTCTCACCACCTACACAACCCTCGTCGTCACCCGCAAATGACGTGCGTTCCCTTTGTCTTTTCCGCAGCCAAGCTTTGCTGCGACTTTTGAACACCTATGCGCTCCCTCCTCATAGTTATCCTCTTCCTCGCTTTGGCTACCATCGCTTCGTGCAGCAACGACATCCTCACCGATGTCGGCGCACAGCCGTCGTATGTGCTCAACGACAGCGATTGCTACAACCTCGGCGTGCTGCTCACGGGACACAACACGGCTACGCAGAAACTGATGCTCTACAACCGTCAGAAGGGTGAACTCTCTCTCTCGAGTATCTGCCTGCGCGGAGGCGACAGTAGCATCTTCCGCATCAATGTCGATGGAATGGCAGGCACCGACTTCACCAATCCCGACTTTCTGCACATCGCCCAGGGCGATTCGCTCTACATCCTTGTCGAAGCCACATTCGCAGGACGGCAGGACGAGCGTGATGTCGTTCGTGAGGACTTTCTCGACATCGTCTGCAATGGTCGAACGCAAAGCATACGTCTCGTTGTCACCACGCGTGACGTGGAGGAACTCCTGAACGACACCATCCGTCGCGACACCACGTGGCTTGCCGGGGGCATCGACAAACTGATATATGGCGCTTTTGCCATTGAACCTGGAGTGACGCTCACCGTTCAACCCGGTGTCACGCTCTATCTCCACGACCATGCTTCCATCGAGGTCTATGGCACGCTGCGTCTCGAAGGTTCGCTCGAGCAGCCCGTCACCCTTTTGGGCGACCGCACCGACAGGATTTTCGACAACCTTTACTATCGTGATATGTCGGCGCAATGGGGAGGCATCAACATCTATCCGGGCAGCACAGGCAACCTCTTCCAGTACGCCGAGATTCGAGGTATGACCACAGGCATCGTTGTTCGTCAGGACTCCACCGATGCGCGTTTCCTTGCCGAAGCCACCGAGGGCGTCGTTGTCCCCGGCGATCCCAAGCGCTACGCCTACGGCCCCGACTTCCTGAGCGACGAGCGCCAGCAGCTCATCGTCCGCAATTCGCTCATCATGAACTCCGACTCGTCGCTCATTGCTGCAACCAACAGCAATATGATCATCGAGAACTCGTGTCTGATGAACTCGGCAGGAGCCCTGCTCGAACTGGCGGGTGGTGCCTATGACGTCACACACTGCACCTTGGCCAACTACAACTATTGGGCAGCCTTCTCGAGGTGCGATGTCGTTATGCGTAACTATCAGGCACCCTCCGACTCGACGCGTCTTTGGTGTCCGCTCTATCGGTGCAACTTCACGAACTCCATCATCTACGGCAATTCAGGTATGGATCCCAACATCGATGCCAATGGCTACACGGCTTTCGTCGATGAGGCGGGTGTGCGTGTCGATAGCATCTACAATTATCGCCTCGACCATTGCCTGGTGCACTCCACCTCTGGCTTCGATGACGACGATTGCATTGCTATCCTTTGGGATGCCGACCCGCTCTACCTGCTCGTCGATATGCCCAACTACATCTGCGACCCGCATCTTCAGGCTGAGTCGCCCTGCATCGCCGTAGGTGAGCCGCGCACCGTCGCCCGTCTTCCCTTCGATCGCGATGGCCATCCTCGTGCACCCCAGCCCTCTTTAGGCTGCTATGAGCCGTAGGCTGCTTTCCCCGTGTTTTAGTCAGCAGCCAAGCTTGGCTGCTTCTTAACCTTCGAACCCCTCGAACCTTTCGAACCCCTCTTAACCCCTCTTAACCCCTTTTATCCCCTCCTTCCCATGTTCCCTACTCAAACCTACATCGAGCGCCGTCAGCGCTTGCAGCAGACCCTTGGCGGTGGTCTCGTTCTTATGCTGGGCAACGGCATCGCCTCCTATAACTACCCCGACAACAACTATCCGTTCCGTCAGGACTCCACGTTCCTCTACTTCTTTGGCCTCGACTACGAAGGTCTGGCAGCCATCATCGACATCGACAACGACCAGGCCATCGTCTTCGGTGACGAACTCACCATCGACGACATCATCTGGTCGGGCGTGCAGCCCACGCTGGCCGAGCGCAGTCTGGCAGTGGGCGTCGCCGAGACGCGTCCCATGTCCACGCTCTGCAAGTATATCGAACTTGCCATCGAGAAACGTCAGCCCATACATTTCGTGCCGCCCTATCGTGGTCATACCATCCTGTGGCTCGAGCAGTTGCTCGGCACCAAGGTCAGCACCACACCCGGCGACGCCTTCCTCAAGGGGATGCCTGTAGCCACGCCCAGCCTCGAACTCTGCTACAACATTGCCGATATGCGCAACCACAAGAGTGCTGAGGAACTCGAGCAGTTGGCCGAGGCTGTCGATATCACCGTGACGATGCACGAGACCGCCATCCGCCTCGTAAAGCCTGGTATGCACGAGAAGGACATCGCAGCCGCTGTGGGCGAGGTATGCCAGCGTTTGGGCTACTTCTTCTCGTTCCCTACCATCTGCACCAATCATGGTGAGACGCTCCACAACCACGGCTACATCCACCAGTTGCACGAGGGCGATATGCTCCTGCTCGATGCAGGTGCCGAGAATGCTATGCACTATGCAGGCGACTGCACCACCACTATGCCTGTCGGTTGTGAGTTCACCGAGCGGCAGAAGGCCGTCTATCGTGTCCTCATCGACACCTACGAGAAGGCCGCAGCAATGCTTCGTCCTGGCATCACCTATCGCGAGTGCCACGTGGCAGCTTGGGCCAATATCGCAGCAGGTCTCAAGGAACTAGGCATCATGAAGGGCGACCCGATGGAGGCCGCAGAGGCAGGTGCCGTGGCTATGTTTATGCCCCATGGCCTTGGCCATATGATGGGCCTCGACGTGCACGATATGGAGAACTACGGCGAGGTACATGTGGGCTATCCGCGTGGAGCACACAAGGATCCGCGTTTCGGTTTCGCTTCGCTCCGTCTGGGCCGTATGCTCGAACCCGGCTTTGTCTTCACCGTCGAGCCTGGCATCTATTTCATCCCCGACCTCATCGACCAGTGGAAGGCGGCAGGCAAGTTCGCCGACTTCATCTGCTACGACGAGCTCTCCCATTGGCGTGACTTCGGCGGTATGCGCAACGAGGAGGACTATCTCATCACTCCCGATTGTGCCCGTCGTGTAGGCCGCAAGAAGCCCTACTCACTTGAAGAAATTGCTGCATTGAGAGGCTGAAAAGTTGAACTATGAAAGCGAAGGCGCAGCACCATACGATGCTGCGCCTTCTATTATTGTGTAAAGTCGATTAGCGTTCTTGCTCAGACACATAAAAAAGGCGAGATGTCGGAAGCGACATTTCGAACAATGGAAATAATAAGCTGTTTGAACGGAGGAAAGGAATGCGGGGACTTTAATCCTCGTCCTCCCAGATGCCTTGACGCTTGGGCGCTAAGACTTCGCTGCCATCTGCATCGTCTCCTATTTCAGGAGACGTAATAATAACATTGCAAGAAGAGAGCTTCTCGCAAAGGATGTCTGGTTGGGTGTATTTTTTCTTCATAATATAATATTCTTTTAGATGTATTAATAATCTATTGTATTGTCTAATAAAGCGGTGCAAAGATAGTGCATATTTTGAATATAGAAAAATATAGAAGCAATTTTCTTCTGATTTTTGATTATTTTTGCAAAAAAAGCACTTTTTTTGAACATAAAATGGATGTTTTGAGAATATTATTGGGAAATAATGTTTTTTTTTTGCTCAAATTTTGGGTAATGGGAAAAAAAGCCTTATATTTGCGGCAACTTTTTAGCCAAACCATAACGCTGTCATCGAAAGATGTCTGCTTTTACCGACAATTCACTAATCTTTAAATTATGAAATATTTTTACTTAACTATTTTTTCGCTTTTTGCATTTGCATTGTCAGCTCAGGATGAAACTCAGCTGACGGGTAAAATTATCTCTTATGATATGTCGGATAGACATATTGATGAGCATGCATTCGATGGTAATCCTGCGACCTATGTTGCCGGGAACAATTCAAGGAGCTGGATTGGCTATGATTTCGAAGAACCCTGTGTGATTACAAAAATTCGCTATGTGAGTGATACTAAAGCAGACTCTGGTACGAAGATGAAGGGAGGTTGGTTCGAAGGAGCCAACAATGAAGATTTTGGCGATGCCATTCCTCTCTACTGGATTACTGAAGAACCTGTAAAAGGTGAATTGTATGAAGCCGAAGTGAACATATCGAGAGGTTTTCGCTATGTGCGTTTTATGGGCCCATTTAATGATCATACCAGAATTGCTGAAATGCAATTCTTCGGCAAGAAGGAAGAAGGAAATGATGACAATTTGTATTCGATTGCGAATATTCCTATCATATCAATCAAATGCGAGGAAGGCACTGATCCTTACGACAAGGAGAATGAACTTGTATCGATTGTGACTGGCTTGATGCCCAATGGGAAAAACTTCGTACAAGATACAGCCGATGTTCGACTTAGGGGCAATTGGTCTTCGAGCAGCGCCTGCCCTAAGAAATCCTATCGCATCAAGTTCCGTAAAAGTCAGCCATTCTTTGGCTCTCCCGCCAAGGCCAAGAAGTGGACGCTGATTCCGAATTACGGCGACAAGAGTTTGATACGTAACCAGCTGTCGTTCGACATCAGCGAGCGATTCGGCATGACTTATACGCCGTTCCACCGGATGGTGCACCTTTGGGTGAATGGCGAATATAGGGGTGTGTACCAGCTTTGCGACCAGGTGGACATTCGTAAGGGTAGAATTAATATCAAGGAAATGGATGAGGCTGATGTCGAGGGCGAAGAGCTGACAGGCGGATACTTCCTCGAGATCGATGCTTATGCTGGAAATGAGGATTGGAAGTTTACGTCAAGAAGAGGCATACCTGTCACCATCAAGTCGCCCGACGATCCTCCGGTGGAAGCTCAGAAAGATTATATTCAAAATCATTTCAACAAGATGGAGGCCCTGGTGTTTGCAGGGAACTATGATCTCGAAAAAGGATATCAGCAGTATCTCCATCTGCCCAGTTTCCTAAAGCGACACCTTCATCAGGAGCTTGTGGGCAATCCTGATGCTCTCTGGAGTTGTTTTATGTATAAGCAGCGTGGCAATGATACGATTTATACGGGCCCGGTGTGGGATCATGACCTGGCTTTCGACAATGATAAACGAACACACGGCTATTTGTCAGATCTTTCTTTTTCACATTGGGCTTATGAATATGGTTCCAGCTATAATATTGCAGCAGACTCATGGGGCAGGTCAACTTCTACGAAGACTTTTTGGAACTATATCCTTGCCGATCCAGTAGCAGAGCACAAGATGCAGGCCGAATGGGCACGTCTGCGTTGTACCAAGGCTGTGGACAAGACTGAACTTGACGAGGTTATCGATGATTATTTCGATATGTTGGGCGGCACGGCTCAGGACATGAACTTTACTCGTTGGAACATTTTGAGCACAACCGTTCATCAGAACTATGAGGCTCGTGGTTCATATGAGGCTGAGGTAGAATATCTTAAGGAGTATTTGGACATTCGTATCCCATGGATGGATACGAAGCTGAAATGTGAAGCAAACACCTTTGAATTGATCATGTCTGATGCGAAGTGGGCTACGCTCTATATCCCATTTGCGGCCGAGATTCCTGAGGGGTTGACGATGTATATCGTGACAGATACCCAGGGCAAAAAACTGGTGAAGAAAGAAGTCTCGTTGATAGAGCCTTTCACTCCTTATCTGGTGAATGGTGAGGCTGGCAGCTACACATTTAGAGGTTATAGCGTTCCCGATTGGGATAAACAATCTATGGGAATCTTGACGGGAACCAGCGTTGAAATGCAGGCAATTCAAGATACCTATGTGATGCAGAAGATCAACGGAGTGGTTTGCTTCCGTAAGGTTGCCGCTGTTATTCCTACTATCAAACCACATAGGTGCTATTTGGAACTGCCCCATTTTGTGGTAGAAGGAGCACCCGAGCGTCTCCTGATTGATGACGAGGAGACCAACGATCTGGACTTTATCGAGACAGAAAGCCACAATGGCATCCTGCGCGTGTATGGTCTGAACGGCACGTTGGTGTATGACGGCAGCACGGGTGATCCCGATGCCGACAATGTGCTGAATACACTGCCCAAGGGCGTGTACTTGGTCACCATGGACGGCAAGGAGTATAAGAAGATCGTGAGAAAGTAAAACGATAAGCAATAAGATGTGAATTAAAAGTCCGGGTTTCTCCAAACTCGGGCTTTTTTATATACAGATCATTCTTCCATCGCACTATGTCTACAAACGAACCATGGAGAACATCATCCTCTTTTTCGGCATAGATTTTTTCTCGGCTCGGGAAGCCGATTTCAATTGCGAATTATCTATTACGTGATAAATCATTCTGTCGGCCGTCAGAGTACTCTAACCAATCGCGGAAGTACTCTGTCGGCCGTCGTGATGCTTTATGCTGGAGAAACATGTACTCTGACGGCCGTTAGGATACTCTCTCCAATCGCGGAAGTACTCTGACGGCTGTCACGATGCTCTATTCTATAGGAGCAAGCATTATGTCGCGAATCTTGATGTTTTCTCCAATCTCGGTAGTACTCTGTTGCGCGTCAGGATGCTCTATCTGGTAGGAGCGAGTACTCTGACGGCCGTCAGAATGCATACTCCAATTGCGGAAATACTCTGACGGCCGTCACGATGCTCTATTTTGTAGAAGCAAGTATTCCGCCGGCCGTCGTAATGCTTGCTCCAACAGCGGAAGTACTCTGTCGGCCGATAGAATGCTTGATTATATTTCATAAAGTCATTTCGGTTCTTTTGAAGCATATTCTTCAGAAAAAGGGGCTCTATTGACGGGTTAAAGCTATATTATATTATGACGGTACTGTGGACAAATAGTACCATCTTGTCGCAATATTGCACCGCTTGTGTAAGGATAGTACCATAATAAAATAAGACGCAACACCACACGATGCTGCGTCTTCATTATCGAAAGAATTAAAATCTTTGTGCTATCATTCCTCACAGGTCATTCGCAAAGCGATGCCGTGTGTTTTGGATGCTTCTTTGGGGAGGGTGATGGTGACGTTGTCGCCCTTGACGGTGTAGCGGATGGAGCGGCCTGTGGCGAGGTTAACGATGCGTGAACCTTTTTTTGGCAAGTTGCCTTGCCACAATATGGTGGCAGGAATGCCTCGCTCGTCGTCGTTGGGGATGATGGCGTAGCGCGTGTGGCCGTCCTTGCTAGCGGTGAACCAGACGGACTTCTCGTCGTTGGTGTAGATGGGAGTGGGGACGGTGCTGTAGATGGCTTCGCCATTGGCTTTGAGCCACTGGCCTATCTCGTGGAGACGCTCGACACTGCCGTCTTCGATGAGACCCTGCGGGGTGGGACCCACACCGAGCAGGAGGCTGCCACCCTTGGCAACGATTTCGGAAAGGATAGCGAGGATGCGATTGACGGACTTGTACTGCGGATGGTCGTTCCAGCCCCAGTCCTGCGTGAGTGTGATGCAGCTCTCCCACGGTGTGAGGATCTGCTGGTCGGGGATGGTCTGCTCGGGCGTCTGATAGTTCTCGAACTCGCCTCCGCAGGTACGATCGACGACGATGATACCTGGCTGCAGACGGCGGGCATTGGCAACGATGCGCGGCAGGTCGATGTCCTCACGCGGTGGCGTACACCATCCTCCATCGAGCCAAAGGATATCGACGGGGCCATAGCCCCGCATCAGTTCATCGACCTGGTCGTAGACATATTGCTTATAGCGTGCCCAACGTTCGGGATAGTCCTTGATGTTGTAGTTGTGATGGCGCGTGGGCGTGGCTTTGGCGGGCCACCAGTAGTCGGGGCTGTGCCAGTCGGGCTTCGAGAAGTACATGCCTGCCATCAGCCCTTCGGCACGATAGGCGTCCATGACGTAGCGCAGCACGTCGGCATGGGGATTGCCCTTGAAGCCGCTGTTGGTGACCTTGTAGTCGGTGGTGCGGGTGTCGAAGAGGCAGAAGCCGTCGTGGTGCTTGGTGGTGAAGACAACATACTTCATTCCGGCTTCGCGCGAGACGCGTGCCCACTGCGTGGGGTCGAACTGCGTGGGGTTGAAGTCGCGGCTGAGGCCCCAGTACCATCGTTTCTCTTCCTCGTAGGTGCGGGTGGTGTCGGGTGTGATCCAGTCCTCACTGGTAATCTGCCAAGATTCGACCATGCCGGGCACGGAATAGACGCCCCAATGGAGGATGATGCCGAACTTGAGGTCCTGCCACGCATGGAGTTTTGCCAGAACATCGGGTTCCTTGGGCCATTGATAGGGCTCTTCTTGTGCACTGAGCACGAAGGAAGGGGAGAGTAGGATGGTACAAAGAGTGATGAAGGTCAAGAGATGGTGTTTCATGATTTCTTGAAGGGGATAGAGGCTATAGTGACTATAGTAACTATAAGGATAAAAAATAACTCATACCCAGCGCCTGCTCTTTTGAAGACGCTGGGTATGAGATTGTCGGTGAGATTACTCGTAGCGGATGGCTTCGATGGGGTCGAGGTTGGCGGCCTTCTGGGCAGGGATGTAGCCGAAGACGATGCCGATGATGGTGCAGACCACGAAGCTAAGGATGACAGACCAGAACGGTACGGAGGTGGGGAGACCGAACAGGCTGGTGGCGAGCGCGGATATACCATAGCCCAACAGCACGCCTAACAGGCCTCCCGTGATACTTATGAGAATGGACTCGATAAGGAACTGCACGGAGATGTCGATGCTTCGGGCACCTACCGACATGCGAAGGCCGATTTCCTTGGTACGCTCGGTGACCGACACGAGCATAATGTTCATAATGCCGATGCCTGCAACGAGAAGCGAGAAGGCAGCGGCCACGACGAGGATGATGGTGATGGAGTCCATCGTTGATGACATGGTTTCCATCATCTCGGCCTGTGAGTTGATTGTGAAGTCGTCAACAGCATCGTCCTTGAGCTTGTGGGTGCGACGCAGCACGGCGGTGAGTTCCTCGATGGTCTGGTCGGTGGTCTCTTCGGTTAGCGACGAGACATTGATGGACGAAAAATAGGTCTGGGCGAGCAGTCGCTTCATGACTGAGGTGTAGGGCATAATCATGAGGTTGTCTTGGTCCATGCCGAACGAGTTGTAGCCTTTCGACTTGAGCACGCCGATGACGCGGACGGGTGTCGATTTGAAGCGGATGGTCTTGCCGATGGGCGACTGTCCGTCGGGGAAGAGGTTATCGACGAGGGTCTTGCCGATGATGCAGACCTTGGCTGCTGTCTGCACATCCTGCTCGGTGAAGGCAGTGCCATCCTGGATTTCCCATTGACGGATTTCGAAATATTCCAGGCTTTCGCCGTAGGCCGTGGTGTTGTAGTTGTTGGCACCATAGATGGCTTGTCCGCCTGACTGGACTTCGGGCGAGATGTACTTGACGTATTTGCACTCGTTGCGGATAGCCTCGTAGTCCTCCTGCTTGAGGGTCTGCATCGACGAGGGATCCATACGCACGCCGCCACGACGGTCGGCACCGGGACGGATCATGATGATGTTGGTGCCCATCTGCGAGATGTTCTTGCGGACGGCCTCCTTGGAGCCTTGGCCGATGGACATCATGACGATGACGGCAGCCACACCGATGATGATGCCGAGCATGGACAGGAACGAGCGTGCCTTGTTGTTCGAGAGGGCCTTGATGGCCACCTTGAAGATCATGCCGAGCAGGCTTTCGTCGCGATAGCGCCGGTAGATGAGGAAGGCGACAACGAGGATGGCTATTAGGATGATGATGTTCATATTTTCTTTCTTTTTATAGTAGCTATAGTAACTATTGTAGCTATAGAGGCTATAGAAACTCAGTCCTTCTTAGGGAGTTTCGCCAAAGCTTCTTCGGCGTTAAGGATGTTGTGGTTGATGGTGTCGGACTGCACTTGTCCGTCGCGGAGGAAGATGTTGCGCGAGGAGTACTGGGCAATCTCGGGGTTGTGGGTCACGAAGATGATGGTGTGGCCCTCGTTGTAGAGTTTCTGGAAGAGGACAAGCATCTCGAACGACGTGCGGGTGTCGAGGTTGCCGGTGGCCTCGTCGGCGAGGATGATGGTGGGGTCGTTGACGAGCGCACGGGCGATGGCTACTCGCTGCATCTGACCACCCGACATCTGGTTGGACTTGTGCTCCAACCGGTCGCCGAGGCCGACTTCGACAAGTGCCTTGATGGCACGCGCGCGGCGTTCCTTGGGCTTGACCTTGGCATTGTACATCAGGGGCAGTTCGACGTTCTCGACGGCCGTGGTCTTAGCCAGCAGGTTGTAGTTCTGGAAGATGAAACCAATCTTGCGGTTGCGGAGTTTGGCGCGTTGATTGCTGCCCATCCTGCGTACCGACACGCCATCGAGGAAGTATTCGCCCGAGGTGGGCGTGTCGAGGCATCCTATCTGGTTGAGCAGTGTGGATTTGCCAGAGCCCGAAGTGCCCTGGATGGTCACGAACTCACCTTCGTAGATCTTGAACGAGACACCACGGAGCGCATGGACCACTTCGTCGCCGACCTTGAAGTCGCGGCAAACGTCCTTGAGTTCGATGACGACTTTTCTATTGTCTTCGCTCATATATTGAGAGGTTTGAGGGTTCGAAGGTTTTGAGGGTTAACGCCTGTTGTTACGACCACGTGGGCCTGGCATGAACGGGTTGTTGTTCTGTTGCGGCATCTGGGCCGCAGCGGCATTGCCATCGTCGATGACGGCTTCGTTGATGACCTCCTGGCCTTCGTTGACACCCGAAGTGATCTGGGTGAAGATGCCGTTGGAAGCCCCCACCTGGACAGGATATGCCTTGATGGTCTGACCATCGCGATACCAGAGTTTGGGAGCACGGCCTTCGGCTGGCTCGATGACGTCACCCTTCATAAGGGCTGTCTCGCGGGGGAAGTAGCGCAAAGCCTTGGCGCTGACGCAGAGGACGTCGTGGAGTTCGAGGGTGAATATTTCGACATTGGCGGTGAGGCCTGGCATCAACTTGAGGTCTGGGTTGGGTGCCGAGATGACCACCTGATAGGTGACGACGTTGGAGGAAGTGGTGGCCTGCTGGCGAACCTGCGTGACGCGACCTTCGAACTTGTCGTTGGGGAAGGCATCGACGGCAAAGGATACGCGCTGACCAACCTTGACACCTCCGATGTCGGCTTCGTCAACGTCGGCAATGACGCGCATGTCGGTGAGGTCCTGAGCGATGGTGAAGAGGGTAGGCGTGGTCATCGAAGCGGCCACGGTCTGACCTTCCTCAACTTCACGACTGAGGATCACGCCGTCGATGGGCGAATAGATATAGGCATAGGAGAGGTTGGTCTGTGCCTCCTGCACGCTGAGCTTCTGGGCATCGTAGGAGACACGTGCCTTGTCGTAGGAGAGACGTGCCGACTCGAACTCATCATCGGAGATGTATTGCTTGTCGTGCAGTTCCTTCATACGGTTGAAGTTATTGCGTTGATATTCCATCTCGTTCTTGGCGCTTGAAAGCTGTGCGTTGGCACTGGCGAGGCGCGACTTGAGGTTGGTCTTGTCGAGCTCGGCGATGAGCTGGCCCTTCTTGACCTCGCTGTTGAAATCGACGTAGATCTTGTCGATGATGCCTGATACCTGGGTACCTACCTCGACCTCGGTAACGGGTTCGATGGTTCCGGTGGCAGTGATACTGGTGAAGATATCGCCCTTTTGCACCTGCTCGGTGCTATAGGTCACCTTGTAGTCGTGGCCACCGCAGCTGGCGAGGATGGCACAGCCGGCGAGGGCGAGGACGATGTTTTGGATTGTAGTTTTCATATTATTCTGGTTTTATATTATTCGCTTATTGACCGGTATAGAAGTCAAGGAGTTCGAGGTCCATAAGAGCCGTGTATTTCGACTGGAGGGTCTCCTGCTTGGCGCGGAGGTAGTTGTTCTTTTCAGTGAGGAGGTCGATGACCGACTCAAGGCCGACGTTGTAGCGTTCCTCCATCATCTCGAAACTCTCCTTGGCCGAGGCTTCGCTGGCGATGGCGCTCTGGTAGCGCGACTGTGCGGAGAGGATGTCGAGGTGAAGCGAAGCGATGGTGTTCTGGAGTTTGAGCAGGGTGTTCTCCTGATTGAGCAGGGCGTTGCTCTGTTGGATCTTGGCACGGTCGATGGCAGAGCGGGTGCGACGATTGTCGAGGATGGGTACAGAGATGCTTACGCCGATGTTTTCGCGCAAGTGGTCCTTGATCTGCGTGCCGAAGTCGCTCTTATAGACGTTGCCGTTTCCGGTGCTGACGCCACCATTGAGCGAGATGGAGGGCATATAGCCGGCCTTGGCGATCTTGGTCTGCAGTTCGGCTGCCTTGGTCTGCAATTCGGCTGCCTTGACATCGGGCAGGTTGTTGAGGGCCATCAACTCGGCATCGGCTACCGATGGGATGATGGAGAGGACGTCTTCGTCGCTGAAGTCCTGGTAATTGATGCTGAAATCGGCATCGGGGCTAAGCTGGAGGAGCTGCTTGAGCGAAAGGATGTTGGAGGCCTCAGTGTTGCGCGCATTGACGAGGTTGTAGGTATTTTGCTGAAGCTGGCTCTCCATCTGTGCAACATCGACCTTGGTGCCCTTGCCCACTTCCAACTTTGCCTTGGTACGGTCGAGTTCGCGCTGGGCCACGGCCACGATCTCCTCGTTGGTCTGCACGCTCTCGTGGGCATAGAGGATCTGATAGTATGCCTGGATGATCTGCACCTGGATGTTGTTGGCAGTCTGCTGGGCTTCGAGTTCGGAAGCCTGCTTGTTGATCTTGCTCTGCTTAAGCGTACGCCAGTTGGCGCCGCCGTCGAAGAGGGTCATATTGGCCGACAGGTTATACGAACCGTTGTAGGTGGGGTTCTTCTGCATAGCATCGTAGGTGGAATAGCTCTGGCTCTCGATCTTCTGGAACCCTAGCGATTGGGAGGAACTGAAGGAGAGCGACGGGAAGAGGGCAGCGCGGCTGGACTTGACGTCGGCCTCGGCACTCTCGACCGAATTCTGAGCCTGCTGAACCTGAATGTTGTTCTCCAAAGCATAGGTAATGCAATCGCTGAGCGACCAACCCTGGGCTTGGACGGTGGTGAAGGAAGAAACAGACAGCAACAGGGCGGTCAAGGTAATGAAGGGTCTCATAATATATAAATAACAATTAATAATTAACAATTAACAATTGGGAATTAGCAAATAACAATTAACAATTGTCACTGGTTTTCGGGTGCAAATGTACAAAAAAAAATATGGAACCCCAAGGAATTCCATAATTTTTTTTTCGAAATTTGCATAAATTATAGTTTTGGACGCATTTATGCCCAAAATAATTGTTAAATGTTAAATGTCAATTGTTAAAGGGGCATTTTTGTCATTTTGTACGCGTTATTTGTTATTTTGTTGAAAAAATCTCACATTTTGTTGAAGAGGAAATGTACTATTTTCCCCCATTTTGGAGCAAAAAAGCCCTTGAGACGTATTTGCCGTCCTTGTCGAAACCTTGCAGCAGGATGCGGTATGTTCCTGGGGTGGAAGGCGCGGTGAAACCGACGGGATGAGAGGCATCGGACACAACTTCGGGACACCAGACGACAGTGCCTGCCTGCGGGTCGGCAGTGGTGATGAAGTCGGGACGATCTTGCGGGAAACTATACGACACGAGGTGGGAGGTGCGGTCGAGATTGAAGTTGGAAAGCAGGCCCTTCTGCGAGACGAAAGAGATGATGCCCCAGTAGGGAGTGTTGCCGAAGGTGTAGCGATCGGTGTAGATCATGACGTACTTGAGCAGACGGGCATCGTAGTCGAGGATTTCATCGATGTCGAATATGGGCATACCGTCGAGAAGGACGAGGGCCGACCACTTGGAGTAAATGCGCATATCGGGGTCGAAGATGAAGAGCTGGTTGACGCCATGCACCTTGTCGCGCTTGACGCCACGGACGAATTCGAT
>JAEEGI010010862.1_pt1 | contig 19743 bp, 16 predicted proteins | sample 8958751 | NCBI WGS metagenome assembly JAEEGI01 (sample SAMN16246545, study PRJNA631951) | gut metagenome | biome: gut microbiome; feature: rumen; material: KS-attached | host: Bos | place: Iran: Karaj | collected 2018-10 | reverse complement strand
CTCTTCTGCTTCTGCGTCTTCTTGGTGAGAATGTGGCTGTGATAAGCGTGTTTTCTCTTGATCTTACCCGAACCGGTGAGCGTGAAACGCTTCTTTGAACCGGTGTTGGTCTTCAATTTAGGCATAATGTTGAGTTTAAAAAAGTGTTGGTTACTTCTTCTTGTTAGGGGCGATCATCATGATCATCCGTTTGCCTTCCAGTTTCGGCATCTGCTCGGCCTTGCCATACTCTTCGAGTTCGAGGGCGAACCGGAGCAGGAGTTTCTCACCCTGCTCGGAGAAGAGGATCGAGCGCCCACGGAAAAAGACATAAGCCTTGACCTTGGAACCTTCCTGCAGGAAACTCTTTGCGTGGTTGAGCTTGAACTGGAAGTCGTGCTCGTCGGTCTGCGGGCCGAAACGGATTTCCTTGATGACTACCTTCGAGGCATTCGCCTTCTGCTCCTTCGCTTTCTTCTTCTGCTGATAGACGAATTTCTGGTAGTCGATGATCTTGCATACGGGCGGATCCGAGTTCGGAGCGATCTCCACCAGATCCAATTCCCGTTCCTGAGCCATCTGCAACGCTTGTGCAATCGGATAGATTCCCTGCTGGGGCACGTTGTCACCCACTACGCGGACGCGCGGGGCGGTGATGGCTTCGTTGATGCGGAGACCGTCTTCCTTGTCTTTCCGGTTCTGCGGCAGGCGCTGATCCGGCTTGCGGGGAGCTTGCGGTCTCGGTTTCGGGGGTCTGTAGTTCGTTGCGATAGTCGTTTCCTCCTGTACGTTAATTGTTTTATTAAAACTATATGTAGGTTATTTCAGTTCGTTGTCTGTTTCCTGCTTGATGTAGGCCGCAAAGTCTTCCAGCGTCATCACGCCTTTGTCTTCCCCACCTTGCTTGCGGACCGACACGGTATCGGTCGCTTGCTCTTTCTCACCGACAATCAGCAAGAAAGGCATCCGCTTGAGTTCATTCTCCCGGATCTTCTTGCCGATGGTGACGTTACGGTCGTCAATAGCGGCGCGAATTTCGGAATTATTCAGGAAATCGCAAACTTTTTTTGCAAAATCGTTAAATTTTTCACTCACAGGGAGAATCGCCACTTGTTCAGGTGCCAGCCAGAGCGGAAGCTTGCCGCCCGTATGCTCGAGCAGGACCGCCACAAAGCGCTCCATGGAGCCGAACGGTGCACGGTGGATCATCACCGGACGATGCCGTTTGTCATCAGCACCCACATACTCCAGTTCGAAGCGCTCCGGCAGGTTGTAGTCCACCTGGATGGTGCCCAGCTGCCAGCTGCGGCCGATGGCATCCTTGACCATGAAGTCGAGCTTCGGGCCGTAGAAGGCGGCTTCGCCGTATTCAACTACCGTGGGCAGGCCTTTCTCGGCGGCAGCCTCGATGATGGCGCGCTCGGCCTTCTCCCAGTTCTCGTCGGAACCGATGTACTTGCTGCGGTCCACCTTGTCGCGCAGGGACACCTGGGCGGTGAATTTGTCGAACTTCAGCGTGCGGAAGATGTAGAGCACGATGTCGATGACCTTGCAGAACTCTTCCTTCAGCTGGTCGGGACGGCAGAAGAGGTGGGCGTCATCCTGCGTGAAACCGCGGACGCGGGTCAGGCCGTGCAGCTCACCGCTCTGCTCGTAGCGATACACCGTGCCGAATTCCGCAAAGCGGAGCGGCAGGTCGCGGTATGAACGGGGACGGGACTTGTAGATCTCGCAGTGGTGCGGGCAGTTCATCGGCTTGAGGAGATACTCCTCCCCTTCCTGCGGCGTAGTGATCGGGCGGAAGGAATCCTTGCCGTATTTGGCCCAGTGGCCGGAAGTGATATAGAGCTCTTTATTGCCGATATGCGGAGTGATGACCTGCTGGTAGCCGTAGGCTTTCTGCACCTTGCGCAGGAACTGCTCCAGCCGTTCGCGGAGCGCGGCGCCCTTGGGCAGCCAAAGCGGCAGGCCCATGCCGACCTTCGGGGAGAAGGTGAAGAGGTCCATCTCTTTGCCGAGCTTGCGGTGGTCGCGTTTCTTCGCTTCTTCAAGCAGCACGAGGTATTCATCCAGCATGCTCTTCTTGGGGAAGGTGATGCCATAGATGCGGGTGAGTTGCTTGTTGTGCTCGTCGCCGCGCCAGTAAGCACCTGCGATGGTCAGCAGCTTGACGGCCTTGATGACCGACGTGTTGCGCAGATGCGGGCCGCGGCACAGGTCGGTGAAAGCACCATTCTTATAAAAAGTGATGGTACCGTCCTGCAGGTCGCCGATCAGCTCGCACTTGTACTGGTCGCCTTTTTCGGTATAGGTCTTGAGGGCATCCGCCTTGGAGACGTCCGTGCGGACGAAGGTCTCGCCGCTGCGGGCCAACTCGATCATTTTATCTTCAATCTTCCGCAAATCTGCTTCCACAAGCTGCCTGTCGCCCAGGTCCACATCGTAGTAGAAACCGTTCTCGATGGCCGGTCCGATGCCGAACTTGATGCCGGGATACAGCGCTTCGAGCGCTTCGGCCATCAGGTGGCTGGAGGAGTGCCAGAACACGTTCTTGGCCTCGCGGTCCTCCCATTTGTGGAGCTTGATCGTCGCGTCTTCGTTGATAGGGCGTTCGAGATCGTAAACCTGGTCGTTCACAGATGCGCACAATACATCTGCAGCGAGGCGGGGACTGATGCTCGACGCGATCTGGTAAGCCGTCGTTCCCTTCTCGAACTCTTTGACGTTGCCGTCAGGAAATGTGATCTTAATCATTACAATTGATTTTTGATAGCCAGTTAATCCTGCAAATTTACGCATATTTTTGAATTCTGAAAAGGATTCGTTATCTTTGCATTTAATGTGGAAAGCACTTTTTAGCAAATTGAAAGAGGCGCTGACCTCGGTTCTGCCAGTCGGCCTCATTGTCTTCGTCCTTTCGCTTACGCCGCTGATAACCCTCACGGGCCGCGAAATGACGGTATTCGGCATCTCTGCCCTGGTATTGATTCTTGGCATCGCGCTGTTCAACCTCGGCGCCGACCTGGCCATGACGCCGATGGGACAGTTCATCGGTGAGGGCCTCACCAAGAGCAAGAAAAAAAGCATCCTCCTGATCGTCAGTTTCGTCATGGGCCTGCTGATCACCATCGCCGAGCCGGACCTCTCCGTCCTGGCCGAGCAGGTCAGTTCCCTGATGAATGGTACGATGCTGATCGTCACTGTCGGTCTCGGCGTCGGCATTTTCCTGTTGATGGCCGTCTTGAAGATCGTCCACCGGGTCGATCTCACCAGCATGCTCCTCTTCTTCTACTTGATGCTCTTCTCCCTGGCCGCCCTCCTTTTCACCTCGGAGAAAGGCGACCTGCTTCCGATGTCGTTTGACTCGGGCGGCGTGACGACTGGTCCGATCACGGTGCCTTTCATCATGGCCCTGGGCGTCGGTATCGCCATGACGGTCGGCGGCAGGCGGGCCAACGAGAACAGCTTCGGCCTGATCGCCCTATGCTCCATCGGCCCGATCATCGCCGTGATGATCCTGTCCATTTTCTCCCGCGGCTCGATGAGTTACGACATTCCGGACTATTCGATGAGTTCGGTCCTCGCGCATGGCATCGGCAGAGAGCTTTGGGAAGTCATGCTGGAAGTCGGCAAATCACTGCTGCTGATTATCCTTTTCTTCCTGCTCCTGCAGGCTTTCATCCTGAAATTGCCCAAGCACACGCTCATCTCCATCGGCATCGGCATTGTCCTGACTTTCATCGGCCTGGCCATCTTCCTGACCGCCGTTGCCGTCGGTTTCATGCCCATCGGCTACAAGATGGGCACCGAGTTGGCCTCCTATAACCAGAACATCCTGGTCATCCTGAGTTTTGTAATCGGTTGTGTCGTGGTACTTGCCGAGCCGGCTGTCCACGTCCTGAACCAACAGGTAGAAGAAATCACCAACGGCCAGGTGACCCGCCGCCAGATGATGATTGCACTCTCGGTCGGCGTCGGCCTGTCCATCGGCCTGTCGATCCTCCGCATCATCTACGGTTTCTCCCTGTTATATTATTTGATTCCAGGTTATCTGCTATCGCTCGGCCTGTCGTTCTTCGTTCCGAAGCTCTACACGGCAATTGCATTTGACTCCGGCGGTGTAGCCAGCGGTCCGCTGACGTCCAGTTTCATCCTCCCGATGGCCATCGGCGCCTGCGTGGTCCTGCACTCGTCCGCCGAGGTGCTGTCGCTCGGTTTCGGTATTGTGGCCATGGTGGCCATGACCCCGCTCATCACCATCCAGGCCCTCGGCTTCCGGGGCGTGGTAGCCGCCCGCAAGCGGGAGCAGGCTGCGATGCGCCGCATCCTGGCGGCCGATGACGAACAAATCATCTATTTTGAATAATGGCAGACAAACAGAAATACGCCAAGAACATTGCGCCTGAAAAACTGGAACTGCTCATTGCCATCGTCAATGCGCCGAAGGTCCGGTACTATTCCAACCTGATCCAGTCGTCCGAAGCCAATATGCAATTGGTCGTCCAGGCCAGCGGCACCTCGGAAAAAGCCATCATGAACTACCTGGGGCTCAACCAGGATACCCGGCAGGCCATTTTCAGCGTGGTCCGCGAAGATAAGATCAAGGACCTGCTCGAACTCCTGGACGAGAAATTCTCGACCGTCAAGGACGGCGGCGGCATCGCCGTCACGATTCCGCTTGCCAGCGTCATCGGCGCCCTCACCTATGGTTTCTTAAGCAACGACAAACGAACCATCCAACCATGAACAAGAAGAAATACGAAATGATCTTCTGCATCGTCAATGCAGGATTCGCCCTGACGGTCATGGAGGCCGCCAAGAAAGCGGGGGCCAAAGGAGGCACGATCCTCCGGGCCCGCGGTACCGCCAATCCGGAAGCAGAAGAATTCTACCAGATATCCATCCAGCCCGACAAGGAGATCCTCTGGCTCATCGTTCCCAAAGACATCAAGGATGACGTCATGCACGAGATCTACCAGGATGCAGGCCTTGCCACCAAGAGCAAAGGCATCGCTTTCTCGCTCCCCGTCTCCCATGCAGTGGGACTTCATGAGGAAGAGGAAGCCCCGAAATCCGAAACGGCGCAGAAAGAAGAAAAGAAATAGCCATGGAACAGAACCCAACTGCCGGCAGCTCGAAATGGAGCCTTGCTGCTAAAGACGGCCTCATCCTGGCGGCGGTCACCGTCGTCATCTCGACGCTTACCTTCCTGACGAAAAACAGTTTTCTGAACGGTCTGCTCTGGCTGGTCAAACTGGTCGGCAGCATCTGGCTGCTTCGCGTCATCATGCAGCGCTACGGTAAGGCGCATCCCGATGAATCGACCTTCAGTTACGGAGCCATCGTCTGTGTCCTATCCGCGGTGGTCTGTGCTGTCTGGTCGTTTGTCGAGTACCAGTTCCTCTTCCCGGGCGCCGTGGCCGAAGCCTTCGAACAGATGTACACCCAACTCGGCCAGATGGGCTCGATGATGCCGGAGAATTTCACGGATGTCCTGCTCAAAATGGAAGACAACTACGCCCAGATCAACTGCATCTCCACTTTTGTCTGGTGCTCGATCTTCGGTTTGCTGGTAAGTGCCATCCTGGCCCGCAGCAGTGCAGCCCGCAAAAGCGTCTTCACCGACGAAGAAATGCGGCAGTCGGGTGACGATGAATTCAATTTCTGACCGTACCATGGATCTTTCAATCGTCATCTCGCTGTACAACGAAGAGGAATCGCTCCCCGAGCTGGTCGCGTGGATCGACCGGACGTTGAAGCCACAGGGATATTCTTATGAGATTATCATGGTAGACGACGGAAGCCGGGATCGCTCCTGGTCTGTCGTAGAGGAGCTTTCGAATCAGTACCCGCAGATCCGGGGCATCCGCTTCCGGCGCAACTACGGCAAATCAGCGGCACTCTACTGCGGTTTTGACGCGGCCCGCGGCGATATTGTCGTGACGATGGACGCTGACCTGCAGGACTCGCCGGAAGAGATTCCCGAGATGATGCGGATGATCCGCGAAGAAGGGTATGACCTGGTTTCAGGCTGGAAGAAGAAACGCTACGACAATGTGGCGACCAAGAACCTGCCCTCGAAACTCTACAATGCCACGGCCCGCAAAGTCACGGGCATCAAGCTACACGACATGAACTGCGGTCTGAAGGCCTATCGCAATGAAGTCGTCAAGAACATCGAAGTCTATGGCGAGATGCACCGCTTCATCCCCTACCTCGCCAAGAATGCCGGCTTCGACAAGATCGGCGAAAAGGTGGTACACCATCAGGCTCGCAAGTATGGCAAGAGCAAGTTCGGCATGAACCGTTTCATCAACGGATTTCTCGACCTACTCTCCATCTGGTTCCTGCAAAAGTTCGGCAAGAAGCCGATGCACCTGTTCGGTGGCATCGGCACGCTGATTTCCCTGATCGGCGCCGTCATTGCCATCTGGCTGATCGTCGACAAACTCGTGGCCCAAGCTCACGGGGCCTACTTCCGGCCGGTGGCCGACCAACCGTTGTTCTATCTGGCACTCGTCGCCGTCATCCTTGGCGCGCAGCTCTTCCTCACCGGCTTCCTCGGCGAACTCATCGCCCGCAACGCCAGCGAGCGCAACAACTACAATATCCGGCAAACGATCCGGTAGGCAGGCCAGCGAGAACAGTGGTAACAAGTCGGACGAAAAATGCTATCTTTGTACAAAATCATGAGCTATGCTGAACATTGGCGATAAAATGCCGTCCTTCGAAGTACTGGACCAAGACGGGAATACCGTGCGCTCGGAAGATTTCATCGGAAAAGGCCGCAAAACCATCATCTACTTTTATCCGAAAGACAATACGTCGGGCTGCACGGCCGAGGCCTGCAGTTTCCGCGACAATTATGCGGAATTGACGGCGGCCGGCTACAATGTCGTGGGCGTGAGCAAGGACAGCGCCAAGTCTCACAGTGGCTTCCGTGCCAAGTTTGAACTCCCCTTCCGCCTGCTGGCCGACACTTCGACGCAGATGCTGCAAGACTTTGGAGCCTGGGGCGAGAAAAAGATGTACGGCAAAACTACGATGGGAACGCTGCGCCGTACCTTTATCTTTGATGAAAACGGTCTGCTGGAACGCATCATCGAAAAAGTGGATACGAAAAACGCTGCCGCCCAGATCCTGGAAGCGTAGATTGCCCAGGCTATGTTCCACGTCAGTGACATCCTCACCACGCCGCCACCGGTGTTTGCATCCGAGCTTCAGCAACGCGTCTATGAGACTTTTGCTGCGCTGGCCATCCCCTTCGAGCGGGTCGATACCGACCCGGGGCTGACGATGGAGGATTGCCAGCATATCGATGCAAAGATCGGCGTTCAGATCGTCAAGACCATCTTCTTGTGCAACCGGCAGCAGACGGCTTTCTACCTGTATGTGACGACGGATGACAAGCCTTTTGTCACGCGCGATTTTTGCGCGTCGCTGGGTATTCCCCGCGTCTCTTTCGCCCCAGCTGACAAACTCTGGGAACGGACCGGCGTCCTGGTCGGCGCCACAACGATTCTGAGCGCAATCCTGCCGCAGTCTGCTGACGTCCGGCTGGTGATGGACCGGGCCGTAGCGGAAGCGCCGTGGTTTGCCTGCACCGACGGAACCGCCACCTGTTTCGTCAAAATACGGACGGAAGATCTCCTGCTAAAATACCTCCCCGCTTCCGGGCACGAGTTGACCTTGATCTGATTGCCCCCGCCCCAAGGGACTACGCTGCCGATATCATTCTGCCGGGTCAGGGCAGAGTTTATCGATGTAAAGGACGCCCTTCAGATGATCGGTCTCGTGCTGGAAGATGACGGCCGTAAAGCCCTGGACAGTTTCCGTGACGGTTTTCCCTGTCTCCATTGAAGTATAACTGATGTCGATGTCCTGATAACGAAGGACCTGTCCGCGACGTCCGGGCACAGAAAGACAACCTTCCCGGCCGGGCACCTGCTCGCCGCGCGTGGCAACAATCCGGATGTTCGGATAAACCTCAAACGGCTCGCCCTCTTTGTCGAGACGCTGGACAGCAACCACATTGCGGGAAATACCGACTTGCGGCCCGGCGATGCCGACGCCGTCCTGCTCGGGAGAAGTGACGGTGGCGACCATCTTGGCAGCCAATTTTGCATAAAGCGGATCGGCCAGCTCCCGCGGCGAAAGGTCGCGGCACGGCATCCGAAGCACGGCCAGGTCGGCCTCATCCTCTACCGTCAGCACCCGCATGACATCCGGCTGCTCCTCAATAAGTGAACGTTCCGCAGCAGTCCATCGCGAACCGCCACACCCAGCCAGCGTCAATCCGGCCACCAACGACATGAAAACCATCATTCTTTTCATAACTAGCAATTGATCCATACCCTAGTTCTCACAAAAATACAGAACATCTGCCAGATGTCAAAATACTAGCTGCCATTTAGGCCTTCGATGCTTTGTCCCGTGTCGGGCCGGCTTGCCCCTCCAGAACCGTCTCGCTTCGCTCGACCCCTCCCAAAGCCTTCCAGGCTTTGGGCCCCTCCCTCTTACAGTGCCGAGGGTGGCATGGGTTCTGGAGGGACAAGCCGACCCGGCACGGGGCAATGCCGCTGGAGGTTAACTAGCTTTCGTGCAACAATTTGCGAATTATCGCCCTTTTATCCGGGAGGAGGGCGATTATCTATAATATACTATCCATCAGGCAATTGCCCTCCAGCCCTTCCCGGGCGGTATCGGTGGATGCAGCGCTGACGGTGGACGGGTGGACGCGACAGGATTCAATGGCCCCTCGGAGTCCTGTCGCGGCAAAAGTCGCTGCGGAAGTCCTTCCGCTTGCCGTCCCCCCCGATTGCCAAAAGCGGAGTGGAGCGGGTGGGTTTTCGGGCCAGGCGCATTTTTCTGCGCCTGGAACAAAAACCCAGAGCACAGCGGAGCGTTCGAAGAAAACGGACAAGATGCCCTGTCGACGCCGGGCATGACGCAGGAATGAAAAAAGCCCGGCCGCTGCCGGGCATGGTGTGGATGGAGAAATAGATGAGCGGCGTTTGGGCTAGGCCACAGCGTAGATCAAAAGATCCGCGAATCTAATCAGGATCACGCAAATGTGAGTATCACGCAAACCCGGCTCACTCAAATATGGATCGCTTCGCCGTGGACGGCGGCGGCAGCTTCCATGATGGCTTCGGACATCGTGGGGTGCGGGAACATCGAGGCGGCGAGCTGCTTGGCCGTGATGCCGAGGTTGCGGGCAGCCACGATGCCGCCGATCATCTCAGAAACGTTGTCTCCGACCAGGTGCGCACCAAGGACTTTGTCCGTCGCGGCATCGACCACCAACTTGACAAAACCGTCGCGGGCGCCGGCGGCCGTAGCCTTGCCGGAAGCCGTGAACGGGAACTTGCCGATCTTGTATTCGATGCCCAATTCCTTGGCCTTGCGCTCCGTCATGCCGACAGAGGCCACTTCCGGCGTAATGTAGGTACAGCCAGGGATATTATCATAATTGACCGGTGCCGGATTCAGGCCGGCAATCGCTTCGACACAGCAGATCGCTTCAGAGGAAGCCACATGGGCCAGCGCCGGGGTCGCGATGATGTCACCGATGGCATAGACACCTTCGACCGATGTACGGAAATACGTATCCACAGGCACCTTGCCCCGATTCAGCTCGATGCCCAAGGCTTCAAGGCCCAGATCCGACGTATTCGGGCGGACGCCGACAGCGGAGAGCACTTTCTCGGCCTCGACGATCTCCTCCCCTTTCTTCGTCTCGACCGTCAGACGGCAAAGTTCACCGGACGTATCGACACTTTTAACGGACGAAGAAACCATCACCTTGATGCCCGCCTTGCGGAAAGAACGGCTGATCTGCGCACAGGTGTCATCGTCCTCGATGGGCAGCACGCGGTCCATGAACTCGATGATAGTCACCTCAACACCCAGTGAACGATAGAAGAAAGCAAACTCGCTGCCGATGGCGCCACTGCCGATGACCGCCAGCGACTTGGGAAGAGCCTCGGGCACCAATGCCTGGTAGTAGCACCATATCTTCTCGCCGTCGATCGGCGCAAACGGCAATTCCGCCGGATGCGAACCGGTGGCCAGAATGATGTGGTCCGCTTCGAAGACTTCCTCGCCGCCTTCCAGTTTCATTACATCGACCTTGCGGCCCGGCAGCAGTTTGGCGATACCCTTGATGACCGTGACCTTGTTCTTTTTGAAAAGATACTCGACCCCTTTGTTCATCGTCGCAGAGACACCGCGGCTGCGGGCAACGATGGCGGCCAGGTCGGGTTTCACAGCCTCCGCGGTAAAACCGTAGTCGGCACCCCGCTCGGCATAATGCAACGCCTGCGCACTTTTGAGCAAGGCCTTGGTCGGGATGCAGCCCCAATTGAGGCAGATTCCGCCGAGTTCACTCCGTTCGACAACAGCTGTATTGAACCCGAGCTGCGCGGCCCGGATAGCGGCCACGTACCCACCCGGGCCCGCGCCGATGACGATGACATCATATTTCATGATTATGCTTCTTTACCGTGACAATTCTTGTATTTCTTGCCGCTGCCGCAAGGACAGGGATCGTTGCGGCCGACTTTCTTTTCGACATGGATCGGAGCCTGTGTCTTGGGCTCGGAACTGTTGGTCAGCAAGTCGGGACGGCTCGTCTGCATCCGGCTCAGGTCGGAACGCTTTTCGTGGCCTTCCGTCACCACATCTTCAGGCTGCTGCTCCTGGCGCAGGTAGATCTGCGCACGGAGCAGGAACGCCAGTACATCCTTGCTGAGATTCTCCAGCATCGTGATGAAGAGATTGTAGCTCTCGCTCTTGTAAACCACGATCGGGTCCTTCTGCTCATAGGCCGCATTCTGTACCGACTGCTTCAGGTCGTCCATCTCGCGGAGGTGGTTCTTCCAGTATTCATCAATCACCCGGAGGGTAATGGTCTTCTCGACAGCCCGGATCACCTCCCGGCCTTTCGTCTCATAGGCCTTCCGCAGATCGACCAGAACCGTATAGACCATCTTGCCGTCCGACACCGGAATGGCGATGTTCTGATAGAACATCCGTTTCGTCTCGTACACATATTTGATGATCGGCCAGGCACGCTCTACCAGCGCATCGAAACGACGCTGCTGGACCTCGAGGATCGTCTTCTGCAGGCTCTCGACCAACTGGTCTTTCTTCGCCCGTTCGTAGAACTTCGCATCGAAACCGGGCTCCACCGACAAGGTCTGACGGAGCGTCTCGCAGAAACTCTCATAGTCGAGATCCTTGTTCTGTTCGACAAACATCTCGCAATAGTCCGTCGCCATGTTGAGTACGTCCACATCGATCCGCTCGCCTGTCAGGGCGCTGCGGCGCTTGGAGTACACGACCTCGCGCTGGTTGTTCATCACATCGTCGTAGTCCACCAGGCGCTTACGGGTGCCGAAGTCGTTCTCCTCGACCTTGCGCTGCGCCCGCTCAATGGCACTTGACAGCATCGACGCTTCCAGCGCTTCATTCTCATTCATGCCCATCCGGTCCACGATGCTGGAGATCCGCTCGCTGCCGAAGATACGCATCAGGTCGTCCTCCAGCGATACATAGAAGATAGAACTGCCCGGGTCGCCCTGACGACCGGAACGGCCGCGCAACTGGCGGTCCACACGGCGGCTGTCGTGCCGCTCCGTGCCGATGATGGCCAGACCACCTGCCGCCTTGACTTCCGGCGTCAGCTTGATATCGGTACCACGACCTGCCATGTTGGTGGCGATGGTCACGGTGGAAGGCTCGCCCGCATGGGCCACAATCTCGGCCTCGCGGGCATGCTGCTTCGCATTCAGAACCTGATGCTTGATGCCGCGGACCCGGAGCATGCGGCTCAGGAGTTCGGATATCTCGACCGAAGTCGTACCCACCAGCACCGGCCGGCCCTGTTTCACGTATTCCTGGATCTTGTCGATGACAGCGGCATACTTGCCTTTCTTGGTCTTGTAGATCAGGTCGTTCATATCGTCGCGGATCACCGGCCGGTTGGTCGGGATCACCACGACGTCGAGCTTGTAGATGTCCCAGAACTCCTTGGCTTCCGTCTCGGCCGTACCGGTCATACCGGAGAGTTTGTGGTACATGCGGAAATAATTCTGCAGGGTGATGGTTGCAAAGGTCTGCGTCGCCGCCTCGACCTTTACATTTTCTTTCGCCTCGACAGCCTGGTGCAGACCGTCACTCCAGCGGCGGCCCTCCATGATACGGCCGGTGCCCTCATCGACAATCTTGATCTTGCCGTCGATGATCACGTAATCCACATCCTTGGAGAACATGGCGTAAGCCTTCAGCAACTGGTCCACCGTATGCATACGCTCCGCCTTGAGGGAATAGTTGGCATAAAGCTCATCCTTGCGGCGCTGCTTCTCTTCATGGGTTCCCTCCCCTTTCTCGATGGCAGCCACCTCGTCGCCCAGACGCGGCATCAGGAAGAAGTCCTTGTCACCCACCGCGTCGGCCAGCACTTCGTTGCCCTTGTCGGTCAGTTCCACCGTACGCTGCTGCTCGTCGATGACGAAATACAATTCGTTGGTTACGACGCGCTGCTCGATGTCCTTGTCCTGGAAGGCGGCCCGGATGATCTTGCTCTCGGCATTCTGGAGAATCTGCTTGATGCCCGGCTCGCTGAGATACTTGATCAGGGGCTGGTACTTGGGCAGACCTTTGTGGGCGCGCAGGAGGAGGATCTCACCCTTGTCCTGGATCTCGCCCGCGGCGATGAGTTTCTTGGCCTCGTTCAGGGTCTGGTTGACAAAATTCTTCTGGGCGTTGTAGAGGCGCTCCACGTAAGGCTTGTACTGGATGAAAGTCTCGTCGCCCGCCCTTTCCACAGGACCGGAAATGATGAGCGGGGTACGGGCATCATCGATGAGCACGGAGTCCACCTCATCCACAATGGCAAAATGGTGCTTGCGCTGGACAAGGTCCTTCGCATTGATGGCCATGTTGTCGCGCAGGTAGTCAAAGCCGAATTCGTTGTTGGTACCGAAGGTGATGTCGGCCTGGTATGCCTTGCGACGTGCATCGGTGCTGGGCTGGTGCTTGTCGATGCAATCGACGCTCAGCCCGTGGAACATATAAAGCGGGCCCATCCATTCCGAGTCTCGTTTGGACAGGTAGTCGTTGACGGTGACCACATGGACGCCCTTGCCTGCCAAGGCATTGAGGAACACCGGAAGCGTAGCCACGAGGGTTTTGCCTTCACCGGTGGCCATCTCGGCGATCTTGCCCTGATGGAGCACCGTACCGCCGATCAGCTGCACATCGTAGTGCACCATATCCCAGGTGATCATGTTGCCGCCGGCCATCCAGCTGTTGCGCCAGACGGCATAGTCGCCGTCCACGTTGACAAAATCGTGGCTGGCGCTCAGGTCGCGGTCGAAATCGGTGGCCTTCACGCGGATCCGCTCGTTTTCCTTGAAACGGCGCGCCGTCGATTTGACGATGGCGAAGGCTTCCGGAAGCACTTCGTTGAGAATCTCTTCTATCTTTTTGTCAATGGTCTTGACCAGTTCGTCCAGTTCCGTAGCCAGTTTCTCCTTGCGGGAGACCTCCATCTCGGGGTCGGACAGCTGTTCACGGATCTGCGCCACCTTCTCCTCTTCCGCCGCCGTATAGGCGCGTACTTTGTCGCGCAGTGCGGCGCTCTCGGCACGCAGGCCGTCGTCGCTCAGCTTGTCAATACGGTCATAGGCCGCAAGGATGAGCTTCAAGGTCGGCGTGAGCTGTTTCAAGTCACGGTCAGCCTTGGAGCCGAACAGTTTTTTCAGAAAGTTTGCCATATCTCCTTACACAAATATTATAATTTCTTCTGGTATTTTTCAATCAGTTCGGTCGCCGCCGAGAACGACTCGAGGTCGCCCCGCAGCACGGCATCTTCGTATTCGGGCATCAGCCGCTCGATGCGCTCGTCTTCATAGAACATGTTTTTCAGGCTCTCGTTAATGCTCTCGTACATCCAGTAACGCGCCTGCTCGCGGCGTTTCCGCTTGTAGAAGCCATTCCCTTTGACGAGGGCAAAATACGCCTCGATCTTCTGCAGGATCTCGGGAAGACCTTCCTTGGTGACGGCCGAAGAAGTGACAGCCGTCGGTGTCCAGCCCGATTCCGTCGGAGGGAACAGATGCAGGGCGTTCGCGTAGAGCGCCCGGGCCATCTGCGCCTTCTCAACATTGGTGCCGTCAGCCTTGGTAATGGCAATCAGGTCGGACATCTCCATGATGCCGCGCTTGATGCCCTGCAGGTCGTCACCGGCACCGGACAACATCAGCAACAGGAAAAAGTCGCTCATCGAATGGACCGCCGTCTCGCTCTGGCCGACCCCCACCGTCTCGATGAAGACCACATCGAATCCAGCGGCTTCGCACAGGAGGATCGTCTCGCGGGTCTTGCGTGCTACCCCACCCAGCGAACCCGCACTCGGGCTGGGCCGGATGAACGCCTTGGGATCGTGGCAGAGAGTCTCCATGCGCGTCTTGTCGCCCAGGATGCTGCCTTTGCTCTTCTCGGAACTCGGGTCGATGGCCAGGACGGCCAGCTTGTGGCCTTCCGAGGTCAGATAGGAACCGAATGCCTCGATGAAGGTGCTTTTGCCGGCACCTGGAACGCCCGTGATGCCAATGCGCATGGTTTCCTTCTCGTTGGAAATGGCCTGGCAGCGCTGGATGATCTGCTGGGCGACGGCCCGATGCTCGGGCAGCGCACTCTCCACCAGCGTAATCGCCTGGCTCAGCACCGTGGTGTCACCACGCTGGATGCCTTCCATATATTCGTCCGCCGTCTTGATGGCGGGCCGTTTCTTAAAGACTCTTTTCAGATAAGGATTGACGATCGGGGGCTGCTTTACCCCGTGGTTGATGACCAGGCTTGAATCTTCGTTGTGGTAGTCGTCGAAGAAATCTCCCTGATGCGATTTGTCGATTGCCATATAGTTATTGGACGTTTCCAGTGATGAATAAGTTCAGGATAGGCTTGGACGGTGCGTTGGTGATGACGGTCAGTACCTCGATCACCTCGCCGGTGTATTCCAGGGAAGCCGTGTCCAGACGTACCTTCACGTCTGCCTTGCCGCCGGGTTTGACAGTAAGAGGCATCTTCGACAGTACGGTCGAGGCGCCGTCCTGTCCCTCGACCTGGTGGATCACCAGCGGATTCTTACCTTTATTCCGGATGCTGTACGTCGCCGTGACGGACGCCCCTTTCTTTACCTCACCAAACTCGAAATAGCTGCGGTCGATGACAGGGATGCCGGCCCGTTCGATGTCCGCCTTGGACATTTTTTCAAAATTGTCCTTGATGACACCCGTGATTGTCATTTTGTCAGTCATTTCCCTGCCATTGAGCCGGAAGGTGGCTTCAAAGCGTTGCTTACCCCAGGCCGTACGGCCCATTTCCGCAGGGTTAACCGCATACGACAGGCGGGCCATGCTGCGGGCCGGAATGGGGTTGGGCGTAACAGTCAAGCTGAGACCCGGGGAAACCGTAGCCGGCTCGACAGTCAGCTCGCTCTTTGAGAGGTTCGCAATCTGCATCTGGTCGGACTTGACCACACCCTGGTCAATGTAGCCGATGGAAACTTCCGTCTTCCGGAGCCCCAGGCTGCCGATCTTCACGGTGAAGAGTTCATCCAGATCTTTCTTCTTCTCATGCGAGACGCCTCGCAGGCGGAGGACCACCGGCCGGTCGAGGCTGGAGCGGCCTACACCGACATAGACGGTCAGGGTCTTGTCGAAAGGATACGGGCCCTGGTCGTTGCTGAACGTGGCCTGGATGGTGCCCGTTGCGCCGGGACGGACCGGTTCGCGGGTCCATTCGGGGGTCGTGCAGCCGCAGGAAGAAATCACGTTGTGGATGACGATCGGATCCTTGCCGATGTTGGTGAACGTGAAGATACAGGATACCGGCCCTTCGGCGATCATGACATCGCCGAAATCGTGGACTTTCTTGTCAAAGCGGATGACGTCCGCCTCCTTGTAGAAGGAGTCCTCCTGGGCGAAAGCCGGGAAGAAGGAAGCGGCCAGCACGGCGAGCAATATGATGAATTTTTTCATTTTCAAATTATTTGTGCAAAGATACCATTTGTTTGCTTATTTTTGTTCCAAAATTACATAAATCAAGCCAAGCAAAATGAAACGCTTTCTGAACCTTCTTTTGGCAGTCGTCCTCGTATTCTCCCTGGCCGGCTGCAGCAAGTACAAGTATGAGACCGTCAAAGGCGACCCTACTGCCGCGCGCATCTATACGCTCGACAACGGCCTGAAGGTCTATATGATCGTCAACAAGGACGAGCCGCGCATCGACGCCCATGTCGCCGTCAAGGTCGGCAGCAAGAACGACCCGCAGGAGACCACCGGCCTCGCCCACTATTTCGAACACCTGATGTTCAAGGGTACCCAGCAGTTCGGCACCCAGGACTATGCCAAGGAGAAACCGCTTCTCGACCAGATCGAGCAACTGTTCGAGGTCTATCGCAAGACCACCGATCCCGCTGAGCGCAAGGCGATCTACCATGAGATCGACTCCATCTCCTATGAAGCCTCCAAGATTGCCATTCCCAACGAATACGACAAACTGATGGCAGCTATCGGCGGCCGTGGCACCAACGCCTACACCAGCAACGACGTAACCTGCTACACCGAGAATATCCCGTCAAACCAGATCGAGAACTGGGCGAAGATCCAGGCCGACCGTTTCGCCAACTGCGTGCTGCGCGGCTTCCACACCGAGCTGGAGACCATCTATGAGGAGTACAACATGTACGCCGTGATGGACCAGGAGAAAGTGCAGGAAGCAGCCTTTGCCGCCCTCTTCCCGAAGCACCCCTACCACACGCCGGTCATCGGCTGGGGCGACCACCTCAAGAATCCGTCGATCACCAACGTGAAGAAGTACCATGACGAGTGGTATGTGCCCAACAACATGGCCGTCTGCCTGGCCGGTGACTTCAACCCCGACGAGGCCATCAAGATCATCGACAAGTATTTCGGCCAGCTCAAGCCCAACCCGAACCTCAAGAAGATGGCCTTCGAGCCCGAGGATCCCATCACCGCCCCCGTCGTCAAGGACGTGCTCGGCCTTGAGTCGCCCAGCCTCCTGCTAGCCTGGCGTTTCCCGGGTGCCAACAGCCCTGAAGCCAAATACCTCGACCTGATCAGTTCCATCCTCACCAACGGCAAAGCCGGCCTCATTGACCTTGACGTGAACCAGCAGCAGAAGACGCTGGGCATGTTCGCGATGTCCGAGACCATGGCCGACTACTCCGCTTTCGTGGTGATGGCCGAACCGCTCCAGGGCCAGAGCCTTGAAGAAGTCAAGGAAATCGCCCTGACGGAGATCGAAAAGGTCAAGAAAGGTGAATTCGACCAGGACCTGCTTACCGCGATCATCAACAATACCAAACTGCAGTTCATGCGCCAGTGCGACAACTCCCGCTTCCTGGTCCGCGCCGAAGTGAACTGCTTCATCAACGACATCGAGTGGAAGGATTTCGTGAACGAAATCGACGACCTTTCCAAGATTACCAAAGAGGATATCGTGGCTTTCGCCAACGAGCATTTCAAAGACAACTATGTCCAGATCAACAAACTCGAGCAGCCCGATCCGACCGACACCCGCATCGCCAAGCCGGCCATCACCCCGATCGTGATGAACCGCGACAACGCCAGCCAGTTCCTCCAGGATATCCAGGCCTCGACCGTCACGCCCATCGAACCCGTGTTCGTGGACTACCAGAAAGACATGTCGATCCTCAGCGCCAAGAACGACATCCCCGTGCTGTACAAGAAGAACGTGAGCAACGGCACTTTCCAGCTGACCTATTATTTCGAGACGGGCAGCTACGCCGACAAGGTGATGCCTTTCGCCGCCAACTATCTGACCTTCCTCGGTACCGACGACATGACACCGGAAGAGGTCCAGAAGGCCTTCTACAAACTGGCCTGCAACATGAGTGTCAACTGCCGGGGTGAAGAGACCCAGGTGACCGTGAGCGGCCTGGCCGAGAATATGGAAGAGGCTATGGAACTCGTCGAAAAGGTAGTCGCCCACGCGAAAGCCAATCCGGAAGCCCTGCAGATGCTCAAGGCCAACACCCTCTACGAGCGCCGCAACGCCAAACTGAACCAGCGCACCAATGCCCAGCAGATGGCCGCCTTCGCGCTGTACGGCCCGAAGAACCCGCAGACCAACGTCCTCTCTTCCACCGAACTGATGCAGCTCAACGACGAGGCCCTGCTCGAAAAGATCCACCATATCTTCGACAATGAGCACAAGGTGCTTTACTACGGTCCGCTCGCCGAAGCCCAGATCGTCGAGGCCATCAACAAGATTCATCAGGTTCCCGCGAAACTCGCCCCCGTGGTCAAAGGCGATCCGTTCGCTTACCTGCCGACCGACGCCAACAGCGTGGTCGTGGCCCCGTACGACGCCAACCAGCTCTCCCTGCAGGCCTATTACAACACCGGCCTGAAATTCAACGAAGAGACCGCGCCGATCATCACGCTCTACAACGAGTACTTCGGCGGAGGCATGAACTCCATTGTCTTCCAGGAGATCCGTGAGGCCCGCGGTCTCGCCTACAGCGCCCGCGCCAACTATTCGATCCCGGCCGACCTGGACCATCCTTCCCTGTTCACCTACTCCATCGGCACGCAGAACGACAAACTCATCGACGCGCTGAGCGCCTTCGACGAGATCATCAACAACATGCCGGTCTCCGAAAACGCCTTCAAGATCGCCAAGGAGTCGCTGATCTCGAACATCCGCACCGCCCGCACCGTCAAGGGCAACGTGCTGGGTTCCTATCTCAACGCCCAGAAACGCGGTCTCGACTATGACCTCAACAAGGTCATCTACGAGAAGGTCCCTTCCCTGACGCTCGAAGACGTGATCAAATTCCAGCAGGAATATGTGAAAGACAAACCGCACACCATCGGCATCCTGGGCCGTAAGGGCGACCTCGACCTCAAGACGCTCGAGAACTACGGAAAGATCAAACAAGTCACGACTGACGAAATATTTGGTTATTAATCAAAATTGGTATTATCTTTGCCAACGATTTCGAACAACACACTTAAACTTTTATAAAATGGCTTACAAAATCACTGAAAATTGCGCTGCTTGCGGCACCTGCATCGATGAATGCCCGATGGGAGCTATCTCCGCCGGTGACATCTACAAGATTGACCCCAACGCTTGCGTCGACTGCGGTACCTGCGCCGGCGTCTGCCCGATGGGTGCGATTGAACAGGCTTAAGCTTGCACACTTTACGGATAAGGGGGACAGTCCATGGGGCTGTCCCCTTTTTTTCGTGAAAAAATCCGCTACAATCGCGCGCGAGGTGTTTGTACTTTCAATTCTCCGATGTATTTTTGTAGTAAATTTGAAAAGTTATGTTGATTGCATTGAAACTGCTGGGGTCGATCGCCCTGTTGATGTACGGTATGAAGGTGATGAGCGAGGCACTCCAGAAAATGGCGGGCCCGCAATTGCGACATCTGCTGGGCGCGATGACCACCAACCGTTTCACAGGCGTTGCGACCGGCGCGCTGGTCACAGTAGCCGTCCAGTCCTCAGCCGCTACCACGGTCATGACCGTGTCTTTCGTCAACGCAGCCCTGCTTACCCTGGCACAGGCCATCTCGATCATCATGGGCGCCAACATCGGCACCACGCTCTCGGCCTGGATCATGTCGGCCGGTTTCTCGTTCAACATCATCAATATGGTATGGCCGGCTTTCCTGGCCGGCATCATCCTGATCCAGACC
>JAEEGI010010860.1_pt1 | contig 19745 bp, 13 predicted proteins | sample 8958751 | NCBI WGS metagenome assembly JAEEGI01 (sample SAMN16246545, study PRJNA631951) | gut metagenome | biome: gut microbiome; feature: rumen; material: KS-attached | host: Bos | place: Iran: Karaj | collected 2018-10 | reverse complement strand
GCTATCGGTACCTGCGAGTCGATTCACGCTTGCAACCGTGGTGAGAACATCGTCATCATCTTCATCAACAATGCAATCTACGGTATGACCGGTGGTCAGATGGCTCCCACGACCCTGCTGGGTCAGAAGACCGCTACCTGCCCCTACGGCCGCCGTCCGGACCTCAACGGTTATCCCCTGGCCATCACGCCGCTGCTGGCTCAACTCGATGGCACCTGCTACGTTACCCGTCAGAGCGTGCACACGCCTGCTAACGTACGCAAGACCAAAGCCGCTTTGAAGAAAGCCTTTGAGAACAGCATCAACTGCAAGGGCACCTCGGTTGTCGAGATCGTCAGCGCTTGCAACACCGGTTGGAAGCTCACGCCCGAGAAGGCCAACAAGTGGATGGAAGAGAATATGTTCGCCAAGTATCCCCTGGGAGACTTGAAGGACTTAGAAGATGGTATTCAACGCTAAAATTTAGAAGACACTATGATTAATGAAATAGTTATTGCCGGTTTCGGCGGACAGGGTGTATTGTCGATGGGTAAGATTCTTGCCTACTCTGGCCTGATGGAAGACAAGGAAGTCTGCTGGCTGCCCTCTTATGGTCCCGAACAGCGTGGCGGTACCGCCAACGTAACCGTTATCGTGAGCGATGAGCGCATCAGCTCGCCCGTGCTCAACACCTATGACGTGGTGGTTGTACTCAACCAGCAGTCCCTGGACAAGTTCGAGAGCAAGGTAAAGCCCGGTGGTATCCTGATGTATGACACCTATGGCATCCACAAGAAACCCACCCGCACCGACATCAAGATCTATCCGATCGATGCTACCGAGAAGTCAATCGAGATGAAGAACTCCAAGACCTTCAACATGATTGTCCTGGGTTCGATGCTCAAGGTTCGCCCCATGGTGACCATCGACAGCGTGCTCAAGGCCCTCAAGAAGACCCTTCCCGAGCGCCACTGGCACCTCATCCCCCTCAACGAGGAGGCTCTGAAGGAAGGCGGCAACCTCATCAAGGAGTAAACATTCCCGATTTTCCATAATACAAAACGGTTGACCCATCAGGGCCAACCGTTTTGTTGTCATTTAGTGCTCTCTCGGAGCGCTCCGAGCACTCCGAGTGCTCCGAGATTTCCGAGATCTCAGAGGGCTCCGCTTTTTACCTTACGGCGACTTTCCAGGCACTGCGGCTGGTGGACGTCTTCAGCAGGTAGATGCCGCGCGGCAGGTCGATGAGCATATCGTTCTGCAGGTTCTCGATGCGGCGCACCTCTTGACCGGCCATGTTATAGATGATGGCTGTGCCCACGTCCTCGCTGCACTTGACGAGGATGCCGCCGTCACGGGCGATGACCTGCAAGGGCTTTTCGGCCTCGACACCGGTGATGCCTGTGGCATCGATGGTGATGACGTTGGACGGCTCGCTCAGGTAGCCTAGACGGAAGGACTGCACATAGTAGGTGTGCGTTTCGCCAGGCTGGCGGTCGTCAAAGGGGTAGGACGTCACATTGCTGTCGTCGGTCGTGAGGACCTCGGTGCGCGTTTCGCCCGAATTCTTGTTGTAGATGGTGCGGGTGATGACAAAGTTATCCACCTCCTCGCTGGGAGCCCGCCAGTTGGCCACATAGTTGTTGCCGTTGATTTCGGTAGCTTCCAGTGCGGTGAGTTTGCTCAGGGTGGGTACCGGCAGACAGTTGGCACGCAGTTCCACAACGATGCTGCCCGTCAGGCCGCCATCAAAGATGATGAGTTGGGCAGTGTGTGAGCCGGTTGTGGTGGGAGTATAGGTCACCTGGAGAGGATAGCCCTCGGCGCTGTTGGCCATCGGGCGGCTCACGGTGCTCACGGGGATGCTGAACATCTTGTAGTCGTCGCGATAGAGCAGCAGCGACAGCGGGTTGGTCAGGCCTCGTCCCTTGATGAAGACGGTGTAGTTCAGCGACTTGCCCAAGGCTACCTCGCCGAAGTTGAGTACAGTGCCCTGCGTGGGTGCGATGAGTTCGGGGTCACCGGTGTAGGTGGTGGTGTCAATGCTGGTGCCGGCCTCGCTCAGGTAGAACACCTGGCCCTGCTTGTTGCCCCAGATGTATTCAAACAGTTGGGGAATGTCGATGAACGGGTTGCGGTTGTTCTGATACTTCTGCACGGCCTCGTTGCGGTCCAGCTCCTTGTCGCTCACGGCATCGTTGCGGGCCCAGCGGCACAGCAGGTCGATGGACCAGTCGTTGAGCGTCTTCCACGTGTTGTTGTTGAGCATGAAGGTGTATTTCCACGCATAGTGCTGGTAGGTGCACGCCATGTAGAAGTAGGTGCGGGCAAAGTCGCCCTTGTAGCGGTCATCGGGCTCAAACACTGTGTTGGCACCGCCGCCCTGGCCCATCTTGGGAGAACCCACACGGGTCACGCCGTTGTTGAAATAGATGGTTGATACCTCGCCCAGGGGCCAATAGTTCTTTGCCAGGTTGGCTTCTTCTTCCGAGGGGTAGAGGTGGTTCAGGTCGGTGTAACTGGCATAGCCTTGGGTCTCGTTATAGCCATACCACCAGCTCTTGGGCAGGGAGTGCTCGCGGTTCATGCCATAGGCGGCCTTGGACCCTCTGAAGTAGAACGTGTCATCGCTGTACATGTCCCACACCTTGCTGGGGTCCTCGGGACGGCAGTCAGTCTCGGTGAAATAGCCCCACAGGCTGCTGTAGCTCAGCACGGTGTGCTGCAGCGTCAGGTTGTGGATGGCGTCCTTGAGTGCCTGGCCACTCTTGCCCTCAAGTGAGTCGTAGTAGCCGGCGGGAATGTTGGCACTGGCACCAAGCCATGCAGTGATGGCCACTGCAGTCATTGCCATGCGGTATAATCGGATAATAGAGAACCTAACGGAATTTTTCATAATTGTGGTGAGGCATTATATGGTTGCTATGAGTCTGCAAATGTACTCAATTTATTTCAATAACAGTGTATTGCGATAGCAGAAATGCTTTTTTGAGTCAAGGATAAAGCGAGCCGCAATTGTGTTGCACTCCGAGTTCTCCGAGACCTCCAAGATCTCCGATCATCCGATTACTCGGGGTCGTTGATCCAGTTGATGAGATAGACGCGGTCACGGGCGCGCGTCATGGCAGTGTAGAGCCACCGGTAGAAGTCCATCGACTGCATCGCATCGGGCATGATGCCGCCCATGTCGATGAACACGTTGCGCCATTGTCCGCCCTGCGCCTTGTGGCAGGTCACGGCATAGGCATACTTCACCTGCAGGGCGTTGAAATAGGGGTGCTCCTTCAATTGCTTGTAGCGCTCGCGCTTGTCACCGGTCAACTCGTTCCACACCTCGTTGAACAGGCGGTCGCTCTGCTCGCGGCTGAGGGCCGGCGTGTCGCTCAGCAGGCAGTCCACCACGATTTTGCAGTCCATCTCCACCCCGTCGTGGTCGGGAAACTCGACGGTGACGTTGGCAAACCGCAGACCGTACCTGTGCTCAATCTCGCCCCACACGCGGCGGACGCGACACACGTCGCCGTTGGCAATGAAGTCCAACTGCTCATACTCGCGTGCCCAGTAGTAGTTGTTCTTGGCCACCAGCAGCATGTCGTCATTGACCAGCAGGTCCTCGCGGTAGAGGATGGAGTTGCGCACGCCCATATTAAATAAAGTGGCGCGCTTGTTGCTGCGGGTGACGATGATGGTCTCGCCCATCCCGTCGCGGTCATAGCAGTCGCTGATGGTCTCCAGCAGGAATTCGCTCGACACGGTCTGGATGTCCTCCATGCCGTCGAGGTCAAAATGCGGCCTGCCCAATGTGCCGTCCTCCATCGCCTGGCGCAGCAGCGTGGCGTTGTGCAGGATGCCGCTCTCCTCGGCTTGACGTGCAATCTGGCGCAGGAACACGCCGTAGGTCGTCAATCCCAGTGTCCGCAGGATTTCATCGTCCAGGGCAGGACTGACCATCTGGCCTACGGGGGGCAACTGGGCATTATCACCCATGAGCACCAGTTTGCAGCCCAAGCCGTTATAAACATAGCCGATGAGGTCCTCGAGCAACCGCCCGCTGCCGAAGATGCTTCCGTCATTGGCATTGCTGATCATGGAGGCCTCATCGACGATAAACACGGTCTCGCTGTGCTTGTTGTCGGCCAGGCCGAAGGACTCGATGCCGTAGCCCTGCTGACGATAGATTTTGCGGTGGATGGTGTAGGCCGGGTGGCCCGAGTAGTCGCTGAAGATGTGCGCTGCACGGCCTGTCGGTGCCATCAGCACCGATTTGCGCCCATGCTGGTTCAGCGCCTTGACGATGGCGCCCGTGAGCGACGTCTTACCGGTTCCCGCATAGCCGCCCAGGATGAACACCGACCGCTCGGGGGCATACATCAGGAAATGGGCCAGCGCCACGATGACCAGCATCTGGTCATCGTTAGGATCATAGGGGAGCCAGCGCAGCACGTCCACAGCCAGCTGCTTAACGCGTGGGTCTTGGCGGTCGGCACCGCCCGTGTGATTGAAGGATTGCAGTCGCTCATCGGGTTTCATGACGACAAAAATATTAAAAAATCACCGAAAACTTGCAATAATCCGCCAAATTGTATTACCTTTGCCCCGCATTTGACGAATGGAGTGATGCTCGAGTGGCTGAAGAGGCACGCCTGGAAAGCGTGTATACGTCAAAAGCGTATCCCGAGTTCGAATCTCGGTCACTCCGCAAAAAAGGACGACAACTGTCGTCCTTTTTTATTTTTTGAAAACTACTAGAGCAATGGATTTATATTTATAGTATTCCTTTTAGTATTGTGGTTATTGGTTTAGGAGGCGGTCGACAAGGGCGGAGACGTCGGCGATGGTTATCTCGCCATCCTCGTCAACGTCGGCGTTGGTTTCTTTTATCGTCGTTTCGTGGTCCAACAGATAGTCGATGAGCAGGGAGAGGTCGGAAATGTTCACCAGATTGTCGCCATCTATGTCGCCAAGCAATGCCTCGACGGCATCACCGATGATATTTATGAAGTTCTGCCAGTAGGGTGCTGCCTGATAGGCTGCGAGCGATGCGGCTGGTACATGCAGCGTGCAGGAATAGTCGGTAAATGAGTTTGCGTCACACACAGGAGTCGTGGTTGCATAGCAGTAAACGGCAGAGGGCTTGACATACATGCCCTTGACCGACGTGATCTGGCTGCCGATAGACACTTGCACGGGTCTGAGAATTGAGATTGTTCCACCTCGCCATTCACCTTCTCCGCTCAGGGTGATGGAGGAAATGTGGTAGCATCCCTCGAATGCATAGTAGGCAAGTGAAGTGACCGAAGTGGGCAGGGTTACGCTGGCCAAGCCGTAGCAGTTGGCAAATGCATGATAGCCGACCGTGGTGACTGAATTGGGGATGATGACGCTTTCCAGGGCCGTGCATCCCTCGAAGGTGCTCTCGTCGATAGTGGTTAGGGCGTTGCTGAGGGTTATGCTGGTCATGCTGCTGCAATTATTGAAGGCGCTGCCGCCGATGGTGGTGACCGAGTTGGGGATGACCACGCTGGTGAGTGCGCTGCACTCGGCAAAGGTGCTGTAGCCGATGTTGGTGACGGAATTGCCGATTGTCACATCGGTCAGAGCGCTGCACTGGATGAATGCGCAGTTGTCAATCTCGTTGACCGAGTTAGGAATGACCACGCTGGTCAATGCCTCGCAGTTGCTGAATGCGCTGTTACCGATGCTGGTAACAGATTGGCCAATGGTCAAGTCTGACAAACTGGTGCAGCGTTCGAATGCACTACTGCCGATAGTAGTAACCGAGTTGCCTATTTTTGCGCTTGTCATGCTGTTGCATCCCGAGAAAGCGCTGTTGCCGATGGTGATGACGGCATCAGGAATAACCACACCTCTTAGGCTGTGGCAGTAGGCAAAAGCGTTGTAGCCGATGGTGGTGACCGAAGTGCCGATGGCCACATCGGTCATCGTGTTGCAACCATAGAACGCGCAACTGCCGATGGTCTTGACCGAGTTGGGAATGACCACACTCTTCAAGCCGGTGCAGACCTCGAACGCATACTTGCCGAGGGTGTTGACCGAATTGCCGAGAGTCACGCTCGACAGGCCGTCGCAACGTGAGAAAGCCCCATCTTCAATCGCAGTGACCGAGTTAGGAATATTCAGAGTCGTCAGACTTGAGCATTTTTGGAACGCATAACTACCGATGGTGGTAACGCCGTTGCCGAGGGACAGGCTAGCCAAATCGGAACAGCCATAGAAAGCGCTCCTGCCGATGGTGGTAATCGAGCCGGGAATGGTTACACTTGTCAGTCCTGTGCATTCCGAGAAAGCGTAACTGCCGATGCCCGTGACCGAATTGGGAAACGAAACACTTGTCAGCCCTGAGCAACCAGTGAATGTGTAGTCCCCAATGGAAGTGATCGAAGCGGGAATCGTCAGATTGGTGACTTCTGCAGTTCCCATGTAGAGGTGATGAGCATAATAAAGAGGATTGGCCTTCTGAGTTGCAAAGTTGATTTTACACCATGGCGTGAGATCGATGGCAGTCACCTTGGTCAGGCTGGTGCAATCAAGGAACGCGTCTTTGCCAACGATGGTAACGCCGCTGCCCATGGTCACGTTCGTCAGACTGCTGCATCGTTCAAATGCACATTCCTTGATTTCATGGACGTTGCTGGGAATGGTCAAGTTAGTCAGACCGGTACATTCCTTGAATGCATACCTATCAATGGAGATTACACTATTGCCGATGCTTAGGTTCGTCATGCCTGAACATGAGTGGAATGCGCTCATGCCAATGGTCTTGACCAAATTGGGGATGACCACGTTGTTTAATCCTTGACAATTATTGAATGTGTAATTGTTGATAGTGGTGACCGAGTTGGGAATCTCAATGGCCGACAGACCGCTACAGCCATTGAAAGCCCAACTGCCGATAGCGGTGACCGAGTTGGGCATATCAATGCTCGTCATGTCCGCACAGTTTTCAAACGCGTGTTCGCCAATTGCAGTGACGTCATAGGTGATGCCGTCATAGGTAACGGTTTCGGGAATGACGATATCGCCTGAATACTCATTGTATTGACCGGCATAGGAACCTTGGTAGGTCACCGTGGCCTCGTTGCCGTTGATGTTGTAATAGATGCCATTGACTTCAAAGTCGTGGGCTGAAACCAGTGCTGGCAGAAGGATTGCCAGGACAGAAAGTGCGGTTTTGATCATTGTTTGCATATTCGGTATATCCTAATTATTTGAAGTTTATTCTTGTCATGATAGCAAAATGCCACAAATATTACCTAAAACAGGTGACAAAAGTAGTAGTTTCCATACAAATTACCAAAGAATATGCAAAATAATCTGACTTTTCATGGATTGATTGGCAACGATTTCCCTTCCTTTACTTGAATAATTATGAAGTAATGAAGGGGAATGAAACATTCGTGTCCACTAAAAATTCGCAAATTCTTTTATAAGTATCTGATATTCTTTGTATTATAAGTGATTATGAGGTGCGACGATTTGAAATAGAGAAGTCTTTAAGAATCAAACGATTAAGAAAAAACCATATTGATTTTTAGGCCTTTAATAAAAACTATTTCATGTATCACCATTGTTTGAAAGTTTTAGTGGGCAGCAATGTGCAAGAATAGGTAATAAATTGTGTTTTTACAATAATTTTAGGCTTTTTGCAGACAGATGGGTTGCTCTGCTGGATCGAGATTGGGTGGAATTACTTGGATGGTAGAGTGGTGATATATCTTGCTAAGTTGTTGAGCTGAAGGCATTGGGTGCGGGAGATCCTTTTTCTCTCGCTATGATAGGGCCATGGGGCGACGAAGAGTAATTGCCCTCGTGCACAGGCATCGAATTGCTTTCCACCAGGTTTCCACATTGGCGAAAAACCGTTCTCAAGCAGTACGATTTCTCTTATTCCTGCTTCGAAGGCTGTTCTCATCACCGCTTTTTCGCAAGGGCTGATGCATGGAGAAACCAGAATGGCTCCATCACGTGCCATCGCCATGTAACGGTTCACCTCGTGTGCTATAGCTTCATCGGTATTGATGCTTCGCGAGCATTGCACGACGACCTTGAAAGGATGGTCGAGCAGGAATTGGTTGCCAGCAATGGCGACTTGTGCTTCTCCTATGGTGATGTCTTGCCGAACGGTAAAAAACTCTGGATGGCGCTGCTTGGTCCAGAGTCGTCGGGGATTATCATGCAAATAGCGTATCATCGTTTCCAATTGTCCTTCGCTGATGAGGATGCGGTCATGGTAACCCTCTTCCCAAAGGGTTGTTCCCAACAATTCCCGTGCCATAGCATTGCATCCCACCTTGAAGCCATTCACTACATTCCCTAAGTGGTAGGGTACTTGACGGGTGACAAATAGCATACCATGGATGTGGTCGGGCATCAATTGGATATCCAGCAGCCGCACTTCGGGATAATGGGTAGCAATGTCTTGCCAGCAGCTGAGCACCCTCTCACCCAAGGCGCTTGGGCGTATCCAGGGACTGGGATGAGTGTCATTGGGGTCGCAGAGCTTTCCGAGGACAGGCTTGCGTCCTTCCACTGCCATGGTCACCATGTAGATGCAGCGGCTGTGGTAGTCGTGCCAGGCGTTGCGCCGCTTCATGGAGCGGTTCACTTGCAGGCCTTCATGGTTATCTTTCCACCACTCCCTGCGTCGCTCGTCCCGATCGTGCCTCTGGTTGCTCATTGATGACTGGTTTAAAACAGGCCGATGGCTCGCACTACTGCAACAGGCTGCTGTTGCAGTAGTGCAGGCCATCGGCCTGTTAATGGTGATTAGTTGTCTTTCTTGGCGCGCAGGCAGGAGACGGCAAGGAAGAGAATCAGGGCAATGTACATGACGATACCCAGGAAGTTGCTGGCAGCGTCGCCCAGCGGATTCTCATACTTGAAGCCGAAGAAGATCATGGCTGCACTGACAACACCCATGAGGGCGCCACCAGCGATGAAACCAGATGCCAACAGGGTACCGCGCTCCTTGCGGGCGGCGTTGACCTTCTCGTCCTTGCTGCGACTGCCGACGAACCAGCTGATAATGGCGCCGACGAGCAGCGGGGCATTCAACTGCAAGGGGATGAACATACCCAGCGAGAAGGGCAGGGCAGGCACCTTGAGCCAGTTGAGCAGCAGGGCGAGGATAGCACCCACGCCGTAGAGTAACCAGGGCGTTTCACCACCCATCATGAGAGGCTTGATAACAGCGGCCATAGCATTGGCTTGGGGAGCCACCATGGCGTTGGGGCCAGTGAAGCCGTAAGCCTCGTTGAGGATCATCATCACACCACCTACAGTGGCTGCCGACACGAGGGTGCCGACAAATTTCCACGTCTGCTGCTTGGCGGGCGTGGTGCCGATCCAGTAACCGATCTTCATATCGGTGACCATACCGCCAGCCATCGAGAGTGCGGTGCAAACCACACCACCAATGACCATGGCTGCTACGATGCCCTTGGAGCCTTCGAGGCCGATAGCGACAAAGATGACACTGGCCACGATCAAGGTCATCAGGGTCATACCCGACACGGGATTACTGCCCACGATAGCGATAGCGTTAGCGGCAACGGTGGTGAACAGGAAGGCGATAACCAGCACAACGAGGAAGGCCACGATGGTCTGCAGCAGGTTGTGGATGACGCCGATGTAGAAGAACACGAAGGTGACCAGCAGGGCAGCCAAGAGGGCAAACACGAGGACCTTCATGGAGATGTCACGCTGATGACGCTCCACCTGCACGTTCTGGGCCTGTCCCTTGAAGGCTTGTCCGGCAAGACCAGCGGCGTTCTTGATGACACCCCACGACTTGACGATGCCGATGATACCGCTCATGGCGATACCACCGATACCGATGTAGCGTGCACCGCCAGCAAAGATCTCATCGGGAGCCATCTGGGCAAACTCAGGATTCATGCCCATGAGAGGAACGATGATCCACCAGATAAAGGCACTACCGGCAAAGATGATGAAGGCATAGGGCAGGCCGATGATGTAGCCCAGACCCAGCACAGCGGCACCGGTGTTAATCTTAAAGATCATCTTCACGTTGTTGGTGAAACTCTCCAGCGCGGGGATGGCTTGGGTGGTGAGCACCTCTTTCCACCATCCGAAGGTCGAGAGCAGGAAGTCGTACAGACCGCCCACGATACCGGCGATGAGCAGGGGACGCGCCTGGTCGCCGCCCTTCTGGCCGCTGACGAGCACCTGGGTGGTCGCGGTGGCCTCGGGGAACGGGAACTTGCCGTGCATGTCGCTCACGAAGTACTTGCGGAAGGGAATGAAGAACAAAATTCCCAAGCAGCCACCCAGCAATGAGCTGAGGAAGACTTCCAGGAAGTTCACGGTGATTTCGGGATACTCGGCCTGCAGGATGTAGAGGGCAGGCAGGGTGAAGATAGCACCAGCCACGATAATGCCCGATGCGGCACCAATCGACTGGATGATGACATTCTCGCCCAGCGAGTTCTTGCGCTTGGTTGCGGCACCGATACCGGCTGCAATGATGGCGATGGGGATGGCAGCCTCAAACACTTGGCCCACCTTGAGGCCCAGATAGGCTGCTGCGGCACTGAAGATGACCGCCATAATCAGACCCAGCGAGACGCTGTAGGGCGTAATCTCGGGATACGTCTTGTCGGGCTTCAAGATGGGGACATATTTCTCCCCCGGCTTGAGCTCGCGCGCGGCGTTCTCGGGCAACGACATGTCGTCTTGCTGTTCTTGAACAATAATTTCTTCGTCTTTCATAAATAAACTGTTATTACTGATATAATTTGTTTGGATGTTTTTAGACGGTTAACAAACTGCGAAGATAGGCAAAAATCGTCAACCCATGGCCATAAATTCCGCTAAATGTGGGATTTTTTGGTGAGATTGAAGTTTTTACTTACCTTTGTGCAAGGAAATAAATATAATGTGAATATGATGACCAAGAGATTTTGTTTGCTGGCAATCATTGCCTTGATGACGACTGTGGCCACCATGGCGCAGAATGCCTACTGCAGCGAGCAGGTCAAGCTGGAGGACCTGGCCGCCTATTTCGATAGCACGCGTAATGCCGACCCCGCAATCAGGCTGTTCTATACCAATCTGGTGAACAATCCCACCCACAGCTACCGCATCGAGCACCTGGACCTGGGTTTCAACGGCTGCACCGGGCGCGTTGACGAGAAAGTCGTCATGGCCGACGGCACCAGGCGCGACAATGTGTTCATCTTCAACGACCAGGGCCTGCTCACCCAGTCCACCATCCAGGGCAGCAAGGGCACGAAGACGGAGGTGAATTACACTTACTCCTACGACCCCGTGCTGGGTTACACCATCAAGCAGAGCAAGAGCAAGAACCGCACCATCAACTATGCACCCATCTATGGTGAGCATGGCCGCCGCGAGAGCATCAAGGGCAGCAACGGCAACCGTCAGGACTACACCTTCAACGATAAAGGGCAGTTGACAAAACTCATCATCACCCCGGCCAAGGGCGACAAGCGCACCTTGCTCTACCAGGACGGCTATGTGGTGCGTGAGGAGACCGGTGGCAAGGCCTTCCGTTATCACTATGACTTCGACACGGCTACGGGCAAGAAATTCCTTATCTCGATTGACGAACTGAAGGGCAGCGAGGTGGTGCATGTGCGCACGTTTGACTACGACATCGACACCCACGGACGTTATACCCGCGTCAATATCGCCCTCGACGGCAAGCACCAGATGACGGTGACACGCAGCTATGGGCATTAACCGTTGGCCCTTTAGGTTTTAGCGCTGATAGACAATAAAAGGGGCGGGGTTATCGTTTTAATTGTTAGAGCAATTGAAACGCGATTTCATGAAACGGATATTATATCTCACGGTGGGCTTGCTGATGGCATCGATGGTGCTGTCGCTCGGGTCGTGCAAGGGGCCGAAGCTCAAGGAGGCTGATGAGGCTTATGACCGCGGCGAGTACTACGATGCGTCGGTCATCTACCGCAAACTCTATAATTACTACAAGCGCAAGGAGGATGCTTGGTTGAGAGGCGAGCTGGCTTTCCAGCTGGGAATGTGCCACTTGAAGCTCAACCAGGGCAACCGTGCCGCCGCTGCCTTCCAGAATGCTATCCGCTACGATTATGAGGGCACTACCACACTGCTGCGCCTGGCTCAGTCCCAGCAGCGCGATGGGCAGTATGCCGCCGCTATCAAGTCCTATGATGAGTATCTTGAGGCATTCCCCGATGACTGGGAGGCCCTGGTGGGCAGGCGGGGGTGCGAACTGGCTCCCCAATGGAAAGAAGAAGGCTCGCGCTACATCGTCAAGCCGTTCAAGATGTTCAATTCGCGCCGTGCCGACTATTGCCCGATGTACCTCGACAAGAACATGGAGTACATCTACTACACCTCGACCAACGAGAAATCCACGGGCGAGTTGCGCAGCGAGATTACCGGTACCAAGAAGGGCGACATCTATTTTTCCAAAAAAGACGAGAAGGGCAACTGGACCCGTCCCGAGGTGGTGGACGGCGGCCTGAACACCGAGCATGACGAGGGCGCCGCGGCATTCTCGCCCGACGGCTCGACCATGTACCTGGCGCGTGCCGTTCGACAGGACTGGCCCACCACGGTCGAGATATACACCAGCACCCGCAGCGAGGCCAAGTGGAGCGCCCCGCAGAAGTTTGAAATCACCGCCGACACGTTGAGCAACTATACCGACCCCTTTGTCAGCCCCGATGGCCATTGGCTCTACTTTGCCAGCGACATGCCGGGCGGACAGGGCGGCACCGACATCTGGCGCATCAACATCAAGGACAAGCACGGTACCCTCGAAAACCTGGGACCGCAGATCAATACCAAGGGCAATGAGCGTTTCCCCAATGTGCGCACCGACAGCCTGCTGTATTTCTCCAGCGACGGCCATCCCGGTATGGGAGGCCTGGACCTGTTCCTGGCAACCTTGCAGCCCCGTGAGGAGGGCGACAAGACGTCGATGGACCGCTGGGTGATTGAGAACATGGGCGTGCCGATGAATTCGTCGGCCGACGATTTCGGGCTTACCTTCGGTGAGGGCGAGAGCGGTTTCTTCTCCAGTAACCGTGGCGATGCGCGTGGCTATGACCATATCTTCAGCTTCATCAAGCCCGACCTGCAGGTGTGGATTTCGGGTTATGTGGTCGATAAGGACGATGAGCCGGTGCCCAATGCAGTGATTCGCATCGTCGGCAGCGACGGTAGCAACCAGAAGACGGCCGCCAGGCCCGACGGCTCATTCAGTTTCGACCTGCAGCGCGGTGTCAAGTATGCCATGCTGGCCAGTGCCGAAGGCTACCTGAATGACCGTCAGGAATTTGAGAGTGACATCGCCGAGGAGGATGCCGAGTACAACGTGGACTTCATCCTTGCCGCCACATTCAAGGCACAGGTTGTCGAGAACATTTTCTATGACTTCGACAAAGCCGTGCTGCGTGACGAGTCCAAAGTGGCCCTCGACAGTATGGTCCTGCTCTTGAAGGAACATCCCAACATCGTTGTCGAGATGGCATCACACACCGACCGCGTCGGCAGCGAGAAGTACAATCAAGGCCTGTCGCAGCGCCGTGCCCAGAGCGTGGTCGATTATCTCATCGAGAACGGCATCCCGCGTGAGCGCCTCAAGCCGGCCGGTTACGGTGAGTCCCGCCCCAAGACGGTGACCAAGCGCATCCACAGCCAGTATCCCCAGTTCGAGGAGGGCGTGACGCTCACCGAGGAGTTCATCAAGACGCTAAGCAAGGAAGACCGCGAGGCGGCCGACCAAATCAACCGCCGCACCGAGTTCCAGGTCATCGACACCACCTACGAGTACTAGAGTAAAAACAATTATAACACAAAAACCGCCTAGATAGGCGGTTTTTGTGTTAATGGGCCATCCCGATTGGGGGCTCTGGTTAGCGGCCGATGCAGTAGTAGGTGAAGCCGAGTTCCACGAGTTCGTCGCCGTCATAGACGTTGCGGCCATCGATGATGACGGGTGAATTCATCAGGCTCTTCACCGTCTGCCAGGCGGGGATGCGGAACTGGCGCCACTCGGTGAGCAGCAGCACGGCGTCGGCGCCCTTGACGGCATCATACATGTCCAGACCGCAATACACATTGCTCCAGCGGCGCTTGGTGGCATTCATGGCGACGGGGTCATACACGCGCACGTGGCATCCGGCCTCCATCAGCATGTTGATGGTGTCGATGGCGGGAGCGGCGGTCATGTCGTCGGTCTCGGGCTTGAAACTCAGGCCCCACAGGGCGATGGTCTTGCCCTCGAGGTCTCCCTTGTAATGGTTGCTGAGTTTCTTGAACAGGATGCGTTTCTGCCGCGCGTTGACGTTCTCGACGGCCTTGAGGATTTCCATGTCGAAGTTGTGCTCGCTGCCGATCTTGATCAAGTCATTGATGTCCTGGGGGAACAGGGTGCCGCCATAGCCGCAGCCCGGGAAGATGTACTTGGGGCCGATGCGGCTGTCGGTACCCACACCGTGGCGCACCACGTTGACGTCGGCGCCCACGATTTCGCACAGGTTGGCAATCTCGTTCATGAAGCTCACGCGAGTGGCGAGCATCGAGGTGGCGGCATACTTGATCATCTCGGCCGTGCGGGTGTCGGTATAGATGACCGTGCGGTTGTTGTGCATCAGGATGGTGCGGTACAGGCGTTCCATCGCCTGGCGCGCGCTCGCCGTTTCGGTACCGATGACGATGCGGTCGGGCTTCATGAAGTCCTTGATGCCGTTGCCCTCGGTAAGGAAGTCGGGATTGCTGGCCACGTCAAACTTGATGTTTCCCGCGCCGCGTGCCTCGAGTGTCTCGGCGATGATTTTGGTCACGTGCTGGGCCGTTCCCACGGGGACGGTCGACTTGATGACGAACACGCTGTAGCGGGTGATGAGGTTGCCGAAGTCCTTGGCGATGTCCAGAATGGGGCCCAGGTCGGTCGAGCCGTCCTCGTCGGCCGTGGTGTCGATGGCGCAGAAAACGTAGTCCTGGTCGATGAAGCCCAACTTATAGTCGCTCGAGAAGGTGAGCCGCTTGTCGCCCACATTGCGGCTGATCATGTTGTCCAGACCGGGCTCGTAGATGGGTATAGCCCCGTAAACGAGGCGGTTAATCTTCTGGCTGTCACGGTCCACGCAGGTGACGTTAACGCCAAGGTCGGCAAAGCAGGTACCGCTCACCAGACCGACATATCCTGTTCCAACTATCGAAACATTCATAGTGCTCAATGATTATACTGTTTAATGACTTGCTTGAGTATTCAATCTGCAAATATACGAAGTTTTTATTTAAATTTCTTGTCATTTCCATTAAAAATTGCTAAGTTTGCCCATTCTAAAATATTACTTTGTTGTTAAGGCCAAGAAATCACTTGTTTAACCAAAAATATAATCAAATTTTGCACTATGAAAAAGTATTTAGCTGAAATGGTAGGCACTATGGTCCTGGTTTTGATGGGCTGTGGCGTTGCCGTTAGTCTTGGTTGCAATCCCATTACCAACATCCCCGCTGTTGTAGGTACCGCCCTGGCATTCGGTCTTGCCGTGGTGGCCATGGCTTACACCATCGGCGGCATCAGCGGTTGCCACATCAACCCCGCCATCACGCTGGGCGTGTTCCTGAGCGGCCGCATGAGCGCCAAGGACTGCTGCATGTACATCATTTTCCAGGTTATCGGTGCCTTCATCGGCTCGGCATTGCTTTATCTGCTCACCACCAATGTCATGGGCATGGACGGAACCGGTGCCAACGACCTCCAGGAGGGCGTTTCGGTACTGGGCGGTCTGCTGGCCGAGATCATCTTCACCTGCGTGTTTGTGCTCGTGGTGTTGGGTGCTACCGCCAAGACCAATGGCGCTACCAACAACTTCGCCGGCTTGGCCATCGGTCTGTCGCTGGTGCTCGTTCACTTGGTGTGCATCCGTTACACCGGCACCTCGGTGAACCCTGCCCGCTCGATTGCTCCCGCCATTTTCCAGGGTGGAACGGCACTGGCCAACCTCTGGATCTTCATCGTCGGTCCGTTCGTCGGTGGCGCACTGGCAGCCTGCATCTGGAAGATCATCGACTGCAACTGCGACAAAAAAGCCGAGTAAGCGACACATTGACTATTTGATAACATGAACCTTGGCGCCATCATCGAGTGACACCAAGGTTCATGGTTTATTATCATGTGGCTAGAAGGGGATATAATGTCGGGATGTCGCAAAATAGTTGTATTTTTGCATCTGATTAATGGAGGGACTTGGCCAGAACGCTGGGTTCAGTCCCGAGTCGATGACGATTATGCCGCTGCAGAATGAAGGCGTAGAGAAGAATTCACGGGAACAGTTGTATCAGGTGTTTAATTGGCTGAGGTTCCCGTTGATGGTCCTGGTCGTGTTTGTCCACGTCACGGGGCCTAGCGCCGTATTGAATGCCGACTTGGCGGGCATCGGTTACTATGACCTGTTCAGGCGGGCCCTCAGCCTGGTGCTTGCCCAGCTTGCCGTGCCGATGTTTTTCTTCATTTCAGGGTATCTGTTCTTGAATCGGTTGCAGGACTGGAACTGGGGCGTCTATTCGGGCAAACTCAAGAAACGCTGCAAGTCGCTGCTGGTGCCCTATGTCGTGTGGAACACCATCGGCATCCTCGTCGTGTGCTTCGCGCTGTACCGGCAAGGGGCAGTCAATGAAATCAGGCATCTCCTGCTCGGTGCTGACAGCTGGAAATTGTACTGGTGCTCCCGTATATGGGCCGGGCCGACGGACTGGCTCGGCGTGACGCATGCGGTGACGAGTCCGTGCCTGCAGCCGCTGTGGTTCTTGCGTGACTTGATGGTGGTAATGGTGCTGTCCCCGTTGCTGTGGGCCCTGTTCAGGTACACCAGGGTGTGGGGCCTGCTGCTGTTGCTGCTAGGCTATCTCTCGCAGTGCCTGCCGGTGGTGCCGGGCATCACACCGGCGTCGTTGTTCTTCTTCGGCGCGGGCATGTATATGAATATGAACAATATTGATCCGTCGCGGTGGACGTGGCGATACCGCTATGTGTTCCATGCCGTCACCCTGCTGCTGTTTATCGTCACGATGATGTGTGTGGGCTATGATGCCAACGGGCGGCCGATGATCAGCATGGTGAATCCGTTCTTTGTGGTGTTTGGCTGCATCTCCACGATAAATGTTGCCACCGCGATAGTGAAAACGGGCCACCGCATACCCGAACTGCTCAGCAGCAGCGCCTTTTTCATCTTCGTGTCCCACGCCTTGTTGCTGGAAACCAGTAACCAACTGACGAAGTTCATCTTCGGCAGCGGCAATGCCTTGATGCTGACGTTGAGGTACCTGTTTACCGCATTCATCGCCATTGCGACGTGTGTGCTGTGCTACTGGCTGCTGCGGAAATTTGCCCCGAGGCTCTGCGGCTTCTTGACCGGCCAGCGATAAAGAAAAAGCGCCCGCAATGATTAAAAAATGTGAATTATTTGTGGGATTGTGATTTAGTTTGTAATTTTATAGCGCATAATTGTAGGTTTTTCCAACACAAGTATTATTAATCAATTATATTATTTCGCAATGAATTACAAGATTATTGACATTGAGGGAATTGGCGACGTTTACGCTCCCAAACTGCAAGCCGAGGGTATCGAAACTGTTGAACAACTGCTGGACGCCTGCTGTGGCCCTTCGGGACGCAAGATGATTGCCGAGAAGACCGGCATCAGCGAGAAACTTATTCTCAAGTGGACCAACCATGCTGACCTGTTCCGCATCAACGGCATCGGGCCGCAATTTGCCGAGTTGCTCGAGGCTGCCGGTGTTGACACCGTCAAGGAACTGCGCCACCGCGTGGCTGCCAATCTTGCTGCCAAGGTGGCTGAAATCAACGAGGAGAAGCACCTGTGTGGCCGCGTGCCCGTTGAGAGCGAGATTCAGCGCATGATCGACCAGGCCAAGGAGCTTGAGCCCCGCATGACCTACTAAGAACTGGAACCTTATCTGATCTACTGCTCGGAGTTCTCGGAGTTTTCTGAGAACCCCGAGTCGTTTTTAGCTATTAGCTGCTGTCTCAGACCCTGCGGGGCTAATGCGAATTTCGCAAATAAAACGAATTTCACGAAATATTTAATTCGGGATGCTGACTTCGCCACAGAGGTCGCTGGCCATGTATTTCTTGACCATGCTGGGGGAGTAACGCATGCCGAAGAGGAACATCAGCTTGGTGATGGCGGCCTCGCTGGTGATGTCGGCGCCGCTGATGACCCCGGCATCGAGCAGGCTCTTGCCGGTCTCGTACAGGGAGCAGTTCACACCGCCGTTGACACACTGCGTCACGTTGACGATGACGATGCCGCGCTCCACAGCCTCACGGATGCGCTTGATGAACCAGGGATGGCTCGGGGTATTGCCAGCGCCGTATGTTTTCAGGACGATGCCCTTGATGTCGGGGGTGTGCAGCAGGTAGTCGAGCGTCTGCTCGGTCATGCCGGGATTGAGTTCGAGGAACATGACGTTGGTGTCCATATCGGTGCACACGCGCAGCGGGCGAGGCGGCATTTTCCTCAGGCGCGGCTCGTTGTACTCGATATCCAGGCCGATTTCGGCCAGTTGGGGGTAGTTGAAGCTCTTGAAGGCGTTGAAGTTGTCGGCGCTCATCTTGGTGGCACGGTTGCCGCGCCACAGGTAGTTCTCGAACAGGATGGCGACTTCCTGCACACGCGGACGGCCCTTTTCGTCGGTAGCGGCAGCGACCTGTAGGGCAGTAATGAGGTTCTCCTCACCGTCGGTGCGCACCTCGCCGATGGGCAGTTGCGAGCCGGTGATGATGACGGGTTTGCTCAGGTTCTCAAGCATGAAACTCAGTGCCGACGCGGTAAAAGCCATCGTATCGGTGCCGTGCAGCACGACAAAACCGTCGTAGCGGTAGTAGTGTTCCTCGATAGCCAGGGCGATGTCGCGCCAGTGGGTCGGATCCATATTGCTGCTGTCGATGGGCGGGTCAAACTGGATGTTGTCGATGTCATAGTCCAGTTTTTTCACCTTGGGCACGTTGTCCATCAAGTGTGAGAAGTCAAACGGCTGCAAGGCATGGGTTTCGGGATTCTCAATCATGCCGATGGTTCCGCCGGTATAGATAATCAGAATCTTTGGTTTCTTGTAGGTAATCATAGTGGTATCGCAGGTTTCAAGGTTATTGCTCTTGCATCAGTTCAGCACCATGGATGAACGCTTTGTAGAAAAATACCATGTGGTAATCCAGTGAATTCACCCAATAGTCCCAGCTGTGACGGCCGGGGCGAACGGTGAAGTCATGGTCGATGCCTTTCTCCACGAGTTGCTCGTGCAGGTCGATGTTGTTCTGGATGAAGATATCGTTCAAGCCATCGTCGATGATGATGTTCTGGGCGGGTTGCAGCGGGCTGGCCTTCACCTGGTCCACCAGGTTGCACACCGCATGGTCACGCCATCGCTGTTCATTGCCTTCATAGTCGCCCAGACGGTCCTTGATGTGCCACTTGTCGGGGAACTGGGTGATGTCCATGTTGCCGCTCATGCTGCCGCATGACCAGAACACGTCAGGATGGCGGAAAGCGAGGAACAACGCACCGTGTCCGCCCATACTCAGTCCCGTGATAGCACGCATGTAGCGATTGGCGTAGGTGCGGTAATGGCTGTCAATATAGGCTACCAGCTCCTTGCTCACATAGGTCTCAAACTGCATCTTCGGGTCAATCGGTGAATCGAAGTACCAGCTGTCCTGTCCGTCGGGGCACACGATGATG
>JAEEGI010010859.1_pt1 | contig 19746 bp, 9 predicted proteins | sample 8958751 | NCBI WGS metagenome assembly JAEEGI01 (sample SAMN16246545, study PRJNA631951) | gut metagenome | biome: gut microbiome; feature: rumen; material: KS-attached | host: Bos | place: Iran: Karaj | collected 2018-10 | reverse complement strand
AAAGGGCCGAGCGACTTGTCGTATTGCGCGGCGGCGCCACCGCGCGCGAGTTCTGACATCACGATCTGGACAACTTCGTCTGCGTCAGTTTCGGAAAGGCCCTCGCTGCGCGCCACGCCATAGATGAAACCGGCGTAGGTGTCGAAGAAGCGTCCCCAGGCCGTTTGGGCCGCAGGGTCGCGGAGGGCGGACAGGATGCTTGAACGTGTCTCTTCGTTGCGAAATGGAGTGTAGGGCATGGGGGTGTGAAAGGTTGAATGGTTGAAGAGTTGAAGGGTTGTTGGTCGGTGCTGTGGAAACTCCATGGAAAGCAGTTCGTTTGCGGACAAGGTGGCCCGATTGGTCGGCGACAACGATTCAATGAAAGGGCGCAATTCACCATTCAGTTGGATAGAGTCGCCACATCCCGTCATACCAAAACGCATGAAACATTGAAATCAATTGGGAATGTGCGAAGTTTGACCAACTTATGACCGGTACGCGCATCCATGTTGCCGCATGGGGAAAACCATTTGTTCCGGGGCCGGTCTGGTAGTATGACATAGCGCTTGGATTGCCATAACGCTGGTGTTTCAGTTGGGCGACCACCTCGTCGCGCAATGTCGCATAGTCTGCGGGACGCGCACCATTGTAAAAGATTACATGCTGGATGTCATTTGACGAAAGCGCGTCAAGGCGGTTTGAAGACAAGCCTTGTACAAACGAAATGGAGGAAAGATACATGTTTGTGTTCGCATCTAGGAATGCAAATCTGTTGGTATATGCGTCGGAAAGTTCTTTGGATAGAAATAAGGCGTTTGTGGAATTGACGCATTTGACATATCGGGGAAATTGAAGTTCTTCGCTGTGGTACGGGGTGTCGTCGAGGTTGTTGTTGCAAATGTAACCATCAAAACCAAGCACAGGCTCCAATGTCGCCTCACTAATCATCCCGATGTTTCTGATTGTCAAAATGTCATCGGCAATGCGATATTGGTTGGATGCTGTCAGCGCATTGTCCTCAAAATAAAAGAAGAAATTTGTGTTGGCAATCGAAAAATACTTGTCGGGTAGTAATTCCCCCGCCATGCAGACGGATGCGGCAAATGCCGCAAAAAGGGGTGACATTAATGCATGCTTCATGTTTCTCTCCTAGTAGATGGTCGGGCGGCAGACAAGGTACTTGTCGGTTGTTGCGCCTTGATACAGGGCGGGGCGATTGAGTTTTTTGGGAATCCATTGTTTCGTTGGCACAACAGGATTCCCGTCAAGTTGCAATGCGATGATGTAAGGACGCACATCGTTGTCTCTGTGCAGGGAATCAGGGCGAACCCAACCAAGACTGTTATATGGCGCGTAGAAGTCCGCAGTCCCCGCCCTGATGCCGGAAGTGATGATTGTTCCCGTTCCATCAAATGTGGCTTGATTTCCATGCGTGTCCGCCATGTTCGTCCGCATTTCATAAACGGCATTATGGTGCATATAGGATTTCCCTATGTCGTTGTCCGGCGAAGACCATTTCCCCGTGGCACCTGTGCCAGCAACGACCTTGCCACCACTGAAAATCAAAGAGTGACACGGCTTTGCCAATGATGTAGTCCAAGTGAGGTTTGTTGACTGGTCTGCATACCAATCGTCGAACCATGTCTTGTCGTTCGGTTTGTAAACGACAATCCAGAGGTTGTCTAGTGCATCTCCTTCCTCGGCGAAAACTTGAACATGCAAGACGATTGGCACTCTCTCTTCAGGCGCATCTTGTACCGAATAGTTCCTTGTCGCCGACGAACCGTTGACCGTGAAATGAAGATTGTCTTTTATTTCCAGCGCCTCGGTGTTGAGATAGGAAGCCAAATCTATCGACTGGTTTTTGCTCCATTCGAGTGCAAGGCAATGGTCAGTCTCGGCATCGCGCCAGTCGCCTGTGGAAATGACCGGGAGATTCCGCGTATTCACCTTTGCATGGTCCCAGCCGACGCAATAGATGCGTTCTATGGTTTCCGGACAGTTTGGTCCCCATTGGAAAGACACCGAATTTATGGCGTATGGAAGATGGTCGATGGCGTTTGTGGGATTGTGCGTCGAAGTCGATGCCGCCCCGATGATGTTTGTAACAGAAGGTGGGCAATGGTGCATTCCAATGGTTTCCGTCGCCTCAAGTTTTATCAGACTGTGCGGGGGGCCATTCGTCCATTCGCACCGCACGACCACCGGCGTCTCGCCATTCCAGTACGAGTGGATGTCACCGCCGGGAAAACCATCCCCGATTGCCGACGGAACGGGATTGTCATTCACATACCACGCGAAAGGCGGCGCTATGTTCGTATAGATTGCCTCCGCCCACCATCCTCCCGGACTGTGCTCCCAGCACCCGCCGTCAAGACCGTTTATGTAAAGCCATCGACGCTTAAAAGGGCTGGTTATGGAAGTCGGCACAACGCCACCCGGTGTGCGCGTCGGCGTTGTCTGCACCTCGCCACGGAAGGACACTGTCATTGCGTCGCAGTCGATGACCTCGTCCGCCTGTATGCGGATGCGGTTCCCTTCGGTCTCGTATCCGCAGTCGCTGGGCCAGCGAATGGACATCCGCGCTTTCCACAGGCCCTCCGAACCATCGCCCAACGTCCCGCATGAAAGGCGGACATCCGAATCGGTCAGACCAGAGAGGCGAAGCCGCACCACCAGCCCGTTGCAGGGCGGGAGGACAATTCCCTTTGCCGTGCCGTCGCCCCATGAGAGCAGCGCGGCGCGGGTTGTCGAGACAACGACCTCAATGTCGAAGTTGCCGCCGCCGGCTTCGGGGAAGGTCAGCCCGTCCGGGAATCCGTCGCCGTTGGCGTCCGTGAAGCCGTAGATGTAGCCTGTGCCCTCCCAGCGGTCGGGTACGCCGTTCGTGTTTGCGTCTGGGTCTTCATAGACGTAGCTGGCGGGGACAATCGGGTCGAACCAAGTCTTTCCAACGGCCTTTCCCGCAATCTCCACGTAGTCGGAAAATCCGTCGCCGTCTGTGTCGGCCATCATCGGGTCGCACTGGTTCCAGAACTCGCCGAAATTGTCCACGCCGTCCCCGTCCGGGTCGAGACCGTCGTCGGCGACGGCGCGGTTGGTGCGCGTCCACCGCTCCCAGCAGTCGGGGATGCCGTCTCCGTCTGTGTCGGCGGGGTCGTAGCCAAGCACCGTGAACCATTCGGGTATTATCTGCGACGGCGGAGTGCTGCGAATCCCCTTGGAAACGACGCGGCCCGCTAGAAGGGATATTGTGCAGAAAAGAAAGACGCATCCAAAAACGCCGAACTGCCTCCTCAGTTCGCGTCCCGCCTTGCGGAGAACCGACGGACGGAAAACGCGGAAGAAGACATACGTTGTCAGCAGGGCGAAGAGGTAGGCCAGGAACGATTGTAAACTCTGGAACATGGCGCTACCTCATAATCAGCATGGAGCCGTACACGCCGCCGGTCTTGATGCCGAGAGCGCGAAGCGCGGCCAGTTCGTCGGACATCCCGGAACGGTATCGCCCAATCTCCCACCTCTTCGAGAGGTACGAGCGTATTGCCGCCGCATCCGCCGCAGTCGTCGACGGAGAAACGAGAATGGCCTCGCGGACGGTGCCGTTCCAATTCCTGTTCCACGCGGGAGTCGCCGGACAGCCGCCGAGATAGAGGTCGCAGAGCGGACAGGGTGCGACCAGTTCCATTTCGTACAGGTGGGGTCCCGGCGTGTACTCGGTCGATTGCGCGAAGTCGATAGAGAGCGCGACAGTCGAAAGGACGGAGGAAGTCGCGAAATGAAGGGCGCCGTCCTCCTCCGTCCGCATTAGGCGCAGGGGACAGGGCGCATCCAGAAGCGTCGAGCAAAACGCCGCCGCAGTTCCATCGGCCACAATGAATGCGCGGGCCACCAGTCCCGTTTCCGTCAAGGGGAACGAGATTGGCGAGGCCGTGCCCGTCGCCGACGAGAATCCCACGACTCCCCGGCTGTCATACTGCGGCGCGGTCCAGCCGGTCCCGTTTGTATGGCAGGGGCTGGCGATAACGCCGCCACGGGTCGAGACCCATGCGACCACGCATCCGTCCGTCCGCGACACGCTCCCCGGTGCCGCCGCGTCGAATTGCAGGGCCGAAAACGCAAAAGCCACGCCGCAAGCTAAGACTTGCAGAGTGACGAAGAATTGGAATCGGCGCAAATGTGAGGTTGATGGCATCATCTTCATTGTAGCAGAACCCTTTATATTTTGCAGTTACCTTGAAATCGAACTTCCCTGAAAGTCGATGTTCACAAAAGGGCGTCAAATCCTTTCGACTGGATAAAATCGTCAGCGTCGGACATGGCCTCCATAGCTGCTATAAACTGTCTTCCGGCCGTAATCATGTCGGCGGCAAAGCGCCAGTCGCTTGGGACGGGAACCAGCATTTGTTGTATGTGGCGCGGCTGAAGATGCTGTTGAACCGATCCGTATTCATCAAGAAGCATGAGCGAGTGCGCTGTATCGGACGAGAAGTAAGCAAGAAGATAGGCGCGTAACGTATCGTCCTTTACACGAATCCGCACGAGGTCGTCGCTTACAACGAATTTCTGCGCAAGCGATTTCGTCGCATAAGTGACCTTGCCTATGGTACCAGAGCGTGAAATCAAGATGTCGCCCTCTTGCACTCGTAGCTGGTCAATGCATAGCTTTTGTTGCCTTGTTGCCTTGGCGATGTCAAACCATTTTACTGTCAGCCTCCTCATTTCCAAAGCGGCGTTGGCTGTGAGATAGGGAACAAGGCCATAGGTTGAAGAAGGATTGTCAATTTTGATGCAGGACGAATTCCAGCGAGGTCCGATGTATATTTTGATGCCTGCTTCCAGTTGCCCCACCGTCGTTGTTGCCCAGTTTTCGCGATTATCGAAAGCAAGGACACTTTCAAGCGCCGCGTTAAGGCTTGGGGAATAGTGTTGCGGGTTGATATTGAGATTGTCCTTGATGTCGGAGGATGAAATGGAGAAAATGAATTCCGACTTTTTGAGTTTCGCACCTTGTTTGAACGCCTTGAAAGCCTGCGCGATTTCGCCTAGGTCGTGATTGAGAATGCCTGTGCTGTTGCCGTTTCCGTCAAGGACATACACGAGGTTGCTCTTGGAATCTTGTCCGATGCGCTGGGATATGGCCATGAAAATGGGATATTCCGCGCGCGGATTCTCTTCCCCCTTGGGCTTTGACAAAAACAACACGCAGGTTCTAACACCAGTGTCCGGCTGAAACGTGTCCTTGTGAAGCGTCACAACACCGTTCAACTCGCAGTGCGACAACAGCCACTGACGGTAAGCCGCATAGCTTGCGTTGTCAAGAAATCCCTTGGGAAGAACGATGCCCATGCGACCGCCAGGCTTTAGCCATTTCACACATCGTTCAAGAAAAAGGAGTTCAGGAGCCTGGTGTGGCAGTATTTCATCGTCCCTGGTGCCAAAACGGTAGGTGCCATTGGCATCCCGTTTCACAGTATGTCCAAACTCGAAAGCACCGAGTATAGTTGGATCGGAAATCTGTGATTCCGCCTTCTGCCCCGAAAATGGCGGGTTGGTCGCGATTACGGACGGCGCATTGGTTTTCCCGGGTGCACATTTCGTAAGAATCCATGGGTCAAGATCTTTGAAATCCCCCAGGGAATTGCCTTGCGTCATGCCAGACTGTCCATCGCCTGTAAGAAGCATTGCGCATTTAGCTATCTTGACGAGGCGGGCTGCGATTTCCACAAGATACACGCTTTCTCGTATTGTCGCGATTTGCCTTTCCCGTGCGGGAGTGTTCGCCTTTGTGGACGCAACCACCTTGCGGCGCAAGTGCCGGAAAAGCGCGGTCGCAAACCCGCCGCCGCCACCGGCGGGGTCAAGCCCATGTTCGCCGACTTCGGGATCAAGAATGAAAACCATCATGTCGACGACAAGGCGATTCGTGAAAAACTGTCCCTGTTGTCGCTTGAGATTGATATGCGTGAATTGCTCATATGTCTCGCCCATCAAATCCCACTCGTCGGCATCGTCGTTGCGGGCCGCAAGACTCCAGTTCTTCAGAACTCCAACGGCTTCGGCGATGCAATCGTCGCCTACTTGAATCTTGTCATGTACGTCGAATACGCTTGGATACAGGTCTGCATAGGCGCGGAATAACCTTTGCACCCGCTCTGCCGCAGTTCTGCGACCTTCTGTCGTTTTGAATTCTTGTTCAGTAATCCAGAATTTCGGGTAGTCACCTGGCTCCGTCTCATCCTGGATCTTCGCGAGAAGAATACGCACCATGTCCATCGCAAGGTCGAAATCCTGGTTTTCCATCCCCCTGCCATACAACTTGTTATGACAGGATGAAAGCAAAAAGCGGATATTGTGCGGCCGGGGTAAAGACGCCTTGCCTGGTATGATGTCATCACCGTTCCAGTCATCTCCGAATTTCGGCAAGGAAGCCACCTCGTCCAGTCCGACTTCCTTGCCCTTGCGACGCTTGTAACCAGCAATCGCGTCGCCATTGGTCCAAACGCCACCCACGGCGGAGGTATTGAAGACATATGACACGAGTTGCGCGTAGCCGTCTTTTGAATTCGGTTTTTTGCATTCGACGACGAAAAGGATGTTACCCTGATCTTTTGACAGGGCGGCCTTTTTGCTCGTATACACGACTATGTCAGCGCGAATCTCCGCGCCTCCAGGTTTGGCGGAGAGAATCTTTGAACCTTCCTGTATTTGGACTTCGCTTCTGATTCGATCAAACGGATAGCCGTAGTCCGTATGGAGGATTTTTATGAAACGTTGGCGCACTCGCTCTTCGGGAGTATCATTCATCATGGCTCCAGAAAGAATGTCTATGATGTTTCCGTGGTCATCAAACGAGATTTCAGTCGAGGATGTGGTAAGGGGTGTGTCAGTTGTATTGCTCATGACTTGCGATGCGTCTGCATCGCGAGCGGGCAGGAAAGTGGAACGCAAAAGAAAGAGCGCGTCCTCATTCCATGCCCTCGCTGAAGGCCCTAGCACAGGCCCGTCTGGCGAAGACGCGCCCGATCGGGCGCGTCCTGCATGAAGGACCAAGACAAGGCACACGGCCTTGTTTAGAAGAAACGACTTCGGAAAATGTGCTAGGTTTTCAGCAAGGGTGGGTCCGCAAATTGAACCTTGACATATGACCCGCCAATTTGATAACCTTTGCTTTCAATGGGTTTCGCAGGAATCTCAAAGGAGTGAGTTATGAAGTTTGACCGAATCGTTCCAGTCGCCATATCCGTCCTCCTGGCCGCAGGCGCGGCCCGGGCCGCCCGTCTCCAGAGCGCGACGGGGATTGACACCACCGACCTCGCAACTGGCGGAACTGTGACCGGCAGCGTCTGCGCCGCCGCCTACCCGGTGACGTCGCTCTTCGACGACGACGTGAGCAACTCGGCGGGAAGGTGGCTGGCGACCTATTCCGCCGGCAACATGTACGCGGTCTACACCTTCGCCGCGCCGACAGTGGTCGACGCCTACAAGCTCATGAACTCCGCCGTCAGCTCCACCGCCGAGACGACGCGCCCGCCCAAGGCCTTCCGCCTCCGCGGCTCGAACGACTTCGACGGCACGAACTACGACACGGCGACCTGGGTCGACTTCGACGAGGAATACGAGACCGCCTGGGCGAAGGGCGAGTCACGCTACTTCCGCTTCGCCAACACGACGGCCTACACGTCCTACGCCCTCCATGTCGAGACCGTCAATGGCGCGACCGACTACTGCCAGCTGCAGGAGATGGAGCTCTACAACACCGGTCTTGGCGAAACCTATGTGACGACGACGGTCCAGACGAAGGTCGGGGACGGCGCGGCAGAGACCATCTCGACCATCCAGTCCTTCCCCTACGCATACGTGTCGATTCCCATTCCGGCCGCACCGCGCGACGGCGTCGAGTTCCTCCGCTGGTCCGGCGCCTCCACCTCTTTTGCGCCTCTGAATCTCTACCCATCCGCCGACATCACGCTCGTCGCGAACTTCTACGACACGGCGACGGCCACGCCGAAGATCGCCTATGTCGTGCCGGGCGGCGCCGGCGCCAAGGACGGCACAAGCTGGGAGAACGCCTACGCCTCGGTCGCGACGGCCTACAACGCCGTCGGCGCGAACCCAGGCGGCGGCGAGGTCTGGGTCAAGACGGGCCGCTACTCACTCGGCGGCAAGATCACGATGCTCCCGCGCGTGACGGTGCGCGGCGGCTTCGCCGGCACTGAGACAAGCGCCGACGAGGCCGACCCCGACGCACACCCCACCTTCTTCGGCGTGACGACCACGACGGACAACGTCTGGCCCGGGACCGACCCCGCCGTCTGCATGCTCGCGGGCGACGACTACATGACGCTGGTCGATCCGCCAGATGACGGCCCGGACCCCGCGCCCCACGTCCCGGCTGGCTACGCGGGCGTAGACCAGGGCTTCTACAACACCGACGGCACACAACTGCACGCGGCGGGGTTCCACGGCATCGTTTTCTTCCGTTTGCGTCATTACACGGTCCAGAGCACCGGCAAATGCGAGACGCCGATCGTCTTCCGGAAGTGCCGGTTCTTCGCCTGCAACTGGTACATACATTCGACGTGCTGGGTCGTGGACGTGAGCGACGCCGGCGTCGACATGGCCGACTGCGAGTTCGTCGGCTGCCAGCAGACGGTCCGCCTCACCACCACTGCGGTCGGTTCCCCCGCCACGACGAGCGTCGTCGCGCGCTGCCGATTCTACGGGAACTCGCCCAACTGGAACAACAACATCGCCTGCGGCGGCGTGGCCGTCTTGAACAATGCGAAGGCGACCATTTCCTCATGTGTCTTCGAGAAGGACGTTGATCCCGGGGCGAAGCCGCTGCGCGCGGGGGCGCTCGTCCTCAACAACGCGCACGACACGCTGGTCGAGGACACTCTCTTCCTCCGTTGCGGAAACCTCACCGGAACCTGGGCCGCCCGCAACGGCGCCGTCTGTGTCACTCCGCTTGCGGAGAGGGACGTGACCTTCAACCGCTGCCGCTTCGAGAGGTGCGTGAATCACGCGAATGGCCCCGACTCCCACCAGGCGAAGGCGGCCGCCCTCTCGATAACGGACCCCTGCCGCCTCTGGTGCAACGACTGCGCCTTCATCGGCAACGAGTTGCTGCTCCAGACCAAAGGCGGCGACGGCGGGTCATCGTGCATCGCCAAGTGCAACCTCACGGCCCTCACCGGCGCGCTCGTGAACTGCCTTTTCGAGGGCAACCGGGCCATCGGCCAGGCCGCAGACATCCGCGGTACGTTCACGATTCAGAAGACCTGGGGCGGCGGGCTGAACTTCGCCATCGTGAACTGCGTCTTCAAGGACAACGACTGCGGCCACCTCGACGGCGGCAGTCTCGTCCGCCACTGCGAGATCCGGCCTGTCGCCACTGACAACGAGCATCAGTACCTCGGCATTGTCAACACTGTCTTCGAACATCCGGCCGCCGACTACATGCCCTGGGAGACGAACATGATTTCGACGTCGTGGGGCCACTACCACTTCGCCGCCGTCACCTGCTCGTCGGACTGGTCCTTCGGGACGGCCACCGACCAGACCTACCGCTACGCCCCGCTCGACATGAACGCCGACGCGATGCTCGACGCCCCGAAGACGAACGGGACGGTCGTCGCGCGCGGCGTCATGCGGTCGTCGCCCTACAGGAGAAAGTGGGTTCCCGCCTACCGCGCCTCCAACGGCGAAATCTACTTCTACGACACCGCCTACAACGCCGCGAAGCCCTGGTGCCTCGTGCGTTCGCCGACGACCGTTCTCGATGAGACCGCCGCGAACGCGATTGGCCTCTCCGCCGGCATGGCGCCGATACCCGACGCCTTCGGCCTTGCCCGCCGCCAGAAGGCGCCGCTTGGCAACCTCGCCTTCCGACCGGATGAAACCATTTTCTCCGTGAAGTAGTGAAGCATTTTCCGCTTTGACAAAGGTGCCCGCCATGGAAAACCGGCCCACGCCCCACGCGTCCTTCCCCATTTTCCGGTCTATCCTCCGCGTTGCGCATTGCACATTATGGTTTTTGCATGGCGCGTTCGCCATGGCCGCCGCCGACTGCCTTTTCGAGAACGCCCGCAGTGACTGGCGCATCTCCCTACGCGAGGATGCGGACCCGGCAGAGGTGTTTGCGGCCGAGACGCTCCAGACCAACATCGTGAAGATATCCGGGGCGTTGCTTCCCATTGTCCGCGAAAACACCCCGGCCGCGCCGAAGGCACTCGTGGTTTCACCCTTCTTGCCAAAAGGACCGGACGATCTTGTTTCCATACGGACCGACGGCGGATGCATACTCCTCGAAGGCAACAGTCCCAGGGCCACCATCTACGCGTCATGCCGCTTCCTCCAGGATCAACTTGGCGCCCGCTGGTACTGGCCGGGAGAGGACGGCGAGTACATGCCCCGTCTCCGCAGGTATGAAATCCCCGTGCTGAACTGGTCTGGCAAACCTGCGTTCCGCTACCGCGACCTTTCGCAGTGCGGATACCACGGCCATGTCCCGACCGAGCATTGGCTGGCCAGGCTCGGCATGAACATGGGGTGCCAGAGCAAGTTTACCGCCGACCTCTTCATCAGAGTGACCGGCGGGCACACCATCGGCGTCGAGGGAGGCAAGATGTTCGCCGAACATCCGGACTGGTTCTCGCTCGTTGACGGCCGCCGCGTAAAGGAGGGTGTGGCAGGATGCTGGTCGAATCCCGACTTCAATGCCGCAATGGTCGAAAGACTCAAGGATCGCGTTCGAATCAACCGCTCTGAAATCCTCCGCGCATTCCCGTATGACACGACCCTGCGCTGCCAGTGTCCGGAATGCACCAAAAACCCCGACCCGTCGTCGCGCTGGTACGACTACTATGCCTACCTGGCAGAGGAGGTGAAAAAGGAATTTCCCGGCATACGCGTTGCGGGAGTCGCCTACCAGGAGTACAGCGTCCCGCCGGCGCATCCGGTCAAAGGTCTGGAATGGGTTGAATACTGCCAGTACGACCGCTGCTACATACATCAGTTGGGCGACACCAATTGCCCCGTGAACCAGAAGTCCATGGAAGTCCTGGGGCGTTGGCGCGAAATGGCTCCGTTGGGCGTCTACGGCTACCATTTCGACATCTTTGCAGACGGGCATTTCGTCCCGTTCTGGAACATGCTGGCCGACGAGGCCCGGACTTATGCGCGGATGGGGTTCGTTCGCATGAAGACGGAGATGCCGATAAGTCGTCCAAAAGGCGCGGCGCGAGAGGCGCTCGGCCATATCAAGTTCCGCATCCCCTATTACATCTACGCCCAGTTGACGTGGAATCCCGACGCGAACGTGGACGAGATTCTGCGCGACTGGTGCGAACACGTCTATGGCGCCGGGGCCGGGCCCATGCACGAGTATCTCGTCCGCTTCGCTGAGAACTGGGACTCGATGAAGTGCCACGTCTCGTATTTTGGGAGCCGGGCGGCATCAATCGCGCAAAATCTCATTTCGCCCGAATTCCTCAAGTTCGCATGGGGGCGCATTGAGGCCGCCGAAGCGGCCGTCAAAGCCTCGGGCGGGGGGCCGGACGCGGAACGCGCCTTGCGCGAGATCGGCACGGAGCGGGCGCTCCTCCGCCAGTGGGAAACGACATGGGAGCTTTCCGCCGCCGACCGCGTATCGTATGTGCCGCCGCATCTCGAGGAGGAAAAGCCAATCGATAGGATTCCGACCGTTTCCGTAACGGACCTGGGCGACAAGGACCGCCGCGCGCCGCACCAGCCGACCGACATCCGCCTGTGGTGGACGGACGAGGCGTTCCATATCCATGTCGACGCGCGCGACGATGACATTGCCGGTCTCATGGCCGGCGAACCTGGGCGCGACATCCCATTCTGGAACCACGACAATGTCAAGATCTTCCTTGGCGTCGGCGACGGCATCTACCGTCAGCTCGGTGTCACACCATCCGGCGGGACCTACGATGCCATGGGGCAGGATGCCTCATGGAATCCCGCATGGACGGCGCGGACGGCAATCGGAGAGGACCGGTGGACCGCGGACATCACGCTTCCGTTCGCCTCCTTCTGCGGTGAGCGTCCGAAGAACGGCGACACATGGCAGCTGTCCGTCATCCGCAATGACAAGGGACACCGGGCATGTGGCTTCCCCAGTCCTGTGTACCGCGACCTCGCCCTTATGGCAAGCGTCGTGTTTTCCGATAAGGCGCGCGGACAGCGCCTCGTCTGGCTTGTGCCGAAAAAGGGGGCCGATAACAGGGACTTCATGGCCAGGCGGCCGCAGCTGTACGCCCGCGGATGGAATGCAACGTGCTTCATCGGGGCGGAGGAGGCTGAAAAGGCCGATGTCGAAAGCGCCGACCTCATATTCGTTGGTTCCGGACAGGACAACCTTTCCGAGAAATTCTATCGCGAGCGCGTCATACCGGCCGTCGAGGGCGGCGCAGTCCTCTTCATCGACAGCTACTACGGCATAGGAGATCTCCAGCGCAAGTTCGGAGATGAGACCTTCAAGGTCGGATACAGGGACGACTCCGCAGCGCCGCATCGCGCCACTTGGTTCACGACAAATACATTTGCCACGATTCCCAATAGAATCAGGACTGGCACGACACCTCCGGGCGTGCTCCTTCCGGAAAGCCCGGAATCATGGGAGATCCTGGCCATGCACCGGCAGAAGAGCACCGGACTGGAGCGGCCGTACATGATGGTCCGTCCATACGGCAAGGGGGCCGTATTTCTCACTGCGCCGCTCTTCGGCGAACTCCTCGACTGCATCGACAATGCCTGGGAGTACAACACCGTACTTAAACGCGACTAGTGGCGACAAGCCGGAAGAAGGAGTAAAGCATGTTCAATTTTGAGAAAATCGCCACCATACGTCCAGTTCCCTCACGGGCGGTTGGTGAATCCAAAATCGGTCTCGGTTTCGAAAAGCTCGACCGCGACATCTTTGATCCCGCCGCCGCCTACCCCTACGTCGCCGAGTCCGGCGTGAAGTGGGTGCGCATCCAGTCCGGCTGGGCGCGAACCGAGAAGGAGCGCGGGGTCTACGACTTCGCATGGCTCGACTCGATCGTCGACAACCTTGTCGCCGCCGGCTGCCGCCCCTGGATCTGCCTCTGCTACGGCAACGGGCTCTACGACGCCAACGCCGCGCGCATCTTCGGCGCGACGGGCTGCCCGCCCATCGACACCGACGAGCAGCGCGAAGCCTGGCACCGGTACGTCGTGGCCGTCGTCTCGCGCTACCGGGGACGCATCGACCTCTTCGAGATCTGGAACGAACCCGATGGCGGCACCTGGAAGCGCTTCCGACCCGACGGCGAGCAGATCCGCGTCTTCGGCACCGAGGGCACCGGCCGCGAGTACGGCGACTTCGCCAACGCGACGATGGACGCGATCCGCGAGGGCAACCCCGAGGCGCGCGCGCTGGTCGGCTCGATGTGCGGGGCGTCGCTTCCGTGGCTCACGGGCGTTGCCTCGACGGGCTGCCTCGCCCGCGCATGGGGCTTCACCTACCACTGCTACTGCGTCGACGAGGCCGAGAACGCGGAGCGCATCCGCATGATCCGCGCCTTTTTGAAGCGACACAACCCCGAGATCCGGCTCGTCCAGGGAGAGTCGGGTTCGCAGTCGAGCCCCAACGGGCACGGGGCGCTCTGGGGAATGGCCTGGACGGAGGAGCGCCAGGCCCGGCAGCTTCTTCGCCACATGGTCTCAGACCTTCTCGGCGATGTCGCCTTCACGTCGTATTTCTCCTGCATGGACATGGCCGAGGCGCTGGTCGGCCGCGTCGGCGATGTCTCCAGCTACAGCGACTACGGCTACTTCGGCGTCCTCTCCGCGGAGTTCGACGACAACGGCCGCGCGACGCGCGTGAAGCGTCCGAAGATGTCCTACACGGCGTTGCGCAATCTGTCGGCCCTCTTCAACGGCGCGCCGGAGCGGCGAGATGCGGCTGTCCGCTTTGAACCGGAGGACTCCCAACTCCTGGGGCGGCGCACCGCGTCGGCCCGCGAGCTGACCTTCGGGGAGTTCGTCCGCCCCGGCGGTGCGCAGGCCTTCGTCTACTGGAGGCCCTGCGAACTTCTGACCGAGACGCGCGACGAGGTCGCCACGCTGGTGGTCGCGGCCGCCCCCGACCAGCCCCCGTTGCTGGCCGACCCGCTCGACGGCTCGGTCTACCGGTTCCCCGAGGATTCCTGCACACGTCTTGGCGACGGCTGCTGGCGTCTGCGCAACCTACCTCTGCGCGACTACCCGCTCTTTCTCCTCTGGGGTGACTTCGTCGCCCTTGACCCCGGACAACCCTGATGGACGCCAAGACGACGATCTTGTCCCCAAGCATGGCTGAGAAGAGGTCAGCCCTGCTGGCCGACCTCTTCTCAGCCATCGACATTGAGGATCTGGGTCTGAACCCAGTCCATGCCGTTGCCTCCTATTATCGCCGCCTCGGCGACGACCGACTGGCCCTTCCAGACTCTTTCATGTCCGGCAAGGGTCAACTCTCGTCCGATGTCGTCGAAACGGCCGCGCGCGCAGTGCGTGGCGAAGTCACCGTCGTCAACGTCCCGTGGAGCTTTCCTGACGGGCGGATTGACTACGCCTTCAACGCGACGTCCGTGCGCGGCCCCTTCAATCCGGAGTGGACCTGGCAGCTCAACCGCCACGCCTTCTGGCGCGCCATGGCGATCGTCTACCGCTCGACGGGCGACACCGCCTGCGCAACGGCCTTCTGCCGGCAGCTTCTCGACTGGATCGACCAGACCGATCCGCCGCCGGACTGCCAATGCGTCGGAAGCGCGTGGCGGACAATCGAGGCGGGCATCCGCCTCCACGGTTCCTGGCCCCTTGCTTTCGCCGCCTTTCGGTCCGCCCCTGAATTCACCGACGAGGCGATCTGCCTCATGCTGGCGTCGATGCTTCGGCAGGCGCGACACCTCGCCGCCCATTTGCCGCAATCCTACGACGCCGAGGGCATGGGTTCCAATGGTCGAAGGCTCAGCAACTGGCAGATGATCGAGCTGGGCGGACTCCACGCCTTCGCCTCGCTTTTTCCCGAGTTCCGCGAGGCGGAGGCGATGCGCCGCGACGCCGCGCGCCTCATGGGCGAGGCCCTTCGTCTTCAGATTCTCCCCGACGGGATGCAAAACGAGCTTTCCCCCGACTACCACGGCGTCGTCTTCGGAAGCGCCGCGACTCTCTACAAGCTTGCCAGCCGTCAAAACCGCCTCCACGAACTCCCCGCCGACTTCGCCCCTCTGCTGCGAAAAGCCTCGCTGGCCGTCGTCGCCCTCACGGCCCCGAATCTAACGCAGCCGCGGACGAACGACTGCTACACCATCCGCGCCTCAGGACTTCTCCGAGGCGTGGCCGAACTCTTCCCCGATGATTCCGAAATCCTCTGGGCCGTGACCGACCGTAAGGAAGGCGCACCACCTGACGGGGCCTTGGCCTCGCGTTTTCTCCCCTACGCCGGATTCGCCGCGATGCGTTCGGGATGGGATGCCGACGCAACCTACTGCTGCTTCGACGTCGGCCCGCTCGGCAAGAACCACAAGCACCAGGACAAGCTCAACATCATCGTCTACAAGGGCGGGGAGGAACTGCTCTTCGATGACGGCGGCGGTCCATACGACGTCTCTGACCAACGCATACTCGCCGTCTCCGCCGCCGGCCACAACGTCGTCCTCGTCGACGGCCTCGGGCAGACGCGAACTCAGCCGCTTTCCGTGGACGCCCCCATCGACGCCGGCTGGATTTCGACGCCTGAACTCGACCGTGCGCGCGCAACATACGACGGCCCATTCGGCCCCGATGGCGCGAAGCCCGCCCGCCATACTCGTGAGATGCAGTTCCTGAAGCCCGACTTCTTCTGCGTGACGGACGACCTTGAATCGCGCGACGGTCATTCCCACGACTACGAACTCCTCTTCCATCTCGACACTGTCGCCGTGCATCAAGTGCCAGGCCGACCCGGTGCGGTGCTCTCCGACTTCGGCGGAGACCGGCGCCATGACATCCTCATACAGCCGTTTCTGCCCGAAGGAGTGGAAACAACCTGCGTCGTCGGCCAGCGCGAACCGCGACTCCTCGGCTGGTATGTCGGCCGCAACGACAAGGATGTCCATCCCGCCGCGACGGTGGTCATGAAGGCCTCCGGCCGCCACGTCTTCCGCTTCGCCACGCTCCTCTGCCCAGTCGCGAAAGGCGAATCGCTTCCCGAAGTCTTTCCGCAGGGCGAAAACCGCTTCGGCGTCGTCTTTCACGGAAAAACGACGATCATCGGTCTTCCGTGAGCTTTTTTCTGCCAGAAAGGCCGAAATGAAGTATAATCGCTATGTGAATTCGAACTCTATACCTCATTCAACAATCCTCGGGATCCTTGCAACCGTAACCATAGCGGCACAAGTCCTCCAAGGTGGCAACGTCTTCCGTGTCACGCCCTACGTCCAGCACGCGACTACGAACGCGATGAGCCTTCTTTGGCTTGCGCAGGAGACCGGTTCCGCGACCGTTTCATGGTGGCCTGAGGGACGTCCTGCCGAGGCCCGCCAGATTACGACACAGGGACGAGAGGCCACCGAGCTGAGCTACGAGGGCGACACAAGCCACTCTTTCCAGTACCTTCCCTATACGGTGCCATGGCAGCACCGCTGTCGAATCGAGGGCCTCCAGCCCGATTCCCGCTATGCCTACTCGGTGACATTGGCGGGTGGTGAAAGCTATGCCAACGTCTTTCGCACGGTGCCCTCCCGCCGGCGCGCCGTCCGTTTCGTCTGCTATTCCGACTGCGAAACGGAGCCGGGCTCCAACGGCTCGGCCGTGACGTGGGACGACTTCCGCCTCGACCACGACGAGAACCCGTCCGCCACCTCGCGCAAATACCTCGTGGACCAGACGGTCGGCTATGCGAGCAACATCTGCGCAATGGTCGCGCGCAAGCCGGACTTCGTGGTCATCGCCGGCGACTTGGCGCAGGCCGGTTCCCGCCAGACCGACTGGGACGAGTTCTGGCGCCATAACGCCGGCAAGCTCAACGACCCCGCCGGTTCAACACCAATAGTGGCGGCGATAGGCAACCATGAGTACGCAAGCTACCAGGACCTCGATGGCGAGCGCGGCGCGCGGAAATACCTTTCCTACTTCGAGTATGAGCCGAACGGGGCGAATGTGCTCGAAGACCAGCAGGAGCGTTTCCACCGCTTCGACTACGGGCCCGTTGCCCTGATTTTCCTCGATCTCAACAACGGCCCGGACCGCAATCCCGCCAACACGTGGCAGCAGGAATACGGCAATCCCCATCCCGAGGACACCAACGCGCAACTTCGGCAGGCGACGAGCCACGCGCCCGATTTTCGCGAGGGGAGCGTCCAGTACGCCTGGCTTGAGGAACAGTTGCGCGACGCCCAGACGAACGCGCTCTTCACCTTCGTCGTGAGCCATCAGTGCCCCTTCTCCGCGGGCTACCACGGCCGCGCCATGGGGGAGGTCGGCCGCGGCGTGGAGGGCGAGACCCTTTCGGGCGTCGCCACGCGATGCCTGACGAACCTCCTCTTCCGCTACGGCTGCGACGCCTGGATCTGCGGACACGACGAGATGTACGAGCACTCCCAGGTCCATGGCGAGGAAACCTTGCCGGACGGCACTCGCCGCCCCATCACGCTCAACGTGTATGACGTCGGCATGGGAGGAGACGGCCTCCGCGGCTGCAGAATCACGACAAACCCCAACCCGTGGGAGGTCTTCCGCGCACACGTTGACACGCCCGAAGTCTATGACGCGAATGAACGTCTCGTGTCAGGCGGCAAGCACTACGGCCATCTCGAGGTCAATGTCGCGCCCAACGCCCAAGGGCTGTGGCAGGCGACGCTTACCCCGGCCTATGTGTTCGTCACCACCGACGCGTCAGGGAAGCCATGCGGATTCGAGCGGCGCACATACCCCGATGAAATTGTCGTGACGAACACGCTTTTCCGCGACGACGTGCCCACGCCGTCGTCTGGTTCGCCCTTAACCATCGCCGTCCATTGATTTCACTGCCCACCCGTCCAACCAACCAACTGACCAACTCCTCAACTCCCCAACTGACCAACCGACCAACTTATGAACACCATCCCCCGTCCCGAACATCCGCGCCCTCAGTTCGAGCGCAACGACTGGATCAACCTTAACGGCGAGTGGACCTTCGCCTTCGACTTCGGCCACTCGGGCCGCGACCCGGGCCGCGAGCTTTTCAAGTCAAAGGGCTTCGACCGCACGATTCTCGTGCCGTTCTGCCCCGAAAGCAAACTGTCGGGCGTCGGCTACACGGACTTCATCGAGGACATGTGGTACCATCGGAAGATTTCCGTGCCGGCGGCGTGGGCCGGGCGTCGCACGATCCTCCACTTCGGCGCGGTCGACTACGAGTGCGAGGTCTACGTGGACGGCGTCAGCGTCGCCAATCCGCATTTCGGCGGGACGGTTTCCTTCGAGTTCGACATCACGCCCTACGTGACGCCTGGCGCGGAACACGACCTCGTCGTGCGCGTCCATGACTCGACGCGCGGCGCGGGCCAGCCAGGCGGCAAGCAGTGCCCCGAATACAAGTCCCGCGGCTGCAGCTACACCCGCACCACGGGCATCTGGCAGACCGTCTGGCTGGAGGCCGTCGGGAAGACCGGCCTCAAGTCCTGCCAGATCGTCCCCGATCTCGACGGATCACGCTTCGTTGTCACGCCCTCGTACTACGCGGTGGCCGCCGGCTGCCGCCTCCGCGCGACCCTTCTCGACGGCGAGAAGGCCGTCGCCACGGCCGAATGCGCCGCGCTCGACGGCGTACCGGCCGTTCTGCAGATTCCCGGCGAGGCCAAGCCTTGGTCGCCGGAGTCGCCCTTCCTCTACGGACTCAGCCTTGAGGTTGTCGATGCCTCAGGTGCCGTCGTGGACGCCGTGCGTTCCTACGCCGGACTGCGCAAGGTCCACATCGAAGGCGACCGCGTCTATCTCAACGGCAAGCCGATTTACTTCAGTCTCGTGCTCGACCAGGGCTTCTACCCCGACGGCATCTGGACAGCACCTTCCGACGAGGCGCTGCGCCGCGACATTGAGCTTTCCATGTCCGCCGGCTTCAACGGCGCGCGCCTCCACCAGAAGGTCTTCGAGGAGCGCTTCCACTACTGGGCCGACAGACTCGGCTACCTCACATGGGGCGAATCATCCAGCTGGGGCGTCGACGTCAACCGTGTGCTCGACGCGCGCAACTTCCTCTCGGAATGGGCTGAAATCGTCGTCCGCGACCGCAACCACCCGTCCATCATCGCATGGTCGCCCTTCAACGAGACGGGCAACGTCACCGACGCCTACCAGCACCACCGCGTCCAGATCGACGCCTACAACCTCTGCAAGGCGCTCGACCCTACGCGCCCCGTGAATGACGCCTCTGGCTATGTCCACGCCCTGACCGACCTCTGGACCGTGCATGACTACGCCCGGGCCGAAAAGCTCGTCGAACTCGACCAGGGGCCCGGCAAGGCCTGGACGGGCCACCCGGAGCCACACAAGCGCCAGTGCCCGTATCAGGGGCAGCCCTACATCAACGACGAGTTCGGCGGCCTCAAGTGGATTCCGCCTGACCGCCGTCCCTTCGCGGACAACACATGGGGCTACGGCACCGACATCCCCGATCTCGAGACGTTCTACAAGATCCTTTCCGACGAAGTCGACGTGATGCTCAAGGTGCCCAACCTCTCAGGCTGGTGCTACACGCAGCTCACGGACGTCGAG
>JAEEGI010010857.1_pt1 | contig 19747 bp, 18 predicted proteins | sample 8958751 | NCBI WGS metagenome assembly JAEEGI01 (sample SAMN16246545, study PRJNA631951) | gut metagenome | biome: gut microbiome; feature: rumen; material: KS-attached | host: Bos | place: Iran: Karaj | collected 2018-10 | reverse complement strand
CCGAGGAATTGTGTCCCCGTATCGTCGTCTCTCATCAGCGTATCCCCGGAAAACAGGAAATCCTAATCCATAAGGATGCAGATGCTTCCCGGCGAATGGCCCGGCGTTTCCCGCAGATACAGCGTGTGGCCCATCCAGGAGATGGATCTCTCGCCGTCAAACACCTCGTCCGCATGGGTCGTGAATGGCTTGATCCCCTTCTGAGCCTCTTTCCGGTACTTGGATTGCAGGTCGACCAATGCATTAAAGTACCGTGAGAAATTCTTTTTGCTGTCCATCAGGTTTTCATTACAGGTCCGGCTGGAAAGTATCCTGCATTGAAAAGCGTCCCTTACCTCTGAGCACCCGAAGACATGGTCGCAATGCTCATGCGTCAGAATGGCAAAGTCCACGGCAGCGGATTCCTCCGCTACGGCGCAGCGCACCAGCGCAGCGTCTCCCGGATCGATGACGACGGCATGTCTATCTTCTATCATGAGATAACAGTGCGACTCCATGTAATCGGTCGTAAGCGTCCTGATCCGCATTAACCCATATAATTCATGATATCCTGAATCGTTTTGAATCCCTTGATGTCGTCACTCTTCAGCGTTTTTCCACACTCCTCGTCCATCAGGACAATAAGCGTAAGCTTCATCATAGAGTCCCAATTCTCGATTTCATCCAGCTTCATTTCCGGATTCAGCGAGCCCTCGTCCATTTCAAACATGTCCTCAAGCAGCGCGATTTTCTCCTGATTGCTCATAACAATTCCTCCTCAATTCTGTTTAATTAATTAAGATAAATCTCCTGCATCATAGCACAGCGTACTGCCGGTGATGTACTTGGCGGCGTCGCTGAGCAGGAAGCAGATCGCATTTCCGGCATATTCCACCGGAATGATCCCCAGATACTGATCCTGAAGGAGTTCCTCGTTATTCCCTCCAGATTCCAGAAAACCTTTATACATTTCCGTGTCTACCATACCAAAGGCAATGGTGTTGACTCTGATCCCCCGCGGGGCCAGCTCTTTTGCAAAAGGATGAACGACTGCGTTCATCGCTCCTTTTGCCGCGGTATAGGCGCCCTGTGTCTTATTCCCATGCAGAGCGGCGACGGAACTTACGCCGATAAAACTGGCGCCGTTGTTCGACCGTTTTTTCGTGGCCGCAGCACGGATCAGTTCGACGAAGGCGTAATAATGGATCCTGGTCATTTGCTCCACGAAATCCGGCTTCGCCAACTTCAGCGGACGGTTGAGACCGAGCCCGGCACAATGAACAAGCCCGTCGATCGCGCCATCTTTCTCCGTGATCGACGCAACCAAGGCGTCGATCTGAGCGGTATCATTCAGATCCAGGGTATAAAACGCATGACTGTCCCCCTCAAGGAGTGAAAGGGTCTCCCGCAGCTTCTCCTCATTTCGTGCGATCAGGCTCACCTTTGCTCCGAGCCTACTCGCTTGAATGCTGGTAGCTCTGCCGATGCCGGACGAAGCTCCCGTTATCACGATATGCCGTCCGGTCAAATCCATGGGATTAATCAAGCTCCAAACCTCCCTCCTTATAATGATCGTCTGTGAATGCTATAGGTAAGATATTATCACAGTTTATCATTGCGTCAACAATTCCCCATGAGAGTCCTATGCCATAACCGCATGTAAGCAAATGTAGTTCTTTATCGTTTGTCTCACCATAAGCATCACAAATCGTAAGCGGGATGGACGTACCGCTGGTATTTCCAAACCGGTCGATGGTGATTGGTATCTTCTCCATCGGTACCTTGATCCTCTTGGATATCTGCTGAATAATATACAGATTTGCCTGATGTAGGATGACCGCGTCGTATCGTTCGGACAGAACCCCGTCTTTTCCGACAAACCTTTTGAGCATCTTCGGCACTTGGGTGATAGTAAAGGAGAACACGTCCGTCCCATTCATATAACCGTCATAATCTGACCGGACCGTTCCGTCTGGCTGCCGGATCCTTTCAGGATTCCCATTCCTGTTGCGATAAGCCCCGGAAGGCATGATGATTGCCTTGAAGCCTTCTCCGTCGGTCATCAGCTCGCCCCGGATGGTTTCGCCGGCAGCCTTGGCCAGCAGCGTCGCGGAGCCGCCCTCCCCGAAGAGCATGACCGACCCCCGATCCTCCGGAGAGGCCGTTTTGATGCAAGTATCGCCGAAGAGAAGCAACGCCTTTTCGATATTTGAGGTCTGTATCAGGGAACCGACGATGTTTACTCCGTAAACCCAGCCGGAACATCCCAGATTGACGTCGAAAGCCATGCAGGCTTTATCCAATCCGAGCCGCTTGTGCAGAACGCAGGCCGTCGGTGGCAGACGATAATCCGGCGTCTGAGATATGAATACGAGTGCGCCGATCTCCTGCGCATCGATCCCTTTTGCATCCAGCAGGTTTTTCGCCGCCACATAGCATAAATCCGAAGCTGTCTGCTCCTCCAAAGTTCGATAAGAGGACTGAACTCCCGTCATTTTAATAACGTTGTCTACAGCCTCTTTTCCAAACTTATCATAGTAGTCGGTGTTTTCCACTTTATTCTTGGGAACAGCACAGGAAATCCCCTTGATGCCTATCCCACTCAACACAAACTCAGCCATTCTCAATTCTTCTCCCTAATCACAGATCAGGTATCCTTGCAGCACAGGATCCTCAAAAGCATCCACACGGAATGTCATTGCAGTATTCTTGCCGGTACGCCGACAACGGTAGTATTTTCCTTCACCCGATGGATTGCCGCGCTGTTCATGCCGATCGTTGCATAATCGCCGACCTTTATGCCCGGATAGGTGGAAGCCAGGGCACCGACATTGACGCATTTGCCGATCTTCGTACCCCCGGAAATGCAGACCTTTGGGCCGAAGGTACAGAAATCTCCGATCACCGTATCGTGCCCGACTCCGACCAACGCATTGAAGAACACAAAATCACCTATTGTGATATCCACACTGATCCCCACTTCTCCGAACATCACAACGCCCTCGCCGATTTTGGTCCTCGCGCCGATGCTGGCTGTGGGTGCAATGATCGTGGCAAATACTGCTCCTCTCTCCTTGAGTTTTGCAACAATAATCTCTTTTGTCCTAGGCGCTGCGATGGCAAGAACATACTGTTCCTTTTCCGTCGGCTGCCAGTCCTGAATGGTACCGAGGACCTTGTGCGGAAGGTCGAATCCATCCAATGCATGGAGGTTGTCGTCAATATAGCCCAGTACATTCCACGTCGGCACAGCATGGTTGCAAGCTTCAATCAGAGCAAGCACTTCCCGGCCGAACCCGCTTGCGCCTACGATGATCACATCCTGCATCCGCTCACGCTCCTTTGACCGCTGAAACAGTCGTCTGCAGAGATTCCAAATCCGTCACATTACAAATCCGAACACCATCCCCCAGTGTCTTTTTCACAAAGCCGGATAGTGTCTTCCCCGGCCCCAGCTCAATGAATGTATTGATTCCCGCTTCAGCCATATTTCTCAGAGTCTCCTCCCAGCGCACCGGAGACATGGCTTGGGCTACGAGTTTTTCTCGGATGCGATCCGGTTCCGTTTCCGCCTTTGCGTCTACATTCATATACACGGGAACGGAAGGCGCCCGGAACGGAATCTGATCCAGCGGTTCCTTCAGCTTCTCCGCTGCGGGGCGCATCAGCCCGCAATGGAACGGCGCGCTCACCGCCAGCTTAATCGCCCGGATCTTTCTCTCTTTCGCGGCTGCGAGAAGCCTGTCCACCGCTTCCGCTTCGCCGGAGACAACGATCTGGCCTGGACAGTTATAGTTTGCAGGAATGACATAGCCTTCTGCTTCGTCGCACAAGGCGCTAACTTCATCTCCCGTCAGTTTCATAACAGCAGCCATAGCTCCCTGCCCAATCGGGACGGCTTCCTGCATAAAGTCCGCGCGTTTCTGGACCAAAGGCAACGCCTCATCCACAGAAATCACGCCCGCTGCGACTAGAGCCGCATATTCTCCCAGAGAAAAGCCGGCTACCGCGTCTGGCCGCAACCCCGCTGCTGCAATTGCCGCATACGCCGCCAAGTCTGCTGCCATAACACAGGGCTGGGTATTATGGGTAAGAGCAAGCTCTTCTGCCGTGCCTGTAAAACACAGCTCGCTGATGCCTCTCTGCAGTGCCTTGTCGGCTGCAGAGAACACGTCGCGTGCTTCCTTAACCTGTTCCGCAATATCCGTCATCATACCGGGATACTGGGCCCCCTGACCGCTGAACAAAAACGCGATCTTCATGAACTAATCCCCCTTCAACAGAATAAGAGACCACAGGCTCTCATTCAGTCTACCTGCTTCAGCGAAGGCTTAAGCTCCGCAGTAGGTTTTCCATTCACTGTTTCATGCGGCTGTATGCATGATCCCGCTGCCAAAAAGCATGTATCCTCAATAATGGCACGTTCTGAAACCAATGCTCCGGTCATAATGGATACATAATTTCCGATCCTGCAGTCATTACAAATCATTGAATGGATATACAGCAACACAAAATCGCCGAGTTTTGTATCTACTGAAACCGTTGTCTGCGGAAAAACAATACTTCCTTTTCCCAAGGCACTCGTTCCAGCAATCACAGCAGTGGGATGTATAATTGATTCCCACTCCTCAAATCCCTGGTGTTCTTCCACGATCTTTCGCCTGATACTGCCTTCCTGTATGGCAACCACAGCTGAAAATGGCGTCTTTTTTCTAATATCTTCAAGCTGCTCAATCGTTCCTAGCACTTTATACCCGTAGAACTCGCCGCCGAGTTTGTCTCTGTCGTCATCAAGAAATCCAAGTATCAGATAAGTCGGACAATGCTTGTTGATATCTTCAATGAGCCACACGACTTCTTTTCCCAGATCGCCCGCACCTATAATTACGATATTCTTCATGCCTTAGCTCCTTTTGTTGTTAACAATTCCGTCCGCTGTGCTTGTAGTGTGTTTATAACAAAAGGAATACTATAGAGGGATATTCCCATGTGAATAGCTTAATTCACTACGTTCCTTTGAACTCAAGCTCTCAAACGCCGTCCGAATCTTCCTTCTCGTTTCCTCCGGAGCGATGACTTCATCTATGATTCCCAATCGTGCGGCAATATATGGAGACATGAAGTTAGCATTGTATTCAGATATTTTCTCCGCCCTAGTCTTGTCCGGATCCGAAGCGTTCTCCAACTCATGCTTATACATGATGTCAACAGCGCCTTCGGCTCCCATCACGGCGATTTGCGCGATAGGCCATGCGTATACGATGTCCGCACCCATACCCTTACTGTTCATGGCAATATAAGCGCCGCCATATGCTTTCCGCAGAATCAGGCTGACCTTCGGTACGCTCGCTTCACAATAAGCATACAGAAGCTTCGCGCCTCTCCGAATGATCCCTCCGTGTTCCATTTTTGATCCGGGCATGAAACCGGGTACGTCAATGATGGTCAGTAGTGGGATACCAAAACAATCGCAGCAGCGAACAAATCTCGCCGCCTTTTCGCTCGAATCAATATCCAAAGAACCTCCCGTAATCATCGGATTTGAGGCAACGATGCCAATCACTTCTGAATCAATCCGACAATAACCAACAACAATGCTTTTCCCGAAATCCTTATGGACCTCAAAGAAGCTGTCCTCGTCTGCAAAAGTACCGATGACCTTGTGAACGTCATATCCTCGGCGTTGATTGTCTGTAACGATCTTTTGAAGTTCATCGGAAAGATCCCGGGCTTTACCAATGATTCGTGTGGGCTTTTCTCTGTAGTTTTTGGGAAGATAAGATAAAAGCCTCTTCACACCATCCAAGCATTCGTATTCAGACGGATACTTAAAATGCGCTACTCCACTGTAGGAACTGTGCGCCGCTGCGCCGCCCAGGGCTTCTGTACTGATGTTCTCTCCCATCACCGTTTTAACAACAGCCGGGCCTGTGAGAAACATCTGTGAGCTTTTCTCCACCATGAACACATAATCGCAAAGCGCAGGTCCGTAACAAGCGCCGCCAGCACAGGGTCCCATAATCACTGCGATTTGTGGGATCTTTCCGGAGGCCCTTGTATGACGAAGAAACATATCGCCATAGCCATCAAGGCCGCTAATCCCTTCTTCTATCCTTGCTCCTCCGGAGTCGTTAATAGTGATGAACGGGGCTTTCGATTGGAACGCCATATCCATAATCCGGACGATCTTTCTACTGTGATATTCACCGTAGGTTCCGCCCATCACGGTGAAATCTTCGGCTGCAACATAGGCGGGAACACCATTGATGGTGCCAAAACCGGTGACCACTCCATCGCCAGGCAGTTTCTTTTTATCCATACCAAAGTCCGTAAACCTGGACTCTACCAAGGAACCCACTTCTTGAAATGAACCAGCATCGAACAAATAATCGATACGCTCCCAAACCGTCAGTTTTCCTTTCCGGTGCTGCGCTTCAATTCTTTTTTCGCCACCGCCGACTTTTGCTCTCCGGCGTTTATCATCCAATTCTTCTAAAAACTTCGGATTCCAAAGATCGTTCTCTTCCACTTTCAGGGCGGATTGTTCAACACCTTCAATACATTCGATTCTAAACGGAATCCGCTTTCCCACTTCAACCGACACCGACATTCACTCCTCTACGCAGTACCAACGGGCAGTACGACTGCCTTTTCTTTGATTATAGAGCAAACAGGGATCATGTATCAACCGACTGTCAGTTCACCTTTTATGCTTTTCAAAAGACTTCCATACGCCGTTTCTTCGCAATACTTTCCAAACTGTTCGTCATTGAGAAGCCCTCTCTTATATGCAATCTCTTCAAGGCTCCCGATCAATAGGCCAACATTATTCTGATACGTTCTCACGAACATAGCAACATCAAGGATTCTGTCATGATCGCTCATATCCAAGCAGATCATACCTCTGCCGAGATCCCGCTTGTTGAGCCTTTTCAAGAATCGTTTTTTATCGCTGTAATACATGTCTAGCATATCGCTCGGGATAAAGAAAAACACCGGCTCTTGATTTGCCGGAACAACCTTGAGCATCCGTTTCGTCAGCATCGCTCCCCGGAACTGCTCCGTTAGATCGGAACCAAACAGAAACCACGGATGTGTGAGCAGCATTACGTTTTTTTCTTCCGGTCTTTCAAAGCGGATGTCAAAACCGAGTTCTTTCAGTTCCAGCGTTCTAAGGTATTCCTCATTCGGTTTTGATGTCTGAAAATGAACGGTTGTTATCCCCACGAGCAAATAATGAATGAGCAAGTAATAAACCAGCGGTTTATCATATACGATCTGTGAGAAATCGCAGTTCTCTATTTCGATCAATCCGACCCATGGTTCCTCTTCAATGTTTCTGGACAAAAGATGATCGATATCTGTATCCAGGAGAAGCGCAAGCTTCGGGAGCAAGGCCACATCCGGGTGACTGAGCCCTCTTTCCCATTTCGAGACAGCCTTATCCGTTATGTGCAGCGCTTTTGCCAGGGTCTTCTGGGAAAGCCCGGCTCTCTCACGGAATTCACGAATAGCATCTCCTGTATGCATCGGCTCATTCCTTCATTTCCATTCCCAGGAATTCCGACATCGTAGCCTCACCGCCGCCGCTGATGCCTTCCCGCTTCAGGACGGCTTTAACAGTGTCAATAATCACGCCGACGTCGGTCTTAAATGTTAAGTGATCGACATACCAAACATCCATTTTGAACTTATCTTCCCACGTGACAGCGTTCCTGCCATGTGCCTGGGCGTATCCGGTTAATCCGGGACGTACTTCGTGACGCCTGTGCTGTTCCGGTGAATAGCGCGGTAAGTACTTGACCAGCAGAGGTCTCGGCCCGACGAGAGCCATATCGCCCTTAATGATGTTCCACAGTTCCGGAAGCTCATCCAGCGATGTTGTGCGAAGCATCTTTCCAAAGCTAGTTAAACGCTCTTCATCAGGAAGTAGTTCACCGTTCTCATTTCGTTCATCCGTCATCGTTCGAAACTTGAAGAGCTTGAAGGTTCTTTCATCCCTGCCCGGACGTTCCTGTGTGAACAACACTGGTGAGCCGAGTTTCGTCCTCACCAAGATCGCAGTTATTACCAGAATCGGTGAGAGAACCACAAGCGCTCCTAGGGCAAGAATGCAGTCCAACGGGCGCTTTACGAACATCTCATATGGTCCAAAAGGTTTATGTTCCACTTTTTCCTCTCAACATCTTATATGCTCTATTCAACATTGAAGCCACTCGTAAAGACATCGCGCTGTTAAAATGTGGAAACAGGATACCAAGTCGCATCGGCAAATTCCACGTTCTTTCTCCAAGCATCGGATAATTGCGGCATGCAAAAACGTGCATATCCTCTATGATCTCTTGAGTCGCAATTCTCTCCTCTGCTTTACAATTATAGTAATTCGACCACATCCGGCATATCGCTATAGCGCATTTCTGCAATAATATCCGCCTTGACTCTTCGTCCACCTTATTCTGCAGATACTCATACCGTTCCTTGTTGGACAGCCAGAATCCTGCAAAATTGCTCATATTGTGAACTTTTGTCAAGCTTCTTTCACGTTGACAGTAATGATACTCGTTTGTTTCTATGGTACTGATACTATCTACCGCATCAAATACTCGATATGTTGTGGCTATCTCCTCATATACTCTTTCCCCAGGAAAGCGGATGTCCTTGAAGCAATCCGATCTATAAAGCTTATTCCATACAGCATCAGATAAGTCCTCACATAACAGCGCTTTGAAAGCGTCTGCGTGCTTCATCAACCGCTTTTCTCTTTTCCAAGTTTCAACTCTGTTCGGGTATTCCTGAATCACTCCACATTCAACAACATCTGCTTCGGTCTCAACTGCTCTGTTCAAGAGCGCTTCGTACATATCTATCTCGATTCAGTCATCTGAATCTACGAAACCTATCCACTCGCCTTTTGCTTCGTCGAGGCCAAGGTTTCGTGCACAAGATAATCCTCGATTTTCTGTGTGAAAGACGCGTATTCGTGAATCGGACATTTTATACTCGTCACAGATTTCTCCGCTTCCATCTGTCGATCCATCATCAATTATGATGATCTCCAATTCCCTATAGGTCTGATTGACTATGCTGTCAAGGCATTTTCGCAGGTATGATTCTGTATTATAAACTGGGATGATTACGCTTATCGCCATTCCAATTTCAGTTTCCCTTCTTTATGCAGCAGAACAAACGATTGATATCATAATCGGCTGGTCCAATAACGGGAAGTATCTCTTCAGGATAATCAGCCCCGTCTATCACTAGTACCACAAAGGCGGCCTCTGAAAGAAGCTTGTCAGCCTCCATCCCGAACACGCGTTTGTGATCATTCTGTCCAAATCTCTTGATACGTTCAGATTCTGAAAGCGGTTCTGCTTCTTCTAACAGTTCGACATTTTGATCCATTGGGAAAGAGCAGATAAACACCCCGTCTTCTCGCAGGATCCTCCGCATCTCTCGTAATGCTTTTCGGAAGTCATCCACATGTTCCAGAACATGATTCGCAATGATAGCGTCATATGACTCATCAGGAAGTCCTGTTTCTTGAATGTCTAACCTAAGATCTGCCTCTGCATACAGATCCGCAGTTATATATGAAACTCCATTCCTGTCCATCCATTGAATCATGCTGTACTCTGGAGCAGAATAGAGGATCTTCGATGATTTCAATTTCTCGATATGCTCATCACACCAAAGTGCCAATATTCGATGGCGCGGTAGTGCTCTGCACATCGGACACAGCACATCCTGTCTGGTGTGCTTATATCGTTCAGGATTGAACCTACTTGGATTTTCTAAATAATTGTCTCCATTAAACGATCTGCATCTGAGGCCACAGCAAGGGTAAAAAACTGACTTCTCCTTTCTATGCAAAACCAAATCTATTCTGTAGCGAAATATTCTGCCCTTTCGTACGACTTTCAGCGCCGGCTTTATCAGGGATTCTGGACACACTCTTAAAATAGCTTGCTTTATCGAAGGCATGACAGTTTGCCCCTCCAGTTCACCCAAAACACCTATGAATAATCTTGATAACTCTGTCCTGCTGTTCTGTAGTCATCTTATTATCAGAAGGCAAGCACAGTCCCCGATGGAAGATATCTGCTCCGACGTCTGCCATTCCAGTCTCCTTGATATATGCATTGCTGCGGGCCTTGCCGCTGCCTGTACGCGTAACAAAGCTGTGCGTCCGGTAGATCGGCTGCATATGCATGGGCTTCCAGATCGGGCGGCCCTCCGCGTTAAACGCGGCCAGCGCTTCCAGGATCTCCGTCGGGCAGCTTTTCCCCGGTGAGCTGATATACAGCGCCTCCTTCTCGCCTCGGACAGTCCGGCACATAGCGTTTTCCTCAAGGATCATGCAGCTCAGCCAATAATTCGGATCGCTGTTTGCAAAATCAATCGGGTTCATAGAGACCGGCAGATCAGCCAGTCCGTCCCGATATCGCTCCCAAATTGCCTTTTTCTGTGACTTATGTTCCTCCGCATAGGGGAGTTGGCCGCGCACGACCCCGGCGATGATATTACTCATGCGGTAGTTGTAGCCAAGCTCCTCATGTTGATACCAAGGCGCATCCTCCCGGCTCTGGGTGGACCATTTGCGAGCCTTGTTCGCCCACTCCCGGTCATCCGTCAGCAGCATGCCGCCGGCGGAGCCGGTGATGAGCTTGTTTCCGTTCCACGAAAGGATGCTGACGTCGCCGAAGCTTCCGGTCTGCTTTCCCTTGTATGTAGCGCAGAAGCTTTCAGCCGCGTCTTCCACGATCATCGCGCTGTGTTTGTTCGCGATTGCTGTGATCTCATCAATCTTGCCCGGAGTTCCGTACAGGTGGGCAACGACGATAAGCCGCACATCCGGATAAATCTCAAAGGCCTTTTCCAAGGCAGCCGGGTCCATGTTCCAGGTATCGTATTCGATGTCAATAAACACCGCTTCTCCGCCCTCATAAGCGACCGGATTCACCGTGGCGTCAAAGGTCATGTCACTGCAAAAGACCCGTTTTCCTTCCAACGATCCGTGACCAGCCTTTGACTGACCGTAAAGCGCTTCGGCACAAAGTTTGACTGCAAGGTGCAGCGCAGCAGTTCCGGCAGAAAGGGCAACGGCGTATTTCCGCCCCACTTTTTCCGCCGTCATGCGCTCGACTTCATTGATATTCTCTCCGACGGTGGATACCCAATTCGTGCGTATCGCCTCGTCAACCCAGCGCTGCTCGTCGCCATGCATGGTGGGGCTTGCCAGCCAAACCTTCGATTGAAACGGTTCGATGCCCCGAAACCTAGGGTCGTCTAAAAAGCCCATTCTCCGAACCCTCTTCTCTTTGAATTTTTAAACTACTTATCCTCATGCTGCGCTACAGCATCGCCGCAGCCGCCTTTCGATTCACTTCCTCCGGCTCGTGGTATGTGGGGATCATGCTTCTTAGCATGGCGATAAGCTCCCAGTCGGGCAAAACTTCCCCGGTCACAGCTCTGTCCAGAGTCTCCAGATCCTCGAGAATCTGTTCCGGGTCGATCTCCTGCTGCTGTTCTACGAAGATTTTCTTGTTTTCCGTCTTGCTCAGCGTTTCACTGTTCATCAGAAGTTCCTCATAGAGCTTTTCTCCGGGACGAAGTCCAATTTCTTTGATTTCGATATCCCGATAAGGCTCGTACCCCGATAGCCGAATGAGCTTCTCTGCCAAGTCGAGGATCTTCACCGGCTCGCCCATATCCAGCACAAAGATCTGGCTCTGCTTCGCAATTGCTCCGGCCTCCATAACCAGCTGGGCTGCTTCCGGGATCGTCATGAAATAGCGGATGATCCGCTTGTCCGTGATGGTGACCGGGCCGCCCTCTTCGATCTGCCGCTTGAACAGCGGCACCACGGAACCGTTGGAGCCAAGCACATTGCCGAAACGTACGGCGCAGTATTCCGTGGGACTGTCCACCCGACTTTGGAGAATCATCTCACAGAATCGCTTGGTAGCTCCCATAACGTTGGTGGGATTTACCGCCTTGTCCGTGGAGATCATGACAAATTTCTTTACACCGTATTTCTCAGCAGCGCGGACCACATGGTAGGTCCCGAAGATATTGTTTTTAATTGCCTCAGCCGGGCAGGTTTCCATCAGAGGAACATGTTTGTGAGCGGCGGCATGGAAAACGATATCGGGCCGTAACTCATCAAAAATCTCATATATACGTCCTTTATCCCGTACGCTGGCGATCACTACGCTGAGATTCAGGCTGCTGCCATAGGTGCGCCGCAATTCTTGCTGAATATCGTAGGCGTTGTTTTCGTAAATATCAAGAATGACGAGTTTCTTCGGGTTTCGCTTCGCAATCTGGCGGCAAAGTTCGCTCCCGATGGAGCCGCCTCCGCCCGTTACTAGAATGGTTTTTCCGGAAATAAAAACATCCACAATCCGCGTATTAAGTTGTACTGGTGCACGTCCCAAGAGATCCTCAACCTGCACATCCCGCACGTTGGAAAGGGATACCTCTCCGGTCACGAACTGGTACACTCCGGGCAATGTCTTTGTATGTACGCCGGTGGAGTTACAAATATTCAGAATTGTACTGAGATCTTCGGAGGGGGCTGATGGAATTGCTACAAGAATCTGTGTGATTCCCTCATTTCGGACAACGGAAGGTATCTCATTACGCCCGCCTACGACTGGTGCCCCTTCAAAAAACTTGCCCCACTTATTCTCATCATCGTCAATAACACAGCAAAGCTTAGCATCGATCTTTCGGTTGGTCAGCAGTTCCCGTGCCAGAATATGACCTGCTTCACCCGCGCCTACCAACATAATACGTTGACTAGTACTGCTGCGCATCTGCTTGAGTGCCCAGTGAATGCCATCCCAAAATCGGAAGAAGCAACGACCTCCCACTAACAGAATAAGCTGAAACACGAACTGCATGAAAACCACACTGCGCGGTTGCTGATTACCAAGTAAAGAGGAGGCGATCGTTCCAATCACAAAAACAATGATCGCCGTGACCGCCATTCTCGCCACATCGTTTACGCTGATGTTATGCCAGACATAACGGTACATTCGTAAAATGAGAAAGCAGAAAACTGTAACTCCAATACACAGCGGAAGGAACTGAAACCAAAGATTCAAATACTGCTTGGGAATCCCGTTGAAAGAAAAATCAAATCTCACCAGCAGGGCAAGCCCGCCAGACAAGGTAACGCACAGTGCGTCATAAAACATGATCAACAACACTTTGGCTGCTGAGGAAAGCTTGGATGACACGATTCTGAATCCTCCCGGAACCAAATCCACCCGTAAGGACGAATTCTCTGATGTAATCATTGTTGTTTGTCACTTCTATTGAACACAATACTCCTTATTTATCAGTTATAGCAGATTTCGACTTGCAAGGCAATAGTCGTACGCAGGAAACATATGGCTTCTATACCAAATATGCGTGAATACTCTCATAATTGCCTTTTCTTCCACAACACCTAGGTTAGCGCTGGATTAATAGACTTTGATTATTTCTGAAAACCGAAACTAACGTATTTCCAAAATAGGGTGTCATAAGCAGACCTTGGAAAGAGATAAAACAATTTCTCCTAGTTGAAGGGTTTCTATTGCATAGGCAGATTAGCTTTCTCTTCAGTATGCTCCGCAACAATGTGCTATCACAAATAACTGAACTCATTCCATTTTGGGATCTGATGTTGGCAAATCCCATTCTGTCCCCATTTGGCGCTCCATGAACTCTTTGCTCTCCCGGCAGACGATTTAGTATATGTTCTACTCTCAGAACAGTGTTCCCCCATGCTTGTTAACAGGCACGGGGGAGGTTATTTCCCTTATCGTGTACTCGTTTTTTCTTCCCTCGTTCGTCCGATTACAATCAGTACCATGCACGTCATAAATCCAAGCGCGACGATGGGACCGGTGGTTTTGATAGCATGCACGACGAATGAGCCGGAAACGAGTTTTGGGGACCTGTACACCGGTTCCGTCACACTGACGGACAGTTCATTGATCTGTTGCGCATTGTAACCCTCCAGCATGGCCTGAAAGTCAGCGATCACGGCGTCACCATCAGCTATGAGTGTGCGGATGCTCTCTTCCAACATAGTGCGCTGGGCACTCAGTCTGCGCTCTGCTTCCGCAATCTCCTCGGGTGTCAGTTGATTCACAATTTCAGTAGCGCCCTCGTCTTTCGCGCCTTTCGATTCATCCTCCTGTGAGATGGCTTCTGAAGCATACGGTCTGAGATGGCTGGTGCTACTCAGAAGATCGTTGATCATCAGATTGTAATTGGTGATCCGGCTGCCCAGTTCTGTGATGCCGTCCGCGACTTCCTTTCGCCTGTCCACCAGAGCGTCGTAAGTCTCCGAGGAATTGCCGTCGATCTTCGTCAGAGAATCCGAGGTACTGAGGTAGATGATCTCATTCTTTTCATAGGACGCGATCAGCTTGTCCAGCTTGTTCAGTTCCTGATTCTGCTTCTCCCGCTGGATGCCTAGGTCGAGGATCTGGTACTGATACTGGGTCAGCACCCGCTCCGTGTCCCGGGTCAGCGCGTTGATGGTCAGATTGGCACTCAGCCGCGTGATGCTGCTGTCGATCAGATTGTTCAGCCGGACGCTGATGTCGTTGAAGCCTGCGCCCCGAAAGCGGAAAGCGGGGTCCTTTTCATAAAGCTCCTGGGCATAAGCGGAAACAGAGGAGAGCCGTCCTTCGATGATCTGAAGCTGCTGGGGATAATCGTAGTCCTCCAGCTTGAAAACGGTGCTGTCCGTATCCAGGCCATAGGCATAAACCTTGGAGAAATAAGAACGGTAGGCCTCCGTGATCCCCTTGAGCAGCGCCGTCAACTGATCCCGGGAGATGGATTTGTCAAAATCGTTGGTCAGGGCGATGCCGAAGGTGGTGGGATGATAGTCCCCCACCGTCAGTTCCCGGCCGGCAGTGAAGTTCAGCAGGGATTCATAATGCATGACCTGTTCGGCCATGGCATCCGGATATACGCCCCGCACCGTCAGGCTGGACCGGATCTGCTCCGGAGTATAGACCCCCTCCAACGCTGCGGCTTTCAGGCCTTCGGACAACACTTCGTCGCAATTCAGCTCCCGCAGGTCGAAAGGAACGCCGTTGGGCGCAATGCCCGAGGCTGCACCGTCAAAGGTCAGCACCAGTGTGGCGGAGGCATAGGTAGGGCCGGGATCTCGGAAGAACAGGATGGCGCTCAGGATGAGGCCGACGATGCCGCAGGCAACCAACACCAGGATCGTCGTCCGCAGCCAATGGGTCTTCTTTTCGTTCTTCATCCTTTTGCCGCCTCCTTTCCCTGTCCGTCTTGTTCTTCATCCTTTCGGCGCTGGAATTCGATTGCCAGGGCGCTGAGGAACCAGAGCCCGCAGGCGATGACCAGTCCGGCAGCGCCGCCGATCAGCATCTTCTTGGAGGCAGCGGAAAGGAAGCTTGCGGTCTTACCCTGGGAGACCGTATGCTCAGCGTAGGTGGTGAAGAAGGAGGCTCCGTGGATCTCCGAAAACTGATCCCGGATCTGGGCATAAACGCTGCGGCACACCCGCAGGGCTTCGGCCAGCTCTGCGGCAGCCTTCTCCTGTTCGGCCGCTCCCGCGCTTTCATTTCCGTTGTCCGTCAGGCTGTTCAGCTTATACTGCAGATCGGCGATGGTCACTTCCAGCTTTGCGACCTTTTCATAATTATCCGCCTGCTCCATAATCAGCCGGTTGTAGTAATCCGTGGTCGTTTTGGTGGACTTGGAGGTATCGCTGTCTTGCATGGACACGAATATCTCGTCGTTATGGTAATCATCCAGGATGTCCTGGTTTGTCTGGATGTTTTCGATCAGCGCGTCCAGCTGCGTCTGTGCGTTGCGCAGCTGATACCGGTAACTCGTGATCATGGCATCCCGATCCCGGACGATGCTGTTGGTGGAAACGTAGGAGTAGAGATAATCCACGTTGATGCTGCGGGCCGTTTCCAGCTCCGCCATCAGATCCGTCAGCGTGATGCCGGTTTTCCAGGAGCGGTAGTTTTGGATCCCCTCCGGTTGTTCGTCACAGAAGTCATACAGGTGCTGGACCGCGGATCGCAGCAGATCCAGGCTCTCCAGGATGTCCTGTCTTTCGATGTCGATAGCGGCGAATTCGTCATCCGGCAGCTTGGTGTCCGCGTAGGTGATCACAAGGTAATCGTTATAAGCTGAGAGTATCCGATCCAGTATCAGCCGAAGTTCCCCGTCCTTCAGCTCGTACTTACCGCGGGAATTCGGCTCACCGAAGCCATTGGTCAGGGATACCACGAACTGGTTCACATAGGTCAGCTCGATATTCTGGACTTCCGAATATGCACGGGCGTTTTTGTCGCTCAACATCTGGGAGGCGATCTCCTGCTGACGGCGGCTGTTCTCCGTCAAAATGCGGTCGATGCGGATGTTGCTGCGCAGATTTGCCAGGGATACCGGATGGGAGAGCTCCAGTCCCTCCATCGCAGCTTGCAGCACATAGGAGGCAGTGATCTGGTTCAGATCCAGTTCTCCCCCCTCCGGTGCAGTCAGGTCCTTGACAGGGGTGCTGGAAATGATCCGTCCTTCCGCATCACGCCTCAACACGTCATACCGCAGCGTTACCACGGAGGAGACCGTAAGGGGCGCTTTGGTAAACTGGTACATGAGTAACGGCGCGCAAATCCCCAGGGCAAGGCACAGCAGGATCACCCAGGCAAAGATGCGAAGCTTCAGCTTCATATTGTGGAAGACGCGGACCAGATCGATCTCCATCTCGCTGTCGTCATGGGTCTGGTTGACGACTACCTGGATTTGTGAGTCCCTGGCCGGGGACGGGATCAAGCTTTCCCGCCGCTCTTTGTTCTCATTATCCAACAGATTACCTCCAATCCCGCCCCTTTTGACCGAAGCGGTATAGGCTTAGATATGGTATCTTAGCACGAATCATTGAAAAATGCAACGCTAGATGTGGTATCTTGTCGGTATTCGGGGGAACGCGACCTGGCTCTAAGCTCCCGAAAGCTCCTCCCTGGCGCAGTCCAGCGCGGTGCGGATGGTCTTATCCATGTCCATATAGCGGTAGAGCCCCAGGCGGCCGCCGAAGATCACTTCCGGCCGTTCTGCCGCCAGGCCCCGATATTTCTCGTAAAGTGTACCGTTCCGCTCGTCGTTCACGGGATAATAGGGTTCCTTCTCAGGCGTCCATGGCTCGGGATACTCCCGGGTAACCACCGTTTTTGGCTGGGTGCCGAAGGAAAAATGCTTGTGCTCGATGATGCGGGAATAGGGTACAGATCGCTCCGTATAGTTTACTACGGCGTTGCCCTGATAATTATCCGTTTCCAGCACTTCCGTTTCAAACCGCAGGCTGCGGTATTCCAGCCTCCCCAGACGGTAATTGAAGAAAGCGTCGATGGGTCCGGTATATACGGTCCTTTCTGCCAGCGCTCCCAGGTCCGGCGAATACTCCGTATTCAGGCGTACCTCTGCCCCCTCCAGCAGCTTTTCCGTCAGGGCATCGTAGCCCTCCTCCGGGATGCCCTGCCAGGGATCGGAGAAATAGTTATTGTCGAAGGTAAGGCGCAAAGGAAGACGGCGGATCAGAAATGCGGGCAGTTCCGAGCAGCTCTTGCCCCACTGCTTTTCCGTGTATCCCTTTACTAGCTTCTCGTATATGTCCCGGCCTACCAGTATGAGGGCCTGTTCCTCCAAGTTTCGTGGCTCGATGGCGGCGTACTCCGCGCGCTGACGGTCTAGCTCCGCCTTAGCTTCTGCCGGAGTCCGCACGCCCCACAGCCTGGCAAAAGTATTCATATTGAACGGCAGGTTATACAACTCGTCCTTGTATATGGCGATAGGACTGTTCACAAAATGATTGAAACTAGTAAACCGGTTGACGAAATCCCATACCTCCCGGTCGGAGGTGTGGAAGATATGCGCGCCGTACCGGTGGACGGAGATGCCCTCCACGGTCTCCATATGGGCGTTCCCGGCAATATGGTTCCGCCGGTCGATCACCAGACAGCTTTTCCCGGCTAGGACAGCTTCATGGGCAAAGGTCGCGCCGAAAAGCCCTGCGCCGACGATGAGATAATCGTAATTCTTTTGCAATTCAGGCTGACCTCCGTTTTCGGATCCGTCTCAGAATGAGATACACGACCAGCAGCCCGAGCACCGCGCCAAGACAGTCGAAAGGCCAGTCCGTGATCTTGCCCTCCCGCCCCGGCACCAGAAGCTGGTGCAGCTCGTCACTGGCAGCATACAGAATGGTAAAAATGCCACCCAGAGGAAAGGAAAAGTGGGCATGGTAAGCAAGGAGCAGTCCCGTCGCCCATACGCAAAGGGAGGCGTATTCCGCCACATGGGCCGCCTTGCGTATGATGAACTGAAACCACCAGTAGACCTTATACTCACCGGCGGTCTCCGGATGGATGGCATCATAGACCTCCATGGGCTTCGCCAGTACGGCGTCGGAGGTCACGGTTGATTCCTCTCCCGTTTTGCCGGACATAGCGAAGATCACCGTCAGGTTCAACAGCAGAAGGATCCAGAGGAGGATGCGAATCCAGCGGGGGACCGGCAGTGGGAACCTGACAGAGTGGTGAGAGTCCTTTCCCCTGATTTCATTTCTCACTTCATCTCCTCTACCTTTCTCCTGCGGCGTCGATTCCGGAACAGGCTGGTAAGCTCCGGAGCGGTGGTTATTTTTCAGATAATGCGTTCTGATTTCAATACTTCAATTAGCCACGACCAATCACTATTCGATAAGCATAATGAACAATATATCATAGGGGGCATGAAAACTCAATAAGCAACGCACAGGATAGTACAGGGATTTAAACAATACACCTCCTGACAAGATGATCCACTTATCAGGAGGTGCATTACTCTCTCATCGGGTATTACGCGAAATGGCCCTTTTCGCCGATGACCTTGATGACCTCGTCCACATATTTTTCGCACACTTCGTCGCTTTCCGCTTCCACCATCACGCGGATCACCGGCTCCGTACCGCTTTCGCGCACCAGGATGCGTCCCGTGTCGCCCAACTCGTCGGAGACCTTCTTCACTGCGGCCTGCACGTCGGGATCGTTCTGCGCGTCGGGTTTGGACTTTACCCGCACGTTCTTCAGCACCTGGGGATAGAACACCACGGGGGCCGCCAGCTCGCTCATGGGCTTGCCCTTCGCCAGCATGACCTCCATCAGCTTCAGGCTGGTCACGATGCCGTCTCCGGTGGTCTCATACTTCAGGAAGATGGTGTGGCCGCTCTGCTCGCCGCCGATGCGGTTGCCGGTCTGCACCATGTTCTCATAGACGTACTTGTCGCCCACCTTCGTCTTCTCGTACTCGATGCCCACCTTGTCCAGGGCCTTGTAGAGGCCGAAGTTGGACATCACCGTGGTGACCACCTTGTTGTTCAGGAGCTTCCCCCGCTCCTTCATATAGAGGCCGTAGATATACAGGGTATGGTCCCCCGTTACCACGTTGCCCTTCTCGTCCACGCAGAGGCAGCGGTCCGCGTCCCCGTCGTAGGCAAAGCCCACGTCCAGGCCGTTGTCCACCACGAACTTTTGCAGATGCTCGATGTGGGTAGAGCCGCAGTCCGTGTTGATATTGTAGCCGTCCGGATGGTCGTTCATCACGTAAGTCTTGGCTCCCAAGGCGTCGAACACGCTCTTGGCGATCTGCCAGGCGGAGCCGTTGGCCACGTCCAGACCCACCTTGACGTCTTTGAAGCTGTATTTGCTCAGGGAGATTAGGAAGCCGATATAGCGGT
>JAEEGI010010853.1_pt1 | contig 19751 bp, 16 predicted proteins | sample 8958751 | NCBI WGS metagenome assembly JAEEGI01 (sample SAMN16246545, study PRJNA631951) | gut metagenome | biome: gut microbiome; feature: rumen; material: KS-attached | host: Bos | place: Iran: Karaj | collected 2018-10 | reverse complement strand
AATGAAAACAACTATTTATTTAATTAGACACTCTGAAAGATTCCCGTTAGATAGAATAGAAAAGTACAATACACAAGATACTTACGTTCAAAAGCAAGAAAAGCTTGTATTAAGTCCATTAGGTGAAAGAAAAGCTGAAGGACTTACTAAGCTAAAAGAACTAAAAAAACTAGATAAAGTATATGCAAGTCATTGTACTAGGACGCTAGAAACGGCCAAATACATATTAGAAGATCAAAATCTAAAAGTAACTATAGATGATAGACTAGACGAAAGAAGAGTAGGAAGAGACAATAGTAGCATTATTAAGAATTGGTATCAATTACAATATAAAGACGAAAACTACAAAACAGTAGGAGGAGAATCACAAAAAGAAGTAAGAGAAAGATTTAATGAAGCTTTCGAAGAAATAATAAAAGAGAACCAAGGAAAAAGAATAGCCATCTTTTCACATGGCTATGCTATAACATTCTTCTTAATGAAATGGATCAAACTAAAAAAAGTAACAAAAACAAGAAAATTAACATTTGAATATAACGGAAAAATAATATTTGATAAAATATTATCAGCACCCGAAATATTCAAAGTTGTTTTAAAAAATAACGAAATTGAAGAAATAACTAATATTAGTTATGATTTTAATGAATAAGATGTTATAATAAAACATATGGGAGGTTATGAAATGAAAAAGAAAGTATTACTAGGATTAATATTATTAGTAGGTATAGTTACACCGTTTATAGTAAAAGCAGATACTACATATAATGCCTTAACATTTAGACAAGCGCTACAAGAAGAAGATATTGCAATATCAGATTCTAGTTATAAAGAAACTGATGATCAAATAACTATTTATCTATTTAGGGGTAAAGGATGTGGATATTGTAGAGCATACCTTACTTATATGAATAGTATTCTAAAGGATTATGGCAAATATTTTAAAATGGTATCATTTGAAGTATGGAATAATGAAGACAATGCCAAATTATTAACAGAAGTATCTAATAAAATGGATAATCCAGCAGAAGGTGTTCCCTACATCATAATTGGTGATAAAGTATTCCCCGGTTATGCAGAACAATATAATGATCAAATAAAAGAAGCTATTACAACTCTATATAAAACAAAAGAAAGCAAAAGATATGACATCATAAAAGAAATGAACATTAAATACAATATCGAAGAAGATGTAATAGAGAATAATGCTAGTAAAGGTGAATCTAAAACTAATACACTACTTATAATATTATTTGACGGCTTATTTATAGCAATAGCTACTGCAGTTATTATTCTATTTGAAAATAAAAGATTTAATAAGTTAGAAAAGAAATTAAATATAATTAAAAAAAGAGTTAAAAAAGATGACAAAGAAAAAAAGAACACTGATTAGTGTTCTTTTATTATCTTGAAAGACTATTACTTTCAGCAGCTCTTCTTAAAATATCATCATTTTCTAAACTATCTAACAAAGAATTTCTTAGTTTTTTATAATAGTTTAATTGATCTCTATCCATAGAACTAAAATCATAATCAACAGTTTCTTCATCTTCTTCGTGAATTGCGACTCTATTATCTGCTTCTACTTTAGCTTGATAACGAGCCATTAATCTTTCACATGCTTCAATAGCATCTAATTTCTCTCTTAAAGTTAAATCATCCATAATATCACTCCTATAACAATTATAGCATATATAAAAAAAATAATGATATAATACAATTAATAAAACCATTATATAAATAGAGGTGATAATATGAGTAAGTTAAAAGTTCCTAAATATACGCTCGGCGAAGAAATCACAAACTCTATTACCCATGGCTTAGGTGTATTATTTGGAATAACTATATTAATTTTAACCATAATAATGTCTGCTCATAATCATAATGCAGTAGGTGTAGTAGCATCGTGTATATATGGAGTTTCTATGATTATCATGTTCTTAATGAGTTGTTTATACCATGCAATGAGCCCAAGAATCGGAGCCAAAAAAGTATTTAGAGTTATTGATCATTGCGATATCTATGTATTCATTGCTGGTAGTTATACACCATTTTGTATAAGTTTAATTGGTGGAGCAGTTGGATGGGCATTATTTGGAATAATATGGGGATGTGCCTTACTAGGAGTATTACTAAACTCAATTAATTTAGAAAAATTTAAAGTAATATCATTAATACTATACTTAATAATGGGATGGATGATCTTGATATCATTTAATTCATTAAATGCAGTACTGCCTCTAAGAGGATTAATACTACTACTTAGTGGAGGTATTGTTTTTACCATTGGTGCCATAGTATACGGAATCGGATCTAAAGTAAGATATATGCATTCTGTATTTCATATATTTGTATTAGCAGGATGTATTTTACAAGCATTTAGTATATTATTCTATGCAATATAGTAGGTGATTATATGAAAAATAAAATCATTATAATAACAGTTGCTATTGTACTAATAGCAACTATAACCGGAATACTAATATATAAAAATAGAGGATATAAAACAGAAGAGCTCTATATCACAAACGATGCAGAACAAAAAATCTATGCACAATTATATAAACCAAACAAAATAGGGAAAATGCCTATAGTAATTTATTCACACGGTTTAGGAGCATCATATAGGGCAGGAATAGATTATGCAAAAGAATTAGTTAAGTACGATATCGCAACTATCACTATTGATTTTAGAGGAGGATCTAATAGAAGTAAAAGCGATGGTAGTACTAAAGAAATGTCATTTTTAACTGAAATGGAAGACGTAGAAACTATCATAAAATATGTAAAAGAATTAGATTATGTTGATAAAGATAATATTATTTTAATGGGTTCTAGCCAGGGTGGAGCTATATCGGCACTAGTATCAGCCAAAAGAAATGATATAAAAGGAACTGTTCTTTTATATCCAGCTTTAGGTATCCCAAGCCATGTAAAAAACTGGTTTGAAGATGAAGAATCCCTTACTGAGGAAATAAAAATGACTGATAAGATTACAGTTGGACCTAAATACTTTAAAGATATCTGGGATATGGATGTTTATACAGAAATAGCTAAAGATGAAAAACAAATACTAATTCTTCAAGGTACAGAAGATGATTTAGTATCACCAGAGCATTCTAAGAAAGTAAACGGTATTTATAAAAACAGTGAACTGTTCTTAATTGAAGGAGCAGGTCATGGTTTTGATGGAAAACAATTTGATGAAGCTATAACTCATATAGTTGACTATCTAGAAAAAATAGAAGTAATAAAATAAAAAAGACAATGATAATAAGCATTGTTTTTTTTATGATATAATTTATTTAGGATGTGATAGTATGCTATTCATGACAATATCAAATAATCAAAGAAAATATAATTTTTATTTCGAAAACGATGAATATTGGGTAGATTATGCAGATGATGAATACATACATACACTATCAGAAAACGAAGCTAAAGAATTACTCAAATATGTTTTTTCATCAGAAGTAGAATACTCGCATGATGAGAATGGTTATCAAGTATATATGGATCCAACCGGTAATAAAAGATATTACAAAGATGGTAAAGAAGATCTATCACAATTCTTTATAAATAATGGTGAAGATGGCCGAGTATATATGATTGACACAGAAGCCTATGGCAATGAACTTATAAAAGTAACTAATATTAAGGTGAGTGAGACTCTATTTAGAATGGTCTATGTAGTAGAATGTGCATTAATAGCCTTGAATGTAGCCTATGGCTTAAAGTATTCTAATCCATTTAATAAAATTCCAGCACCGATAGTAACATTAAAAGAAGCTTCTAAACTAATTGATGATTCTGGTTCTTTAGACAATCAAGAAAAACAATATTTCAATAATAGAATATTTCTTGAAGATGTATTAAGAACAGCAAATAAATCGCGTTCAAGAGAATTAAGAAATAGACTTTCAGATTTGGGTATTGAATACTTTACAGAAGAAGAAATGGTTACAATGTACAAAGGACGCCACGCTAATGGATTTTATAATAGTGGTATATTGGATGAAAATAGAATTCATCTTCTAGATGATAGCAATTATATTTTTGACAATGTAGCGGCCCATGAATTTGTACATCTATGTCAAGATTCTTATGGATTCATATATATCATGGAAGCAAGCGCTGAAATAATGGCGTATGAGTATTTTGGGTCACCAATAGTTTCTTATAAAGAAGCCATTGAAAATACATGTTATTTGATGGAAATAGTTGGCCCGAAACCAATTATGGAGTGTAACTTTAAAGGAGATACAAGTTCATTTGAGGGTGCTATTAGAGAATATCTAACCGAAGAAGATGCAAATGATTTATTAAATGAATTTAGAAAAAGACCAGAAAAAAGTAATCATGAGAAAATAAAACTATTAATAGATAAAATGGCACTTAATAAAATAGGAACTCAAGATATTGCTGTATATAAAAGCATTAAAAATAGAAGTTCCAGCAGAATCTCTAATGGTGGTTATTATTTTAATCAACATAAAGAAAATTACTATTTATCATTTAATAAAGGCAGAATAGCGGAAGAAACTACACAATATAATAGAGAAGATGATAAAACAATTAAAAGATTAAAACATAATAAAGTAAGGAAATGTGAAAATGAAGATCTAAAAGACGTATTGGAAAATCCGGAATATGATAATTGTGCTATATACGTTATGAATAATGAGTTAACTGGTGCAGCCAAATATTCTATAAAAGGCATTAAAGAACAGTATCCGACAGATACGTATAAAAATTTTGTAACCTATATAAGTCAAGGAAGGGAAACCAGATTAGAATGGGTAGCTATAATCGATGATCCAAAAGAGATTTCTTCAACATTGGATAATGCACAAAATGGAATGGATTACTTTGCTGAAACGGATAAAGGCAGTTTTATAATACGAAAATTCTTTGAAAGAGGTGTTTATACGAAAACAATGCGTATTACATTAGATGTTCCTTCTATAAATGATGAATTCCCAGAACAATCAATTTTTTATAATACAATAGAACCTGTAAATGATGATATGACATTTACACCTTCAAAATAATACAAAGAAAAAACGTCGAAATAATTTCGACGTTATTTACTTATGGGGCGGTATGTGGGAATCGAACCCACGCATGCCAGTGCCACAAACTGGTGTGTTAACCACTTCACCAATGCCGCCATAAGCATAAATAGAATAACATTTAATTGAATAAAATGCAAGTCTATATTATAATTGAATAGTAAGGAAGTTGATAATATGAATTATTTAACTTATTTTTTAGTAAAACATTCTTTTTGGGATGACCTATTACAGGAGTTTAAAGATATAGGGGATATGTTGAGCGATTTCTTTTCAATGATAAAACATTATACATATGATATTATCGCAGAACATATTGGTGATGATGTAGCATTACTAATGATACTAGCTATAGGTATCATAGGAGTAATGGTTCTTTGTATAACAATTATAAACAGATAGAAAAGAGTAGCTAAGCTACTCCTTTTTTAACTAAAACTTTATCTTTCTGAATAGATGAACCAAAATTAATAGTTCGATACTCTCTATGTGTATCTAGTGCTGTAACAAGTATTGGTGAACCGATTTTAATTACAATACCAGTACTTCTACCTCGATAGGTCAAAGTATTATCATCGTATAATATGCAATCACCATCAAAGTCAACAGGATCAATTTTGCCATCAACACCATTTGCAGTTTTTATCCATATTCCTTCTTCGTTAATGAAAGTTACTTTTGCATCAAAAGTATCGCCAATATGTTTATCTATATATTGAGCCATTCTAAGTTGAATTGCAGCTTCCTCGGCTTTTTCAGCATTAAGTTGCTTTTCATTAATATGCTCTGCTTCACGACTAATCCAATCTAAATCATTCTGATATTCTTGTTCAAAGTTTTCAGGATCATATAATAAATCCCTTTGTTTACGTATTTGCAGATGAACGATATCATCTTCAGTTCTCCTGATAGGACTAGTAAATCTACATATTTTCCTATCTATAGCTAAAGCATAGTGTCCAATTTCTTCATCTGTGTCTATTCTAGCTCTTTTCATGGAATGTAAAATAATATTTGCAGCTACTGTACGAATATCTTGGTTTTCTATAGACTGGATAATGTTATTTAAAACATGACCATTAACTACATTTCTAATACTTTTTACTTTTTTAACTCCTAATTTTTCAATTGATTTTATTGCTTCTTTAACAGTATCTTCATCTGGAGCTTCATGTACTCTATAAGCAGCTGGTAAAATTAAATATTCAGCAGCACATTCGCCTGCAAGCAACATAAGGCATTCTATTAGTTTTTGTGCAGAGCGTTGCTTTTTAGAAACGAATTCTGTAGTTTCGCCATTTTCGTCACGTATTATTTCGGTATCACCTTCGATATCGTCGAAATTAACCGCTCCTCTTGCTTCTCTTTTTTTGTCAAGTTTTCGTGCTAACATATCAAGTAATCTCAAATCATTTTCGAATTCTTCATATCCTTCAGGAATAATATTTTCTTCAAGTATCTCATTAACTTCATCATATACCATTGCTTTTTTTGATTTAATAACAACATCTTTAAAATCAAAAGAAACAACATCACCATTTGGTGTTAATTCGACCATACAACTTAAAGTTAATCTTTCTTTATCAGGATTTAAAGATAATATTCCATTTGATAATATATGTAAAAGTAGAGGAATAACAGAATTATCCATATATACACTAGTACCACGAAGCATTATTGCAGACCATAAAGCCATACCGGGTTTTATATAATGAGTAACATCAGCAATATGAATTCCTACTAAATAATTACCATTATCTAATGGCTCAATAGATAAAGCATCGTCTCTATCTTTTGTATTTTTACCATCTATTGAAAAAACTCTTTTTTGTGTATAATCTAATCTTCCAACTTTTTCTTCTTCTAAAACTTCAGTTGGTAAAGCGTAAGCTTCTTCAATTTGTTTTGGGGTAAAAGCTTCATCGACACTAAATTCGATAGCTATCGAACTTAAATCAATATCCGGATCATCCTTGTGACCAATATGTTTAACAAATTGAGCTTCAAAGCGACCATTAGTCAAAGTACTAGGGACAGTTACAGCTACACGATCACCTAAAACTAAAGGTTTATCAAATTCTTTTGGAAATATTAATTTATGATCTAATTTAACATTAAGTGGATTAAGAACAATTATAACTCTATCATCATCAGTTTCTTCAACATGATCTACTTCAGCAATTACTATAGTATTACGTCTTTTTATTACATTTTCTACCACACTCATTATTTTTCCGTGTGATTTTAAAAGGCTTGGTCTTATTTCTACTTTATCTCCATTAATTGCATTATGTAGATATTGTCTTTTTATACAATATGTTTTTCCTCCAACCTGAACAATACCTTCACCATATTTATTTATGTTTAAAATACCTTGAACAGTATAACTTTCTAATTGAAACTCTGCTTTAATTCTAGGAACATTAGAAATGTAAACTTCTAATGTTGTATCATCATAGGCTGGTTCATTAATCATTTGTTGTTCTTCTTTACTAAGTCTATCAGGGTCTTCTTGAGTTTCAATGATTTGTTCTTCATCGATAAATATAACATCATCTAATTCATCAATATCTTCATCGTTAAATACTTCTTCAATAGATGATTCATCCATATCATCAGTCATAACGCTTACTAATTCTGCTTCTAAAACGCCAGCATAATTCAATTCATCTATTTTAAGTAACAATCTATCACCAGTATTTAGGGAATCTAATACATCATCAGGTAAACTAATAGGATAATTAATTTTAGAACTAATAGGTCTTAAATCAAAACCATTAAAAAGCCATGAAAACTCTACTACTACTAAACCATTTTTCCTTTTAATAATACTATCTAAATCAGCCACATATCTACTACCAGATGTCTTTTCTGTTGGTTTAAAAGTAATAATATCGCCATCTAATAAATAACCGGCATCTTCAGGTTTTAGTATATATTTATTACCACTAGGCATGTCGATTAAACATGTTCCTTTTTTATTTTTTCTTATAGTTCCATGTAAAATATTATCGGTATATGGAAAAGTTCTCCACGTATCATTTTCTTTATTGTGATATATCATACCTTCAATTTCAAGTTTTTTTAATACAGTTTCGATACTAGAATAGTCAAATTCTTTATTAGGATCAACTATATCAGCAACAAAAAGAAGAGAGAAATCCTTATTTCTATTTCTTCCTTTATTAAAGAAATGACTAATTCTCTCTTCTAAAACATACAAATCTCTATTCATAACCAAAACCCTCTTTCCCACCATTTAATTATAACAATTATGACATATTAATTCAATTTATTACAATAATTTTGTATATAAAAATATTTTATATATAATTCTTTTGATTAAAATCATATTTATCTATAAATAATGATTTTAAGATAAGATATAAATAATATGATAAAATTAAAGTGGTGATATACATGTTTGATAATACTGATATTATTATTACAACTAATATATTAAAAAAAGAATTACTAAATGAATTTAGTAAATCTTTAACAAACATTAAAATATACACTTTATCTGAATTTAGTAAATCGTTTTATTATGACTATGATGAAGAAGCGATTTTATACATAATGGATAAATATAACGTTATATATGAAATAGCTAAAATATATATATCTAATTTAACTTATATAACTAATCAAACATATACAAGCGAGAAACTAAATTTTTTGAAAGAATTAAAAGAGGATTTATTAAAGAAAAAACTTATTAAAGTTAACAAATTATTTATTAGTAGCTTAAAAGATAAAAACATAACTATATATAATTTAGGTACTACAAAAGAAATAACTAGATTACAAAAAGATCTAGTCGATTCTAATGTAACAATCGTTAACAATGATGAATCAAAATATTCAAACCATTCAATTTATGAACTTAATACCATTGAAGATGAAGTGGTATTCATTGCCAATGATATTTGTCAAAAAATAGAAGAAGGCATTGATATTAAAAATCTCTATTTAACTAATTTAAATGATGAATACTACAAACTAATTAGAATGATTTTTCCAATGTTTAATATACCGTTCACTTTAAAAGATAATGGTTCAATATATGGAACATTCCTATCTACAAAATTCATTGAATTATATAATAATGATATAAATAAGACCATGGAAGAATTAAAAGAATTTATTGATTCTAATGATACAGAAGAAGTATATAATCAAATATTAGATATTGTTAATAAATATGCATTTATTAACAATTATCTTGATGTTCTACCATTAATTATCGAGGATTTAAAAACAACTAAATTAAAAAGAACAGATGTTATTAATTCGGTTCATGAAACAACTATCGATAATAAATTTGGTGAAGAAGACTATGTTTATCTATTATCATTCAATCAAGGAATAATACCTCACATTCATAAAGATGAACAGTACCTATCAGATAATGATAAAAAAGAATTAGGTATATCTTTAACTATCGATATGAATAAAAAAGAAAGAGAAGATATAATTAGATATTTATCTAATATTAAGAATTTAACCATTACTTATAAACTATCTTCTAATGGTAATAAGTTCAATATATCTAACATAAATGAAGTCTTACATTATCCAATAATAAATGATATTACACCTTCATATAATTATTCTAATCTATATAATATGATTAAGCTAACTAGTTTAAAAGATGAATATAATAAATATGGTACAACTAGTGATTCTTTGTATGCTTTAAATTCTACATATCCAAAATTATCATATAAAAAGTATAATCATGATTATCAAAAAATAAACAAAAAAGATTTAAAAGAGTTTTTAAATAATAATTTAAATCTTTCATACACTAAAATAGATAATTATTATAAATGTCCTTTCTCATATTATCTAACTCATATCTTAAAATTAAATGTTTACGAAGAAACATTTAATATAAAAATAGGTAATATATTTCATACTGTACTAGAAAGATTTAATGATTACCAAGGAACATATGATGAATTATGGAATGAAACAATTAATGACATCGAATTTGATAATAAAGAAAAATTCTTTCTAGATAAACTTCATGATGAATTATTATTTGTATGTAATACAATCAAAGAACAAGAAAACTATACTGAACTACATGATGAATTACATGAAGAAGAAGTTATAATAAGTTTATCTGGTGATATGAAAATAACATTTAAAGGTTTTATTGATAAAATAAAATATAAGGAAGAAGACAACAAAACGATAATTGCTATTATTGATTACAAAACTGGGACACCAGTTCTAGATCTAAAAACAATTCCTTATGGAATAGGTATGCAACTTCCTGTATATATTTATCTAGCTAAAAACACTAATAAGATTAATAACATTGAGATTGCTGGTTTTTATCTTCAACATATTTTAAATAATGAACAACTAATAGATATTAATGATAGCTATGAAGAATTAAAAAAAGAAGAACTAAAATTACAAGGCTATTCTAATGATAATATATCTATTCTTTCTAAATGGGATAATACATATGAAGATAGTAAATTGATCAAAGGTATGAAAGTTAAAAAGGATGGTGACTTTTATGCCAACACCAAAATATTATCTGCTGAACAAATAGATTATTTATCAGCATTAGCTGAAAAGAAAATAAATGAAGCAGTAGAGTTAATATCTAATGCTGAATTTTCAATCGCTCCTAAAAAGATTGATAAGATCAATTATGGATGTAAATATTGCAAATATCGTGATATTTGCTTCTACAAACCAGATGATATAGAAGAGTTAAAACCTCTAACAAAAGAAGAAGTGTTTGGAGGTGACAAGTAATGAATTTTACTGAAGAACAACAATTAGCTATTGATACTAAAAACTCTAATATTATTGTTTCAGCGGGAGCCGGTTCTGGAAAAACTGCTGTTCTAACAGCAAGAGTATTAAGAATAATTAAAGAAGGAACTCATGTTAATGAATTACTTGTTTTAACATTTACTAATGCAGCTGCAGCTGAAATGAAAGAAAGAATTAGAGAAGCTATCGCTGCAGATGACTCGTTAAAAGATGAACTAGATTTAGTAGATCAATCATACATTACAACTTTTGATTCATTTGCATTATCAATAGTTAAAAAATATCATTATTTATTAAATATTTCTAATAATATTTCCATATCAGAAGAGACTGTAATTAAGATGAAAGAATTAGAAATATTAGATGAAGTATTTGATAATTATTATCAAAATGGTTCAGAAGAATTCAAAAAACTAATTAAAGATTTCTGTGTTAAAGATGATAATACTATTAAAGAATCTGTTCTTAAAATAGCATCTAAAATAGATGCTAAACCAGATAGAGATGAGTATTTATACAATTATTTAGATGATTATACAAGTCCTAAAAAGATTAAAGAAATATATGATGAATATCTAAGTATTATAAAAGGGTTAAAAGAAAAACATGATATCGCTTATGAAGAGTTTTTAGCATGTTTAAATGAATCACAACAAGAAAAAATAGTAGAGTATGGTAATGGATTATATAATGCTAAAACTATTGATGAAATGATTACTGCATACAATAATAAAACTAAGTTTCCTTCATTTAAATTAGATGAAGATGAGTCATTACTTAGAGAAAAATATAAAACGGCTAAAGACGAATTAAGCGTTATAACTAAATATGGTAATGAATCTACTATAAAAGAAGGCTTAATAATATCAAATACATACATTAAATCTATTCTAGATATTATAATAAAATATCTAAACAAATTGCACGAATATAAAACTCAAAATGAAATATACGACTTCCAAGACATTGCATTACTATCTATTAAAATATTAAAAGAAAACGAATTTGTTAGAAAAGAATTACAAGACGCATTTAAAGAAATAATGGTAGATGAATATCAAGATACCAATGATATTCAAGAATCATTTATATCAATGATTGAAAACAATAATGTTTATATGGTAGGTGATATTAAACAATCTATCTATCGTTTCCGTAATGCCAATCCATATATTTTTAAGAATAAATATGATGCATATAAAGAGAACAATGGTGGTATTAAAATAGATTTACTTAAAAATTTCCGTTCAAGATCAGAAGTACTAGATAGTATTAATGATGTCTTCAATTTAATAATGGATAATACTATAGGGGGAGCAGAATATCATGAATCACATCGAATGGTATTTGGTAATAATGATTACACTAACTATGGTAATACTGAACAAAATTATCAAATGGAAATCTTAGAATATCCATATGATAAAGAAACAGAATATACCAAAGAAGAAATAGAAATCTTTACTATCGCTCGTGATATTCAAAATAAAATAAAAAACAAATATCAAATACTACCTAAAAAAGCCAAAGAAACTAGAACCGCTACATTTAGTGATTTTGTCATTCTAATAGATCGAAGTGGAGAATTCGATAAATATAAAAAAGTATTTGAATACTTAGGAATTCCTTTAACACTATATAAAGAAGAAACATTCAACACAGCAGATGATTTCTACATAATAAAGAATATAATAGATTTAATAGTTAATATTAATCAAAATAATTATGATATCAACTTCAAATATGACTTCACTAGTATAGCTAGAAGTTATTTATATAACTATGATGATCAGAGCATATTTGAGTATTTCAAAAACAATAATTTTAAAGAATCTAGCATCTATAAAGACTTTAAAGAAATCTCTAATCAAATATCTCATTTAAGTATTACTGATACATTAGAATTAATTATTAATAAAACAGATATGTACAAAAAATTAATAACAGTAGGTGATATCGATCCTGCAATCTTAAGAATTAATAAATTAATGGATGTAGCTAATAACTTAAGTGAATTAGGTTATGACATATATACATTTAGAGATTATTTAAATGATTTAATCGAAAAAGAATTTGAAATTAATTATTCTATAGAAGGAACTAATTCTAACTCTGTTAAAATAATGACTATTCATAAATCAAAAGGATTAGAATATCAAGTATGTTACTTCCCAGGATTATATAAAGAATTCAATATAAGAGATTTAAATGATCGTTTATTATATGATAATAGATATGGTATTGTAACACCTTTTTTCAAAGATGGTATACATGATACTATAACTAAATATTTAGTGAAATATCATTATTTAGAAGAAGAAGTAGGAGAAAGAATTAGATTATTCTACGTTGCTCTAACTAGAGCTAAAGAAAAAATGATTCTTCTAACACCAACTCCAGACCCAGTCGATTATAACAAAGAATCAAATGGTACTATAGATGAAATGGTTAGAAGAAAATATCGTTCTTTTACTAAAGTGCTTGAATCTATAAAACCATATATATCTAATTACTACAAAGAAATAGAAATTAATGAATTAAATATAGATCAGAATTATCAATTTACTAAGGCTAAATTAAAGGATATCTCTGTTAATACAGAACCAATTAAAGTAAAAGAAATAAAAATTTCAAACGACGAAGAATTAGAACAAAAACATTATTCTAAGACAACTCATAATCTAATAGATTCTAATAATTATAAAAATCTTAAATTAGGATTAAAAATACATGAATTATTAGAATTAATTGATTTTAAAAATCCTAATTTAGATTTAATTGAAGACAACTTTATAAAAGAAAAAATATCTAAATTTTTACAAAATGATATTTTAAAAAATCTAGATAAAACAACCATTTATAAAGAACATGAATTTATTTATGAGCTAGATAATACTAAATATCATGGTATAATAGATTTAATGGTGGAACATGATAATTACATAGATATTATCGATTATAAATTAAATGATATAAAAGATGATAACTACATAGAACAATTAAATGGTTATAAAGACTATATTAGTTCTATAACCAATAAAGAAATTCGCATTTATTTATATTCAATAATAGATGAAAAACTAGAAAAACTATAGGAGGTGAATGGTATGAGCAATAAATTTTTAAATCAAGTATCTAAAACTATTAATTCAATTATAGATATAATTAAAAATCCTAAATTGACAATTGAAAATTGCTCATACTATTACGACTCTGAATCTAGAATAAATTTAATTATCTATTTATATCTATTTAAACTATTAATTAATAAAAAAGAATACTTAGAACAAAAATATCAAATATATTTAATGAGACATAATAGACAAGTAGATTTAAAAGAAATAACTAATATTGAAGCAAACAATGAATTAGAAGTAATTTATAAAATTCAAGAATGTTTCTTAACCAAACAAATAACTAATAAAAAGAACATCTTATATTTTGATACATATAAAGTTAAAGTAAGTTGGTTGCTTGAATTTTTAAATCTATTACTTGATAATAATCAAGAATCTAAAACTAAAACAATTAATATTTGTTATGCAATACCAAATAAAGACATAACAAAAGTAACAGAAAAGAATAAAATAGAAGACTTTCTACAGCAATTCACTTTATACAATATAAAAATATCTCACAATAAAGCCAAAGATATTAAAGAAAATAGTATATTGATAGTTAAAAATGCTGCAATAAACTATTTAAAGCATTTAAAACAATATAAACATCAATTAGAAAATGAAGAATCATATAAAATATTTTATAAATTACTTAAAGAAGAATGTAAAAAACAAGAATTCGTATTAGAAGAAGAGGAATCTAATTTAATCGAAGCAGATAAAAAGTACCTAGATAAAATATATTCTTCTATAAATGATGATTTCTATGATTATCAACTAAGTAAGCAAGTTCATGTTATTGAAAGTTTAATGTGGCAATATAGTAATGATCAATCATTAATAGAAAATACAAATAATATAATAGAACATTTAATAGAATTGTTATCGTTATTTAAGAACAATCCTAAAAAAACATATAATGATATTAAACCAGTATATGTAGATGATATCCAAATAATAACCCTTCTAACTGTTAATCTATTTACTGTTACGTATTTAAAACTAGAAGATGAAATAGATTATTCATTACTTGATTTATCTAAATTAAAACCAAAATATATGAACAGTATTTGTAGTAGAGAAGAACAAGATATCAAAATAAAACTAAAGAGTTATGATATAGAATTAAACTCATCAAGAATATCTCTAGAAAAATATAAAACAAGAAGACAAGAAATAAACAAATTAGGTCTCCCTGAAGAGCAATATAAAAAAGAATTAGAGCAATGTGTAGGAGATATTAATAGAGTTAGTATCATCATCGCAAGATTAAATAGTTCGATATCATCATTATCACATGATTATGAAAAACTAAAAAAAGAACAAAAAGAAAAATTCAAAAATGTTGATCTTTATAATAATAATCATTCGATAATAAAACACACGTGTAATTCAATACTAGGGTGTAGTTATTATTTAAAAACAAATAATAGCAAATCATTATTTAATAATATAATAATATTTGAAGATTACGAAAAAACAGATAATTCATTCTATTTAGAAGTAGCAATCAAAGACTTATTAAAAATAAGTAGTCAAAGTATTATAAATGGTATTATAGATCAAAATGATCTGCCAAAACTAGCATAGGTGGTTATATGAAGAGAAAAATATTGTCTATAATTGAAGTAATACTTCCTGTAGTATTATTCATAATCTTATTAGTATCTAAATTAAGTGATAATTTAATGTATATCATTATGATGAGTGCTTTTATTGGTTGGGCAATACCATATTTTGTAATCTTAATATCTGGAATAGCTATTTTTAACAACTCGCATCATAAACTAGGATTAATAATAAATATTTTAGCAGTAATCCTTGATATAGTATTATTAGTCTTTTCATTTGAACTATATGATAAAAAGATGATTGTTCCAACTACAGAATACATATTATTATTAGTATTTAGTATTATAAACATCATATATTATATAGTTTATATGAAAAAGCATCCTAGTGAAGAAACTAGCAATATTAAAAAGATAAAAAAAGAAAATAATGGGGCGATAGTATGAAACAATTAACAAAAAAACAATATATAATAATTGGTATAGTAATAGTAGTATTATTACTAGTTATCAGTATAATTACATTTCTAGTAATTCATAATAGTAGTTCTAGCAAACTTAAAAGATATCTTATATCAGAAGAATATAAATGTAATAAGACAACATGTGTTAAAGAACACTACACAGTTATATACCAAATCAATTATCATAATGGCGTTTTAATTGCAACATCACCCACATATGAATTAACTATTAATAAAGATAATATATATTATTTAAACATCAATACTAATAAATCTTGTACATATGATAAAAAGAATAATTTATCTAATATTAAAGAATCTAATATTCAATCAGATGACTTTAAATGTACTTCATATCTCGAAGAAATAAATAAAGTATTAACTGACTATAATAATATTATTATCAATAGTAAAGTAAACTATCAAAAATTAAAGTAAAGAATTGTAAACATTTTCACAAATTAAATATGAAAATGTTTTTTTATGCTACAATCAAATTAGGTGAATAAGATATGAACAAAATGAAGAGATTACTAACTATATTAGCTTTTCTATTATTACTAACAGGTTGTGGTAAAGATCGATATAAAACAGCAGATGAAGCATCTTTAACAGGGACAATTGTTTTAAAAGAAATAGATTCCAGAGAAACCAGTTTTTTAAAATTAGATGAACCAGTTATTATAGATAATAAAGAAGTAACAGAGGTAGAGATTTATTACAATAAAGAATTAAAAGATTCATCAAAAGTTACTATAAATGGTAAGATAGAAAAGAATAACAATGATTACACAATAATAGTTAATGATGTCGATAATATTTTGTCATATGTAAATAAATATAGTAATGATGTCTTTTCGTTTACAATACCAACAGATATCATTAAAGTATGTAATGTTGAAAAAATAGATAATGGATTTATTATTTATAGTTCATCAAATAAAGAAGCGGGTGGAGAAGTAATGAGACTTATCTATGTTTCACCAAGTGAATATGCAAAACTAAGAGATAGTGATAATTATGATGTTCAAAAGATTAAATCTAACAAAAAGTATACAATAGCACTTATTAGCCCAACAACAACTCAATACAAAGAAGAATTCTTAGATGAATATGAACAAATCAATAATCATTCTAACGAAATCAAAGAATCTGTCACATTAAAATAGAGATATTAATCTCTATTTTTTAATTCGCATTCTTTTAACATATAGGTATCTTCAATTAGACAATCCAAACTTACTTTAGCTTTTCCCGTATAATTAAATTTATCTTTAAATTTTACTAAAAAATAATTACCAGCACTATTATTTTTAATATACGATTCTTTACTATCAAATAATTTATATTTATTATCTTCAATAGTAACTAAATAACCATTTACTATAAAATGAGTTTTATATAAAGCATCAATATTATCTATTAGATCATTGAATTCGATTTTAACACTACTACCATAATTAATCTCTGTAATACTTATTTGTGATAATTCTAAACTATGGTCTTTAATATTAATAGTACCAACAAAAAATACTCTATCACCAACTTTAAAATTCAAATTAATATTATTGATATATGCTTTAATACTTTTATCGTTTTCCCTAAACACTATGGTATTATTAGAACCTTTTATTTTTATTTCTTCAACAATAGCAGAACTTTCATACCAAACGTTGCTTTTCTTAAGCATATACTTATATAAGTAACCTTGAGTAATATTAATATCACTACCGAGTTTTTTATCTATGACTGATACATTACTAGAATCACTAACATCTATTGTTTGTTTGACTTCTTCTTCGCTTTTTTTAGTCTCAATAATATGTTTTATAAAAAAGCCACATAGCAATCCGATAATTAAAATACAGACAATAATAATAAAAACTTTTTCTCTTTTCATAAAACCACCTATATCAATATTGTATAATAATTTACCAATAATAACACTAGTAATTTATTAGATAATGTTATAATATTATTAGGGATGTGACTTATATGGATAAAGAATTAATAGAAAAAATAATGAAAAATTTTAATAATAATAATGGTTTTGTATCATACAATAATATAGTAATAGACGAATTAAAAGAAGGGTATGCTAAATTACATGTCGATTTAACTAAAGATGCTCTAAATCCAAGTAATATGGCCCATGGTGGTTTAATATTCGGTTTAGCAGACACCGCAATGGGGACAGTAGCATATACAACTGGAAGAAAAGCTATTACAGTAAATGCTCAAATAGATTATTTAAAACCATGCAAAGGAAAAAGAATTACAGCCATTGCCGAGCCGCTAAAAGTAGGTAGAAACATAGCCGTTTACCGAGCTCGTGTTTATACCGATGAAGATGTTCTATCGGCGACTGTTACTGGCACTTTTTGCTTTACGACAGACTTACAATAGTTTACACATCGTAAACTATTTATTTTGGGCAAAAATTGACACAGATACCTACATATGGTAGAGTACAGAATCGAAAAAGCGAGGGGGGGATTAGTATGAATACTGAAGAATTATATTTAAAAGGAGTTAATGCTATAAAGAAAACATCTCTTAGTTTGCTTATAGCAACTATTCTAATGGGAACATCTGTAGTAGCAAGCGCAGCAGTTCCAAATCAAGCATTTGGGAAACCTTTAATAGTAGATAAAGGTGTACCTATTGAACAAGAATATCCTGTAGCGAATGCTAAAAACAATGGTAATGGCATTTTCTATACCAAGAATGGAATTATTAAAACAGATTTAACTTTACCAGAAACCGTAATTGAATCAAGAGATTTAAAAAAAGTAATAGATGTGTATGCAAATGAGGGATATGAGTATTCAAGTACTTCTGCTAGTGTCCCTGATGGATTAACAGATAAACAAACAGAACTATATAATCGTATTGCTAACATTAATAATGATGAACTTTATCTAGCACTTCATTCTGAAAAAGGAGAAGAAGATTTGGTAGATGTTGCATTAGATGAACTTGGTGTAATCTTTGATGAATCATCTGATTCAACTCCATATGGTAGATGGTATTATAACAATGTAGATAATACAGATGATTTTCCAGGAGCTGCATGGTGCGCAATGTACGTTAGTTATAATTTGAATAAATTAGATGCTAATGTTCCTATGTATGCAGCAGTAAGTTTTGGTGAAAACAATTTCAGAAACGAAGCCGCTAACGGTAATGGCGAATGGCATGATGCATACACCGGCTATATTCCTAAAAGAGGAGATATATTTATTACCAATGAACACACTGGAATAGTTATGGCAGCTAATAGTGAATGCATATATACAATTGAGGGAAACACTTCGGATGATGTTGGTAATTATGTGAACGGTTGTGTTAATACCAAAAAAAGATCATTATCATTTGTTGATGTTGGTTTCTACACTCCTAACTTAAAAGTAAATGAAAACGGCTTAGAAAAGAGTGAGAGTTTAATAAACAGTTCTGCTGATTATTCATATTCAGTATAGAAATAGGAATAAAATTCCTATTTTTTTATGGTTTAATATGATATAATTACAAGAGAATAGATAGGTAGGTGATAGTGATGGTATTAACAACTTTAAATTGCATTCAATCTTTAATTGAAAAAGCTTTTTATAATGACGAAAATATCAAAACATCACCATCAGAACTTACAAAGCTATTTAATATACTATCTATTTATTCATTACTAAAAAACCATCAATATAGAAATATAGATTTAACAGCTTT
>JAEEGI010010852.1_pt1 | contig 19751 bp, 9 predicted proteins | sample 8958751 | NCBI WGS metagenome assembly JAEEGI01 (sample SAMN16246545, study PRJNA631951) | gut metagenome | biome: gut microbiome; feature: rumen; material: KS-attached | host: Bos | place: Iran: Karaj | collected 2018-10 | reverse complement strand
TATTATCTTCAGCAGAATGATGTTGTGTACGTCGAGCCAAACACTATGCGTGCCCGTCAGTCTACCGTAAATGGAAATAACGTTCTTTCTACCTCATTTTGGATTTCAGTTGCTTCGCTGCTGACATCTATTGCAGTTTTGCTTAAGAAATAATAATTATTATGGAACAAGGAAATACAACAACGAAACAGCAGGACATACGGGTTGTTAACCGTATTCAACAGCCTGATACTACAGATTCTTCTGTAAACATTCAGGATTTGTTGTTCCTGTATCTCGCAAACTGGAAGTGGTTTGTTCTTGCTGTGGTAATTGCATTGTGTTGTGCAAAGTTTTATCTCTTGCGCAAGCCATATGTATTTACAAGAACGGCTTCAATCATGATTAAGGAGGACAAAAATTCAGGTTCTTCAATAGCAAGTGATCTAAGTAATCTTGGTGATTTGGGACTGTTTAACAGTGCAGTAAATGTAAATAACGAACTTATTTCTTTACAGTCGCCTGCAACAGTCATGGAGACAGTAAAGCGACTTCATCTAGATTATAACTACAGCGTTGACGGCACGTTCCACGATGTAACTCTATATGGAAAGAGTCTTCCTGTTGTAGCAAACATTTTGGATCTTCCTGATTATTCTAATTGCAGCTTCGAAATGTATGTAAACAATGGAGAAGTGAAACTTTCAAAGTTGGCAAGAGACGGCGAGGAATTTGACAATGAATATTCAGGAAAGATAGGTTCACAGATAAAAACACCTGCTGGTACAATCGTTGTAAATCCTACAGCCTTCTACAAGGGTGATGAGGATGTGAATATCAAAGTGAGTCGTGTAAATCTGAGTTCCACTACTGAGAGATATGCCGGTGGATTGAAGGCTGCTTTGAAGGATAAGAATGCAACTGTTGTCGAACTTTCTTTCAATGATGTTTCTATTCAGCGTGCGGAGGATTTCATCAATACACTTATCGTTGTTTATAATGAAGAGTGGGTGTCTGATAAAAACAAGATTGCAATCAGTACTTCGCAGTTCATTAACGAGCGTTTGGAAGTAATTGAGCGCGAACTTGGCAACGTTGATAATGATATTTCTTCATACAAGAGTGAACATCTTATTCCTGATGTCGAAGCGGTTTCTTCTCTTTATCTGACTCAGGCAAATGCGGCAAGCAATCAGGTCGTTATGCTTAACAATAATTTGGCTATGGCTAAGTATATCCGTACTTATCTTAGCGACCCAAGCAAGAAATATCAACTTTTGCCTGTCAACTCAGGTATCGGAAATGGTGCAATCGAGAATCAGATTTCCTCATTCAACACAATTTTGTTGCAGCATAACAGTTTGTTGGCTAATTCTTCTGCAAGCAACCCATTGGTTAAGGATCTTGATCAGCAGTTGGAGTCTATGCGAAGCGCAATCATCGTTTCTGTAGATAACCAGATAAAGACTCTGAATCACCAGATTCGCAGTTCGCAGACTACCGAGGCTAAGAGTAATTCGGTTATGGCTTCTAACCCTAAGTTGGCAAAGCATCTGCTTTCTGTTGAGCGTCAGCAGAAGGTAAAGGAGGCTCTTTACTTGTTCTTGTTGCAGAAGCGTGAGGAGAATGAGTTGTCTCAGGCATTTACTGCATATAATACTCGTGTGATAACTCCTCCGATGGGTAGTAACTTCCCAACATCTCCATCGTCAAGTAAGATTTATCTTATTGCTTTGGCTGCTGGTCTTGCAATTCCGGGTGGTATCATATTCCTTCTGATGTCGATGAATACATCGGTTCGCGGAAAGAAGGATTTGGAGAATATGACTGCTCCGTTTGCTGGAGAGATTCCTTTGTTGCAGATGCCTAAGACTCATTTCTATGAGAAGAAGAAACCTGCAATCAACACAACTACGTCTGTCGTTGTTAAGAAGGATAGCAGCAATGTTATCAACGAGGCGTTCCGTGTCATGCGTACCAACTTGGCATTCATGCTTGGCAAGGATAAGAAGGTTATCATGTTTACATCGGCAAATCCGGGTAGCGGTAAGACATTCATCTCTGCTAACTTGTCGGTAAGTTTGGCTATTCAGGGAAAGAAGGTAGTTGCTGTCGACCTTGATATGCGTAAGAGTTCTTTGTCTAAGTATATCAATCGTCCTAAACCGGGTGTGGCTAACTATTTGAGTGGTCAGTACGATAATATCGAGGATATTGTTTATAAGGATTCTCTTTGCAAGGGATTGGATGTCATTCCTGTAGGAACAACTCCTCCAAACCCAGCCGAACTTCTTGATAGTGACAGACTCGCGTCCTTGTTTAATGAATTGAGAGAAAAGTACGACTATATTGTGGTTGACTGTCCTCCTATTGAGATTGTGACAGACCCAACAATCATCACTAAGCATGTTGATATGACATTGTTCGTTATCCGTGCTAACTTGATGCAGAGAGAGTTGGTTCCTGAGATTGACAAGTTGTATACAAACAAGCAGCTCACGAACATGGCTGTTGTGCTTAATGGTACATCAGATACCTTTAACTATGGTTACAGCAAGTATGGCTATCACTACGGCTATCGCTACGGTTATCGTCGTTATGGTTATGGCTCATACGGCTATGGTTATGGAAATGATGATTCAAAGTCATAAAATTGAAATTTTGACGGCAAAATAATTGGGCGCTTTTATTAGCGCCCTCTTTTGTTTCCGATGACAACTTATAATGTAAACGCTTAATTTATGATATTCTATTTTTCCGGAACGGGCAATTCAAAATGGGTTGCCGAGCAGATTGCTTCTAGCCAAAAGACAAAGTTGATGCCGATAGGCGACGAGATTAACACTTCGTGCAACTATCATCTTGAACCCGGCGAATTGTTGGGCTTCGTATTTCCTGTATATTCGTGGGGACCTCCGCAGATTGTGCTCGATTTTATTGATAAGGTTAAAGTTGATACGCTCGATGGTCGCCCTGATTATCTTTTTTTTGCATGTACCTGCGGCGATGATGTTGGCTATACGGATAGGGTGATGAAGTCGGCTTTCGAAAGAAAAGGATGGCGACTCGACAGTTGTTTTTCTGTTCAGATGCCGAATACATACGTCTTGCTGCCATTTTTCGATGTAGACAGTCACGATTTGGAGCAGAGCAAGCTTCGCAAGGCAGTTAAGAAAGTGGCAAGAATAAACACGATACTTGGTGCGCGTTCAAATTCCTTCGCTTTGCTCGTTACGTCTATTCCGTGGATAAAGACATACTTAATCAGACCGCTTTTTAATCTGAGTCTGAAGAAAGTTGATTCAAAATATTGGGTTACGGATGATTGCATTGAGTGTGGATTGTGCGCGAAAGCCTGCCCTGTTCATAATATCGAGATGAAAAACGGAAAACCGGCATGGAAGTGCGATGGCTCATGCGTCGGTTGTCTTGGTTGTTACCACAGATGTCCAAAACATGCAATTCAGAACGGAAAAATAACCTTGAAAAGAGGACAGTATTATCACAAGCAAAATTGATTTTTAATAAGTAAATATATGTTTTGAAACATGTTTTTGCAAAATTATGATGTTTGTTTAAATTATTTTTTTACATTTGCCATCAAACATATTTATATTTTATGCTATGACTGCGAGGACTAAGAAAATACCTGATTATATATTTGAATCCAGTTGGGAAGTCTGCAACAAGGTTGGTGGCATCTACACGGTGCTTTCTACAAGAGCGCAGACTTTACAGAAGATGATGAAAGACAAGGTCTTCTTCGTTGGACCTGATTTTTGGAGAGATAAGGAAAATCCGTTATTTATCGAGGATAGCACGTTGTTTCCTAAGTGGTTGGAAGCATCGCACGGCGAAGGTCTGTCTGTCAGAACTGGTAGATGGAACATTCCCGGAACACCGATAGTTTTTCTTGTTGATTTTAATCCGTTCTTTATCAGAAAGAACGAAATATATACAAACGCGTGGAACGACTACAAAATTGATTCGCTTCATGCTTATGGCGATTACGACGAAGCTTCGATGTTCTCTTATGCGGCTGCCAAAGTCGTTGAGAGTTTCTATAAGAACGAAATTACAAAGAAGTCGAAGGTTGTTTATCAGGCACACGAATGGATGACGGCTCTCGGCGCGCTGTATTTGCAGAAATACGTGCCTGCAATCGCTACAATCTTCACCACACATGCCACAAGCATCGGTCGCTCGATAGCCGGAAACGGAAAGCCGCTCTACGACTATATGTTTGCCTACAACGGTGACCAGATGGCAGAGGAACTGAATATGCAGAGCAAACATTCAGTCGAGAAGCAGGCCGCGCACAATGTCGATTGCTTTACGACCGTGAGCGACATCACCGCTGCCGAGTGCAAGCAGTTGCTCGAAAAAGAGCCAGATGTTGTTCTGAAGAATGGTTTCGAGAATGATTTTGTTCCGAAGTTGCCAGAATATAATTCTGTCAGAAAGAAAGCAAGACAGAAACTGCTTGATGTCGCTTCTGTTCTGACTGGCTGCAAAATGACGAACGATGATACGATAATTATCGGAACAGGCGGAAGATATGAATATAAGAACAAAGGCTTGGACATCTTCCTCGAGGCGATAAAGCGATTGAGAGATTCGGATTTGTCTAAGAATGTGCTCGCTGTGATAAACGTGCCGGCATGGGTTGGCAATCCTCGTCAGGATTTGATAGAACGCCTTGACGGAACAGATTCAACGCAGCGCAGACTTGCAAATCCTGTCATCACCCATTATCTCAACAATTTCGAGGACGACAAGATTCTGAATGCGCTTCGCTATCACGGCTTGAACAACAATCCGGAAGATAAGGTGAAGGTGATGTTCGTGCCTTGCTATCTTGATGGAAAGGACGGCATTTTAAATATGTCGTACTACAGTTTGATGCCGGCATACGACCTTAACGTCTATCCTTCGTACTACGAGCCTTGGGGCTATACTCCGCTCGAGAGCATCGCGTTTAAAGTACCTTGCATCACAACCGATCTTGCCGGATTCGGACTATGGGCAAACACCCTGAAGCCAAACGGCTTGTACAGTCAGATTGAAGACGGAGTAAAGGTTGTTCACAGAACCGACAGCAACTACGACGAGGCTGCCGAGGAGATAAAGAACACGATTCTTGGCTTTACCGCTCTGAAGGTTGCCGAGCGAAACGCAATCCGCCGAAAGGCAAGACAGATTGCCGACAACGCATTGTGGAAGAACTTCATCGAGGACTATGTAAAGGCATACGATGTTGCGCTTTCTAATGCTGCAAAGAGAATCAAATCTAAAAAGTGAGAATACTTGTGTTATAAATAAAATAAATTTGGGAGACTATGAAGATAAAGGCTAGTAATTCAAACACACCTAACTGGAAAGAGGTGAATGTAAAATCACGAGTTCCGGAAGAACTTTCAAAACTTTCTGAACTTGCACACAACATGTGGTGGTCATGGAATCATGAGGCTACCGACTTGTTTAAATCGCTCGACGAGGATTTGTGGAAGCAGGTAGGACAGAACCCAGTCCTGATGCTCGAACGCCTCAGTTTCGAGAAACTGTCTGATTTGGCAAAGAATAAGAGCGTCATCAAGAAGGTTGACGAAGTCTATTCAATTTTCCGTCAGTATATGGATGTAGAGCCAGACAAGAAACGTGCATCTGTTGCATATTTCTGTATGGAGTACGGCTTGAGCCACGTTCTCAAGATTTATTCTGGCGGTTTGGGAATCCTTGCCGGTGACTATCTGAAAGAGGCATCAGACAGTAATGTTGATATGTGTGCCGTAGGTTTCTTGTATCGCTACGGATACTTTACTCAGACTCTGTCAATGGAAGGACAGCAGGTTGCCAAGTACGAGACACAGAATTTCGGTTCTCTGCCTTTGGAGCGTGCTCTTGATGCCGACGGAATGCCGTTGGTTGTCGATGTTCCTTACGTTAACTATATGGTTCATGCCTATGTTTGGCAGGTGAACGTTGGTCGAATCAAACTTTATCTGCTCGACACAGATAACGAGATGAACTCTGAGTTCGACCGCCCAATTACCCACGCACTTTACGGAGGCGACTGGGAGAACCGCTTGAAGCAGGAGATTCTGCTTGGTATCGGTGGCGTGCTCACTCTGAAGAAGTTGGGTATCAAGAAAGACATCTATCACTGCAACGAGGGACATGCAGCATTGTGCAATGTTCAGCGTCTTGTTGACTATATCGAAGAGGGCTTGACATTCAATCAGGCATTGGAGGTTGTCCGTGCATCTTCGCTTTACACTGTGCACACTCCTGTTCCTGCCGGTCACGACTATTTCGACGAAGGATTGTTCGGCAAGTACATGGGGCAGTATCCTGCCAAGTTGCAGATTTCGTGGGACGAGTTCATCGGAATGGGACGCAAGAACCCGGATGACCACAACGAACGATTCTGTATGTCTACATTCGCTTGCAACACTTGTCAGGAGGTTAACGGCGTAAGCTGGCTTCACGGCAAGGTTTCTCAGGAGATGTTCTCTGACATCTGGAAGGGCTACTTCCCAGAGGAAAGTCATGTGGGCTACGTTACAAACGGCGTTCACTATCCAACATGGAGTGCAACAGAGTGGAAGGATATCTACAATAAGTACTTCGACAAGAATTTCTTGAAAGATCAGTCTAACCAGAGCATCTGGGAGGCAATCTACAATGTGCCGGATGAGGAAGTTTGGAAGACTCGTCTTGCATTGAAGAACAAACTTGTTGAGCACATCCGCAAGGCATTCCGCGAGGATTGGCTGAAGAATCAGGGCGACCCTTCAAAGATTATGTCTATCCTCGAGAAGATAAATCCAAATGCCTTGATGATTGGTTTTGCCCGTCGATTCGCTACTTACAAGCGTGCCCACTTGCTGTTTACCGACCTCGACCGCTTGTCAAAGATTGTAAACAATCCTAACTATCCTGTTCAGTTCTTGTTTGCAGGAAAGGCACATCCGCACGATGGTGCAGGTCAGGGCTTGATTCAGAAGATTTACGAGATAAGCCGTCGTCCTGAGTTCCTTGGCAAGATTATCTTCCTCGAGAATTACGACATGCAGCTTGCACACCGCCTTGTCTCTGGCGTTGATATCTGGATGAACACTCCAACCCGTCCGCTCGAGGCATCAGGAACATCTGGCGAGAAGGCTCTTATGAACGGCGTTGTAAACCTCTCTGTTCTCGACGGCTGGTGGCTCGAGGGCTATCGCGAAGGTGCAGGCTGGGCTTTGACAGACAAGCGTACTTACGAGAATACCGCTTATCAGGATCAGCTTGATGCTGCAACAATCTACTCGCTCCTCGAGAACGAGATTCTGCCATTGTACTATGCTCGTAACAAGAAGGGCTATTCTGAAGGCTGGATAAAGACCGTAAAGAACTCTATCGCTCAGGTTGCTCCTCACTACACAATGAAGCGTCAGCTCGACGATTACTACGATAAGTTCTATCAGAAAGAGGCTAAGCGTTCGGCTCTGCTTCAGAAGAACAACTACGAGAAGGCAAAGGAAATTGCTGCGTGGAAAGAGGCTGTTGCCGAGCGTTGGGATGCCATCGAGGTGGTTTCTTCAAAGAAGGACGAGGCAATGATAAACGGCTCAATCTCAAGCGGTGTAACATATCATGCAGAGTTCGTTGTCGATGAGAAGGGACTCGACGATGCTATCGGCATGGAACTTGTAACCGTAAGGGTTGATGCCAACGGCAGAGAGCACATCTACAGCGTTGAGCCTCTGAAGGTAACAAAGCGCGAAGGAAATCTTTACACATTCGAGGTTACTCATAAACTGAGCAATGCCGGAAGTTTCAAGGTGGCATATCGTATATTCCCTAAGAACGACTTGCTTCCACACCGCGAAGATTTCTGCTATGTTAAATGGGTAAACTAATGTTCATAATGCAATAAAAATGGTGGTTTGGAATTTGATTTCAAACCACTTTTTTTTGATATTTATTTACAATAAGTAGTGATACTTTTGTAAAAAAAGTTATATTTGTAGCCGAAATTCACTAATAATATTAAATGAAAATATCACATGTGGTTAGCCTTATAGTTTTTTGCGTGATGAGCATAGATAATGCGCTTGCAGAAGATTATAAAGATGTTTCATATAAGAGAACCTCTGTGCACGATCCGTCAGTTGTAATCGATACTATCACTAACGAAGAGACGTGTACTTATTATATTTTCGGTTCTCACATGGCGGTTTCCAAATCTACCGATTTGGTAAACTGGACTTATGCTACCGGCGAGTCTACATCGTCAAAACTTTTCGGCAAGATGAATGGCGATGCTGTGCAGACTTGCAGTTACGATGAGGCCTACTTGGACAATGTCGTAAAAAAAGTTAAAAACTACAAGGGAGAAGAAGTGGATTTCGGAACGTATAACATTCCCGAATGGCAAGGTGCGGTAAACAATTTTACAATCCGCGGAAACCAGTGGGCTCCCGATGTTGTATATAACAAGACTATGAAGAAATGGCTGATGTATATGAGCCTTAACGGTGACGACTGGAATTCTGCCATAGTGTGCCTTGCTTCCGATAATATTGAAGGTCCTTACGTCTATCAAGGACCAGTCATTTTTTCTGGTTTCACCGGAAAAAAGACATCTTCCCACCAAGACTTTCATAAATCAGATTTGGAGATTGCGATAGGAGAGCAGTCTGCGCTTCCGTCGCGATACAACAGAAATTCAAGTTGGGGCACTTATCTGCCTCATGCCATCGACCCATGCGTTTTTTATGATGAGGAAGGCAATCTCAAACTTTCGTATGGCTCGTGGAGCGGCGGAATCTACCTCATCGACCTTGACGAGAATACTGGCTTGCGCGATTATACCGTCAATTACGCTGCTGTAAATGCAGGAACAGCCGATGTAACCAGCGACCCTTATTTCGGAAAGAAGATTGCCGGCGGCTGGTATGTTTCGGGCGAAGGTTCGTATATCGAGCACATCGGAAAATATTATTATTTGTTCATGTCTTACGGATTCTACAGTCCTGATGGCGGCTACGAAATGCGTGTTTTCAGGGCTGATAATCCCGAAGGACCGTATGTCGATACCAAAGGAACAAATGCCATTTTCTCTGGAAAGTACGAGATGAATTACGGAACAACGGCAAGCGGAACGACTGGCAACCGCGGTGTTAAGCTGATGGGCAACTACAAATGGGACACAATGCCTGTTGCTGAGATTTCACAAGGGCATAATTCTGCCATGACCGATAAGGACGGCAGAAGTTTCGTAATCTATCACACCAAATTCAACGACGGAACCGACGGACATTCCGTAAGAGTGCATCAGCTTTTCCAAAACGAGGACGGATGGCTCGTGGCTTCTCCATACGAGTTTGCCGGAGAGAAAGTTTCTCAGAACGAAATCGAATCAAGCCAGTTGTATTCGATATCAGAGATAGCAGGAACTTACCAGTTCATCGCACACAAATATAAGGTAAACTACAAGAATTATGAAAATCAGACTCCTGTAAATATCATTTTAACCGAAGACGGAAAGATTGAGAGCAACGACGGTTATAGTGGCTCGTGGAGTCTGAAGGAAGGCACATCTTTCATCACGCTTAACATAAACAATGTTGTATATAAAGGTGTGCTCACTCGCCAGACAATAGACTATACCGACATAAGCGCATTGTGCTTTACTGCCGTTTGCAGTAGCGGAGGCGTTGCCGGCACAACCCAAGGTCTCGAGATATGGGGTTCTAAGGCTGATGCCAAGGGCGCAATAAGTTACACGCTTAGGAATCTTAATATCCCGATTACCGATGGCACATCAGTATGTGCCAATTTGTCTCTGCCAACAAAAGGGCTGCTCGGTACAACTGTTTCTTGGAAATCATCGGACGAGGACGTTCTGAAATCAGACGGAACAGCGGTGGCTAACGGAAAGACTAATCTAACGCTTGTTATAAGCAAGGATGAAGAATCATATTCAAAACAATATCAGGTTGTTGTTGATTTTAATATCCGAAAAAACTTTACGGATATCGTAGGCTATTATCGTTTCGAAGACGGTTTCGTAAATACTGCGAATACATCTCAGACAGGTGTTGCATCGGCTCAGGCAAGTGCAAGCAAGCCAAGCATCGTTAGCGATGCTACTCGCCAGAGCAATGTCCTGAAACTTAATTTTGGCTACGATTCGGCATCAACATCAAATTATGTAGAATTTCCCAATCCGCTGTTTGGAGCAGATGTCTCGAACGGTGTAACGGTTTCGATGTTCGTAAACAGAACGGCTGCCAATTCGTTCGATGCTATCTGGGCGTTCAAGGACAACAAAGGCGCGGCGGGACGAATTTACATGACTCCTAATGTGTATCTCGGATATAATGGAACATACGGTTACTACGATGTCAATCATCCCGACAAGGCAACAAACAGTCTGTTGGGCACTAAAGAATGGCATCTGCTCACAGCCACTTTTGCAGACAACGGATTTTCAATCTACATCGATGGAATTCTGAAATTCACGCAGAGCAATAATCTTGCATTTGCTTCGACATGTACCGATTTCAAGAGTTCAAAAAACATCTTCTCCGATTCTGATGTTTTTTATCTTGGCTACGGCTCGTGGTGGGGAACTGCTCCTGTGATGATTGATGATGTGTGCATTTTTAACAAGGCTTTAAGTGACGAGGAAGTGGCACAGTTGTATTCGATACAACAAAATGTAAAAAACGATTTAACCACTGGAATTCGTCGGCAAAAAAGAGATGAAAAATCTTTAACTGATGGCGAAATCTTTGATATTCAGGGACGTAAGAGAGAAAGGCCGCAGAATGGAATTTATATACTAAATGGCCATAAAGTTTTTATTTCTACTAAATAGAAACATTTTTCAACCGTTTTTTTATAGTAGAATAGTACATTTGCGATGTTTAATATTGATACTATCACTAATAAGAATCTAATTTAATTAAATAGCATGAACAGCAAAACCATTATTAAAGGAACTATCTTGCCCGTGGCAATGATGTGTTCGGCTTTGACGTTCAACCCACTCACTACCGTGGTGGCAAATGCGGCTGAGCAGTCTCAGCATGCACAAGGCATCACTGGAACCGTTCTCGACGATCAGGGTGAACCAATTATTGGTGCAACTATCGTCATTCTGAACGGCAGCAATCAAGGTACAATTACCGACCTTGATGGTAGATTTAAGGTTAACGTAAAGCCCGGTACTAAGTTACAGATTTCATATGTCGGTTATGATACTCAGACCGTTGTTGCAAAGAACGGAATGAAGATTACGCTGAAGTCAAATACCGTTGATATGGAAGGTGTTGAAGTCGTAGCATACGGCGTACAAAAGAAGGTTACGGTAACTGGAGCAATTTCGAGTGTTAAGTCAGAAGACCTTGTCCGTACATCTGTCGGTTCTGTAAACAATGTGCTTGGTGGACAACTTTCTGGTGTTACTACAGTTCAGTATTCAGGTGAGCCGGGTAGCGATGCCGCTGAAATCTTTGTTCGTGGTAAGGCTACATGGGGCGATGCTACTCCTCTTATTCAGGTTGATGGTGTAGAGCGTTCAATGAACGATATCGACCCTAACGAAATTGAGAGTGTAACAGTTTTGAAGGATGCATCGGCAACAGCTGTATTTGGTGTGCGTGGTGCAAATGGTGTTGTGCTTATCACAACAAAGCGTGGTAAGGAAGGAAAGGCAAAGATTTCTGTAAGCACTTCATGGTCTGCACTCTCTCCTACAAAGATGGTTGAACAGGCAAGTTCATACGATTATGCATTGTTCTATAATCAGCAGTGTCAGAATGATGGCTCGCCAAACATGTTTAGTGACTCTGTAATCGAAAAGTTCCGTACAGGTTCTGATCCAATACGATTTGCTTCTGTTGATTGGGCAGACTATTTGATGAAGGATGTAACACTTCAGCAGCAGCACAATCTTAATATCTCTGGTGGAACTGAAAAGGCAAGATATTTTATCTCTGCAGGTTTCTATTCACAGGGCGGTTTGTTCGAGGAATTTGATAAAAGTTTTCCTATCGGATTTCAGTATCATCGTTTCAACTATCGTGCAAATCTTGACTTGAATTTAACAAAGAGAACCCTGTTGACATTTGGTGTTGCAGGTAATGTTGGAAATGTTGAAAAGCCAAACAATAGTGGTGGTACTGGTGCCATAATAAAGAATATTTATTTTGCAACTCCTTTCTCTACTCCAGGTTTTGTTGACGGAAAGTTGATAAACGGTTCAAACTCTTATGAGGATTTAGGTACGGATAATCTTCCATTCGTGGGCGGAACAGGTATTGGGTATTATACAGGCGGAAACTTCTTGAATAATAATACAACTAAGTTGCAAATGGATGCTTCTTTGGAGCAGAAATTGGATTTTATAACTCAAGGATTATTGTTTAAGTTGAAGGGCTCATATAATTCTTCATTAGATATTAACAAAACTGTTACGTCAAGTTGCGCAACATATACTCCTAAGGTAATGAAGAATGATGATGGAAGTTATATGTATAATGCCGACGGTTCTCCTGTATTGGGATATGAAAAATATGGCGAATACACAGACCCTTCTTATGGGTATAAGCAATATAAAGGTCGTGATTGGTATTTCGAAACATCATTAAATTATAATCGTTCTTTCGGAAAGCATACTGTTTCGGCTTTGGCTCTGTATAATCAGAGTAAGAATTATTACTATAAATCTTCGGAAACTGCATATATTCTGGTACCACGAGGCTATGTTGGTCTTGTAGGTCGTGTTACATACGATTGGAGTAACAGATATATGGCAGAGTTCAATGTTGGTTACAATGGTTCTGAGAACTTTCCGCGAAATCGTCGTTATGGTGTTTTCCCTGCAGGCTCTATAGGATGGATTGTTAGTGAAGAAAAATTCTTTGAACCAGTTAAGGATGTAGTATCTTTCTTTAAATTGCGTGCTTCTGTAGGTAAGGTTGGTAATGATAAGATTGGTACTAAACGATTTGCGTATGTATCAGACCCTTATGTGGTAAATTCTGATGGCTACGCTGCCAATGCATATGTAAGTGGTGGCGAGTATAGAGGATATATTTTTGGACAATGGGCATCTCAAGTGTTCGGTAACGTAACGAATGGTGCTTATGAATCTGGAAAAAACAATCCTAATATAGGTTGGGAGAATGCACTAAAGCAAGACTATGGTGTTGATATGAACTTCTTTGGGGATCGCTTGCGTGCCACATTCGATTATTACTATGAGCATAGAACTGATATCTTGCTTATTGATGGTAATGCTCCAGCTGTTATTGGTTTTACTGTTCCGTATACAAACGATGGTGAGACAAAGAGTTGGGGATATGAAGTCTCTCTTGGCTGGAACGATAAGATTGGTGAAAACTTCCGTTACTGGACAAAGTTGAACCTTTCATACAACCAGAACGAAATTATTGAGATGAAGGAAACTACAAAGAACAACGAATATCAGTATGCTAAGGGACATCGTATTGGTTCTCGCTCTATGCTCAAGTTCTGGAAATATTATTATGAAGGATGTGAGGCCGACTATGTGGCTGAATTTGGAAAGCCTTTCCCAACTGCGTTAGTTGATAAATTGTATCCTGGTGACTGTGTATATGTAGATCTTGACGGTAATGGCAAGATTGACGATAATGATAAGAGTCGTGATTATGGATATACAGATGACCCAGAATATATGTTGGGTTTCAATATGGGTTTTGCATGGAAGCGTCTGACATTTAATGCTCAGTTTACTGGTGCGTGGAATGTGTCTCGTATGATTTCCAGTGTTTTCCGTCAGCCATTTGTATGTGCTGCCGACCAGAAATATGGTGGTTTGTTGCAGTATCATGTAGATGATACTTGGACCCCTTCAAATCCTTCTCAGAGCGCTGATTATCCTCGTGCAACATGGACAAACTCTGCGAACAACTATGCAGAGTCAACTCTATATGAGAAAGATGCAAAATATCTGCGTTTGAAGACTCTTTCTGTTGGTTATGATTTTAATAATAAGTTCTTCAAGAGTCTGGGTATTTCAAAGTTTGAACTTGCGTTGTCTGGATATAACTTGCTGACATTCACTCCTTACAAGTGGGGTGATCCAGAGACAACCGCTTCTGCTTCACCATCATATCCATTGCAGCGTACATATACTGCAAGTTTGAATGTTTCGTTCTAATGGATTGTATTTAAAAGAGAAAAAAATGAAACTAAATAAATTAATATACGGTTTTGTCACAATTGCTATTCTTGGGCAGTCATTAACAGCTTGTACCGATGAAGTAGCATTTGGTGATGCGGCTTTGGACGAACCGACACAGGCAGAGATTACAGAAGATACTGTCTTTAATAATGCCGAATATACACGTCAGTTCCTCGTTGCCATATATTCATACCAGTATTACGGATTGCCTTTTGTTAACAATTCGAAGTTACGTCATCATTATAACCCATACGCAGGAAAATGTGACGCCTTGACTGATTGCTGGCATATGGGTTGGGAGGCTTCGGCTATTTACGGACAGTATTATAACAACCAGTTGACATCTTCAACATCTCGTGATGACGGATTGGATGGTCCTCTTTATTCTTTTACAAAAGAGTCGACATGGGAGAGTATTCGTGCTGGAAACAAGTTCCTTGAGAAAATTGACAATGTTCCGGGATTTGAGAACGACGAGAGAGCACGATTGAAGGCTGAGTGTAAGTGCTTGATTGCAGCCAAGTTTTGGGATGCTTTTCAAAGATATGGTGGTCTTCCTATTGTAGATAAGGCTCTTGGCACAGATGAAGCCAGTGGTCAATTTCCACGCCGCTCTGTTGAAGATTGTGTTGAGTATATGGTTGGTTTGCTCGACGATGCTATTAAAGAACCTAACTTCCCTTGGGTTACTTCCGACCCATCTTCAATGTGGGGACGTTGGACTAAGGCTGGTGCTATGGCTTTGAAGGCAAAGATATTGCAGTTTGCAGCATCTCCGCTGCTTAATCCAAAGGATGGTAAGCCATACTATGATGGCGTAAGCGAGGATGTAAAACCTTTGATAATGTACACTGATGCTTCTAAGTATCAGGAGCGTTGGGATAGATTCTACGATGCATGTAAGGCTTTCTTTGATGCTCTTGACGCAAATGGCTATTATGAATTGACACAGCCTACTGCAAAGACTGCATCTGCATATCGTCTGGCTTATCGTAAGGGATATGCTCTGAATACATCAAAGGAAATTCTTCACATGACTCGTGTTCAGGGATACGATTCATATACAACAGGTCGTTATTGCTGGCACTCTTGGTACACTTCAAGTGTTCCTCGTAACTTGTATTGGCCTACTCAGGAATATGTAGAGAAGTTCTCATGGAGCGACGGAACTCCGTTTAACTATCAGACTGCATATAATTTGACATATAAGGATGGTACGCCAGATGCTCCGGGCGATTTAAAATTGACATCTGGTAATCCAACTTCAAATCCACGTTCGTTGAACGGTATGTTTACAAGCGGTACTCAGTCTGCACTTTCACAGTATCTTATAAATGTAGCATACAATCGTGATCCACGTCTTTATGAAGAGTGTTTTGTAAACAGTCAGAGAAAGAATCTTGATTGGACTACAGGTGCGGTTTCTGGTGATATCTGGGAGTTGTGGTATGGTGGTACAGATGCTCTTGATGGTATCAAGAATCAGTCTGGAATGACTGGTACTGGCTACGGATATACCAAATATTATATGGGTAATGGTACAACAGCGTCTGGCGACAATCAGCGTTACGGAACACATTGGGTTTATCTGTCTCTTAATGAAATGTATTTGAATTATGCAGAAGCTCTCATTATGAAATCAAATCCTGATGTTACTGCTGCAGTTAATGCAATTAATGTTGTTCGTAACCGTGTAGGTGTAGGTTCGTTTGCTAAAAACTTTGCTTCTACGCATCCTACTTATAAGTCACGTTCTGCAGCAGCTGCTGCGACAGCTGTGATAGATTTGGAAAATGGCGACCAGACAACCGAATTTATGGAGGAGTTGCTTAATGAGCGTGTTCGTGAGCTTGGTTTGCAGGATATCCGCTGGTATGACATGATTCGCTACAAACGAACTGATTGGATGACAAAGCAACTTCATGCATTGGAGATGCATCGTTTGAAGAAGGATGGTAATGGCGTTTGGACTGAAACTGATACTCAGTGGACTGGCGGTGATAAGTATGTAAATGGTGTTGCCGATATGTCTTCTACACAGCCACGTTATTTCTCATACAAGATCGTTGATATTTTTACGAACAAGAGAGCGCAGTGGGGCAAAGATCCTAAGAGCAATGACATTCGTCGTTGGCTGTTTACTCCGTTCCCATTGAGTGAGATAAATAAAGGTTATGGTCTAATTCAGAATCCAGGCTGGTAATAATCTTTAAAAATAAAGATAATAATGAACACAAAGAATATATTGACACTCGCGTTGCTTGCTGGCATAAGTTTGCCTGCAGCAGCCCAGTGGGACATCATAGATTCTGTTGCATATAAGAATCAGACTGTGAATGTGGGTACATTTAAGAAGTTCTCACGCGAGCAGTCATCAGCTTCGGTGAGCATCATCACAAACAAGGATGTATCACATCGAGGAGCACGAAATATTGGTAATGACATTATTGGACAGGGCACTGGCCTGACATCTCTTCAGGGTTCAGGCAGATATGATACATCCAATCCAACATTTTATATCCGTGGACTTCAGAGTTTGACTAATTCAACAGCTTTGATTCTTGTCGATGGAATAGAACGTTCAATTGAGGATGTTGATGCTCAGGAAGTTGAATCGGTAACAATATTGAAGGATGCAGCGGCAACTGCCCTTTATGGTTATAAGGGTGCAAACGGTGCTATACTTATAACTACAAAGCGTGGAGAGTATGATAGTAAGTCTGTCCGTTTCTCTTATGATCACGACTTTAGTTATTTTGTTAACAAACCAAAGTTCTTGGATGCTGCAACATATGCAAGTGCCGTGAACGAGGCGAGAAGTTTTGAAGGTTTGGCACCGCTTTATAGCGATGCTGCTATTCAGGCGTATAAAAACGGAACTGATGCCTTGAACTATCCGAATGTAAATTGGGTTGATGAGACATTCCGTGACGTTGCTCATACTAACAAATTCAATGTTGAGTTCAAGGGTGGTACGCGTAACTTCCGCTATTATACAATGGCTGCTTTGGTAACAGACAAGGGCTTTATCAAGAATACCAATTTGAACGATGAGTACTCTACTCAGAACAAGTATACACGTTTTACTTTGCGTTCGAATATGGATATGGATATCAGACCAAAGACAAAGTTGCATACCAATATTCTTGCTGTGCTTACTGAATCTTCACAGCCGGGTGCTCAGGCCGATCTTTGGAGTATGATATATACTGTTCCTGCGAATGCCTTTCCAATAAAGGCTGCCGATGGTATTTGGGGTGGTGATGGTACTTATACAACCAAAAATCCTGTAGCTCAGAGTTGTGCCGCAGCATATTATAAGACGCAGAATCGTGCTCTTTATGCAAATATGTCGTTGGAGCAGGATTTGTCTTCAATAACTGAAGGACTTGGCTTTAACATCGGTATGGGATATGATACCCATTCAATGTTGTATGAGGATTACTCAAAGACTTATCGTTACGGATATTATAAAAACGGAACGCTTTCTGTTGACGGTTCTGATTCTGAGTTGGGTACAGGTCATGGCAGTAGTTCTTGGGTAAGAAGATGCTCTTTGGATGCTGATGTACACTACGACCAGACATTTGGCAAGCATAGTGTTTACGGACAGTTGAAGTGGGATTACGAGTTCAACGATATGACTGGTACGAATACTACAGTTTACCGTAACAATTACTCGTTGTTTGCTCATTATGGCTATGCCGATAAGTATATGGCTGATGTAACCCTTATGTATTCAGGCAGTTCGCGCTTGGCTAAGGGCACAAAGTGGGCTTTCTCTCCAACCGTGGCTGCATCGTGGAACTTGCACAAAGAAGATTTCCTAAAGGATGTTGAAGGTATTGACTTCTTGAAGGTTCGTGCTTCTGCAGGTTTGCAGCAACTCGACTTGCTTCCAGGAGATGATATTTGGGCTTACAACACTAATTCTTATACAATCTCTGGAGGAACTTACAACTATTATTCAACAATGGGTGGTGAGTTTACACAGACAAACCTTTCACAGACAGCTTCTTTAAATCCAAGTCGTGAAAAGTCTATGAAGTACAACTTTGGTGTTGATGCTACGTTTGGCGGTTGTGTAAATATCAGCCTCGATTATTACTATCAGCATCGCTATGATATTTGGTGCTCAACATCAGGTTCATATACATCGGTGTTTGGTTTCACAACTCCATACGAAAATATTGGTGTAGTAAACAGCCAGGGCTTTGAGATGTCTGTTGACTATCAGAAGCAGTTTACAAATGGTTTGTCTTTCACTCTTGGAACATCTTTAACTATTAACAAGAATAAGGTTAAGGAGCAGGGCGAGACACCACAGGTTTATGATAACCTTGTCTCAACTGGCTTGCCAGTAAACCAGTTGTTTGGTTACAGAGCCGTAGGTTTCTTTAAGTCTTCAGATGATATAAACGGTGATGGCGTTGTTTCTTCGGATGAGTGCAAGACACTTGGATATCCTGTACATAATCTTGGAACTGTTCGTCCTGGTGATGTTCGTTATTCTGATGTAAACGGTGACGATGTTATTGATACCAACGATCGTCAGACTATAGGTTACAATATTTATTGTCCTGAAGTTTACTATACTTTCCATATTGGTATGGAGTATAAGAAAATCGGTTTTGATGCACAGTTCCAGGGTGCAATGAACTATACAGGTGTTATGAATACAAACGGAATGTTCCGTACTGCCGTTGGTTCAAATACAGTTTCGCAGTATTATTATGATAACCGTTGGACTGTTGAAAATCAGGGCGAATATTGCTTGTTCCCACGTTTGAGCACTTCTTCAAATCCAAACAACGATGTAACAAGTACTCTTAATGTATTCAGCCGCTCATTCTGCAAACTCCGTAGTCTGGAGGTTTACTATTATCTTCCAGAAAAACTTGTCAAGAAGAGCGGATTTATCAGCAACGTTAAGATTTATGGTCGTGGTGTTGACTTGTTCTCAATGGATTTGTTCGGCAAGTTCGACCCTGAGGGCTATGGAGCAACACAGCCACTGACTCGCAGCTTGCAGTTGGGTGCTGCTCTTACTTTCTAACTTTTTCAAATGTAAGGATATGAAATTAAAGAATATATATACAGTTGCATTGGCATCGCTTACGCTTGCTGCTTGTGGTGATATGGATTACAAGGAGTATGTTGTAAACGACAAGGAGTTCATTGAGGGAAACTTCTCTTATGTTGGCGGCTTTATGTCAAAAATATATAACGACCTTGACGCTGATTTTGGAAATTTCGGTGGTGCTATGCATTCAAGTGCAACAGATGAGTCTGTTTTCAGTACTTCGGGCAATGCTGTTGAAGATTTCTTGAACGGTGCATGGAGTCCGGCAAATCCGAGAGCAGATATTTGGACTTCGGCTTGGGAAGGAATTACATATTGTAATGAGTTTCTTGATAACTGGACTGGTTTGACTTTTGATGAACTGAAGCTGAATGACGGTTATGTTAAGCGTATGTTCCAGTATAACAATTACCAATACGAATGTCGTGCGCTTAGAGCATATTATTATTTCACTTTGGTGCGCCA
>JAEEGI010010848.1_pt1 | contig 19753 bp, 19 predicted proteins | sample 8958751 | NCBI WGS metagenome assembly JAEEGI01 (sample SAMN16246545, study PRJNA631951) | gut metagenome | biome: gut microbiome; feature: rumen; material: KS-attached | host: Bos | place: Iran: Karaj | collected 2018-10 | reverse complement strand
GCGCCTGTCGCCTGACGGCCGCTTCCTGATGTTCACGATGGCCGCATGGGGCAACTTCCACATCTGGCACCGCGACGCCGACCTCTGGCTCATGGACCTGTCCGGTGAAGGGCGTATTCGCCCGCTGTCAGAACTGAACTCCGATGACACCGAGAGCTACCACTCCTGGTCGTCGAACGGCCGCTGGGTGGTCTTCTCATCGCGCCGCACCGACGGCATCTTCACCCGTCCGTTCTTCGCCCACATCGATGCCGACGGCCTCGCCTCGAAGCCCTTCGAACTGCCGATGCAGGACCCCGACCGCCACCGCCAGCTGCTGAAGAGCTACAACGTGCCCGAACTGATGCGCGGCCCCGTTAAGCTGACGCCCCAGCAGATAGCTGATGTCCTGAAAGGGCTATGACCGCCCGAACAGCCACTTCTTCAGGAAGGGACTGATGCGCAGAATGTTCGACGTGATGATAGAGAAGCCGATGACCAGCAAGCCTAAAATGACAGACAATATGATGTCAAGAACGAAGTTATGCGGATAGCTCTTGAAGAAAACACCCACGCTGGGCAAGTCGGGCATAAAAAGGAAATGTATCAGATAGATGTCGAGCGTGCGTCGGCCAATGTACTGTAGCGAGGCGCCTATTGGTGAGAGCTTGGTGAAGTACTGCTTATAGTGGCGGAAATACATGAAGACAATGGTCAGCAGTCCGAATCTTGCCATTGTCAATGGGATAATGGCCCACGTCATGCGCAACGTGCGCCACTTCAGGGCATCGAGGGTTGCCAGGATGACAATCAGGATGAGAAGTGGAAAGAACCACTTGGAGTCCATCAGCCTCTGTGCCTTGTCCCAGTAACGGTGAACGATGTTGCCATAAAGGAAGAAGGGAAAGTATAGGAGCACCTGCACAAGGCTACTGTCCTGAAGGAAATAAAACAGGTCGGTCTTTGCCCCCTTATAACCCGCTGCCCATGAGAAATACTTGGGCTGGTAGTTCGTCTCATAGAAAAGGAGGGATATGATAAATAGTAGTGTAATAGGAATCCACGACCTGACTTTAAGTTTGCTCTCGACATAGGAAAACAAGTAATATATAAGGAACATATAGAGCAGGGCAATGGTAAACCAGTAGCCGCCCTTCGTCGGTGAATGGAAGTTTGTCTCTACGGCTGTAAGGAAATTCTTATTCAGAATAGCTGCAGCCAGGAAGAAAAAGACCACGGTAGGAATGATTTGTACACGCAGTTTCTTGCCGACGAGCGACCCTAAATTACGAAGATTCCACACCTGAGAAGCCTTGTACGCCAGGAATCCACTGACAAAGAAGAAGAGCGGCATGCGGAACAATACAAGGAATGGTATGGCCGACGAATGCTTCCACTCCTCGCCAAACCCCATGCCGGCTACATGATTGGCAACAACCATAATCATGGTGAATCCGCGGAGGGCGTCCAACCACTCCAAACGAGGCTTCTTTGTTGTAATAATATCCATGATCGTTGCAAATATACTACATCCCCCACACCATTATCGGATGTCCATTATATTCCCGCTGCTCATGCCAGATACGTTCTTCCCATGATTTCTCGCCGGAGCGGTCGAAGATGATGAGGTGACCTTCGTCCACAGAGCCGACGGTGTCCATATACTCCCATGTCTGGCACAGACCGTCGCTGATGGTCTTCTCCAGACTATCGCGCCTGATTTTCAGTTCCATCACGATGCGCTGCACGGGGCCTCCATAGCCGTCGGTCAAGGGCTTGCGGATGAGCAGGTCGGTGCGCTTGCGCCCCAGGCCGTACTCCCGGTCGATGTAACCGCCACCGTTTACGATGCGCTGCAGGAATGCCTGAAGGAGCAACTGCGGGCCAGCCTCGGCATAGTCAAACTTGCCAATCCAGGAGTCGGCGTTCTGGCGGAAGAACTGCTGGAAGTCCAGGAGCAGCTTCTCCACGTTGATGCTGTTGTCGGCATTCTGATACCATTGCGGCTGCTGCAGCAGTTGTTGCTGGGTGCTGGCTGTCAGTTCACGGGGAATAATCTCACGGTATATGGCATTGGAAATGCGCAGCGGTTTGCCACGCTCCTTGGTTACAAGCCCCATGTCCTTGACATAAAGGATGTCCTCGTCGCCCATCTTCTCTTCGTCGGGTTCATCTTCGTTGGCCAGTATCGGCTCAATGACGCGCTTCACACGCGGCTCCTTCAGTTTGTCGATGAGGATGTCGATGTGGGTGTCGCGGCGGTAGATAATCTGCTCTTGGGCACGGTCAATCATTTCCGGAGTGATGACTACCGAGCGGTCGCGGTTCTCCCTGATTTCCATCGTCACCTCGTAGCCCAGCGCATTTACCAGCCAGGGCTGGCCTTCAGTAGCATTCCAAATCATGGGGAAGCAGGCCTCGTCGAACTGCTGACCCGTGGCTTTGGTGTGTTCCATATACAGGGTGTGTATCTCTTCCTTAGTAAAATTACCCAATCGCAATGACTTTGACTTGATGTTAAAGGCCGAGCCGCCAGTGACGATGTCCTGATTGCTGAGCACGATGCGGTAGTCGCGAACGTCGCGGATGCCGCAGAGGATGATGCTATTGGGGAAAGCCTGGGGGCGGCTGGCATAGCCGGAACGAATCTGGCGGAGGACGCCTACCAGGGAGTCGCCAACCAAAGCATCAATCTCGTCAAGAATCAGTACAAATGGTTTGTGCAGAGAACTTGACAGCCTGGCCAGAAATGTGGAAAGGATGGCGTTGGGGTCTACGTTCTTCCGCACTTCACGACTGAGCTCTACTGGCCATTCTTCACCTATGATATAGCTGCACTCGCGAGCTATGACGTCGCAGGTGCCAGCAACAACGCTGGGCATGTTGTTGCGCGAGGCCTGGCCACCCTCCACGTTGGCATAGACAGCCACATAGTCGCCTTGACGGTTCAGATAGTCGCGTAAAGCCAGCATACAAGTGGTCTTGCCCGTCTGGCGGGGGGCATGCAGTACGAAATACTTTCGCTGATGTATCAGCATCATCACGTCGTCAAGGTCGAATCGGCTTAGCGGGTCAACCTCATAATGAATGTCCGACTGGTTCGGACCTGCGGTGTTGAAGAACTTTTCCATTGCCTAAGCATTTAATCCGCTGCGAAGATACAACATTTTTCTTAAATAAGAAAATTTTTGTAAGTTTTCGTCTATTATTTTTGCCTGTTCCATCTTTATTTCTTACCTTTATGGCCTCAAATTATAATAAGGTACGCTATGCCAAGGAAAAAAGGGGGAATGTTGTTTGAGGTACACCCGACGCCGGTGAAGGGAAAGAACGGACGGAATCTGGTGTACGTGAGACCGGCAGGAGGAAAGAAGCTGTCGATGAAGGCACTGGAGGATTATTGTGACAAGTTCTACGGCATCCGGTTCGGCGAGCTGTCGAGGGCGATGGATGTGTTTCTGAGGGCTGCAGCCGAGCTGATGGCTCAGGGTTATCGCATCGACACGCCCATCGGCTCGTTTGCTCCGAGGTTGAAGTTGGTTCGCGAGATGACTGATGTTGACGACGTAAAGGCTCGCGACGTGAGGTTCGACGGTGTGGACTATAAGCCTGGGAAACGCTGGAATGAGCAGCTGGAGAAATGGTCGGACGGCTTCACACCTGTCCACAACCCTGATACGCAGCGGCTCATGGCCGACCAGGAGCTGATGGACTGCTCGCTGCAGGAATGCCTGGGCCGCTTTAACGGATATGTCACTGTGGGTATCTTTGCCCGCCAGTCGGGGTTGACTTACTATTCAGCCCGTAAGCAATTGGAACAGTGGACGAAGGGTGACAACCCGCGGCTGCTGAAAACACGACGCGGACACGAATACATTTATACTGAGGTTTAGGCCTCAACAAACTATACTATGTATGCAATAGTTGGCATCAATTCTCTGATATTAAGAAACTTATCAATAGCATACAGGTGGTAATACTATACTATGAACTTGCTATACACTGTTTTATTTTGCGTATAGTCATAAGGTGTTTTGGGTATAGCCGCAAGATGTTTTGGGTATAGGCGAAAACTGGTAAGAGGCCGACTTAGTACCAGTATATAGACGACTTAGTACAACAAAGGTCCCAACTTTGGCCAAATAAGCCACCTACTTCCTTGCATATTCCGGATTTATTTCGTATATTTGCATCGCCATTGAAATTACCGTACAAGCTTATGAAGATAACGAAGATCAAGACCAAATTCGGAGCGTTTGGAGCTCCTGTATCAACAGAGTTGGACGCCATCGTGGAGCGCATGCGCTCTGACGACACCAAGGAAGCGGCAGAGCGCATACGCGCTGTAGCCATGCAGTCGCGTCTGATGATGGAGCAGGGCACACCACGCTATCTGCTGAAAGATGCCGACCGGCTACCTTATCTGCTGTTTAGTGCCACCTTCGGCAAAGGCGGTCTCGACAACCCCATCAGTTTCACGCAGTTACTGTTGCTCGACATTCCCTGTCCGGAGGGTCAGCGACAGGTCAGCGACCTAAAAAAGCGTGTGCAGCAGGTGCCATACACCGTGCTGGCCTTTGCTGGTGTGAGTGGAGTGACGCTGAAGGTGGTGGTAAGTTGCCAGTATGGCGACGGCTCCACACCTTGGAAGTCAGGTCCTGAGAGCCGAGAGGTGCTGGATACAGAGCGTTATCAGAAGTTTCTGAAGGACGCCCAGCAGAGTGCGGGCAGCCTATATACCACCCTGGTCCGTTGCAACCTCATGGTGGGTGACCCTACGCTCAGACGCGGTTGTCGCATGAGCTACGACCCACAGCTCTATTATAACCCCCAGGCCCAGCCGTTGCCTGTCATCCGTGAGGAGGGAAACGTGCTGGATGCCTATGAGGGAACGCGGACGGATGACGACGGCACCGTCATCTGGTATCCCGACTACAACGAGCGCGAGCGCATACAGATGGAGTTTCAGGTCTGCCTTTCGAAAGCTCTCGATGATGGTGGTGATGATGCAGAGCATTGCCTTCAGCTGCTGGCTGATTACTGTCGTAAGGCGGGCCTCGAAGAAGAAGCCTGCGTGGTGCGTACCTTGTGGCAGCAGCGCTTCAAGCCGATAGGCGAAGACATCGTTCGCAAGGTCTTCCGCAATACTTACAAAAAAACTTACAACGGGCGGATGCTCTCGCAGATGAACGAGAAGGAGCGCATAGTCCGCTTTATCGAGAATTTCCTTGCCCGCCGCTATCAGCTGCGGTATAACGTGGTGAAAGGCATGGTAGAGTTCCGCCCCAACGACCTGCGCTTCCAGCAGTGGCAGCCGCTGACCGACCGCCAGCTGCGCAGCATCGTGGTGGAGCAGATGAAGGAGGGCGGAGAGAGCTGGATGAACGACATACGCACCTACATCGAGTCGGCTCACATACCCGACTACAACCCCGTACACGAGTTCCTGGCCGGCTGTGGCGAGTGGGACCGCCGTGCCAACTACATCGAGGACTTCGCCCGTCGACTGCCCACCAACTACAGCCGCTGGCCGCAGTACTTCCATCGCTGGTTTTTGGCGATGGTGGCTCAGGCGCTCAATATCAACCGCGACTTCGGCAACTCGATGGTGCCCATGCTCATTGGCGGACAGGGCATCAAGAAGTCGAACTTCTGCAAAAACATCCTGCCGTCCTCCATGCGCGAATACTATATGGACGACATCAAGATGGACAATGCCGAGCAGGTGGAGCGCGTCTTGGGCCGCATGTGGCTGGTGTGCATTGACGAGTACAATGCCAAGACCGCCCGTGAACAGGCCAAGATCAAGCGCATACTGACAGAGAAGGATGTGCAGATAAGGAAAATGCGCAGCGACCAGTACACCATGATGCCCCGTCTCTGCTCGTTCATCGCGACCACCAACGACCAGACGCCGCTGCCCTCGGGTGACGGAAGCCGCCGCTACCTCTGTGTCGAAGTGACGGCCGAGGCCGACATGAGCGGACGTATCCCCTACAAGCAGATGTATGCCCAAGCCGTAGCGGAGCTGAAAGCCCCCGACTGCCTCTATTGGTTCACCAGCGAGGACGAGCGCGAGATTCAGACCCACAACAGTCAGTACCAGCAGGAACTGCCTTTGGAACAGGTGCTTGCCAGCACCTTCGAGCCTGCCTCCGACCACCGCAAGGAACACCTCTGGACGGTTGCCGCTATCCAGAAGGAACTCTCCAACCGTCTCAGGGCCAGCGACGTGCCCAACCTGACGCAGCTCGGCAAGACCTTGAAGCTGATGAAATGGCCACGAGGCGGCAACACGGGTGTTCGCGGCTATTACCTGCAGCTGCGCAAGGAGTAGTCTATAGCATAGTCATTGCATAGTCATATCATAGTGTAGATATAACCATGCAATGACTTTTAATTTGTTATTCAATAAGTTAAATGAATTATAGCACACATAGTATAGTAGAAATCCAAAATTTGGATGTCACCCTCGTCCAAACAGCCATTTCTTGATGATGCGTAGTATATTCGACGTGATGATGCTGAAGTCAATGACAAGCAGGGCCAGGAATACCGAGAGCGAAGTGTCGAGCACGAAGTTGTGGCGGTTGGTATTGAAAGAAGACACCTTTTAATTTGAAAAAAATTTGGTGTTGTCCTGAAAAAATAATACCTTTGCAAAAAAAAAGAAATGGATAGTAAAAGGATATACTCCATCATAGTTGTCACATACAATAATGCAGCCGGGCTGAGTCGTACATTGGAAAGTGTCCGTTCGCTTGACTATAGTGAGCGAGAGACGATAGTAATTGATGGAGCCAGCAAGGACAATACGCAGGAGATTCTTTCTGCCAACAAAGACATTATCACCGTTTCTGTATCTGAGCCTGATACCGGCATCTATAATGCCATGAACAAAGGCATCAGATACATTACGGGCGACTTCGTCGTCTTTATGAATGCCGGCGACTGTTTCGCCCATTGTGGCGTATTGTCATTGGTAAACAGTTACGACGGTGATATCCTCTTAGGAGGCGAAACCTATGGAGGTCAAGTCAGAATGGTAAAGAATCATATGTCGCTCTACGACATCCTCTCCATTGGCATTAATCACCAGGCTGTTTACTACCGCAAGGAAGTCCTCCAGAAATATGGGTTTGACGAATCCTACAAACTCATCGCCGACTTGAAGTCCGTTGTTGAACCATTAGCCGAAGATAAGGTTTCCATTACATGTATCCCGGAAACCCTTGCCGTTTGTGAAGGCGGAGGAGTCAGCAAGCAACGATGGCGAGAAACGCTGGTAGAGAACCGGCGCATCATAGACGAAGTTGTCGATCCGTTCTATAAAGAGGATTATCAGAAGTTTGCACGCGTCAACAATCAAATGCTCGACGACTTCATCGTGCTTTCCTATTTTCATAAATTATTCCCGATAATAAGGATGTTAGCCAAGGTCGCACGGTTTCTCAATGACAAGTTCAAGCATATTCCGATGGAATAGCGTTAGCGAGATTTCCGCTGTAACCACCATTTATAGATATGCACCAAATAATATGAAAGCCGTGGTGGCAAGGCAAAAACCAGTCTGTCTGCCAATGGGATGGCATCATCTAATTTCCCTTTAAGTTGGTAATAATAGTCGTTATAAACAGAGAATTGCCTTAAATCAATAAACTTTTCGTAGGTTTTGACTTGTCGCAACCTAAAGTAGGGCTCCATCTGTTCCCATACGGGCTGCAAGGCTGCCTTAAGTAGTTCATCATATCGCTGTTCGTACTGAAGGGTCATTTCCGGATAAGAAGTTGTACCTTCATTATAAATATAATGGCTTTGCTCGATACAAAAGACTGTTTTCACTTTGGTCAAATACCGTATATGGAATAAGATGTCTTCTCCTATAAAAATCTGGCGTGGGATGTCGAGACAGCCTTCTAAAATGATGTCGCGTCGTAGCAAAATAGCCCAGATGGGCGGAAAAAGATTGTGTTGTGCGAGATAATCCTTGATAACCACCGACGGTTCGATTTTCCCTCGGCACTTAGAATCATACAGACAGCCCCATTGGTTCTGATACGGTACTATCACCTCGTCGGCATCATTGTTAATCATGGCTTCGTATGAGTTTCGGAGCGCATGGGGAAGTAATTCATCATCGCTGTCACAGAACATGACAAACCGTCCTTGGGCTTCCTCAACCCCAAGACGGCGAGCAGCAGTTACACCACTATTCTCCGTGTGAATCACCCTCAAACGACAGTCTTTACTGGCTACTTCATCGCAAATGATGCCAGAACTATCCGTTGAACCATCATCAATGGCAATCACCTCATAGTCATCAAAATCCTGCGACAAAGCACTTGTCAAACAGGACTTGACATATTGCTCTTTATTATATACTGGGATGATAATTGATATTTCCATTATTTTGTTACCAGATATTGCTATTCACCCTAATACAAGTCTTTTATTTGAGTTTCTCAACCTCTTGCAGCGAAATACCTAATTCTGCTGCAATGGCTTCATCGCTCATGCCAGACTTGAGGAATAATACTTCCTCGATATTCATGTCCTGACGCACCTTGGCATTAGTAGCGGCCTTGAGCAGACGGTGGACGATATGCTCCATGTCGGAGTCGCCTGCATATTTGGAGTCGTCGATATTCAGCACTTTGCGGTCGTCTTCCATGAGGTACCTGAATACCGCATCGTAGATGGGATTGGCAATACTAATCATTTGTTTTCCTTTCTTTTCTGCTGCAAATATACGCTTTTTCTGCGAAATAGCCAAGAAATCGAGGTAATATAATTCTTTCTTCGCTCGCTTTTACGCATTCGGAGACACATTTATTGCAAGTTCCTTATATTTTTCAAGACCACGAGACCGCCGACTTTAGGCGTAAATAATTCTTACCCCTTTTTCCGAATAAAAGCTATGCACTCATCCATCACCTTTGCGTGCAGCAGCTTCATGATGCCAGCATAAAGCAGGGTTGACATTAGGATGCGGGTAATAAGAAGAATAATCAGATTGGTGATACCAGTAGTAGCGATATAAGTAACAGCCATTACAAACAGACTCACTATTAAGAATGGAATTATGTCTTTCAGAACATCAAGTAAACGTAAATGCACTAACCGTTTAACCTGCAGTTGCCAAACCATAAGCCAAAGGACGGTTAGAGCAGAATTAGATAATACGATAGCCGTGATTCCTTTGCAATATAATAGCAATACCAATGCAAGCTGTATAACCATTTGCCCAATGTTACACCACATATATAAATCGGAACGCCCATTGGTAATGACCACATTCTGATAAAGAACATAAAAGGGCATAAAAGCACCTCCAATACATAAAATCTGAAGTAGAGGGATGCTCTCCCGCCACTTTTCTCCAATAGTCAGCATAATAAATTCATGCGACACCATTGCCAGTCCCAACAAAGCAGGGAATGACAAGAATGCCGTGAAACGCAGCAGTTTTCGCAAAATTCGGATTTCCCTTTCTTTCTCGTCAGAGACCGACACTAATACCGTCTGGGCAATTTGGCTAACAGAACCTGAAATTGTTGAGTTTGCCATTGAATTCCATTTGTTAGCCTGCGAATAGTTACCCACAGAACTGATAGAGAACAGACGGCCAAATACTAAAGTCAGAATATTCTGATTAATTATGTTAATAATGTTTGTAACCATCAGCTTGATACAAAACGAGAACATTCGCTTGACGGGTCCAAAATCAATTCTCAACGACGGATGCCAAGGGGCATAGTAGAATCTGCCAATATCAGAAACAATCACATACATAAGCTGTTGTCCGACTAAGCTCCAATAAGAAAATCTCAGTAGTGCCAGGGTTATACCAGTTAAACCTGCCATGACAAGCGCCATGACACTGATGATAGCCAGCTCACGATTCATCATATTCTTTGTCAAGTATGTTCCGCTGACCAACGCTATGGCTGAGAAAGGGAGGCTTAGGAAAAGCACTCTGGAAACTAACACCAGACATGGTTGCTTAAAAAAGGCAGCAATCGCTGGGGCGCAAAAGAAAAGCAATAGATATAAGAAACTACTTAAACATATATTGAGCCAAAAAACAGAGTTATAATCGTTATTTGTTGGCTGTTTTATATTGATCAAGCCAGCACCAAATCCACCCGACTGTATGGCACCCGCAATAGCAGAAAATATTGTTAGCACCCCGACAATACCATATTCGGCAGGCGTGAGCAGACGAGCTAAAAAAATGCCAAACACAAGGTTGAGCACCTGTGTCGTTCCATTGCCCATTGCCCCCCAAAAAAGTCCCTTTGCAGTTTTTTCTTTTAGATTTTCTGACATACTGTATGCAAAAATACTTCTTTTTGTTTGTTATTCCAAATAAAATTAGTACTTTTGCGCCAATTATAACAAATAATAATATTTATTAGGGGTATTGGTATGAATGATAGGATAGAGATATTAGTTGCTGCTGATAATAATTACGTTATGCCCACAGGCGTAATGCTTACATCCCTGTATGAGAATAGCAAAGGGGAGAATATTTCTATTCACTTGATGACAGATGGGAGTTTTACAGAAAAGAGCAAGAACAGCCTGCGAAAGATTGTTGAAAGCAGAGGAAGTACCATTTCCTTTTATATTATGGACAATGACCTGTTTCGAGATTTCCCCCTCGGCGAAGATTACCAAAGTGCCCATATCGTCAGTATGGCAACATATTACAGGTTATTTGCTGCTGAAGTACTTCCACAGACAATAAACAAGATCCTCTATCTTGATGGTGACATTATAGTACGTGATTCTCTTCGTGAATTATGGGACACAAACATTGACGGATTTCCTATAGCAGGAGTACCCGACACAGAAAATTGTACCGTTTCTCATTATAATCGCTTGAGGTATCCGCAATCGCTTGGCTATTTCAATTGTGGCGTTTTACTGATTAACCTCAAATATTGGCGAGACCACCATTTAGTAAATGATTTCTTGCAAATCGTAAAAGAAAAGCGGGCAATACTAAGATGCCATGACCAAGATATATTAAATCTCTTGTTTTGTAAGAATAAGGTCGTCCTGCCACTAAAGTATAATATGGAGAACTGCTTCTTCTTTTGTCGTGAAAGAGTCCCATTGACATGGGTTTTTGACGAACAAATCATTGAAGGCCAGCGTCACCCAATTATAGTGCATTACTCCGCTTGTCCAAAGCTTTGGAATAGTGACTCACGCCACCCTTACAAACCTGAGTTTGTATATTATCGCAACATGACGGAATGGAAAAAAATGCGTGAGAAACGCCATTATCGTGGCCGTCACCGTTTTTATTGGGCTCTTGTAAACTTTGCAATTTGGATTGGTTGGAGTGACCCAAGTAATAATCCGGATAATTTTTATGTAAAGGCAGAAAACAAATATTGACATGGTAATAGGATACACAACAGGTGTTTATGACCTTTTTCATATAGGTCATTTAACATTGCTCAAAAACGCAAAGGGGCTTTGCGATAAGCTGATAGTTGGAGTAACAGTAGATGAACTTGTGCTCTACAAAGGCAAGCATGCGATGATTCCCTATTCAGACAGAGCGGAAATCGTCAGGAGCATCAAGTATGTAGATGCGGTTGTCCCCCAATATGATATGGACAAGCTTGCTGCGTGTAAGAAGTTGGGAGCTACCATTTTGTTTGTTGGAGATGACTGGTATGGTTCGGAGAAGTGGAAGAAGTATGAAGAGGAATTTGCCAAAGAGGGAATAAGGATTGTCTATTTCCCGTATACCAAAGGCATTTCCTCTACAAAGATAACAGAGGCCTTGAGGCATACCAGAGGTTGGGTTGATGGAAAGGAACTGGATAATGCTGAAAACAGTCATTTAAACAAATAGACAGATGGTAGATAAGAGTTATTGCATGAGTTCATTTCTTTCGCTGAGATATGTGGAAGACGATGACAGACAGTTCTGTGAAGGGCTACATCATCAAGTCTATAAACAACCCCCTTTAAGCAGGAAAGTTTTTGTATCAGATGCCCATGATATAGATATTGCCCTTCGTAATGTCTTCAGAAGAATCTCTCACGAGAAGCTTGGAATGCTCCTTTCTGGTGGCATGGACAGTTCTATATTGGCTTCATATATGCCGGAAGGATCGAATGCTTACACCTTCAGATTTCTTGGTGGAGTATACCAGAAAGAAGAATTGGAACGTGCAGAATACTATGCAAAATACTATCACCTGAATTTGCACTATGTGGATATCGACTGGAGTACTGTTGATAAAAATGTAGACAGAGTGATGCAGCAAAAGGGAGCCCCTGTTCATTCTATAGAGCCCCAGCTATATGCAGCAGCCTTACAAGCCAGAAACGATGGCATAACCATGCTCGTTATTGGAGACGCTGCTGATTATGTGTTTGGCGGAATGGATGGTTTGCTTTCCAAAAATTGGAGCTATGACCAATATGTGAAGCGGTCTGTTTATGTTAATCCTGTAGAAGTTCTAAATGAGCCGTACGACATGAATTATTTGTTTGAACGTTATCGCATCGGTAAAAACAGTATTGACTATCTCCGTTTCTATGACGAAGTTGTGACAGATGAAAGTTATGCTTCATATGAGAATGCTTTTGCTACAGCGGGAATAGATTTTATTGACCCCTACGAATTACTAAAGATGGCCAAGCCTTTGGATTTAGGCAGAATCAGAAATGGAGATACCAAATACTTGATTAGAGATTTGTTCCGGATGAAGTTTCCTGAAACTACAGTACCATTAAAACAACCCATGCCAAGACCTGTTGACAAGTATTTCGAAAAATGGGAAGGTCCCAAACGGTTAGAGTTCAGAAACGATATTGATATAAAAAAATATACCGGAAACCAAAAATGGCTGATGTATTGCCTGGAGAGGTTTTTAAATAATCACGACAAATAAAAACAAATACTATGGTAGACAAAGAGTTTTGTTTGAGTTCCTATATGGCTTTCCGCTATATATGGAAAGATGGTGTTGACTTCACTGAAGGTTTTCAGCACAAGAACTTCCGACCTGTCGAGGAAAAGGACAGGGTTCCGGTAAGAACGTCTGAAGACATTGACCGAGAAATACAAAAGCAGTTTGATGAGCTTTACAAAAAGTATGCCAACATCGGAATTCTGCTTAGTGGTGGAATGGATAGTGCAAATCTTGCTGCATACTTAAAACCAGGCAGCCACGCTTATACTTTTAACTCCACGTCTGGTGAATTCGATGCTGATGTGGAACGGGCTAAAGCTTATTGCAAGAAGCTTCACCTGAATCATCATTTAATCGATATTACGATGGAGGATTATGAAAAATACACCCCCATTGTGATGCGCTATAAGTTTGCACCTGTCCATTCCATTGAGCCACAGATTTATAAAGCGGCTGAGTTGGCCAAACTGGATGGTGTACAGTTGATGATTGTTGGCGAGAGTGCCGACCTTATTTTTGGCGGCATGGACAAACTTATATCTCCGGCATGGACATTCGATGCTTTCACGAAGCGATACACCTTCTTAGACCCCGATTTGGTTCTGACGAACCCAGTAGATCAATCTGAACTCTTTGAGCGCTATCGCCAAGGTTCGGATGGCATCAATGTATTGAAATTCATGGACGAAGTGTTCTCGATAGAAAGTAGCAGTTCATATATGAATGCATTCGGAGCTGCATGGATGCCCTACTACGATCCATACGCAAAGCTAATCATGGCAGATCCATTGGACATGAACAGAGTGCGCAATGGCGAGCCAAAATATTTGGTGCGTGGTCTCTATGCCATTAAATATCCTGAATTGGAAATTCCGTTTAAGATTCCTATGCCACGTCCTGTCGATACTATCTTTAAGAACTGGGAAGGCCCCAGCAGACCAGAGTTCCTAAAAGACATCCCTATGAATCAGCTCACCGGCAACCAGAAGTGGCAATTGTGGTGCGCAGAACAATTCCTTAACACAATTTGAACGATGCAACAAACAGATTTTGACAAGCGCATACAATCCCAAATCCTACATGTTTTCAAGTTTACTGTCAAATTTCTTGAAAAACATAGTTTGCGCTATGTAGCATGTGGCGGCACCGTACTTGGAGCCGTGCGCCATAAAGGCTTTATCCCTTGGGATGACGACATGGACATTTATATGCCACGTGCTGATTATGAGAAACTCCTGGACTTGAAAAAAGAAGCAATGCAGGATGGATTTGAAGTACTTTCACTTCGCGACAAGGGTTACTATCTGCCCTTTGCTAAAGTGTCAGATATGCATACTTCTTTATGGGAATTTGAGTGTTTTCCATTTGTCATGGGGGTATATATAGATATTTTCCCTCTTGATAATTTCAATTTTAGTGATAATCAACTGGAAGCGATTCAACATAAAAGTGAAAAAATGTTTTATCACTACATGAAATCTATCAGTAAAGAAAAAACCTTTGATTTTTGGAAAGACATTTTTCATGGGCTCTTTAGTCAAGCACGATACAAATTGAAAGTATTATACTTGCACCTCATGCCTAAAAAATTATTCGCGAATTTCTTAGACTATCAGAAGTGGTATAGTAACTTTGACGGTCCAAAATCGGTTTGTGTCACACAATGGGCTGGAAAAATCTTTAAACGTGAATGGTTTGAGGATACCATCACCCTTCCTTTCGAAGATACTGAAATTATCGTCCCGCGAGACTATGATAGTTATCTGACTTGCCTCTATGGTGACTATATGACCCCGCCTCCTGTAGAACAACAAGTATCAGAACATCAGCATTTCTATCTTAACTTTAATGAAAGACTATCATTAGAGGAAATTAAACAAAGAATGAAAAATGAGGGGGTGTAGATGTGCTGCCCAAATTATTAACAAGCATCAAATAATTCTATCTTTCCAATTCTTCTTTTGTATAGTTCATCATTTTTATATATAGACACTTTTGAAATTCTGATTAAAACCAAGATTGTACTCATTGATGATAATATCGCTCGGCGGGTACCGCTCTTTGATTTTGGTGTTTATCGCCTATCGGCGATGTTTTTTGATGTTTAAGGGGGCTGACGCCCAGAGACTTACGACAAACCTTCTTGGTGAGAGCAACGTTTTTGTAATATTCGATGTAGCATACCCGCGGTCAGCGTGTTCATACTCTAGTTCCTTCATTGTCAGGCCTAGGATGAAGAAAATTATTCGCTCTTGAAATTATGCTTCCATGTGGGCAGAATGTGTAGAATGGTGATGATGGGTTGCTTGGTCATGGGTCGTTTCTTATTCTTCTATTATTATATACTTTGAACAGTGTTCGATTGGTTCTCTGGCTATTATGAGCGATTATCCCGTCTTTTAGTTAAAATATTCTAAATGTTTATTTGTAAGAAAGGCGGAATGCGCTCAGTAAGCAGAAAAAGTAGTACCTTTGCAGTCCGATTATTGGGGAGAGGCTTAGAATCCCCGTGAGCTGGAGTGTGAATAGCGGCGTCTTTGGCCGGGCGTAGCGGTTCGTGAATCGCCAGTTCAGCAGACGTTAGACTTGCAGCCGGGCGACTGACCCCGGATGTGGGTTTTTGCGTGTGTGTAATATAATTAATGTAAAACTGTTTTTTAGTAAACCAAATTTAGAAATGAACACTTTAAGTTACAAGACGCTTTCCGTCAACAAGGAAACCGCTCAGAAGGAGTGGGTGGTCATCGATGCCACCGACCAGGTGGTTGGCCGTCTCTGCTCGAAGGTAGCAAAGCTCATCCGCGGAAAGTACAAGCCCAGTTTCACCCCGCACGTTGACTGCGGCGACAACGTTATTCTGATCAATGCCAGCAAGGTGGTCTTCACTGGCAAGAAGGAGACCGACAAGGTCTACACCCGCTACACGGGCTATCCCGGTGGCCAGCGCTTCAACACCCCCGCCCAGCTGCGCCAGCGCAAGGACGGTATCGACAAGATTCTGCGCCACGCCGTGAAGGGCATGCTGCCGAAGGGTCCCCTCGGCCGCTCGCTGCTGAACAACCTCTACATCTATGAGGGAACCGAGCATCCCCATGAGGCCCAGAAGCCCAAGGCAATTGATATTAACCAGTACAAGTAAAAGTAAAAAAGAAAAACGATGGAAGTAATCAATGCAATAGGTCGTCGCAAGAGCTCTGTAGCTCGCGTTTATCTCCAGGAAGGTACTGGTAAGATTACGATCAACAAGAAGGAATTGGAGACATATTTCCCCTCAGCTATCCTGCAGTATGTGGTGAAGCAGCCGCTGAACCTGCTCGAGGTGGCCGAGAAGTATGATATCAAGGTAAACCTCGACGGTGGTGGTTTCACTGGTCAGAGCCAGGCCCTGCGCATGGCTATCGCCCGTGCCCTTGTCAAGGTGAACGAAGAGGACAAGAAGAAGCTGAAGGACGCTGGTTTCCTGACACGCGACAGCCGTGAGGTTGAGCGTAAGAAGCCCGGTCAGCCCAAGGCTCGTCGCCGCTTCCAGTTCAGTAAGCGTTAATCATACTGGACTACGTTTAGCATCTAAACCCGCTGGACTCCTCCGGATTACCATCGGGCTGATTCTAAAAAGAATTAAAAAAGAAAGTAAACAACAAATTAAAAAAGCAAGACAATGTCAAGAACAAATTTTGATCAGTTGCTGCAGGCTGGCTGCCACTTCGGCCACCTGAAGCGTAAGTGGAACCCCGCCATGGCTCCCTACATCTACACCGAGCGCAATGGCATCCACATCATCGACCTGCACAAGACGGTAGCCAAGATTGACGAGGCTGCCGAGGCTCTGAAGCAGATTGCCAAGAGCGGCAAGAAGATTCTCTTCGTAGGAACTAAAAAACAGACTAAGGACGTGATTGCCGAGAAGGCAGCCAGCGTCAATATGCCTTACGTCATCGAGCGTTGGCCGGGCGGCATGCTCACCAACTTCCCCACCATCCGTAAGGCTGTGAAGAAAATGGCCAACATCGACCGTCTGATGACCGACGGTACATTCAACAACCTGTCGAAGCGCGAGCTGCTGCAGGTGACGCGTCAGCGCGCTAAGCTCGAGAAGAACCTCGGTTCAATCGTCGACCTGACCCGTCTGCCCAGCGCCCTGTTCGTTGTCGACGTGCTCAAGGAGCAGATTGCCGTCCGCGAGGCTAACCGTCTGGGTATCCCCGTGTTCGGTATCGTCGATACCAACAGCGAGCCCAAGAACATCGACTTCGTCATCCCCGCCAACGACGACGCCAAGGACAGCGTTGAGGCAATCCTGAACGCCTGCTGCACGGCTATCGCCGAGGGTATCGAGGAGCGCAAGGTTGAGAAGGCTGACGAGAAGGCTGCCGACGCTCAGGACGAGGCTGAGGCCGAAGAGGCAAAGCCCAAGCGCGCTTCGCGCCGCGCCCGTAAGGACGAGGCTCCTGCTGCTGAAGAGGCTGCTCCCGTTGCTGAGGAGGCCGCTCCCGCCGAGGAGGAGGCTCCTGCCGCTGAGTAAAAGGTAAAAAGTAAAAAACTAAAAAAGTAAAAAAAGCAAAAACAATGGCAATTTCAATTGATGATATCAAGAAGCTTCGCGCTATGACCGGCGCTGGTCTGGCTGACGTTAAGAAGGCTCTGACCGAGGCCGAGGGCGACTTCGACAAGGCCAAGGAACTGCTCCGCGAGCGCGGACTGGCCATCGCTGCCAAGCGTAGCGACCGTGAGACTTCTAATGGTTGTGTACTCGTAAAGGCTGTCGACGGCTTCGCCGCCATGATCGCCCTGAAGTGCGAGACCGACTTCGTGGCCAATGGTGCCGACTTCATCGCTCTGACGCAGAGCATCCTCGACGCTGCCATCGCCGCCAAGGCTCAGGACATCGAGGCTGTGAAGGCTCTCGACATCAACGGTCAGACCGCCCAGGAGGCTGTCACGCAGCGTTCTGGTATCACCGGTGAGAAGATGGAGCTCGACGGCTACCTGACACTCGAAGGTGAGAACATCGAGGTTTACGACCACATGGGCAAGCACACCCTCTGCACCATGGTCCAGACCAACAAGCCGGCCTCTGAGGCTGGTCACAAGCTGGCCATGCAGGTGGCAGCCATGAAGCCCGTTGCCCTGGATGCCCAGAGCGTCGACCAGAAGATTCTGGACGAGGAGTACAAGACCGCCGTCGAGAAGACCAAGCTCGAGCAGGTCGAGAAGTTCGTTGAGATGAAGGTCAAGAAGGCTGGCATCAACCCCAACCTCGTTGACTCTGAGGACCACATCGAGAGCAACATGGCCAAGGGCTGGCTCACCAAGGAGCAGGCCGACGAGGCTCGCAAGATCATTGCCGAGGCCAAGGTCGAGGGCGAGGCTCAGCTGAAGATGCCCATGATTGAGAACATCGCCAAGGGTCGCGTGCAGAAGTTCCTGAAGGAGAGCTGCCTCGTCGACCAGGAGTTCCAGTTCGGCGACGGCGACAAGGCTACTGTCAGCCAGTGGGTCGCCCAGCAGGACAAGGAGCTGAAGATTGTTGCTTTCAAGCGCTTTACACTCGTTGCTGAGTAATTGAAAAAGATTATCTGTCTTTCGTGCTTGGCACTACTACTATGCATCGTCGGTTGCACCCAGCAGCCGACGATGCATTACGTCTATGAGGTGATGAACCCTATGACGCCGGTAAAGAATCAGGGCAAGTCGCAGCTGTGCTGGGCCTACGCCATGCTTGCCGCCATCGAGACCGAGCACCTGCGCTGGGGCGACTCCGTGAACCTGGCGCCGGCCTTCATTGAGCAGAAGCTCAAGCAGGAGCCGCAGGCGCCGAAGTCGGGCCGCGGCATGGGAGCCACGCTGCTGTCGCTCATCCAGAAGTATGGCATCGTGGGCTACGACGCCATGCGCACCGTCGATACGCCAGCGCCACAGTTCGTCTTCATGTACGGCGCCGAATACACCACCCACGAGTTTGCCCGCAGCGTCTGTGCCCCCGGCGAGTACATCTGTCTGACCAGTACCGCCCGCGAGCCCTATAATCAAGAGGTTGAGCTCGACGTTTCCGACAACTGGCTGCACCAGCGATTTCTGAATATTCACATCGACACGCTGCTCGAGAAGACCGCCCACGCCGTGCGCCGCCACCACGGCGTCTGCTGGGAGAGCCGCAGCCACGCCATGGCCATCGTCGGCATAGCCCACGATGACCAAGGCAAGAAATACTTCGTTATGAAAAACTCGTGGGGCACCAAGCGCTCGCACAGAGGGCTTGACTTCCTGTCGTTCGAGGACTTCAAGCGTCAGACCTTAGCCGTTGAAATGCCGAAAGAGGCATTTCGCTAAAAGTCATATCCTAAGCAAATATAGAAATACGGCTCCTTGGTTCTGTTGCAATAGCCGACGGAAACGCCAAGGGGACCAAACATGGAGTCGTAGGAGTAGGCCAGCTGACCGCCGATCAGGGGCTTTGTCTTCATCAGGTCTTCAAGTTCGGGAGCGTGCTGGGCAACAGCTGACAGCAACGAGACGTAATGGTTCTTTCCCATACGCTGACAGGCCTGCAGCTGGATGCCCGTGAAATGATTCTCGGCATACTCCACGTGCCCCAGTCCGGCGAACGGCAGCTGCTGTTCGACATAATGGCCGAAACCTGTGCCGCCGATGATGTTGCCATAGATATGTGGGATGTCATTACCAAAGAGCAGACGGCCATAGAGCAGCCCCTCGATGGTGAACCGGCGGCTGAGCGGGAACGACTTCCGCCACGAGGCGCTCACTTCAGTAATGCCCTCATGACCGTTGAGCCTCGCCATGTCGTCGGTAATGTAGGCATAGCGTGCCAG
>JAEEGI010010847.1_pt1 | contig 19754 bp, 11 predicted proteins | sample 8958751 | NCBI WGS metagenome assembly JAEEGI01 (sample SAMN16246545, study PRJNA631951) | gut metagenome | biome: gut microbiome; feature: rumen; material: KS-attached | host: Bos | place: Iran: Karaj | collected 2018-10 | reverse complement strand
TGCCGTGGTTCTTCTATGACCTGAGCGACACCGACCAGAAGGCCATCGTCCGCGTGCTGCGCCTGCGCACCGCCGTGGAAGACAAGGCGGCCGGCGTGCTGCAGGACGACGTCTACTGCGAGGCCTGCGAGGCGCTGCAGAGTATGGAACAATGGCTGGGGAAGGAGAAGCGCGCAAAGCTGAAAAAGCGCGACGCGGCGGACGCGAAGGACCGCCGGACCGGGAACAGGCAGATCCGCCGCGAAAACGAGGAGATCGAGATTGCCGCCTTCCTGCGCCGCGAGCTGGACCGCTACCGCACGCCGTTCGGCGATGCGGTGTGCGCTCTTTGCGAACGGATGACGCAGGACGGGGAAAAAGCCGGCCTCACGGCGCTGGCGCACGCGCTGCCGCGGGGCACGACCAAAGAGGACCGCGCCCTGCGCGCCGACGCGCTGCATATGGCGCAGGCCTGGGAGCGCACCCACGTGGCAGGCGCCGCCCTGCCGGAAGAGCCCTCCGCCGAAGCCTATGAGGCGCTGTTCGACCTGCCCGGGGACACGCCGGAGCAGCGGCGCGAAAAGCGCCGGCTGATCAAAGAGGGCAGCCGCGAGCGGAATCGTTACGGCAAGGTGATGAAGCCGCTGCTCTGGGCCGAACGCAACCTGATGCTGCGTGACGCCTATGACGACCTTGCGTCGTTCACCGAGGCATACCCGCAGGCAAAGGACCGGCTGGACGCCGCGCGTCTGGCGCAGAAGCAAAACGCCGAAGAGGCGGCCGCCCGCCGTAAGCGCGAAGCAAACGAACGGCGCGAAAAAGCAAAGTCGAAGCTCGGATAACACCAAACCCGCATCACGGCGATGCGGGTTCTTTTTGCACGCCCGCCGCCGCATATTTCCCGCTTTTTTGCAAACACTATCGGCGAAACCGTTTGGAAAGGAGCAACAATATGAAAGCAACCGGAATCGTGCGGCGGATCGACGACCTCGGGCGCGTGGTGATCCCCAAGGAGATCCGGCGCACGATGCGCATCCGCGAGGGCGACCCGCTGGAGATTTATACCGACGCCGACGGAGAGGTGATCTTCAAAAAGTATTCGCCGATCGGCGAGCTCGGCCCCTACACGCAGCAATACGCCGACGTGCTTTCGCGCACCACGGGGCTGCCGGCGCTGCTGTGCGACCGCGACCGCGTCATCGCCGCGGCGGGCGTGCCGAAAAAAGAGGTGCTCGGCCGCGCCATCACGCCCGAGCTGGAAGCACGGATGGAGGCGCGCGCCCCGCACACGGCAGGGGAGGGCGACGCTTTGCTGCCGTTTGAGGGCTGTCCGCGCGCGCTGGCCGCCATGTTTCCGATCATCGGCGGCGGCGACGTGATGGGCGCGGTCATGGTCCTGCAGGACGAAACGTCTGCGCCGCCCACGCCCACGCAGCAAAAGCTGGTCCAGATCGCGGCCGGCTTTCTCGGCAAACAGATGGAGGAATAATCGTAGCGCCGCCCAATGGGCGGCCTGTTTTTGTCGTGCGCCCCGGCGGGTCATAGTCCGACCGCTGCGGGGCGCGTTGATTTTTGCCGTGAACGGTGCGTCGCGGAAAAAGAGCACGGGCTGCCACATAGGGCAGCCCCTACGCGACATAAACTATACGTATCCGTAGCGCCACCCTCCCCGCGTGGCGCGGAGGGCAAGACCGAAACCTTTTTGTTTCCGTTAATTCATACAGCGCGTTTCTGCCTCTTCGTTGAATCATCCTATTTGTTAGGATATACGTAAAAGAAAGCAGCCTTGCCTTCCCCGCCGGCGGGGAAGGTGGATTCGTGCCACAGGCACGAAGACGGATGAGGTGGTCTTCACACTTCGTTCACACGGCGGGAATAACGCTGCAAAATGCCCGAATCCGTGCGGCGCGCCTTGTCTAAAATGCACAAAGCAGAGGCCGAAATTATGGATTGTTGATGCATAGATTTTTTTGTGCTTTTATTGTATGATATTTGTGAATAAATAGATACCTTGAAGGAGGAATCTCTATGAAACAACACACGAACAAAAACCTGCGGCGCGGTCTGGCCGTGCTTTTGAGCGTGGTGATGGCCTTGAGCTGCTTCACCGCGGCGTTTGGCGTGATCTCGTTCGCGGCGGATGGGGACGGTCTGACATTGCTTGGTCAGTATTTTTCCACGACCAATCCGTGGTACGACGCCGTGACGGATAACAGCAGCGGCCTCGGCTGGGTTCATGATGAATCCCCTATTTCTCAGTCGGATGCATCCAGTTATGTCAAAACTTATCTAACAATTAACAATACTAACATTTTTAATCAAGTCACTGCTGACACCGGCCTGACGGTTTCTTATGTCTACACGCCGTTACAGAGTGAAAATTATCGTCATATCCTCTCTTTTGGCCTGAATGACGCAAGCAACAAGGAAAAGCACCTCTATATTTCGGCGAACCCCTCACATATTGGCAGCAGTTCGAAAATCCCGGTGATCGGTTATTTCAGTGGCGACGAACATATCAACGCCTATCCGCAAAATGGTCCCGCGTTCCAGGTTGGCAGAACCTATGACATTACGATCTCCATCACCAAGACGAAGATCGACTATTACATTGACGGTATACATTACGATGCTGCCTGTGATGACGATAGCGAGACTTATCTGACGCAATTCTTGAATGAGGTTTCGACTTATCAGAACAATTATATCGGCCGTTCCCGCTGGAATGACACAGATCTTAATGCCTACATCTATAACCTTTGCATCTGGAAGGGCACGGCAAAGAGCGCCTATGATACCAAAGTTGCCGACGCTGAATCGTACTTCAACAGCACGCTTGAATCCAGCACGGATCCGCTGACAAGGAGCGATCCGTTTATGGCGGAGATCCGTATGCCGAACGAAGCGATCGGGCACGATTTCTATTCCAACATCATCTATGCAAAGAACGAAACGCAGTTTACGGACGCCAAGGATAAGTTCTACATGAAGAACAAAATTGTCACGCCGTCCACGCAGGTCGTGCTGGTTTATGATGGAACCAATGAGACGAGTTCTCCCATCGAGATTGAAACGCTTGCAAACGGCAGCCATGAGCAGGTGATTCATGCTGTCAAATCCAACGGTACAATCATGGGATTACAATCCAACTGGATCGGTTACATGGACGGCGGCGGAGATTCACGTTGGAACAACTTTGCCGGCCAAAACCTCAACGATGGCGATCACTATCATTTTTCCTATCGAAACAGTGGTGACGTAGGTGTTGACCCGACAGAATGTAAAAATTTAAGAACCGGCGACGATGCGCAGCAGACAAATACACAGACGTCTCGCTTCTGGTATAACAAGCTGCATTACCTTGGCACCGGCAACACGGAAGACGGCTTTGATCGCGCTCAGAATATTTCCTTCCAGGAGTACGGTAGTTATCGCGAGTGGGGCAGTCGCCATTATGAAAACGCTGAGATCGGAACAACCTCCGATTACTACGTCATCAACTACAAGCCGGTTTACACCATCATGAATACCGGTGCAACGGCTGTGATCAATGGTGTTTCCGGCACATATAAGGCAATCGACGTCTTTAATGAGCTTCAGGCACACGGCAGTTGGTATACGGATGAATCCGTTGCGCAGGCAAAGGTTGCTCTTGCCATGGTTGCAAAAGCCGCGCCCGATACGTTCAGCTATGTCGGCGATAACATTTCAGCCGATACTGCTGCGCTGCACGGCGCAAGCTTTGCCGGCAACGCCGCGAAGACAGCCGCCCAGGCGTTCAGCCAGATCAACCTCGTGAAGAAGACGGGCGACGTAATCTTCCAGAAAGAAGACGGCACACCGATCATCACGATTCCCGGCATTAAGTACGGCGAGGGCGTTCCCGCCGGCAGTGTGCCCGGGATTCCGGCAAAAGCAAACGACACAACAAACCACTACACCAATCCCCATTGGGACAATGATTACAGCTGCATCAGCCAGCCGGAAACCATCGTAAAGGCAGCATATGATGCTACGCCGCATACGTTTGATTGGGTCGTTGATACACCGGCAACCTGCGGTACAGCGGGTGTGAAGCATGAGAAATGCACCGGCTGCGAAGTGACGCGGAGCTTGAACACCGAGATTCCGGCAACGGGTGAACACACCTACACGGCAGCAACCGTGAAAGAAGAAGCGCTGAAGAAGGGCGCAACCTGCACAGCTCCGGCAGAGTATTACTACTCCTGCTCGGTCTGCGGTGCTGTGGAAGCGAACGATGAGCATACCTTCACAGACGGCGATCCGATTGCGCATACCTACACAGCAGCAACCGTGAAGGAAGCAGCGCTGAAGAAGGGCGCAACCTGCACAGCTCCGGCAGAGTATTACTACTCCTGCTCTGTTTGCGGCGCAGTGGAAGCCAACGATGAGCATACCTTCACCAATGGCGATCCGATTGCGCACACTTATACGGCTGCAACCGTGAAAGCAGAAGCGCTGAAGAAAGCCGCAACCTGCACATCGGCGGCGGTGTATTACTACTCCTGCTCGGTTTGCGGCGCTGTGGAATCCGACGATGAGCATACCTTCACAGACGGCAATCCGATTGCGCACACCTACACGGCAGAAACCGTAAAGGCAGAAGCGCTGAAATCTGCGGCGACCTGCACATCGGCGGCGGTGTATTACTACTCCTGCTCGGTCTGCGGTGCTGTGGAAGCGAACGATGAGCATACCTTCACCAATGGCGATCCGATCGCTCACGCCTACGCCTACGCTTCCAATAACAACGGTACGCATGCGGTGACCTGCGCAAATTGCGATTACAGCGCAACCGAAAACTGCACCTTTACAGACACCCCGGGTGAAGGCAACGCAGTGATCCACACCTGCGACCTGTGTGGCTATTCCTACACTACAACACCCTCCACCGATCTTGCAGACTATACAATCTATGACGCCCTGTTTGCGAAGCTTCAGACGGTGAAAGCGAACCCGAACTTCAACAGCCTCAGCGAAGAGCTGATCACTGCGGTCAACGGTAAGGTTGCCCATCCGCTGTCGCGTGAACTGACTGCCGATCAGCAGCAGACGATCGACGACGAGGTTGCCGCGATCCGCGCCATTCTCGATCAGATCCTGTATTCCGACGGCCACGGCGGTTACACCAACGCGATTCAGGACAGCGCACTGATCCATTTCAACGTTACCTTCAACTGGCTCACCACCACGCTGACGAAAACGGTCGTCAAGGGCGAGGGCGTGATCGCTCCCAACGTGACGCAGATGTACGGCGTGAACGGTCACGAAAAGCACTATGTGTTTGACAAGTGGATCAGCAATACCGTTCCTGCAAATGAGGAAGCCGAACTTGCAGCTCCGGCAGTCAACCTCAATGCAATTACGGAGGATACGGTTGTGAGAGGCTACTACCGCGCCGAAGACCACACCGGCACCTGGACGCTGCATCCGGCAACCTGCGAACAGGCCTCCCAGCTGGAGATCACCTGCACCACCTGCGGCGTTCACTTCACCAAGAACGGCGAGCAGGGAGCGCTCGGCCACGATTGGGACGACGGCAGGGTCATCACGGAAGGGAACTGCGCGCATCCGGGCGTCATGCTCTATACCTGCAAGCGTGATGCTTCCCATACCAAGAACGAAGTGATTCCGCAGACCGCACACGTTGACGCGAACCGCGACGAGATCTGCGACGTCTGCCATAATCCGATGCCGGGCCACCAGCACACCGACTGGAACGGCGACGAGAAGTGCGACGTCTGCGGCGGCAAGACCGGCGTCCACCAGCACGTTGACGATAACCGTGACGGCGTCTGCGACGGCTGCGGCCGCAATATGGACGGCTCGTTCCGCTGCAATCTGTGCCCGTTCTGGGAGCAGTACCGCGGCATTCCCGTGGCCGGCTGGTTCCTGACTGCGTTCCACTTCTTCTATCATCTGATCTGCCAGATCGTTTCCTGGCGCTGACCGCACACAATAACAACAGCCCACCCGGGGCACACTCCGTAAGGAAGAGCCGCCCGCAAAGCGGCTCTTTTGCGCGACAACTGCATGAAGAATCCGCCCAAGGCGTCAGCCTTGGGCGGATTTTGTGCTTTGTTCTCACGAAAAACAGTTTGCTTTGCGGGTGCCGGACAATTTTGCCTTCAAAAACCGACGCTTCCTTGCGGCGTGCGCCCTTTCACGGTTGGCTTTGTTTTTTGCAATAAAAAAGAGCAGGGGGGGATCACGGCTCCTCCTGCTCCCTGAGCTTCATCCAGCCGGCGACAGCCAGCGCGTCGCAGCGCTCGTTCTCGGGGTGGCCGTCGTGTCCGCGGATCCACTGAAAGCGGACCTCATGCTGCTCCAAAAGATCCAGCAGCGCGTCCCACAGCTCGGGGTTGAGCGCCGGCTTTCTGTCTTTTTTGCGCCAGCCGTTCGCTTTCCAGCTTTTGGCCCAGCCTTTTTCAATGCTGTTCACCACATACTGCGAATCGGTTACCACGAGCACGCTGCAGGGCTCTTTGAGCGCACGCAGACCTTCGATCACGGCGGTCAGCTCCATGCGGTTGTTGGTGGTCTGCGCCTCGGCGCCGCTGAGCTCCTTTCGCTTGCCGTTGTAGTCGAGGATCGCGCCCCAGCCGCCGGCGCCGGGATTGCCCGAGCAGGCGCCGTCCGTATAGATTGTCACTTGTTTCATACTATCACCGAACAGATTTTAACATACCGGCCTGATTGATGCAAGAGAAAAGCGGCAATAATTTTGAATCAGGGAATATTTTTCCTGCCAGGGGGTCCGTTTTTGCCGCCTGTTCTTGACAGAACGGGCAAAACATAGTATGATATAATGACAAATTATATTGGTGTATTATTCGTACATAAAGATATTACTATAGTGTAAAGGAGTGTTGATGAATCTTTTATGAGCGAAAAAAGCAACAAGTCAAGGCTGGATAAAAGCATGAACGCGCTTTCAAAGCAGAGCCATAAACAGCAGCCGAAACCCAATTACGCCGCGGGCAGCAAACCGACGAAGTATAAACGGCCCAAGAAGAACCAGCCCGCCCAGAGCCTGCCGTTCCATTACCAGACGGGCGGCCGCCAGACCGGACGCCGCCAGAAGCAGCGCAGAGCGCCCAAGGCCCGGCCGCTGCGCATCTCCTTCCTCGGCGGCATCAACGAGGTCGGCAAGAATATGACCGTGTTCGAATATGAAAACGATATGATTATCGTCGACAGCGGTCTCGCGTTCCCCGATGAAGATATGCTCGGGATCGATCTGGTGATTCCCGATTTCACCTATATCAAAGAAAACGCCGACAAGCTGCGCGGCGTGGTGATTACCCACGGCCACGAGGACCACATCGGGTCGCTGGCTTATCTGCTGAAAGAAATCAACGTGCCGGTCTATGCCACGCGGCTGACGGTCGGCCTGATCAAGGGCAAGCTGGAAGAGCACAAGCTGCTTTCCTCCGCGCGGCTCAACGAGGTCTCGCCCGGCGAACACGTGACGCTCGGCGGCTTTGACGTGGAATTCATCCATGTGAACCATTCCATCCCCGACGCGGTCGGCTTTGCCATCCGCTGCGGCGCGGGCACCGTGATCCATACGGGCGATTTCAAAATCGACGCCACGCCGATCGACGGCGGCATGATCGACCTTGCCCGCTTCGGTCAGCTCGGACGGGAAGGCGTGCTGTGCATGCTGGCCGATTCCACCAACGCGGAGCGCCCGGGCTTCACCCAGAGCGAGCGCAAGGTGGGCGAATCGTTTGAGCGCCTGTTCAAAAACGCGGGCGACCGGCGGATCATCATCGCCACGTTCGCTTCGAACATCCATCGCGTGCAGCAGATCATCGACGTGGCGCAGAAGGAGGGCCGCAAGGTCGCGCTTTCGGGGCGCAGCCTTGAAAACGTGGTTGCGGTCGGCCGCGAACTGGGCTATCTCAAGGTGCCCGACGAGGTGCTGATCCCGCTGGATCTGATTCACCGCTACACGCCGAAGGAGCTGGTGCTGATTACCACCGGCAGCCAGGGCGAGCCGATGTCCGCCCTGACGCGTATGGCGCTTTCCGACCACCGCAAGGTCATGATTACGCCGAACGATTACGTCATCATCTCGGCCACGCCGATTCCCGGCAACGAAAAAACCGTGGGCCGCGTGGTCAACGAGCTGATGAAGCTCGGCGCCGAGGTGGTCTATGAACGTATGTATGAGGTCCACGTTTCGGGCCACGCCTGTCAGGAGGAGCTCAAGCTCATGCTCGCGCTGATCAGGCCGAAGTTCTTCATTCCCGTCCACGGCGAGCAAAAGCACCTGCAAAAGCACGCGGCGCTGGCCAGAGCGGTCGGCATGGAGCCGCAGAATATCCTGATCGTCGATAACGGCGTGCAGGTGGAGCTGACGCCCGACAAGCTCAAAAAGAACGGCAGCGTGCCCGCCGGACAGGTCTTTGTGGACGGCAGCGGCGTGGGCGACGTCGGCTCGGTGGTCATCCGCGACCGCAAGCATCTGGCCGAGGACGGCATCATTATCATCGCCGCCGGCATCGACCACACGACCGGCTATCTGACCAGCGGACCCGACGTGGTCACGCGCGGATTCGTCTATGTGAAGGAATCGGAAGACCTGATCGACGAAGTGAAGCGCACCGCGGAAAAAACGCTGATCAAATGCTACGACCGCAACATCCGCGAATACAGCGCGATCAAGAACCGCCTGCGCGACGACGTTTCGCGGCTGGTCTATGAACGCACCAAACGCAGTCCCATGATATTACCGCTGTTTCTGGAGATTGACTGATGAAAAAGCTATGGAAAAGCATGGACGTCGCCCTTCTGACGTTTTTGGCGGGTCTGGTGTTCGCCGGGCTCTGCCTGCGCTACAGCAAAGTGCTCGCCTGCGTCATGGCGGGTGTGTTCGTCGCGCTCTTCCTTGCCGCGTTCCTCTATCACAAGCGGATCAAGCAGCGCCTGCTTTACCAGATCGGCACGGTTGCCGACGAGCTCGATTATGAAAAGGGCAAGGCTTTCAGTACGCTGCGCGTGGCCTGCTGCGTCACCGACAGCGCCGGCGGTATCCTCTGGCTCAACGAGGCGTTTGAACGCGCGTTCGGCATCGACAAAAAGACCGGATCGTGCAGTCTGAAGCAGCTGCTGCGGCGCGACAGCCTGGAAAAGCTCTTTGAGGGCAGCGGCTTCCGCATCCGCGTGGGCGACCAGTTCTTCGCCGTCTATTCGAGCGAAGTGCCGCTGGAAGACGACACGCTGTATCTGCTCTATTTCTTTGACGAGACGGCCCTGCGCCAGACCGAACGCGCCTATTACGATTCGCGCCCGAGCGTGATGCTCACGGTGGTCGACAACGCCGACGAGCTGCTGCAGACGTTCAAAGAGAGCGAATGCGCCGCCATCTCCTCCATGATCGAACAGATGATCGACGACTGGGCCGCGTCCTACGGCGCTTTGTGCCGCCGGGTCGCCACCGACCGGATGCTGATTGTGGTGGAGGAAAAGGCACTGCAGCGCATGATCGCCGACAAGTTCAGCATCCTCGACCGCGTGCGCGACTTCACCTACGACGGCAAGCAGACCGATCTGACGCTTTCCATCGGCGTGGGCCGCGAAAACGGCTTTCTGGAATCCAACAACGCCGCGCGCCAGTCGCTCGACATGGCCCAGAGCCGCGGCGGCGATCAGGCCGCCATCCGCCACGAGGCGCAGTATCAGTTCTACGGCGGCGTTTCGGCGGGCTTTGAGCGCAAGAACAAGGCCAAGACCCGCCTGATCGCCAAGACCATCGCCTCCATCGTGCAGGAGAGCGACCAGATCTTCATCATGGGTCACCGCTTTTCCGATTACGACGCCATCGGCTCGGCCATCGGCCTTTACAAGATTGCGCAGTTCTACGGCAAAAAGGCGCAGATCGTGGTCGACAGAGCTACCACGCTGTCGCTGCCGCTGGTGGAGGTCTTCGAGCAGGGCGGCTATCCCGACGCCTTCATTTCCCCGGAAAAGGCGCTGCTCACGGCAGGGGAGCACAGCCTGCTGTTCGTGACCGACACCCACAAGCAGGACTTCACCGAATGTCCGCCGCTGGTGGACCGCGCCGGGCAGGTGATCGTAATCGACCACCACCGCAAGTCGGTGCAGTTTATTGAAAACACCGTGGTGTTCTACCACATTCCGAACGCCTCCTCCGCCAGCGAAATGGTGACGGAGCTGGCGCAGTATATGGACAAAAAGCCGATTCTCGACCCGGTTTCCGCGCTGGCGCTTTTTGCCGGCATCATGCTCGACACGCGCAACTTCGTGCTGCGCGCCGGCGTGCGAACCTTTGAGGCGGCGGCCTATCTCCGCTCGCGCGGGGCCAACACCGTGGAAGGCAAAAAGCTGTTTTCCACCGATATGGACATTTTCCGCGCGCGCAACAAGATCATCGATTCCGCCGTGCGCTACCGCGAGGTCTGCGCCATCTCCACGCTGACCCAGGAATGCGCCAACGAACGGCTGATTACGTCGCAGGCGGCGGACGAGATGCTCGGTATCGAAAACGTCAAGGCCTCGTTCGTGCTGTTCCGTCTGGGCGGCGCCTATCACGTTTCGGCGCGCTCGTTCGGCGAAATGAACGTGCAGCTCGTGATGGAGGCGCTGGGCGGCGGCGGTCACCAGACCATGGCCGCGGCGCAGCTGGGTCCGCTCAAGTTTGACGAAGCGATGCAGAAACTCAAACAGGCGATCGATTCGATTCTGGATATTTCAACAAGGGGGTCATAACCATGAAAGTGATTCTGAAGCAGGACGTCAAAGGCCTCGGCAAAAAAGGCCAGCTCGTCAACGCCTCCGACGGCTACGCCCGGAACTTCCTGTTCCCGAAGGGCCTTGCCGCCGAAGCGAACGCGCAGGCGATGAGCGAGCTGAAGAACAAGGAAGACGCCGAGCGCTACCGCATCAAGACCGAGACCGCCGCCGCCAAAGCGGCCGCCGAAAAGATGGAAGGCAAAACGATCCGCATTTCCGCCAAGGCGGGCCAGAACGGCAAGCTGTTTGGCTCCGTGACGGCAAAGGAGATTGCCGAAACGCTGAAAACCGTCTTCGACGTGAACGTGGACAAGCGCAAGATCACCGTGGAAGAGATCAAACAATTCGGGACTTATGAATTTGAAGTGAAGCTGTATCCCGGTGTCAGCACACAGCTTTATGTAATGGTTGGTGAATAATATGCCGAACAATCAGACGATCGTCTCGCTCGACGACGTTCAGCTGCCCTACAGCCTTGAAGCGGAGCAGGCCGTTCTCGGCTGCGTGCTGACGGAGCCGGACTGCATCACGCAGGTGCTGATTCTGCTCAAAAGCGACCACTTCTATCTACCGCAGCACAAGGCCATTTTCAATATCATGCAGGAGATCGACGCCCTCGGGGGCAAAGTCGATCCGCTTGTGGTGCTGGAAAAGCTGAAGACCGCCAACGTCTATGACGACGCCGGCGGCAAGAACTATCTCTATCAGCTGGCGCAGTCCGTGCCCTCCACCCAGAACGTGGAAAGCTATTGCCGGATCGTCAAGGAAAAGTATTACATCCGCACGCTGATCAACGTCTCGAAGCAGATCATTGAAGACGCCTCCGGCGCCGAAAACGAAGCCGACCTGCTGCTCGATTCCGCGGAGCAGAAGATCTATGACATCCGTCAGGGCAAGGTGACCCACGGCCCCACGCTGATCCGCGACATTATCGTCAACGAGGTCTATGACAAGCTGCAAAAGCTCTCTTCGGCCGACAGCGACCAGTATAAGGGCTACACCACGGGCTTCACCGATCTGGACCGCAGCATCACCGGCCTCAACAAATCGGACCTTGTCATCATCGGCGCCCGCCCGGCCATGGGTAAAACGAGCCTTGCGCTCAACATGGCGCGCAACACCGCCATGATGGGCAAAAAGAAGGTCGTGTTCTTTTCCCTGGAAATGACCAAGGAGCAGCTCGCGCAGCGCGTGCTGGCCACCGAGGCGCGGGTGGAAAGCACCAAGATGCGCACCGGTAACATCACGCCCGACGAATGGGCGCGGCTGGCCACGGCCACCTCTCTGCTTTCCAACTGCGAGCTCTATTTCGACGACACGTCCAACATGACGGTGCCCGAAATGAAATCGCGCATCCGCCGTCTGCGCGACGTGGACGCCGTGTTCGTCGATTACCTGCAGCTGATGAAAAGCGGCCAGCGCGTGGAAAACCGCGTGCAGGAGGTCTCCGAAATCACCCGCAACCTCAAGCTGATGGCCAAGGACCTCAACGTCCCCGTGGTGGTGCTGGCCCAGCTTTCGCGTACGACCGAGGGGCGCGGCCGCTCCCACAAGCCGCAGCTTTCCGACCTGCGTGAATCCGGCTCCATCGAGCAGGACGCCGATATCGTCATCATGCTCTACCGCAAGGAATACTACACCGACGATGGCGACGACGTTCCCGAAGAGGACAAGCCCGCCATCAACGAGGCGGAGTTCATCATCGCCAAAAACCGCCACGGTCCGACCAACACCGTGAAGGTTGCCTGGAACAGCGACTATACGCTGTTCTCCAACCTGGAGACGATGCGCAATGACATGTAAGGCGCTGGAAACCATCGCGCGCTACGACATGCTGCGGGGCGCGGCGTCGGTCTGCGTCGGGGTTTCCGGCGGGGTCGATTCCGTGAGCCTGCTGCATCTTCTGGTGCAGCTCCGGCCGCAGTTCGGCTATACGCTGCAGGTCGTCCACGTCAACCACGGTCTGCGCGGCGCGCAGGCCGACGCGGACGCGCGGTTTGTGGAGGACCTGTGCAGCCGTTACGGCGTGCCCTGCGCCGTGGTGAACGCCGACGTGCCCGCGCTGTGCCGCGCACAGGGCGTCGGCGCGGAGGAGGCCGGCCGCATGGCCCGCTATGCCGCCTTTGCGGCAACGGGCTGCGACCGCATCGCCGTGGCGCACACGCGCTCGGACCGGATCGAAACCTCGCTGTTCCATCTGGCGCGCGGCACGGGGCTGAAGGGCGCCGCCGGCATTCCGCCGGTGCGCGGCAGGGTAATCCGTCCGCTGATCGACTGCACCCGCGCCGAGGTCGAAGCTTACGCGCGCGAAAACGGCCTTCGCTTTGTCACCGACGCAACCAACGCCGCCGACGACTATACCCGCAACGCGCTGCGCCACCGGGTGCTGGAGCCGCTGCGCGGGATCCTTCCCGGGTTTGAAGCGAGCTGGGCGCGGTTTCTCGATCTTGCCGCCGCGCGGCAGGACTATATGGCGCAGCAGGCGGAAAAGGCGCTTCTTGACGCGCGGCTGCCCGGCGGCTGGAACGCCGCAGTCCTCGCTTCGCTGCACGACGCGCTGCTTTCGGAATGTACGGCGCAGCTGCTTTCCGGATGGATGACAAAGCCGCCGGAGGCGCGCCACGTTGCGCTTTGCGCCGCGGCGGTCAAGGCCGGCGCCGGCCGCGTTTCGCTGACGTCCGACCGCTTTTTCCGCGTCAAAAACGGCCTTGTTTCGCTGGAAACGAAACAGCCGGAACACTTTGAGCCCTACTGCGTTCCGGCGCGGGACGGCGTATTTCGGACCCCCTGGGGCGTCTATCGGCTGCGCGAAGCGGCAAACGACGACCCGACGCCCGCCTGTTTGCGGCTGGACGCCGAAAAGCTGCAGGGCGACCTGGTTTTGCGCACCCGTCTGCCCGGCGACCGGTTCGCCGCGCCGAAGCGGCAGGGGAGCAAATCGTTCAAAAAACTGTTCAACGAAGCCGGACTTTCCCCCGAGGCGCGCGCAAAAACGGCTGTGCTTTGCTGCGGCGGCAACGTCGCCTGGGTCGAAGGCTTCGGCGCCGACCGCGCATTCTGCGCGGACGAAGAGACAAAAACCATGCTTATCGTACAAAAGGAGGAGCTTTCATGAGCATGCTAAAGGATATTCAAAAGGTGTTTTTCAGCAAGGAAGAGCTGGAGGCGATCGCGCGGCGGCTGGGCAGCCAGATCAGCCGAGATTATGAGAACCGCAATCTGCTGATCGTCAGCGTGCTCAAGGGCTCCGTCATCTTCATGGCGGATCTGATGCGCAACATCACGATTCCCTGCAAGATCGATTTCATCACCGCGTCCAGCTACCACGCGGGCACCGAAAGCTCCGGCAACGTTTCCGTGACCGACGACCTTTCGGTCAAGGACGTGCACGGCTACGATATCCTGATCGTGGAGGACATCCTCGACACCGGGCGCACGCTCCAGAAGCTGTCGGATATCTTTGCCAGAAAGGGCGCGAATTCCGTCACCATCTGCACGCTGCTTGACAAACCGGAGCGCCGCGATAAGAGCGTGAAGATCAAGCCGACCTACATCGGCGCCACCGTGGAAAACGAATTCGTGGTCGGCTACGGCCTCGACTACGACCAGAAATACCGCAATTTACCCTTCATCGGCATTCTCAAGCCGGAGGTTTACGATAACACGAACGCACAGGAGGAAACACATTGATGAACGATAAACGCAAGTGGGGCAATCTGCTCTATCTGATTGTTCCGATTCTCCTGATCGCCAGCATCGCCATGTTCTCTTCGGGCCGCGGCGAAAAGAAAGCGACCTATTCGGAGATCATGGATCTGTTCCGCAGCCACAAGGTTACGGAGTACACCGTGAATTTCAGCTCGGGCGCGCTGCTCTATAAGGTGCAGGGCGACAACACCGTGCAAAAATACGCGCTGCCCAGCGTGGACTTGTTCATCCGGGACATCCACGAAGACGTGGTGCAGTATAACGAGGAGCACCCCGAGGCGAAGATCAGCTATGACTACAAGGCCGGCAGCAACAACTCCTTCTGGTTCTCCATGCTGCCCATGCTTGTGATGGGCGCCCTCTTCGTGTTCGCCATGTTCTATTTCTACCGCAAGATGGGCCAGAGCATCACCATGGAAAACAACCGCACGCTCTCGTTCGGCAAGGCGCGCGTCACCGACGCGAAGGACACCAAAAAGAAGGCGACCTTCAAGGACGTGGCCGGCTGCGACGAAGAAAAGGAAGAGCTGCAGGAGATCGTGGAATTCCTGAAGGATCCCGCGCGGTTCAGCGCGCTCGGCGCCCGCATTCCCAAGGGCGTGCTGCTCGTGGGCCCGCCGGGCACCGGCAAAACGCTGCTGGCGCGCGCCGTGGCCGGCGAAGCGAACGTGCCGTTCCTTTCCATTTCCGGCTCCGATTTTGTTGAAATGTACGTCGGCGTCGGCGCGTCGCGCGTGCGTGACCTGTTCGCTCAGGCCAAGAAGCTGGCGCCCTCCATCCTGTTCATTGACGAGATCGACGCCGTCGGCCGCCACCGCGGCGCCGGCATGGGCGGCGGCCACGACGAACGCGAGCAGACGCTCAACCAGATGCTGGTGGAGATGGACGGCTTTGACGCCAACGAAAGCGTCATCATCATTGCCGCCACGAACCGCCCCGACATTCTGGACCCGGCGCTGCTGCGTCCCGGCCGGTTCGACCGCCAGATCACCGTCAACTATCCCGACATCAAGGGCCGCGAGGAGATCCTCAAGGTCCACGCCAAAGGCAAGCCCCTCGGCCCGGACGTCAAGCTGCACGTGATTGCGGCATCCACCGCCGGGTTCACGGGCGCCGACCTTGAAAACCTGCTCAACGAAGCGGCGCTGCTTTCCGCCCGCCGCGGCAAAAAGGCCATTACCATGGCCGAAATCGAAGAGGCGACCATCAAGGTCGTTGTGGGCACCGAAAAGCGCTCCCACAAGATTTCCGACAAGGAAAAGCGGCTGACCGCCTATCATGAGGCCGGCCACGCCGTTGCCACGTTCCATCTGGAAAGCCAGGATCCCGTCCATCAGGTCTCCATCATCCCGCGCGGGATGGCGGGCGGCTACACCATGTCGCTGCCGACCGAAGACAAATCCTACCGCTCCAGAGCCGGCATGCTCGACGACATCGTGGTGCTGCTGGGCGGCCGCGTCAGCGAAGCGCTGATCCTCGGCGATATCTCCACCGGCGCGTCCAACGATCTGGAGCGCGCCACGCAGATCGCCCGCGACATGGTCACCCGCTACGGCATGAGCGACGTGATCGGCCCGCTGTCGCTGGAATCCGGCACCCACGAGATCTTCCTCGGCCGCGATTATTCCAACGCCCGCGCCTATTCCGAAACCGTGGCCGCACAGGTGGACGAGGAGGTCAAGCGCATCATCAACGACGGCTATGCCCGCTGCGACGCGATTCTTTCCTGTCACGAAGATCAGCTCCACACGCTGGCAAAGTATCTGATCGAGCATGAAAAGATCGACGGCGAAGCCTTCAAGCGGCTGATGGAGACCGGCTCCGCGGAGCTTCCGCAGCAGCCCGAACCGGCGCCCGAAGCGCCCGCGTCCGAACCCGCCGCCCCGACCGAAGAAGCCTGATTCCGACTGAACTTCCGAAAGAAAGGAAACCGTTATGCTCTATTATATCAAGATGCTGATCATCGCCCTCATCAGCGGCATGTTCACGGCGCTGCCCGTTTCCTTCGGCGCCCACTATGCCTTTCTGTCGTCCGTCTTGTCGTTCACCAACGACAAGGCGCTGCTGGGCTTTTACTACGCCGTAATTGCGACGGCGTTTTCGCTGGTCGTGTTCGGCTATCTGCGCCGCATCTACCGCAAGGCGCTGGTATATTCCGTGTTCACCAAAAAGGGCGGCGATCCCGCTTCCAAAAAGAGCTACCGCCGCATCCTTCTGAACCTGCTGATCTCGCTGATTCCGGCGCTCGTCATGTTCGTCCCGATTCCGAACGTGGGCCCGGTGATCGACATCTTCACCAATCTTCTGCAGGAAAACTATCTGCTGGTCACCGCGTCGTGCTGCGTCGGCTCCGGCCTGTTTCTGTTCATCGCCGTGTGGTACACAAGCCGCCGTTACGCCGAAACGGTCCGCTCGTCGGGCCCGCTGGCGGTGCTGCGCTTTGCGGTTTATCAGCTTCTGGGCTTTCTTCTGCCCGGCGTGTCCAACGTGGCCGTGGGCGGCACCGGCCTGCTGATCTGCGACGTGGATCCCAGAGTCATCGTGCGTGAGGTGCTGCTCTATCTTGCGCCCTCCATGTTCATCATCAACGTGACGCGCATCGTGCGCTACATCATCGGCGGCATTGTGCTGAACCCCGTCATGATCGCGCTGGCCGCCGTGGGCGCCGCGCTCGGCAGCCTGCTGATGATCCATCTGATCAGCAAGTACAACGTGCGCAGGCACTTTGTGTTCTTCGCCGTCTATTCCATCGTGTTCGGTCTGTTTATTGCGGTTTCCGCATTCGTCTTTTAAAAGAAGAGGGGATTATGGCAGATAAGAAAAAAACGGCGGCCGGGAAGAAATCCGCCGCCAAAAAGAAGCCCGCCGCCAAAAAGAGCGGCGGCGCAAAAGCCAAAAAGAACGCCAAACCCGCAGTCAGCTATTACGAGAGCCACCGCAAGCTGCTCATGCTGATCTATCTTGTGCTGTCGCTCGTGTTCCTGTGCGTCGCGTTTATCCCGGGTTTCAACGTCTGGGCCCGCATCCGCGGCGTGTTCTTTGCGTTCTTCGGCGTTTCGTTTTACGTGTTCAACGTCTGTATGTTCGTCATCGGCGTGCGCATGGCCACCGATTCGCTGCGGCGTTCGCTTCTGGTGACGTCGCTGGCCGGCGTGTTCCTCACGGCGGTCTGCAGCTCCATCCTCCATCTGGCCGCGTTCTCCGTGGCGGACGGCACCTACGGCGACCAGCTGCGGCAGGCCATGACCGACGGCTATTCCATCGCCTTCGACGGCTTCCAGATGACCGGCGGCATCCTCGGCGCTCTGCTGGGCGGCGCGCTGCTGCACACCTGCGGCAAGGCGGCCGGCTTTGTCATCGTGTTTGCGCTGCTGATTCTCGCGGTCATCCTTTATCTTAACATCAGCGTGGATACCGTCAGCGATTCCGTTTCCAGCGCAATCACCAAAAGCAAGGAGAAGATTGACGCGACGCACGAAAGCAACCGTCAGAAGCGCACCGTCCGCCGCGAACAGCGCGAGCTGGAGCGCCGGCAGAAGCTGGAAGCGCAGCGCGTGATTTCTGAGGAGGAGCGGCTGCGCATCGAACAGGAAAAGCGCCACGCGATGTTCGACTTCACCAAAACCGAGGTCGACCTGCAGGACGACCGTCCGCCGCGCGATTACCGCGCCCCGAAGCCCTATACGCCGCAGAACCGGCTGTTCACCTTCGTGGAGCCCGCGGAGGGCGCCGATCTGCCCGCTGAGCCAGAACCGGCGCCGGCGCCCGAACCGGAGCCGCCCGCCGCGCCCGCGGTGCTGCCCGAGGGCTTTGAGGAGGTCGACGCGGCCGAGCCGCAGGACGAGGCCTCCCGCCTGGTGGACGAAGCGGTCAAGGAAGCGAACCGCAACGCCAAAAAGAACCAGAAGGAAGTGCTGGCCTTCCCCGAAGACAAAAAGCGCCGCAGCAAGAAAGACTACGTGCTGCCGCCGATCCGCTGCCTCAGGGAGCCGGATTTCAGCAAGGGCGGCGACATTTCCGCCGAAATCCGTCAGACCTCGCAAAAGCTGGTCGATACGCTCAAGAGCTTCGGCGTGGAAACCACGCTGATCGGCGTCAGCCGCGGCCCCTCGGTCACGCGCTATGAGCTGCAGCCCGCCCCGGGCGTCAAGATCAGCAAGATCACGTCCCTCGCGGACGACATTGCGCTGAACCTCGCGTCCTCCGGCGTCCGCATCGAAGCGCCGATTCCGAACAAATCCGCGGTCGGCATCGAGGTGCCCAACCAGACGCGCGCCAGCGTCACCCTGCGCGAGATCATCGCCTCGTCCGAATTCCAGTCCAGCCGCAGCAAGCTCAACGTGGCGCTCGGCAAGGACATCACCGGCCACGTCAACTGCACCGACCTTGCCAAGATGCCGCACCTTCTGATTGCCGGCACCACCGGCTCCGGTAAGTCCGTGTGCCTCAACTGCATGGTCTGCTCCATCCTCTATAACGCCTCGCCCGATGACGTCAAGCTGTTGATGATCGACCCGAAGCAGGTGGAATTCTCCGTCTATAACGGCATCCCGCATCTGCTCGTGCCCGTGATCTCCGACGTGCGCAAGGCCGCCGGCTCGCTCGCGTGGGCCGTGGGCGAAATGGAAAACCGCTATAAGCTCTTCTCCCAGTGCGGGGTACGCGACATCAAGGGCTTCAACAAATACATCATCGGCCGCCCCGAATACGAGCACATGCCGCAGATCGTGATCTTCATCGACGAGCTGAACGATCTGATGATGATTTCGCCCAAGGAAGTGGAAGATTCCATCTGCCGTCTGGCGCAGAAGGCGCGCGCCGCGGGCATGCACCTCGTGGTCGCCACCCAGCGTCCCTCGGTCGACGTCATCACGGGCATCATCAAGGCGAACATTCCCTCGCGTTTGTCGCTTTCGGTGTCCAGCCAGGTCGACTCGCGCACGATTCTCGACGCCGTGGGCGCCGAAAAGCTGCTCGGCAACGGCGATATGCTCTTCAGCCCGATCGGCAACAGCAAGCCCGTGCGCATTCAGGGCGCCTACGTCTCGGAGGAAGAGATCGAAAACATCGTCGATTTCATCAAGACGCAGGCCGAGGTGGAATATGACGACGAGATCATGGAAGAGATCGAGCGTCAGGCGACCGCCGAAAAGAAAAAGAACGCCCTCGCCTCTGCGGGCGACGACGCGGAAGACGGTGGCGACGTCATGATCGACGCGGCCATCGAAGTGGTTGTGGAAACCCAGCAGGCGTCCACCACGCTGCTGCAGCGCAAGCTGCGGCTG
>JAEEGI010010844.1_pt1 | contig 19757 bp, 17 predicted proteins | sample 8958751 | NCBI WGS metagenome assembly JAEEGI01 (sample SAMN16246545, study PRJNA631951) | gut metagenome | biome: gut microbiome; feature: rumen; material: KS-attached | host: Bos | place: Iran: Karaj | collected 2018-10 | reverse complement strand
CGCCCCACACCCGCAACAATGCTCCTTTTGTCGAAGCAACAATGTCAGTTCACATCCCATCGATGATCACACAAAACAATTTTCCCCTTTAAATGACTTGCTATCGTCTTTCCGACATTAAAGAAATCATCATCCTGCACCGTCATTGTAGCGGCATTCAGTACAAAGTCTGCAAAAACATTATCAATACCCGCAGATAGAGCTACATGGTAAGTTCCTTCGGTCAATGGTAATTTAGGGATAATACAATCAGCATAATGACTACCTTCGGATAAGGGGAGAGATAATCTCGTCAGATCTGTAGGGAATGACATGATAGGGGTCCCAAAATAATCTCGAAATCCCAATCCAATATTGCAACTCCTACACGGTGCTTTTACATCAAATAAGAGTCTTATTTTTAAATACTTACCACAATGTGGTTGTATCGGACAGTCATTCTCATCCAAGAGCTGTATGTCATTGAAATGAATCTGTCCTGAACATCCTTTCTCTCGTGGTCTGTCAGCAACGCTTTTCCCCTCATAACTTAAAACGTTGGATTTCATGTATTCATCAATGACATCATTAATGTCCCCTTGATACTTTACATACCCATTCTCGAGAAGGATACCATTCTTGCAAAGAGCTCTTATACTCGCCATATTATGACTTACGAACAGTACTGTCCTTCCTCCTCCACTGCTTACTTCCTGCATTTTCCCAATCGCTTTCTTTTGAAACTCCGCATCACCTACAGCCAAGACCTCATCGACAACAAGAATTTCAGGTTCAAGGTGAGCCGCCACCGCAAAACCGAGTCGAACAGTCATTCCAGAAGAATACCGTTTTACCGGCGTATCAATATAGCGCTCACAACCGGAGAAATCAATGATTTCATCAAGCTTGCGTGCAACCTCAGCCTTGCTCATACCCATGATAGCCCCATTCATGAAGATATTCTCGCGTCCAGTCATCTCCGGATGGAAACCCGTACCCACCTCAAGGAGAGAACCGATACGGCCACGGGCACGAATACTGCCGACAGTTGGGCCGGTTACTTTTGACAAAAGCTTTAAAAGGGTACTCTTCCCAGCTCCATTCTTCCCGATTATACCAACGACATCACCCTGCTCGACCTTGAAATCGATATCTCTCAAAGCCCACACATACTCACTGTTACCAGCTACGGATCGATCATTGGTTTCCCCAATCTTAAGATAGGGATCCTCTTTCTTCAAGATGGCAGTCTGCCACCATCTGTTAAAATCATGGGAAAGGGTCCTGGTGGACACCAATCCTAGACGGTATTGTTTTCCGACATGGTTAAATTCAATTGCTGTTGCCATAATTCTCTTTATTCTTACACCGTATCCATGAAACTCTTTTGCACCTTGTTGAACACCAGGATACCGGCACCAAGGAGCAAGCACATAAACACAAAACTATAAATCAGCCATCTCCATCCAACGAATTCTCCGCAACCGAGGAATCCGTACTTGAAGGTCTCGATGATCGGCGTGACCGGATTTAGGCACATAAATGTATGCACTGGGACTCCCATGAAACGCATACTGCCTGTCTGGCTCAACGGATAAACGATAGGTGTAGCATACATCCACAACTGCACCAGGAAAGATAACAGCACCTGAAGGTCACGATACTTCGTTGTCAGGGAAGAGAAGATCGTACCGAAACCAAGAGCAAGCCCTGCCACAAGGATAATCAGAACTGGCAAAAGAAGTGCATACCAGGTAAGGTGAGCGGTACATGTCGGATCGACAAACGTATAGACAATGTAAACGATGACGAAGAAACTGAACTGTATACCCAACCGCATCAGATTGCTAGTGACGGTCGCAATCGGCATGACCAGACGAGGGAAGTAGACTTTTCCGAAAATACCTGCATTCGCAACGAAAGTATTGGATGTCTTCGTCAAACACTCGGAGAAATAGTTCCACATACATGTACCGGCCAGATAAAACAGCGGCCTTGGCACTCCATCTGTAGGAATACCCGCGATACCACCGAACACGACCATATACATAATTACCGTCAGTGCCGGTTGGATCACGAACCAGGCCGGTCCCAGGATCGTCTGCTTGTACTGAGTAATGATATTCCGCTTTACGAACAGAGAGCAAAGATCCCTGTAGGCCCATAGCTCTTTAAAATCGACCGAAAACAGTTTGTCCTTCGGTTTGATGACAATATCCCACTTCTCTTCTGCCATATCTTAATGCGATCTTTTATGCTTGAACAAAATGTTGCCTACCGTACCCCAGAAATACCGCCAATCGGTGGCGAAGGGGCGCTTGTGGTAGGCTTCGATATATCTCTTTTCCGAGGCTTGGATCTCCTCCAGGGTCTCGGGTGTTTTTTCATCGTAATAGAAAGGAGGCAACAACCCCGGCTTCACACTGACATGCAGCGCCTGCATCTCGGGGGTATACAACTTGAAATACGACCGGCTAAGCGGACGGACGCCCACCAGTTTCATCTGCCCTTTAAAGACGTTGATGAACATTGGGAATTCATCCAGCCAGCTCTTACGCAGCAAGTGTCCCCAATGATTCACCCGGTAATCATGCGCAAACTTCCCACCCTTTTGCAGTCCCTCATGTTCGAGGATATAAGGCTGCAGGTACTCGGAATAAGGGAACATCGTCCGGAACTTATAAACGCCGATCATTTTCCCGTGATACCCTACCCGGTTCAGTTTTACGAGCGCCCCATAAGTGGGGTCATCATCCCAAATCGGCTTGCGGAACTTCTGTCCGAGCATGAAAAACTCACCTTTGTGGAAACGCTCATCCACCACCTCAAAGCCAGCCCGATACATCCTGCCCAACAACTCCACGCGGCTGTAGCTCCGGTTCTTCCCCTTCGTCACCCACATATAAAACCCGCGTGTCAGCTTTAACCGGGCACAGAACCGATGCCAGAAATAATGAAAGAAATAAATGACCTTGCCCATGAAACCGGGATGTGACCGGAGAATGATTTCTTTTTTCAACCCCGATGTCCGGGAATGACACAACAAATATCCCCCGTCCACCATCGCCTCGTTCGCCTTGTTCAGGAAAGTATTCAAATGCCGGATACGGGTAAGGCCCATCTTATTGATAATGAGCCGGGGATGATGCCCTTTGAGGGTATCCAGGGCGTTCCCGTCGTCGGTATGGACGATAAAGGTGGTTTCACCGAACTCCTCGTGGTGCTCCTCCAGCCACGCCATACTCTTCGGAAGGTCCATGTCCTTCGTGGCATAAAAGATCCTTTTCAGATCTTCATTCCCGACCAACTGCTCCTCTAACTTGGCCCCGGTCTCAACTCCCAGCTCAGAGTAGTTCTTCGGAATGAACTCCTCCTCGTGCTGTAACTCGACCCAAGGTTTACGCGAGAAAAGTCTCATCTTAGGACTTTACGAATTGCATTACACACAGTATCGATCTGCTCCTCCGTGATGTACGGATGCAGAGGGAGGGATAGCACCCGGGAGCAAAGGCTGGTGGCGACGGGGCAGAGATTCCGGGGCGAGCCCGGAATGACGGAAGCAAACGCCGTCTGCAAATGAAGCGGCTTGGGGTAATAAACCATCGAGGGAATGCCCTCGGCCTTCAGAGCAGCTTGAAGAGAATCTCGTTGAGCAACGTCCTTGAGCTTGATAGTATATTGGGCCCAACTGGAACGGAAGCAGGCCGGGATGACCGGGGTTGCAACGATGTCCTTCAAACGTTCGGTGTACTTTTCGGCCGCGGCATTGATATCATCCAGCTCATATTCAGCGAAGGCCTTGAACTTCACCTGCAGGACAGCAGCCTGGACCGTGTCCAGCCGAGAATTCAGGCCGATGCGGACATTGTCATACTTGAACGTTCCCTTGCCGTGCACGCGGTACGACGCTATGAGCGCGGCCCATTCGTCATTATCCGTAAACACGGCGCCGCCGTCTCCGTAGCACCCCAACGGTTTGGCGGGGAAGAACGACGTCGTCGCGATATCACCGAAACTGCAGGCTCGCTTAGATGGCCGGTCGCAGCCGGCCATGACGTCCTCCGTCATTCCCGGCTTGACCGGGAATCTATCTATACTTCCTCCGAAACCCTGCGCCCCGTCTTCCAGGACGAGGAGTCCGTAGCGGTCGGCCACGTTCCGGACGGTCTGATAGTCGGACGGAAGGCCGAAAAGGTCAACAGCTACGACGACACGCGGACGGAGCCGGCCTTCTGCAAGGACTTCCTTCACAGCTCGCTCAAGATCAGCCGCGTCGATGTTGAACGTCTCTTCACAAACATCCACGAAAACCGGTTCCGCACCCTCGAGAGGCACAACCTCGGCCGAAGAGAAGAATGTGAAGTCCGGCACGAACACCGCATCGCCGGGGCCGATGCCCCAGGCCTTGAGCGCCAGCGTGAGGGCGTCCGTCCCATTCGCGCAGGTCAGGCAATGCTTCACGCCCACATATTCCGCCAGCTGCTGTTCCAGTTCCCGCACCTGCGGGCCCATGATATAGGCGCCCGACGCCATCGCGTCCAGAACGGCCCGGTCCATTTCTTCGCGGAGGACCTGATACTGCTTCTTGAGATCTCGAAACTCCATAGATTCTTTCGCGTCTAGATTCTTCGCTACGCTCAGAATGATAGGTTGAAGTACGGCTTCGCCCTTGCTCGCCCTATGTAAAAGCGAGCAATTCATTGATAATGAGATTCTTTCGTCGGTCTTACGATCTCCTCAGAATGACAAGGAATGTCATTCCGAGCGAAGCGAAGGAATCTATTCAGCTTTCTCGAGGTTCTCCCCGATCAGCCTGTACTTTCTCCCGCACGAGCAGGCGAGGCTTTCGTCCAGACGACGACCACACTCGCACACCCACCCTATCTGCCTGGCCGGAACTCCGGCCATCAAAGCAAAATCTTTAACGTCTTTCGTCACCACGGCTCCAGCGGCGATCAAAGCGCTGCGCCCTACCGTATGACCGCACACAATCGTGCAATTGGCTCCGAGGGAAGCTCCCTCACACACGCGCGTACGCGCGTAAACTCCGTGCACCGGGAAGTGCGCCCGCGGAGTATTTACATTCGTGAAAACACAGGAAGGGCCACAGAAGACATTGTCCTCCAACTCGACTCCATCATAAATGGAGACATTATTCTGGATTCTGACACCATTACCGATCCGGACCTTGCCTGCCACATTCACATTCTGTCCCAAGGAACAGTTCGCGCCGATGACGGCGCCACTCTGAATATGGCAGAAATGCCATATCTTGGTACCAGGACCAACAATTGCTCCCTCATCCACGTAACTGCTCTCGTGAACGAAAAAGTCTTTCATGGTCCCTATCCTTTTATCCAATCATAGCCGAGGCCTTGACCCCGGCTATGATGGAAAATTCAATCAATTGAAAGTCAGATTACTCCTTGATGGAGGTAATCATGGCGCAGCGGCTGAGCTCCTTCATGTTGTAGAACATGTAGTCGACACCGCCCTTCCAGTCCTTGACCAGCTGATCCGGGTTCACACCGAACTGGTTGACGAGAGCGTCATACACAGCGTTCGCACGGTTCTCGGAAAGCATGAGGTTGTGAGCCGGGGTAGCCGTCTGCTTGTCGGCGTAACCGCAAACCAGGTACTTCGTGTTCGGGGTGCTCTTGATCAGGTCAGCAACAGCGTTGATGTTGACGAGCTCCTTCTTGGAGAGATCCCAACGGTCGATGATGAAGTTGATGTGGAACCACACCTCGGGGACCTCGGGCTTCGCCACTTCCTTCTCGACCTCGACAATTTCCTTGACGATCTTGTCGACAACCTCCTTGTCGTACTGGTACACGGAGGTACGCTCGGCCAGACGCCACTTGCTGTACTCCTTGCCAATGTTGTAGGTCAAGCCCAGGGTGGCACCGAACTGGCCGTCAAACTTGTGGTTCTTAAGCCAATGCTCCTTGGTGGGCTCGTTGGCATAGACTTCGCCGTCGAAGGCATCACCGATGAGAGCGCCGCGGATGTTGAGCAAGAGGCGAAGCTGCTCGGTGAGGCGAAGCGTGTTCATAAGGCCAGCGTTGAAGGAAGCGTCATGGACATTACCGGACTTGGCAAAACCAAAGATCACACCACCACCAGCATAGGCGTCAATATCGAAAACGCGATTCGGTTTGTAGCCACCGAAGATGTTGAACAGGTCGGCATGAGCCAGCGCAAAGATATCCAGGTAGCTACCCTTCTGGTAAGCAAGCTGTTCGGAAGCGTACTTGTTGTCTGCCTTGGTGTAGAGTTCCTTCTTGTCAGGGACGAAGTTGGCAACGATGTCACGCTTGGTGTTCTGCCACACAGGGTTGCTCTGGTACAGGCCCTTGAACGGAGCCCAGTTCACACCGAGACCCACACCGAAGCTCGGGGAGGCCCACTTGGTCAGATAGAAGTCGATAGCCGGGAAGACGAACATCTCGGGAACCTTCTTGGCAACTTTCCAGTCATTGTCGCCATAGTACATCTGGGTACCGAGACCGGCGCTGATCTGCCAGTTGTGCCAGAAACCGTTGGTAAACACAGAGTTCTTTTCCATAACAGTGGTGGTGACGACCTTACCCAGCTCGGTAGGGGTCTCTTCCACGACAGTGATGGTGTTCTCATCTTCGGTCCGGGTCACCTTGACATCCTGAGCGAAGACACTGGCCGGCGCGATAAAGGCGGCCGCAGCAATCAGAACAAATAATTTTTTCATATGACTATAATTGTGATTACTAATTTACATACCACTTTCAAAATACAAAGTTAGTTTTCTTTTTTCAACGAAACAAATCTTTTTTCAATTTCTGCTTCGGTAAGTCCCATAGAATCATTCTCGCCGACCCTTTCCGGGCCGGCGAGAATGTAATTCAGGTAAATATCCAATTAGTTGGTGGCAATCGAAAGCTCCTTCTCGTTGAAGTACACCTCTTTGAGATCGTTAATCCTGATCTTTGTGGCATTGCCGCTGGAAAGACGCGTCTTGAACTTGCAAGGGAATTCGGTCGTATACTCGTAAGAAACCCCGGAGAGATGGGCATAATCGTCAAAGGTGATGGTCTTGACGAAATAGTATCCGTTATGGTTGCCGCCAAAGGCGGATTCGCCAGACTGCACCGGGAGGGCAGGAATTGCGGGACTCACGGTATTGTCCGAAACGCTGGTCAGATTGTTCTTTTCCGCTTCAATCTTGATCTGCAGCGGGAAAATATCACGAGGAAGCGCTTCCGGAAGACGGAGCATAACCGTCACGTCCTGATTCTTCGCATCATTGATGGGGGTGGTGACAGAAGACCATGTCTGAGTCGTGACTGTTTCACCCTCATCATTCATTGAAGTATGGGTGATCGCAAAATCCTGCTTCTCCATCACGACGAATTCCACATCCCGGTAAAGGGCGCGCATACCGGAAACCTGGCCGAGAATCCGCAACTTGCCTTTCTGAACCTTACCCGCTACAGAACTATTGGTCTTGACGGTGACAGTTCCGAACTGGTCACTGTTTCCATTACGCGTGACAACGACTTCACTCTTGCTGTCGATGGCCTGATCATATCCAGCCTCGTCCAGAACCGTCACGGAAATGGTAACCGGGGCACCGGCGGCCGTGGAAGTCTTTCCGTCAGTGACGACAACCTCGGAATTGCCGGCCACCGGATAGAACCAGAACTCGACATTGATGTCGCGGCCCGCGCCGATGACGGTATGGCTCATATTGCTACCGTCATCACCGGCGACCCTGATCCTGGACTTGTTATTGCTGATTTCGTCCAACATCGCAGTGGAAATGTTTGCGGAAACATCACCGAGAAATCCTCCGTTATAAGCATCTTCCGCAGAAGTAGGATGCTGTTCAGCGGAAATATCGGAGACTTCGAAGTTATACTGGATATTTCGCAGAATCGGGAGATAGCCGCTCTCGTTCACGAAAGACACCTTATAATATCGTACCGGATTGCTCTGGAAAGCCGCCTTGAGTTTGGTGTCGGACACCTTGGTCGGATCCCAAGTCACTTTCAGGATCGCACCGGATTCGGCGAAAACCGGGGTTGAATTGCTGGGAATGGTCCGCTCATACATATACTCGAATGAGCCGGGAGCAGTAAACTGCTTGGATGCATTGAAACCGGTAACGAGAACCTGTGAACCGACATGTCCTTTGTAAGTGGAGGTGATGGCGCCTGCAGAGGTAGCCGAAACATAGGCTGTATTGTAACCATCGGATTTGGAGTAAGGAGCCACAGTTCCGGACTTAGGGACATCCACCAGATAAAATCCATTCAACTCGAAGGGCGCATCCGCGCTCGCAGAATAGGTGATCTTCGCGAAATTACGGACAAGCTGGACGTTATCCAGTTCAGGAGTCTTGGAAGGGTCGGCAATATAATCCTGATCCGCTGCCGGCAAACTCGCATTCGGATCATCCGGATCCTTGTAATCCGTCATCTGGTATTCATTGTTGATGATCAGCGGGAAAATGCCGCTAATTTCAACGCGCTGCCAATAGGCGGGACTGCCGTCAATGGAGAAAAGAAGCGGCATAACCTCCTTCTCGTATTTGACCGGAAGCGGATTGGCCAGATTGAAAGGGTGGCCTTCACTGTCGCAGGCACCTACCATGAAGTCCAGGACCAGAGGCTCATTGGAGAGCGGCATCAGCACCTCGTATTCATAAGTATAGGTACGGGTGGTTGTCGTGGTGGTCTCACCTGTCTCTTCATCGACGGTTGAAGTGGAAACCATGTCCACATCATGCGCAATGGTCTGCTTCAGATTCGCTTTCAGGAAATGCTGAAGGCTTCCGCCGACGCCGACTTCCGACCCGTCTCCAATACCGAAAACTGCCACATAAAGGTCACCGTTGGCGATGGTGGGCTGATCGGGTAGGTCAGCGCGGGTCTGCGTAGCATAAAGCGCGGTCTCGGGAACGGAAATATTGAATTGGACCATCGCCCAGTCGCCATCCTGAGGCGCCTCGGTCGTGGTCAGAACGGACTGTTTCTCAGGGATCAATTCCCGGTTGCACGCCGTCGCCATCACGACGGCAGCAGAAAGTATAAAGAAAAACTTTTTCATAATCTTGTCCATTCTCTCGGTTAATAAATGTATCCAAGCCATTGAGTGGCGGCAGTATTGTTCGGCTGCCCGTTATTGCCGTATTTTTGATCACTCCAGTACCATTCATCGTAGACGCAACGAACGTGAGGTTCAAAATACTCGGAATTAGCTGTAACAAGTGGAATCTCATGCCCTATGTATGCATATCCAAAATCGTTATCATAAGGAACCCACCAATAGTATCCATAGTTTGTCCGCTGATTATACCATGGTCCATACGTCGATTCACTTTCTGGAGCGGTCAAGCTGGTTTCTGTCCCTCCTAGTTCATAAGGAGAAGTATGGCCATTATCCGTATATGGTTTCCCAGCATAAACCGATGGACCATTAGACCAATATGAAGAATAATAGGTATGAGCATACGTTATACTTGAAGCATCTCGATTAGATTGATAGATATCTTGTGAATTGGTCGTAAACAATGCCGGGATGTGTTCGTATGTGGATAGCTGAATCAAGAAATCAATTTCAGCGACAGTGGGCAGACGCCACCTTCCTGCCGGATATCCGTTTTCCTGGTAGGCAGCACATCTTTCTTCTGCTCTATCAAAATTATTAAGATATATTGTAGCCCCCCACGAAGATGCAATACGAAGAACCGGAGCAATTACATTCTGTGTTGATGAAGAAGCTGGCTTGTACTTACTTTTGACATCAGTGACCCGACCGCCATTTGTCCCAGCAGAATAACCAAGATAATTATATGTCAATTCTCCTCCCCTCGGATCGCCAATCACAACATCTTCAGTCATTCCTGCCACTTTATATCCCTGCGGAAGAACACTAACGTTAACTATATACTGGTTATAATTGCTATTGAGGCCGTCACCCTGATTCATAGATGCTAATTGGTCCCCATTGTTATTGTAAGCCATATAACCTATTTTATCACCATTCTGATAACTACGCCATCTACCTCCTCTAGCAGTGCCGGTTCGATCAGCGTAACTAGTGTTACCATAAGTATAACTATTGACATACGCATACCCATTACTCTCATCCGCCTTCACCCAAATAGAAGGGTACTGGGTAACCTTCACCGTGATGGGCTTGTTCATGCCACCGGTCGCGTGATTCACCGTCATCGTATAAGTGATAGGAGTGCAGTCAAAATCATCAGTAGTAATGTCTGTATTCAGCACATGGGTAAGTCTGAATCCCTCCTTGGTGATGTTCGTAATGGCCGGAGTGACGCTCTCGGAATTACCGGTATACAGATTGGTTTTGGTGCCGGTTACGCCGGTTACGGTAATCAGGTTGCTGGAAACGACAGGGATATCGATGAAATCATCACCATAGATTGTGAACTCCTTCACCGGAACATCCAAGTACATGGCGCCCTCGAAACTGGCCTCGATCTTCTCGGGAGCCCACCAATCGGCCACGTAGATGTGGTCCGTGAGGAGCGCCCAGTCTTCTTCGGTGCCGCCGATGACGGACACGTCGACCATCAGCTGGTAAACTTTGTTCCGCTTGAAGAAATTGTTACCCTCTTCATCCACGTTCAGGTCAGGAAGGACCACCTTGTAGTAGAAGTTGTTCATGCCCTTCTTTTCGCAAGTCCACGGGCAGAACAGCTTGTAGTAAGGGGCCGTAACGTCATCCGTCTTGTAGCTCTGCGGGTAGGTATAGACCGCGGAAGTCGTCCAATAAGTGTAATCATCATCCGCGTCTCCATTCTCCACGGGGCTGAGCTGCGCGGTATTGAAGTAGTTGGTTTTCGCGTCATAAGCCAGCGGCTCCGCATCCACGGTCATGCCGCTCTTGCGGACATACAGGAAGTTCCACCACATCTGGTCCGTGACAGGGGTCCATACGTTTTGAGCGGCGTCCGTATAGGATTTCGCCACCTTGAAACTCAGCACCAGTTTGGCGGCGGCGCGGCTGAGTCCGATGGTGTACTTGACGTTGCCGTCCTTGTCCAGGGAATCATCATGTCCCTTGGAGGGCGACAGATAAGTCAGGCGGTTATCAGCCGCGCTGTCGTAGGAGTCCATCACGAAGCTGTCGAATTCTTTGCTCAGGTCGATCGGAATGTCCAGATCCAAAACATCGTCCAAAGAGGTGATTTCACCATCTTCGATCTCTTCCGGATAGTTGGCAATCACGTAGACATAGGACGGTCCCTGAAGCGGGTTGTTTTCGGACCTCACATCGAACGTGTATTCGTAAAGGTTGTTCTGCCCCGTGACGGGAATAAGCTCACCATCGGCGTTTTCCTCAGTCTTCACCACAAGCCGCTTGTGGTCCAGCAGTCCGGTGCCGTCCTCGTTCTTGAAGAAGAAGAAATCGGCATGTTTGACGACGTTCTCGAGTTCTTCGCCGTCAACAGGATCTCCGTCGGTAATGGTAACCCTGGTGCCCATCTCCGCCGTCTGGAGACGGAGGGTAATGAAACCGTCCTGGCCGTTTTCTTCGAAGACGTACTCCCGCGAGCAGGATACGGAAGCGGTCAGGGCAACCGCTATAATAAAAATATAGGTAAAGATTCTTTTCATGGTTGTTCCTGCTTTTTAGTACTGATAGGTCGAGCTGTTGACGATGAAGGAGTGGTATCCACGCCCGCGGTCATACAGCTGGGTTTCGGAATCGATGCAATACCTATGGCCGTTCTTGTCGATCACATAGGTCTCGAAATATAAGCAGTGCTCGGCGGTATCAGTCCCCTTGTAAGTAATCTCGAACTTCACATCCGTGGCGCCCTCCTTGCGGATGGGGCCGGTGAGCGCGGTCTCGCTGGTCGCGTCCGGAGAAACGTTCTTGATGTTGAAGTAGGCTTCGTCACCCTCGACAGGTCCGTTAAGATAGGTGCCGCCCTTAGGGACTATCTGCCAGGTGCCCTCCGAAGGGAGCATCACCTTGAACCAGATTTCAACCGTCTGGCCCGTCTTGAAGAACCACATCTGGCGATAAGGATCCTTCTGACGGCTTTCACCGGTGCCGCCGATATGCAGGTCGGAGTCACCGTTCTTCACACCTTCGCCGCTCACAACCATCTGCGTGGCCTGCGGGAACTCCGCGGCGGCGCCTTCCACATCGACAGCCTCCCACTTCAGCACCTGGAGATCCAGGGTGATGTAGTCAAAGAACCAGCCGGTAGGAAGAATCAGGCCGTTGATCCGGTGCTTCTTGCAAGCGGCGAATTCCTTCATCTTCGTCTTGTCGGAAGGGATGGTGAGTTTCATGGCCTTGGTACCCTCATTGGTGTAGAAGACGACCTTCAGGTCCTTCAGGTTCTGAGGAAGGGCGAAGATGTTGAGGGAGAGCGTTTCCATTGCGCCGCTCTGGATGGTCAGGCCGTCGCCCGGCATGATAGCCTTGACGGACTTGGCGGCGTCGTCGGCAATCGTAAAGCCCCACGTGCCGTTCGTGCACGTGGCCGTGAATTTGCCGGACAGGGCGGTGGTCTCGGACTTGATCTCCATGGCTTTGATGGTCAGGGGAGTCGTCAGTTTCGTCGTGATATTGAACTCGAAGTCCGTGAACGCCGGCTTGAAAAGAAGATCCACGGCGGGACCCGACTCCTTGGCGCCACTGGCATAAGCGAGCATATAAGCCTCCTTCATGTCGGGAACATAATCGTTGAGGTCCGTGGCGGTGGTGTTCGTGTTCTCGGCCAGCGTCTGCTCGGCAGAGATCTTGAGCGGAACGGTATTGCCCTCGAAAGACTTGGTCACGGCCTCCGCGGGGTAGAGGGCCCAGAACTGGCACGCCTGGTCGTTCTCCGGATAATGGAGGGCGCTGCTCTGGCTGGTGATGTTCGCGACGCTCTTGATGTCGGACACCTTGATGTTGGTAAGGCCGTACACCGCAAGATTGGGGTTGCCGGCGAAATAAGGAGTCCTGCCTTCCGGAACGGCGGCTAAGTCACTCCAGATCATGATCTTGTCATCGGCGCTCCAGTCGATGCGTTCCTTCTCGCTGTCGCGGACACCGCTGTAGGCGGTACGCGTCTCCGCATTGGTGCTCGCGCTGAAACGCACCGCGCCGTCGGAATTCTCAGCTTCGTTTCCTTTCTGACATCCCGTCAAAGAAAGGAGAATGCCTGCGCTCAGCAGGATGATGTTCGTGATTTTTCTCATGGTCATCTCTCCTTTTACTCAGAAGTCCAGTCTTGGTCATCACCATAGTTCGTATCCTCAAAATACTGACCATCGGTGGTGGCTGTCATGTCGTCCGCGGACCGCGCTAACAAGTCATGCTCCAGGTGGATTTGCACCTCCTGAATGACCCTCGGGGTTACAAACTTCTTTTTCATCTTCATAATCGATTATGTTTTGAATATATCTTCTTAAAAGGGCCATTATGAGAACTTCAGTTACTGAAGAACGCACAACGGACGTGATTTCTCGTTACTATACAATACTATTCAAGATACAAAATTAGGAGATATTTTTCATTTTATCAAATGTTTTACCAGTTTTTCACTCAATTTCGTTTGCTTCCTATTATCTCTCCATACGAGGTGAAGAGCCTATGCTTCCTATCATACCCTAGTAGTGCTGATGAAATCTAAAAAAAACCTAAAAAACCTAATATTTTATATATTATTAGGACACTATGAAAAAAGATCGGTCCGACCATTGGCCGGACCGAATCATTTATCACACAAGGTTCAGCGGAGCGCCTCTGCCACCGCCTGCTCGATTTCCTCTCCGTGCATATCCCGCTTGACAATTTTCCCGTCAGGTCCGAAAAGGATAACCAGCGGAATGGAGTCGATGTCAAATTGCCCGTCTGGCGACGCATCCTCGACAAACACGAAAGAAGGGAAGGTTATCCCCCACTCCGGGATGGCGTCCATCGAGTCCTGGATTTCGTCGCCATAGGTGACGCCGAGGAACTTGAGCTTGCCCGCGTACTTCTTTTGAACGGCTTGAATGTAAGGGAGTTCCTCGCGGGCTTCGTCGGACCAGGAGGCCCAAAAGAAGGCCAGTATATAGTTGCCCTTTCCCACCTGTGCATCCCAGCTGGTATAGGTCAAGACCACCTTGCCGGACTTGTTCATGTTCAAGAAGGCGTTCTTGAAACCGCCGGCGGGCGGGGCATCTTGCGCTTGCAGGGAAACACAAAAAAACAACATGGCAACCGCCATCAGGACGGTCTTGGCAAAACACATTCTTTTCATATTCGCAAAAATAACAATAATTCGCAAAACGTCCTAATTGAAGAAATATTTGGGAGTAACGCGAATATTGACTACATTTATCATCGCAATAGCAAAAAAAATGTACCATGATGAACCTACTCCTGCAATCCTCCGCTCCGGCGGCGGAGGCTTTTTCAACTGACACGTTGGTCGCCAAGGGCGCCAAGCTGGTCGAAACCATCAAGACCACGCCTGCCGATCAATTGGTGGCCGGCACCGCCAGCACCGTCGCACGATTCGGGCTCAAGGTCCTGCTGGCCGTTGCGATCTATATCGTCGGCGCCTGGCTCATCCGTAAGACCAAAAAGCTCATCGCGAAGTCCTTCGAGAAAAGAAAGGCGGACAAGACCCTCGCCACATTCATCCAGAGCCTGGTCACGGCCACCCTCTGGGTAGTCTTGATCCTCGCCATGGTCGGAACGCTGGGAATCAACACGACCTCTATCGCCGCGCTGCTGGCGGCAGGCGGTATGGCCATCGGTATGGCGATGAGTGGAACCGTCCAGAATTTTGCAGGAGGACTGGTCCTGCTGGCCTTCAAGCCTTTCAAGGTGGGTGATTTCGTCGAGACCCAGGGGAAGTTCGGCCGGATTTCGGAAATCAGCATCGTGCACACGAAACTGATTACCACGGACAACCGGGAGATAACGATTCCCAACGGGGCGCTGGCCAATGGCAATATCGACAACTACAGCAGCCGAGATCCGCACCGCCTGAGCCTGAAATTCAACGTGCCGTATGGCACCGATCTGGATCAGCTCCGTGAAATTCTGCTGGAACTGGTCAAAGACCAGCCCAAGATTCTGAACGCCGAGACGCCCGGCGCCAAGAACCCCAAGGTCTATCTGGGCGAACTGCAGGACAGTTCCATTCAGATCAAACTCCGGGTATGGATGCTGGCCAAGGATTACAAGAAAGTGGAGCACTGGCTCAACGAACGGATCTACAAAGAGCTTCCGAAGCACGGCATCCACTTCCCGTTCCCTCAGTTGGATGTCCATATGAAGCCCGGCCGCGATGATGATTAGCGGTTCACAGACATCCTGAATCGCCTGGATAATATATTATGGACGGCCCTCAAGCGGGGGCCGTCCTACGTATCAATCTCATTTCCGAGCAAGTCCTTGGCCACGCGGTGGCCACGAACACCGCGGTCACCAGCAGTTTGAAGGAATGCTTCAGACTTACTCCTCCTCGGCGACAGCCGGGCCTGCTTCCCTTTCTTCAGTCGGTTTCACGTCCGGTACCGACGTCGTATCCGCAGGAGAACCGACAGCCGGTCCCTCCTGGGCCGTTTCCTGCGGCGGACGCGGTTTGATAATCACTTTTTCGTGGGTCGTTGTGGGCTTTTTCATATTATTCAGATTAGATTTAACGTTTCATAAGAAAAGATTCAATGGCCTCAATGGCCGTTTGGATATCCAACGTATAATCTTCGATGTCGTTGAGGCGCAGCCAAGGAAGCCGGTCTCCGGACTTGGAATAATGGCGGTTGATGTCCGTTTGCAGCAGTTCGCAGGCATCGTAGGCGCGGATAATCGCCATAGAAAGCTCGTTGTCGCCCACTTTTGGGAACAAGGAGGACATCTTCAGCAGTTCAAGGGCATTCTGGCTGAGCGCGAGCGACACATAGGCATTGACCTGGCCCTTATGGTACTTCACGATGTCCGCCGGACAGGAGGCCAGGTCTTGCTGATGGTCGGAAAGATACTTGGCGGAAATCACTTCCTGCTTCAAGAAGTCGTTGAGATGATCGATGTCTTTCAAATTGGAATTCAGCTCCGTGCGGACCAATTCCATCGCGGACCTCACGGACTTCCGTTCGTGCGACCGGTTGACAATTCCCTGCAACGTAAAGGTGATCGCAATACCCGTGACGACCGGAAGCAACTTGTTCAGGAATTCCCTGAGCCAACTTTTGAATGTGAGACGCTCTGCCATGGGTATGAAACAAAAAACTTCCCAAAGATAGTGTATTTGACGAAAAAAGCCAATACCTTTTTGAATGCTACTCCGGATTGCCCTCCATGGCAGGCTCTTGCACGGGCACGACCCCACCGGTGTGTTCTTTCTTGAAATTCAGCCGGGAGCGCCCCAGCGCGAGGTTGAGGCCGATGTACAGATTCAGTTTCATCTGGTCGCGGGGCAGGACAGCCATCGACCGTAACTGTTCCGGCAAGTCATCGAGCAGCGGGGCGGCGTTCACCGTATGGAAAGGAATATAGTCGCATCCCAGGAGCAGATTGATCCCGGCCGGATGCAGATTGAGGGCGAAGCCGAAGTTCTGTCCCATCTTGCTCAGGGTCGTACCCGTGGACAGGCTCAGGAAATTGAGGGGGTTCCAGTTCAGGCTGAACCGTCCCGCGTGGTGCGAGAAAGTGGCTCCTCCCCTGCCCTGGTAGAGCAGGCCCACACTGAGCCGCTCATAGAAGGGCATCCGGAATTCGGCTCCGAGGTTCACCCGAAAAGGCAGCATCTCGAATTGGCCGCCGGCCCCCGAATGGTCCTTGAAGCGGAAGATGCCGGAGAGGGCCGATGTCGCCTCGTCCATCTCCTCTTCCCAAGTGTCATTATCGCCGCCTTCCTGGTCGGAGGGTGCCCATGTATAGGAGGTTTCCGGCGAAACGCCCTGGATTTCCCGGTTCCAGCGCATAGGCCCGAGATCCAGGACGGCGGCCGAAAGGGTCAGGTACGGAAGGACGTTCCAGCTGGCTCCGAGGTCCAACGCGGCCCCATAGCCGGCAGACCCGAATTTCGAGCCGCCGAATTCGATGGACCCGACATCCAGGTCATCTCCATCTCGGCGGTAAATTAGGGTGGGAGAAGAGGCGTTCAGGATACTTTTGGCCTGGATTTCCCAGCGGTCGCTGGCCATGGACAGTTTCATGCTCTCCGCCAGGACCTCCGCCTCGGCTGCTCCGACGAGCGCTTTGACCCGGAACCCGACGTTGAAGACGTTGTTGTAGTTCTTGGACCAGCCGAAAGCCAGTTCCACGAACTCCTTGGCACGGATGCCGGTCCCGGAGAAATCGAACGAGTTCCTGCTTTGGGACCCTTCCTTCAAGAAATCCAACAGATCGTACGGGGCGGAAACGGAATTCAGGCTCCGAACGTTCAGGTCGATCGTATAGAACCGCCGGTCGGCCCAGAAACCGATGGTCAGCAGGTTCACGCGGGCATCCAAGTCCAGCTTGTTGTTCCGTCCGATCTTTCGCTGGAACTCGGACGGACTCACGCGGTCGTTCATAAAAGTGTACAGATACCCGTTGTCTCCAGGATAGAACAAGGAACTGACTCCCAGGTTGCTCCAGGCCCCTACGCCGGTTCCGCCAAGGACGAGCGAGAAGATGTTGCGCTCGCTTTGGAAAGCCGGATTCATTCGGAAAGCATAAGGGTTTCCCCCCAGGAAATAGCCGGTTTCCAGCTCCTGGGAACGGGCGGAAGGCACCGCAAGGGCGAAAAGGGCCAGAACTGGCAGAAGGAAATAGGCGCGTTTCATCTCGTTCATTGGATTAATGGTTTGCGGAATCCGAATCCAGCTTGATCTGGATGCCGTCAGGTAGGTACAGGCTCATACCGGTCAGCCTCAGCCCCTGGTTGCGGTTGAGGCAACTCCGGGACGGATCGAGGTTGCCGGGGGCCGATGCCGTCAGTTCCAGGCTCAAGCTGGCGAAGCGGAGGTCGCCCGGGGTGGTAAGGGCGATGGAGCCGCCGATGGTTTTAAGGGCGGGAATCATCTCGAAATCGGGTGTGACCTGGATGGAATCCAATCGCTTCCCATCAGCGTCATAGGCATAGAGACGGAAAGAAAAGTCCAGGGGCGTAGTATTCTCGATCGCCAGGAAGAGGACGGCCGTCTTCAAACCGATCTCGTCCAGGTCCAGCTCGGCATTAAGCGGCGCCGACATGCTGAAATGGGTCCCATGGGCAAACCGGATGGGAGACTCGGCGGAGAACTGGCAAGAGATGTTGTACAGCTGGTCGTGGGATACGTAACTACGTTGCTCCGCATCCATGAAGACGCCCAAAGAGCTCATTCTGATGGCATCGGGGATCGGAGTAAACATCCTTCCAAGCTCGGGGATGACCCGATAGTAGTCCGGGAAGGCGGGAGATTCTTTCCCTACGAAGAAATGCTGGTTGTAACCGTAGTTTATGTCCAGCCCCTCGACGGAACAACGCGTCGAAACCATACCGGAGCGGACGGCCTCGATGCCCGCATTGACCGATGCCAGAGCCGGAATATCACTGTCCACAGTGAGGGAAACCACCATGTCAGACAGGTCCATGGCAACGGCCTGACCTTTCCCGGACAGCAGGTCCGGAACAGCGTCAAAGGTATATTCAACGGGCTCGAAAGGGACGGGAATCTGATCGCCGTCCGCATCGGGGAGGAGGAACTGCAGATGGACCGGGTCCATATCCAGATGGATCAGATAGTCCCCGGAATCGTCACAGCGGATGAAATCGTAGTCATTCTCCAGCGAAAAGACATCTTTCAGATAAATCTGTGCGTCCGGAACGGGAAATTCCAGGCCTTTGAAAAGGGTCATCGTCGTGTCCAGCTTGGAAAAATCGTAGGCAGGATCGACCTGGCATCCGATGGCTGGAAACAGCAATGCTGCAGGAAGAAGTAAGCGAAAAAGGGCTTTCATAGGACGGGTCAGCAAAGGTATATTGCAAATATACAAAAATAGTTCAGACTACCCTATCCCGTTTCCATACGGTTATTTTAAATAATTTTACTATATTTGCAATCGACCCCGGAAGACCTCCCGTCTTCCACGAACTTACAAACAGCACTGCTTATGAAAACGGTAAGAGTGTTCGCACCGGCGTCCATCGCCAATCTCGGGTGCGGATTCGACATTATGGGCCTCGCCCTGGACGAAGTGGGCGACGTCCTGGAAATGAGCGTCTCCGATGGAGACGGGCTCACGATCAAGAATGAATCGGGCGTCCCCCTGCCGGAGGACATCGAGCAGAACGTGATCACCCCCGTCGTGCGCAAGTTCCTGGAAATGACCGGGAACCGGGCGCAGGTGGATGTCGTCATCAAGCGGAAGATCTATCCCGGGTCCGGCATCGGCTCCAGCTCCGCGTCCAGCGCGGCGGCCGCCTTCGGCATGAACGAGCTGTTCGGTTGCCCGCTGTCCGAGGAGGATGTGGTCGTGTGCGCGATGGAGGGAGAGAACCTCGCCAGCGGCGGTTATCACGCCGACAACGCGGCTCCCGCCGTGATGGGCGGCATCGTCCTCATCCGCGGCTACGAGCCCCTGGACCTGATCAAGCTGCCGGTGCCGGGCGACTTCTACTGCGCCGTCATCCATCCGAAGCTGGTCGTGTCCACGAAGGAGGCGCGCAGCATCCTGCCCAAGAAGGTGGACATGCACGCCGCCATCGCCCAGTGGGGCAACGTGGGCGGCCTCGTCGCCGGCTTGTATTCCGGCAACATCGGCCTCGTAGGCCGTTCCCTGCGGGATTCCACCGCGGAACCCTA
>JAEEGI010010843.1_pt1 | contig 19757 bp, 22 predicted proteins | sample 8958751 | NCBI WGS metagenome assembly JAEEGI01 (sample SAMN16246545, study PRJNA631951) | gut metagenome | biome: gut microbiome; feature: rumen; material: KS-attached | host: Bos | place: Iran: Karaj | collected 2018-10 | reverse complement strand
CATGCGGACTGTCCAACTCATCTCTTCTCCTGCCCATGTCAGGTAAAATCTCTCTGACAGCAGTTTCTTTCCTATATTATAGTTCATATCTATGAGTCTTATTACCGGCTTACTATAAGAACAAATCATCCAATGTAACCTCCTGATTGACATCCTTCGAATGTTCGTTATGTGTCACACCGTTTGTCGTGACCATTACCAGCTGGATGGAATGGGTTTTCGTGTGCTGCTTGCAATGTAGGAAAGCATCAATCTTATTGGCCAATTCTGACTCGTACGACTTGTCGATGGTGAAGTCGTGCTCGCTGAATTTCATCTCGCAGATGTAGTCAGTGCGCTCACCCTTCCATTCCAGCACAAGGTCAATCTGAGCCGTCTTCCCGTTAGGTGCCTGACCTCTCCAGCAGTAGTTGCGGTTGATGGTGGCGATTCGCAGCTTGTCCTTTATCTGTGGCAGATGCTCAATGCAAAGCATCTCAAAGGTATTGCCAGCCCACGAATAGAATTTCGGGGTGCGCTGTATGGTTCTCCAATTACCGGCATCAGCACCTTTCCCGTGGATGAAGTGAAGGTAGAACATGGAAAAGAAGTCTTTCAGTTGATAGACTGTCTCGACGCGCTCTTTTCCGTAGCGGGGATATTCGCGGGTGATGCCAGACTCATGCAAGTTGTCAAGTATCTTCGAGAACGTCCCGCCCAGTTCAATGCCCACAGCTTCAGCAAGCTCACGGCGTGTCATACCGTAGAATTTCGTGCCGAGTGCCTTGACGATATCCACATACCGCTCCGAGGTAGCATACAGACCGGCATATACATCCTTGAACTCCTGGTCAATCATGGTGTCGTTGAAGAAGAAGGCATCGATATTCTCCGACAGGTTCTTCTCGTTGTCTATTCGGTCAAGATAATAGGGTATGCCGCCGAAGGCCATGTAGGCAACGGCCATTTCATAGCGGGACAGATGGAATCCTCGACTCTGGAAGTACATCTCACATTCCTTCAGCGTGAAAGGCAGCAACCTCATAGTTTCCGTAATTCGTCCATGCAGACCGCCGTAATCCCGGATGACATTATCAAGCATCCAACTGGTAGCGGAGCCACATACCACAAGTACGACATTCCTTTGGCGGTCTGCCCATGAGTTCCAGAAATAGCCGAGTTCAGTAATCATTTCCGATGACTGCGGACCAGCCAGCCAAGGCAGCTCGTCGAGGAAAACAACGCGACGCTCTGCGTCAACCCCTTCAAGATATTTTCTGAGCAAGCGGAAAGCCTCACGCCAGTTGGCAGGTCGTGGCGTGTCTTCCGGCATACCTACATCCAAAAGACTCTCGTAAAAGTGTTCAAGCTGGATTTGTCTGTAGGTTTTCTCGTCTTTGCCCTTGATATAGGAACCAATGGCACGAAACGCTATCTTATCCTTATACACCTCCTCAACCAGATAGGATTTGCCAACACGTCTGCGACCATAGATGGCTACAAACTCCGACTTGGGTGATTTCAGGAACTTCTCCAGTTTCCTGATTTCCTCGTTTCGTCCTATTATACTTTTGTACACCATAATTATAATCAATGATGGTGCAAAATTACAACTTTTTTGTCAAACCACAAAGTAAAAATCAGCCATTTTCAAAAAAAATCTCGAAAACGGCTGATTTTTCCCACTGTTTTTGTATTACTGACGTTTCATTTTGGGTAAAACTTGGTGTAGAACTTACCGTCCACCAGCATATATTGCAGGAACCTTACTATCCTGTCAACACCTGCTGTCGGCATGGCCGATTGCTCGTCTGCCGACAGGAACGTCCATAGCGCGAATTCAGGGAAATTGGCCAGGGCTATGCCCAGCAGTGCCAGTCCTCGCAGTGCATCGAGTACGACGTGTCGTTCTTTTGCGGTGGTGGGTCTTAATGGTGTCATCACTATTTACTTATCGTAACCATCTCCAACGCTTAGCCCAGTCTTCCAGAATCTCTGTGCGCCATTTACGCTGTGTCTTTGCCCCTTGCCATTTGTCCTCATAGAGCGAGCGGTCACTGCGGTCGCTGTACCAATGAATGCCCAGCGGATAGTCATCAGCGCAGGACTTGCCCGGCCAGACATCATCCACGACGAATGCACCAGACAATCCGTCAAGTTCAGCTATAGGCGAGACAATGCTGTAAGTAAGCCGTGCAGGCATCTTTGGACAGTAGCGCAACACGTAGTCACCATCACCCAGATAATAGCCAGCCCATTTCTGCTTATCAATGGTCGCCGTCAGGCAGGCGCTGTCTTGGGAGATGTCGTCCCTCACAGGGCCACGGAAATGCCACTCCACGATACTATAGACAGGAATCGTGTCCTGTACGCTGGTCTCGTGATGGAACACTCGGCGGCTACTGTGGCGGATAGGCTCGAAACTGCCTCCCCACGATTCTCCCTCTGGGTCGTTGGGGTCACCGTTCATCATATAGAGCAGTGACGGTGTGTCACCCATCTTCACGATACCCTTATAATAGTTGATAAAATCAGTCCCCATAACGCCAGCTCCCTTCATGGCATAGTCATAATAGCCCGTGCCGTAACGGTCCTCGTCGGCCTCCATGCCCCTGTATTCCTCTATCAGCTCCATCTTGTCGTTATCCGTGATGAAACCGCGATAGGTGGCATTGTTCTCTATCATCCAGAGATTGGGATGGTGCTTTGCGATATAGGCGTAACTGTTGGCGCCCCACTTCTTGTTGGGTCCGCCAATCCAATACACCCGTATGCGACTTTCAATGTCAGGCGCATCGTGCAGAGCCTGGGCAACATCTTCAAGCGTCCCCCATACCAGTACCCACAGTGGCTGGGAGCTTTCTTTCCGGGCCTGACGCACAATCCACTCTGAGCCTTCCGAAGGCTCGGCATATCCTTTGTAGGGCATCAGCCCCCGTCGGCCTTGTCTCACCAACTGCCTCATTGCATCGGGCGACATCAGTCCTGGGTTCGATGCCCTGAGTTTAGGATAGTCCTGCTCATAGAGACTGATCATCCGTAGGATCTCCTCCTTAGACCCGCTGCCGAACGATGGCGACGATATTAGGCCCTCTAATTGGAACAAGTCTGAGTACATCATCAGGTGAACCATCGACTGGTTATCGTCTGGGTCAGTACCTCCAATGTCAGTCGATATCAGCAAGCGAGGTTTCTGTCCGTCAGGTTTCCACCCAAGCACCCATCGGCTGTCGGAATACTTGCCGATGAGCTCGGCATCGCGGAGGGGATCGAGCTGTCGCATCAGCGGATGACGCTTGCTGACGTCGACAGGATTTCCCTCGATGTCGTGGCTATTGAACTCCAGGATGGTGGCTGTCTTAGCTGTCTCATCAATTCTTCCCCATCCTGCAGCTGGGATGCTCTCGAGGGTGCAGTTCAGCAATACGCACTCGGCGTATGGATAGTTCTTTCCCTTGTTGTCGGGCAGACGGCCTATCTCGGCATACTCCGAAAGTCCCTTGAAGTGGCAGTCCACGAACACGTTGCCGTGGTTCTCCTCCGTATTGCGAATCCACATAAAGGCCCCGTAGCTGGTCAGCGTACAATGGTTGAAGAACGACGGGCCACGTCCCAGTACCGTGTCGCCGCCACCGTCGATGCGGCAGTTTTGCCAATAACAGCTGCCATTGGCCTGTAGGGCATCGCCAGAGCCTATCACATGCACATTCTCGAAGTAGTTGCGCTCACCATTCACCAGCAAGCCCTCAGCCTGTCCCTGACAGTCAGTCCTGAGCGTCAGGTTACGCATCACGAGGTCGCTGCAGTTATCAGCTGCAAAGGCTGCACGCCGCGAAGGGAAGGTGCCACGAACCTCATTCGTCTTGATGTCGGCAGGATGCGGATTGAACACCTCGTTGTTGGGATAATGCACCAGCACACCCTCACGCGACTCGCCCTCGATGGTCACGAACCGCTTATTGCGGAAATACACCAACTCCTCATATTCGCCGTTTTTGACCTTCACAGTGTAACGGTCCTGCTCTGACGCTACAGAATCAGGAATAAAGTCCATCGCTCCCTGCACGGTCGAGAAGTCACCCTTCCCGTCAGCCGAGACCGTGATGACCCGCTGGGAAGCATCAGGAGCCTTGGCCTTCGTCTTGAACGTCCAGCCTTTCTTACCCTTGATTCCCTCAAAGCCTTCAATCACACCTTTGTCGATGGTAACATAGTACTCATGGTCATAGTCCAGCATATTGTGATGCAGATAGATGGTCAGCGTCTGCCCGTGAGCGATAATGGGATAGAAATGGAAACCGTCAGAGAACCCTCCGATGATGTCGAGCTGATAGCGACTCCTGTCCCATGCATTTACTCCTGACGGCGTGCTGGCTTTGGTATTGCGGTTGGTGATATGCTGTGACTTATAAATATAAGGTACAGGCGTATATTGCGCAGCGGGATTCGTCGGCTGCCCCTCCGTCGGACCTGCCGGGATGCTCATATCCAGCCTGTCCACCAGTTTGCCCGTCCGCTTGTCATATACGGAGACAAAGCCATGATTGCCAATCTTAGCATCCTCGGTCATTACCAACGTCAGATGCGTGTCGATGTTTACATCAACAGCTCCATTCTCTGGCAACATCTTCGTTACCGCAGCCTCTATCGCCTTGTTGATAGCCACGTGGTCGAGCGTCGTTCCGTCACCCTTGGCTCCATAATCGCGTACATCATAAACTCCCGATGCTGCCGTCATTCCACAGCAGAAAGATAGAGCAATCAGTATGCAAAATAATGTTCTTATCATAATTCTAATGTTGTAGTTTGTTTTTTTTATTAGTTCTTTCCTTTTTTCAGTGTTTCAGCACTTTGCCCTATACAAAACTATCGCATCCTGCATAATGTCATAATGGTCAAATGCGAGATGTGGCAAATCAGACAGTGGCCACCATTCTGCTTTGGCAGCATCATCCTGACCAGTAACAGTAATAGGCTCATCGATGATGGCCAGATAAGCAACAGTGATGGTTCTCCCTCTTGGGTCACGGTCAACCTTGGAGTATGCGCCTATCTGATGTACATTCGATACCCGAAGTCCCGTCTCTTCCTCCAACTCCCTGATAGCGCACTGTTCTGTAGTTTCATCCATGTCCATGAAACCGCCAGGGAATGCCCATGCACCTTTAAAAGGTGGATTCCCACGCTGAATAAGCAGCACCTTGGGTTCTGCCTCCCTCGTTATTACGATACAGTCAGCTGTAACTGCCGGTCTTGGATATTTGTATGTATATGCCATAATCGATAAATTACAATTCCTTGAATGCCTCCAGCAGCATCTTCATGCCCTCAGTGGCTGTGGTTTTGAAGTGGGTGAAGCCCAATTGCGTGCATTGCTCCATCTCTCCTGGGTCAATCACGAATTTAGGCACCTCATGGTGGGCGTAGTTGATGAACCCTGCTGCCGGATAGACCTTCAGCGAGGTGCCGATAACCACGAAGATGTCGGCCTTGCTCACGATATCAACAGCTACATTCATGCTATCAATATACTCGCCAAACATCACGATATAGGGCCGCAGTTGTGAACCATCCTCTGCCTTATCCCCCACTCTAATGGGTGTTGTCAGCGGATATTCTTTCACGCATGTCGTGCGGTTATCCATCGAGCAGACCTTACTCAGTTCTCCATGCAGATGAATGACCCGTGTCGAGCCTGCCCGTTCATGTAGGTTATCCACATTCTGCGTGATGACCGTCACCTCATGCTCTTTTTCCAGCTCTGCTATCATGCGGTGAGCATCGTTCGGCTCCACCTCGGCCAGTTTTTTCCGCCTCCAATTATAGAAATCAAGGCACTTCTGGGTCTCATTATAGAGGGCATCCGTACTGGCCAGGTGAACCCACTCCTCATTAGTCCACATGCCATCCTTGCCACGGAATGTACTCAATCCGCTTTCGGCACTAACGCCCGCACCTGTCAGAAATACTATATGTTGTCGAGTCATATCTTCTATTTTTTGCAGTAATCCATATTTAGACATCACATATAGTGTTGCTCATTCATGATTATTCAATACATATTAATCTGGTTCAAAAGTTTGGCACGTATATGCCCATTACTGCTATGGCGTATAATAAAGTGCCGCCCTAATATGGGCGGCTATCTGTAATCACATTAGTTACTAATTAATAGTAAAGAAGAAAGCTCCCTGTGTCAATACTGAGATGTCAAAGTTCTGAAGCATTTTGCGTTTCTTTTCATCCTTTTCTTCATCACCTAAATTTTTGAAATACTTCTCCACTTCGGGATTACGAATAATGAATGCATATTCACCTGGTTTGGCATCTATTGTAATATCAAGAGCCGTAACATGGCCACCTACCTTTCGAATATTGGATTTCAATGTTACATCGTCTGCAGCAGGAATGATATTTGTAAACATGAATTTTTCATTGTTCTGCCGAATCTTTAGCAGTTTCTCAACTTTAAACTGGAATTCCATTTTGTCGATTGCAGAAAACACCTGTTCATCGGACATTATTTGGTTGATGCTTGCATCAACATAACCTTCATTTACAAGGCGTTTGCTGATATAATCCATCAACTCATTTTCTTTATAGGTGATTTTTGAATACATATATTCCATATATCTGCATCCTACACCTTTATGAACCCTGAACACGAAGATATTTTTAGGATCTATTGGTTCAGTAAAATCTGAAATCTTACGCAAAAGCATTTCGTTGACAGTCAATTCTCCAATATTTGTTTCGAGATTTGAGTAAAGAGTGAACTTAGCAGCCCCTTTGAATTGCTCATCAGCATTTCTCTTGTTGTAAATCATGTAGTTTTGAACACTGTCAACAATAATCCTGTCTGCAAAAGGCTTTTTTAGAAAAGATATGTAGTCTTGTACATATTGCTTTATTGCATCTTGTCCAAAATCAGGAACAGGCTTTTCGTCCGTTATAGTTTCGGGTTTTGTGATGCCCATAGGTTTCATCTTGCCATTTAAGTTAGCAAATACGCCTATGGAGTCATTGTATGCTTCCATACCTTCGTATTCAAAGCTAGTGCCATACTTTTCGTTCAGGTAGGTTGCCTCCTGCATAGTAGGCTGTCGTTGCTCAGCCATTATTTTCTTGAATACAGGGTCTTCTTGAAGGCCTGCCATCTTTTGAGCTTTATTGTATGCATCTTGATACTCTTTGTCATTAGCATATGGATTTGAAAGATCCTCCCCATATTTCTCTTTGAAATACTTCATTGCAGCCACTGAATCGTTTTGTAACTGCTTCAATTTCTGGTATTCGGGGTCATTATCCAGCCTTTGCTGCAATTCTGCTTGAGCCTTTTTGTATTCTACGCTTGTTGTGTCGATGACATTTTTAACTTTCTTTTTACCCCATACTTCCTCAGCCTTTTTTTTCGCTTTTCGGGCATCGTTTGCAGCTTTAGCTCCTTTAAGCAGACCTCCTAGGCCACCGAATTGTGCGTGACACGGTGCTGTGCACAGTGCCATTGCGAATAGAATAGATAGTAATTTTTTCATTTTCTTTTGTTTTATATTGCAATCATGTTGCAAATATACATCATTTATTGGCTTACCTAAAAGGATTTTTCCTATTTCTTCATGGAAAATCCCTATAATCAGCATGTAATCGCTCTAACCTTTTGACCATATTATTGGGAACCAGAGTTCACCAACTATGGTCCGAACGTGAAGCCACCATGTATACATTGCATCCTTGGTATTCTTATCTACAAATATCGTAGCCATATCTGTGGCAATCTTATCTATTTCTTGCTTCATGAAATATTTCGAAATACCAACAACTATTAGCCATACAATAGCTAAACACAGCATTTGCGGCCATTTAAAGTAGTTGAGCCAATTTAAAATACCTTCATGTATACCAAAACAGTTAAAAATAATCTCGACGATAATGCATAAGCCAACAAATCCCCAACAGCCAATATGTGATTTCTTTTCAATCTTTTTTATTTCCTCAAAGCGGAAAGGGTCGGTTTCTCCACAGTGTGGACATGAAGGCGCATCCACACTTAATCTTTGTTTACAACTTTTACAGTATAAGAAACCATTATCAGATTCTTTTGTTCCTGCGGGAGTATTGACGTATTGCAGTTTTATTGGCTGAGAAGTGTCTTCTATAGTCTCATGACAGATTGGACACACTTTCGCATCTGCTTCTATCTTTTCTCCACAGACTGGACACGATATTTTTTGAGTATCTTTTTGTTCAAGCCATTCACCACAATGCTTGCATTTTTTTGCTACAGCTAATATCTCTTCGCCGCAATATGGGCATCTTTTCTTCTCTTCCATAAATAATTTAGTCTCTTTTATAGGATAGTTTTAAACCTGTTGATTTAAAAATCTCTTTTTTATCCATCTCGTCTAGTTCAAGGTTTTTGGCAGTTAACGTTTTAATTTTATAATGAGTGCTCTCCTCCGACTTTTGAGCTTCTTTAATTATTTCATTAAGCTTTAATCTAATAGTCATTGCAATATCCTCGTCATCCGTGGTAGTATTGTTAAATTTCACTCTTGCATCAATGATTTCTCCATAGAAATCTTTAGTGCTCTCATAAAAATCAGTATTCGAAAATGCTCCTATATCACCTTTTTCACGAAACTTAATTTCTCCTTCTGCTTTCCACATTAAATCAGAATGGGAACATGTGATTTCAAGAGTCATTGTACCTTCTTCTGTATAATTATTATCAGTCGTGTATGTTTTTTTACTGTCTACAACCATATCCGCCTTTGTAATCCACCCTTCATCAACATCCGTAACTGAATATGTGTTTTTACCGTACCAAGGAGATTTTGTGAGCTTGGCAAAGGCCTCTTCTCTATCCTTCTTAAATTTTTCAGCTAATGGATTATTTGTATTCTGAAAGAAATCCTGTTTTTTTGGTTTGGCACATTGTTTTATTCCGTAAATACAACCAAAAATGATGCAACCACCCAGAAAGTATAGAACATAATTTCCAATTATACGCATGAAGTTCTTTCGAGATGGAGTAATCTCAACAGGTGGAGTAGATGGAATATCAACTCGTTCAGTTTTTACGCAATTATCAGTTTGCTCCATTATCTTCGTATCAATCTGGGTCTCATTGAAGTGAGTTGGTTCATGGCAGTAAGGACATGTATCTAAATCTTCATCTACCAGCTCGCCGCATATTGGGCAGTTCTGTTGTTTCTTAGACGGTTCTTTTGATTCAAGCCATTCACCACAATGCTTGCATTTTTTTGCTACAGCTAATATCTCTTCGCCGCAATATGGGCATCTTTTCTTCTCTTCCATAATAACCTTATTTATTTTACCCCCATTGTTTTCAGTGCTTTTTGAGCTTTTTCATAACCCTGTGAAGCGGAGCGACGCATCCACATAATTGCAGTTTCTCTGTTCTTTTCTACTCCAATGCCATCCCAGTAACAGAATGCAACGTTATGCTGGGCATATTTGTTTCCCTTCTCTGCTGCTTCCAAATAGTATCTGGCCGCTTTCGCCATATTCTTCTCACAACCTTTTCCTTGGGCATACATATTACCCATTTTATTCAGCGCTGCGGGATCACCGGTCTCTGCAGCTTTTTGATAATAATAGAAAGCCGTTTCTTGATTTTCTTCAACACCTATCCCTTTCTCATAATTCTCCCCGAGGCTTAGTAGTTCTTCGGAGCCATAGCTTCCAGTTTCATTTTTGTCAGGTTTTGGTGTTTGACTAATGTTCTGTTCTGGTTGGGTATTGTTGTCTTCCTCTTTTCTCTGGTATATTGTACCATCTTCCTCTTCTTCTGGCTCAGCAAAGTTGATAACAGGATCAGATTTGGTTGTTACAACTTCTTTATCAATTTTGCTAGGATTGTTTGACAAAAATAGATAGCCGCCAATCATAGCAAGGATTAGCAATATAATTATTATTACCCATTTATTTTTACCAGCCTTCTTTTCGATTGGCCGTGATATCACATCTTCAGTAGTTGGAATCACTGTCTCTTCGTTTTTGTCTAACCATTCGCCACAGTGCTTACATTTCTTTGCTACGGCTAGTATCTCTTCGCCGCAATAAGGACATTTCTTAGTCTCTTCCATATTGCTATTCCTTTAAAAAGTTTTTAATTAAGTTCATTGGTATGCCAAAATTGAAATCATCATTGAGAGTCAATTTTGCAAAATTCACTCCTCTTAAAGTTCCATCTGCATCTATAACAGGACTTCCAGAAGAACCTTGCATTGTAGGTATACTATATAAGAGCCTTTCACCATCAGGTAATTGAGTCATTTTGCCCCCGGTCATCTGGGCCTTAATCCCTTCTCTTGTCTGTGCAAGGACAATTCCGTGATTATAGCCAATCATATACAATTGTTGGTCTATCTTTAAATTATCTGCTTCTACCTCTTCCATGGGGGTGCTACCAGTGAATATTTGGCTGAAATAGTCACCAATTGTTTTAGATTCTTTTTCTTTCATAACTGTTCCAGAAATATCAAATATATGAACGGATTCAGGTGTTTCTTTCTTTTTAAGTTGGATAATAGCTAAGTCTGCGTTTTGTTTCTTTGAAATCTTACGCACGGTACAAGCATTACCTCCAAGAAAGTCGTCAAAGCTTTCCACATAAGTATTATTATAAGCAATGCCTAGTTTCGAATACACTTTAATCTTAATAGCTCTGGGGTTAGCATTGGCAGTGATGAAGTTGCAGATATTGCGCCAGCCATTAAACCTTTCTTCGACAGTTTCCATAACATCATTGATCTTTTGCAACATTTCTTGGTTAGATATAAAAACATTTCCAAACATGTCTTGACCGTAGCATTCTTTTTTCTTTTCTTCTAATTCAGCATAGGCCCTTCTGGCCATTTCCATGGAATCGATATAGCTTTGGCGTTCGCGTCGTAATGAGGCAACAAATCTTTCTTGTGCCTCAATCTCGTCAATGGATACATCTACAACATGCCTGTTTGTCATAATATCTCCTTTGCTATCAATGAAGAAACCAGTACCAAACTGACGATTACAGTTTTGTTTCATCGCCACCTCATCAGTGGTAACATTCTCAACTTCGCCCGTATCACTGAGTCCCGTCATATATAAGGTTTCCCCTGTGGGCAGGGTAATGGAATAATAATACTCACAATAGATTAATACAACTCCTGAAGCATATTCGTCAAATAATTGTTCAGGTGTTTTCTGAGTAGATTCGCCTTTACATCCAGCAAGCAAAAGTATTAATGCGAGGAATGAACATTGTAGTAAATTAGTTTTTTTATAGTCCATAGTTCTACCTATATTTATGTCAAAGACTGTTTGTAATATTCACTATTCTGATAATAAGTCACATCATGATAGCGAGCTTTGTCTGTGGATTTTATTTCTTTACTCAGCAAAGCCGCTTTCAATTCAGGAAAAGCATAGTTGGAAAAACAAAATACAGCAATTGAAAGTTTACTCCCACTCTTTATATGAGCAGAGAGGCTTTCCCGAAGGTTCTTGCCAATATTATTAATCAGCGTCATCTTCTTATGCACATAATACATTGCAAAGATACGAAAAATACTTGTTTTTTTGACTTTTTAAGCAAAAAAACAAGTATTTTTCACATTATTATAAAAGACAATGCTTTTTTTGACCCAAAATCACGTTAATTATGTTCTCGTCTTACAAAGTCTTTGTTAGCTATTTATTGGAGACGAGTTTGTTGCAAACTACTTTTGCGGCCATACTGTTCTTGTTTGTTGTCAAAACTAAACTTATACATTAACAGAGACACTTCAACTGACGAAAGAGTATCAAAAACCATTCTTTTGTGTCTTCATTTGCGTATGAGGAAGACGACCAGTGATTGAAGTATCTCCATTGGGAAAAGAATGCATTCCCAATAATTTGAATGTCGTTTATCTTTTCTATGTTGTCCTTCAGGCCTTGGATGTCGTTCCATGCTCGTTCGCCGTATGCATAAATAAAAGTTTGCCCACAGTCCATCTCAAATCCCAAGGCCGAACAGTCCCTGGGGAATTCCCACCATCATAAAGACGATAATACGCTTCACGTGAGGGTCTAAATTTGTTCTCGAAGTAACTGATGTACCTATCAGCATACTTTTCAAGTTCCTCAACTGTGTATTTACGTCGTCTATCCATAATTTTAAGATTACCAATTCTCACGGGCCTTTCCACGTGCTTTCATCAGTTCTAGTTTCTTGTCTTTTTCCTTTTCCGCCATAGCCATCAATTCCTCTCGTTCATCATCTTCAAGCATGTCCCAGCCAGCCTCACTGAATTCTTTATGACAGAAAGTCATATCAATGAGCGGCTTGAACGAACGAGGTCTGGCACGATGGAAGTCATCAATAGTAAACAGCATTTCATCTGGCAGATAATCTTCGATTTGATGACGTAACGACATTGGAATTCCCCAGATGGCTTCAGCGATACTGCCAACAATTGCCCCCAACGTATCAGCGTCAGCACCAAGGCTGACAGCCAACCGCACAGCATCCACAAAATCAGTGGCCATGCTGATTATCTTTAGTGCTACAGGAACAGTACCCTGACAGGTCTCATCAAAGCGATTTAAAACAGATGTTTTTGGCATTTTAATCTCATATCCAGAAAACTCCACACATTCTCTTATTATTTCATCAATGTGTAACGGAGCTGTTTGATATCCCTTATAGCATAATGCCTTGAATATGGCCAGTGCCACTGTTTGAGCGCCTTTGATTCCCTCTTCGTGGTTATGAGAAGGGAGTGCAGTCGCTGCAGCAGCATCAAGAACCTGATATTCATCATCATACCAATATGCTACAGGACTCGGCCTCATAGCAGCTCCATTGCCAAAACTTTCGTATGCCTGGGGTTTTTTACTCTGAACCCATTGTGCGAAACGGCCTCCATAGCCGCCCATCGGGTGTGGATATCTGTTACACCATTCATGAATGCTTTCTCCAAAGTCACGCCCTTTCAGCAGCGCATCTGCCACGGCTACTGTACAGATGGTATCATCCGTGAATCCATTTTCTTCTGATAGCCACTTAAAATTGTAGTCATTTGTAGGATTAAACTCCCAACGACTGCCTACTATATCACCAATTATTGCTCCTAACATAATCTCATTTATATAATTCTGGATCGCCCTTCGAGCGGTCTACAAATTCTTCATCATATTCTTCGCCTGGCACCAAGTCATCGAAATCAGGGTCATCATAAGGGTCATTATCTTCGCCATCGTCTTTACCAACGAACTTTCCATAACTGTTAACATTGCTTTTGTTCAAAGGTTGGTGCCTCACGCTATCAACGGCACGGCGCATTCTGCCATACACCTCTTCACCTTGCTTATGTATCTCCTCTTGTCGCTCACGATCCTGTATCGCAAAATAGGCAGTACATGTATACACAGAGCCCAAGATTACAGCGGTAATCAGCAGATTCCTCCAGAAAGTCTTATCTCGATACCACATAGTCAATCCTTTAGATTTGCGAATGGCCTGCAACCGTTATGTTCTCGTTTGAACTGCTCTATCATTTCGCTTTCGACATCGCGAGCATCTTGTTTGGTAGGTTTCCAACAGACTAGCAGACTGTCAGAATTGGCCAGTTGCCATATATACCTGCCACCCCAATGACCAATCTTCATACCCATGCCAAACTTCAGGTATTGGATTAGTCGGGATTGAAGCGTTGCCTTAGAAGAAGAACCTCCTGCCTTACCTATATATATTATATCGGTTCCACTAACCCATTTCGATTCTAATTCAGAGATAGACACATTCGGATTCTTGTCCTTGAAAAAGCCACCTGTACCTGTTTGGAGGAAATCCGGCTCTTTATCAAAAGGGAACAGAACTACATAGACACCCTGCTTTTGTGGTATCTGATATGGATTTGCTTTAAGGCTTGCTATTGACATGAAGCCTTCAAATCCGTTCTGTCTAAGAATCGAGGAATCCATTTTGTTTGTCTTACCAATTTGGAGGCAATACAATATTCTCTACGTCGTGAGCCTTCTCGAACAGCGGAGAGATTTCATCATCGGTGAAGCCTGCTATACCACAGCCAATGCGAGTCACGAGGAATGTCAATTCGGGATGCTGCTTGGCAAACCAGATGAATTCATCCACATACGGGCGGATAGTTTCCACACCACCCTGCATAGTAGGGATGGCATAGCATTGGCCTTGCAGTCCTACGCCCTTTCCCATGATGGCTCCGAACTTGCGGTAGGCGATATATGCAGCACCGCCTCCATGCATACCTCTCAAATTGCTGCCGAATACAAAGATCTCGTTCGGCTCCAACGATGTAATAAACTCTGGTGTTGTTCTTTTCTGTTCCATAATCTCTTCTCTGATAAAGTCCATATCCTCGCACGACCTTGGTGCATACATATCTGCCAATGAGCCTGGCATTGTGGGTGCAGGCATCGAAGCTTCTCCCATCGTAGCCTCGCGACTGAGAATTGCCCGCTCGTCCATCACCTCCACCATATCCAAGTCCATATCGAAGTTCTTCTTGAAATATGGTATGATGATTTCTTCCTTCAGTTTCTTGTATTTCTGCGAGATGGCAGATGGAGTCATCCCCATTTGAGCTGCAATCTCTTTTCCCTTGAAGCCACGCAACAATAGCATATCGATAAGTAGCCTCTCCTGTCTGTCAAGTGGTGCATGGTCACATACATCTTCCACCATCCGATTGAACTGCAGTCGCAAATCGCTCGTCACGTCAAAAGACCGCAAATAATCTTCAAACGTGATGCTGCCGTACTCTTTCTTGTACCATTTCAGCGCATCGAGCACCACATATCGGAACCCGTTGATGAGCCAAGTCTTCAGACTGACATTCGGCGAGTGATCCTCCAAAGGCTTCCAGTCATGCTCCATCAAGTAGATAGCATACTGGTGTGCCAGCGACATAAAATCCAGATTCTCCTTCTCACTCAACTGATAACGCTGGTCAAAGATATAATAGCCTGCCTGGCAATATCCGTAGAAATACTCTCGGATAATGTTGGCATTCCCTTTACGGAATCCACTGATAATAGCTTGTTCTGACAGCTCGCGATGATACATAAACAGATATTTTGGGCGAAATTACAAAAAAAATCTCATTTCAACTTAATTTTTTCCGAAAATCATCTTCAAAGAGATAAAAGACGTCTTAAACAGAGTATTCACCATTTAAAAATGTACAATTATGAAAAAGATTATGCAAGACCCACTTCCAACTAAGCGTATTCACAACCTGATTATTGTCGACGAGAGCGGTTCGATGTCCATCATCCGCAAGCAGGCTTTCACTGGCATGAACGAAACCCTGCAGACTGTCCGTCAGATGCAGAAGAAATATCCCGACCAAGTGCAGTTAGTCACACTGCTTACCTTCGACAGTGGGCACACCACATGGCACTATGACAATGCATCAGCACTAAAGACCAAAGACCTCAGTTGGAAAGCTTATAACCCTGGTGGCGGAACGCCTCTCTATGATGCCATTGGCAAAGGTATATCAAAAGTCAATGCCCAAATTGAGGACGGCGATCATGTATTGGTGACCATTATCACCGATGGCGAAGAGAACAGTAGCGAAGAGTGGACGCTGAAGATGGTTCGCACGATGATTGAGAAGCTGAAGAAGCAGAACTGGACCTTCACGCTCATCGGCACTGACAACCTCGATGTCGAGACCATGGCCCAGTCCTTCGCCATTGAGGAACACATGGAGTTCCAGCAGGACGAGGAAGGCACCCGTGCCATGTTCGCCCGCGAACGTCGCAGCCGCGAACGCTACAACTGCTGCCTCGCCGAAGCCGCCCCAATGCCCAAAGGCAAGTTCTTTGACGAAGATTAAATTTGCAAAGAGGACTGGCAGTCATAGTCTGTCAGTCCCCTTGAAAACCATAAAGAATTGCTCTAACACAAAGAAGGAATATCAAAATACGGTAACTCCTACCTACTATATGTCTCCGAACATATTGATTGCTTCTGACTCATTAGCCGACATTCCCATCTTTATCTCAGTTCCTCCAGTGATAACGTTACATACATCCTTCGTCATCTTTGCTGCGCAGATACATGCAGTCTGAGCAAAAAGACTTGCCGTTTCTTTATCTTGGTTTGCATTATACATCTGTCCGAATTGTAATACTCCAAGGAAAGAAGGATGGCTGTTTGCAGAAAGAAATGGATAAAGGGCTTCATATTGGCGATTTGGAAATAGAGCATTCACGTCACTGAAGGGTACTGGCTCGAACCCCAATATTACTCCATCATTATTTTTTATAAATTTAAAGCCGTTAAGATTTGGTTTGTCTTTGTTGGCCGCTTGCATGATTTTCTTCCTTGCAGAACTAGTCGATTCAATGGAACCCAATATTTCAAAGATTATCTTTCTGTATTCCATTATTCCCTGTTTGTCGTCCTCTATATTTTTTTCATATGATTGCGGCGAGGGGAGGTTTACGCGATTATTTAGTCCCCTGATTTTCCATATATTAATAAGAATTTTTCTCTCTTCCTCTGTGTCTGGAACAACAAAAATATTGTGATAGATAAACGCAAGTTCATACATCTCCCTGATTATTGCAGACATAGAAGAAGTGTCAAGAATTCGAATACCATCTATTTTGCCAGGTTTTATGCTTACACCTTGAATCATCTGTTCCAGTGTTCTCAGTTTCAGCATCATCATTTGAAGCATACATTGAGAAATGGCATCAACGTTTGTGTATTCTTTGTCGTGATCCTCCCTCCACTGCTTCCATATCCTAAACATTGATGAATATATATCTGACATGCATTGTTCCAAATCAATGTCAATCGAAATCCCAAATTTGTTAACTGAGCCAGGCGTAAGGCTTATAAAGTCAAATGATCCTGCCATACATCATTACTTAATCAATTTAATCAGTATTCAATTCTTACTTAATCCCACCCTTCTTCATCGCTATTCTCCATGTAGCGACTCATACCGTTGTCCTCCATGTCATCTTCCGATGCAGGGTCGAAGCCACGCATATTGTCAGGCTTATGAGGAGGACGGCCTTTTCCGTGAGGCGGTGGAGGTGGCGACCCATCTAAATGCTTACCATCTGGTGGTGGGGGTGGTGGCATGTGACCATCCATGAATTCATCTGGTGATGGATGATGAAGTGAATCTGGACGTATAGAGTCTGTAATAGCAATACTATCCACATCACTGATGCTATCAGGGTTTAGACTCTTCCTACTTGTACAGGATACTATGAGTAGTAGAGAAAAACCAAGAGCAAAACATATAATCTTAACTTTCATCATCTTTCCTTACTTATTATTTCTATCAATTCTTCGACAGTTAGCACTTTACCCTCTGAGCCTCGATGCAGCATAGCATGACAGTTGGGACATACTGGCACAAGGTCTTTAACGGGGTCAAGTTGATATTCCTCGCCAATTTGAGATATTGGGACGATATGATGCACATGAATGAAACCATGTCCAATCTCACCGTATGTCTTTTCGAAGTCCATGCCACATACCTTGCACTTATATCCATGTACAGCAATGCACTTTCGACGGGCTTCATCATTGCGCTCATATTGATTAACGACTACAGTTTTCTTAACGCCTTCAAAAAATGCTTCTGCTCCCGTCAGTTCTTCGAAGTCGTTATCTGAATGTTCCTTGTCAATAGTAGATTTGATATATGCCAACAATTGGCCCCTCAATATCCTTGGTGACCTTACTGATCCGCTTAATCCATGATCTAACAAATGTTTGTACCCCAATAGCGGGTCATTAAGAACTGAAGTTCTCTTAATGCGATAGACGTGTTGGGATTCGGTCTCAGAATCTCTCTCTGAGAAGTCTTCATCATCGATTTCCTCTTCTTTAGGAACTTCTGTTCGTGTGACCACCATCTGATATCGTATTGCTTGTTCAGGACTTGAACAATACAAATACACTACATCACCCACACTAAACTGATTATTTGCAATGTTGTTCCAGTCGATAGTATCATGTGCCTCCATGAAATCATGTAATCTGAAATCTTGTTCGTTCCAAGAGACTAGCCAATATTTCTTTATGGCAGGGTGATATTTGGCGAACTCATGTTTCATTTCAAGGGCAGCAGTTATAAGGAACTCAAATGCTTCTTCCCATTCTTCCTCATTACTTACCTGATAGCTTTCTATGAGATATGCCGATGCCTTTGTCTTGTGTCTGCTCCATTCCAATTCTGTACCAATATTATTTTCAATCGTCTCGCGGTATTGATTGTAGTACACTTCCCATGCATCCACATCTCGAAAGTAGATTCCAACGGCACATTTGGCATTGGTAAAATCGACACTAAGCGTCAGATGATATGCTCCATGGCCAACGGCATAGTCCTGGTACTTACGTATGTCTGCGTATGGATGTGGAGTGATTTCTTTGCAAAACTCTTCTGAAGCCTGACTATAGGCATTGAATTTCGACCAAAACCGGCTCTTTATTAACTGTTTGTCGGTGACGGGTTTGTTGCTAACTACTTTTAGTGCCATACTGTTCTTTTTATAATTAACAGAGATCCTTCAACTTCCGAAAGAGCATCAAGAACCATTCTTTTGTATCTTCATTTGCGTATGAGGGTGATGACCAGTGATTGAAATGCCGCCACTGGGAAAAGAGCGCATTTCCAATAATATGAATATCGTTTATCTTTTCTATGTTGTCCTTCAAGCATTGAACATCGTTCCATGCACGTTCTCCGTATGCATCAATGAACGTTTGACCACAATCCATATCTAAGCCGATTTTCTGGCAGTCATCAGGGAAATCATTATTGTCGAAGAATCGGTAATACGACTCCCTTGTACGTCCAAATTCTTTCTCGAAGAACTCGATATACTTATCAGCGAATTTTTCTATATTTTTATTCATTGGTTTGCTATTCTTATTTATTATTCCAATAATACTGATTTCACAAATGCCATTTCCATCTCCTTCATCTTCTCACAGAAATCTGCATAGGAAGATGCGGTCTTGCTAATTTCGATACCGAATATAGACAAGGTAGCAGTACTTCCTTTCAGATGTGAAGTAGGTACTTTTATCTGTTTCTGCTCCAAGGGAGCAACAAATCCACCTCTATCTACCTTTAGCGTGGTCATGTATGCCATCACCTGATGGATATCATCGCCATCCACCTTTGATACCCTGTCATAGCTGCCGAGACGCTTGTATTTGGCATCAAGCACCATGTCGTCCTTATAGAAATCCGGGTAACGAACACCACTATGATCATCAAACAGATATATACCACCTTTATGCAACTTGTTCTCAGGATGAATAAATCCTATATCTCGTAGAATAGTATTAACATACTCCTCCCAAAGCCAAGCACCATCGAACAGTATGCCGCAAATCTCGTCGTCACTTTCGCCGTATTTCACCTCTTCCATCCTAAGTATCTGTAGACATAGTGTTTGTAGTGGCCGATACTCCGTATAGTAAGGATGCACTTTTACGCGCAGGTTCTTGCTGATGATACTGCTTCGCTCATTCTTATTATATAACGGTGTATGCTCTACGATTATCTTCACGTTTTCGATAGTTTCACGATCTACATTCAAGACAGACTGGCCATACCTCTTGGTTTTCATAAACTCAATAGTATGCCGGATTAGTTCTGTCATATTGTTGTCGTGACTGTACTCACGTGTCGAGTAGGCTATGTTCCCAACAAAAGGTACATTCTTTGCGATATGTCTACCTATGTCGATAGTCCCTTTGA
>JAEEGI010010842.1_pt1 | contig 19758 bp, 8 predicted proteins | sample 8958751 | NCBI WGS metagenome assembly JAEEGI01 (sample SAMN16246545, study PRJNA631951) | gut metagenome | biome: gut microbiome; feature: rumen; material: KS-attached | host: Bos | place: Iran: Karaj | collected 2018-10 | reverse complement strand
ATCCCCAATCCCCAATCCCCAATATAAATCTAGCAAAAATTTTATAATTATATTTACATTTCCATTAATCTAAAATTTAAAAAAATAAAAAAAAATACGTTAAAAATAAATAAAAAAATTATTCAATTTTCATAAAACAAAAAAAATTAAAAAAGCTGAAAAATAAAAAAAAAGTAAACATAAGTAAGAAAAAATGGATTACAAAGATGAATTAGAGAAATATCAAAAATTAGACAAAGTAGGAGAAGGGACATATGGAGTAGTATATAAATGTCAAAACAAAGAGACAAAGAAATTAGTAGCATTAAAAAAAATTCGTTTAGAAAATGAAGATGAAGGAATGCCATCAACAGCAATAAGAGAAATATCAATATTAAAGCAACTTCATCATCCAAACATAGTAAATTTACTTGATTTAATACATGGAGAAAAAAAATTATATTTAGTTTTTGAATTTTTAGATCATGACTTAAAAAAATATTTAAATTTAAATGGATCACCTTTATCACCTCAATTAGTGAAAAGTTACTTATATCAAATATTATTAGCTATAAAATATTGTCATTCTAAGAGAATATTACACAGAGATTTAAAACCTCAAAATTTATTAATAGATAAAAATGGTATAATTAAAGTAGGTGATTTTGGTTTAGCAAGAGCATTTGGAATTCCAATAAAAACATTAACACATGAAATATTAACATTATGGTATAGAGCACCAGAAATATTATTAGGACAAAGAGAATATTCAACTCCAATAGATATTTGGAGTATTGGATTAATTTTTTATGAAATGGCTCATAGAAAACCACTTTTTGCAGGAGATTGTGAAATTGATCAAATTTTTAAAATTTTTCAAATGTATGGAACTCCTACTGAAAAAACTTGGCCTGGAATTACTAAATTACCTGAATTTAAATTAAATTTTCCTCAGTTTAAAGGAAAAGGTATTCAATCTTATAACACTCTTATTGATCATGTAGGAGTAGATCTTCTTGAAAAAATGATACAGTTAGATCCTTGTAAAAGAATTAGTGCTAAACAAGCTTTAAATCATCCATTTTTTGACGATTTGGATAAAAGTCAGTTTGTTTAAAAATGTTTTGAAAAAAAATAAAAAGGGTTTTCGAATTTCTTTTTTTTTTGGGATAATTTTTTATTGTATATTAATTTTTTAAAATCGCACATTTTATTTATTTTTTTATGTTTTTAATTATATTTTAAGTTTTTTTATAATTATTTAAGTTAATTTTATTAAAACTTAATGTCAAATGATATTGCTAAATTAGGTAAACCGAAAAAAAGGAAGCTATATGAGATAAAAATTTATACTCAGCAAGAAAATTTAAGAAATGAAAATATAATTGGGAAAATTAAAAGAGATCAAGAAGATATATTAAATTATGCAGAAGTTTTAAATGAAGAAGAGAATAATCAAAAAAAGAAAAAACACCATAAGAAAAAAACAAAAGAAATAGATGAAAATTCAGAAAAATCAGAGAAAAAATTATCAGATAAATCATCAAAAATAATAAATGATGTGAATAAAATAATATCAAATATGAATCAATCAACAGAAGAATTAAAAAAATTAAATGCATTATTTTTAATAGGAACATCCAAAAAAATAAATAAAACAAGTAATATTCAAAGTCAGAATTTACCAGAATTAAATAATTCAAAAGAAATTAAAGATGAGAAATTAATAGAAGAAGATGAGAAGAATAAATTAGAAAACAAGAAAAAAAAGCCATTAAATTTTACATATATAAATGATAATTATAGAAAACAATTAAATAGAGCATTTATGAATTTTAATCCAATAATTCATTTAGGAAATTTAAATTTATTAAGAAAAGCAGATCCATCAATTAATGAAGATATAGAGAAATTAGAAAAACATATTGATCAAGATTTAAAATCTATAATTGATCCTTATTATTATAAACATCAATATGAGAAATTATTAAAAGAACATGAAAAAAGTAGAAAAAGAATGAATACTGCTCCTACTGAAAATTATAATTATAATAATAATTATACTTATAATCCTTCTTTAACAACTAATAGTAATAAAACTAATAATTCTATTGCTGTTTATAGAAAAAGGAAAATTAAAAATAAATTAGAAATTAAAAGAAAATTTCCTGATAAAGAATTAAGACTTAAAGAATTGAAAAATATGGATGATTGTTTAAAACAAATTTCAAAATCTATTAATGATAATAATATTAATAATTATTATAATAATTATAATAATTTAAGAAATTATAGTATTGAACAACAAACTCATACTTATTTTCCTGATATTAGAAAAGCAAATGATATTATGAGAGAAATTCAACAAGATAGATTAATTAGAGGATTAAATAAAGAAACTAAAACTAAGAAAAAATATGTTGAAATTGAAAATGATAAAATTGTTGAACAAATATCTAAAGGGAAAGATTCTTTATTGAAAGATATTATTGAAATTGAAAAAAAATAAATTTATTTATTCAAAAAAAAAATTTAAAAAATATATTTGACTTTTATTTATAATTTCCTAAAATAAATAAATAGAAATAAAATATCTAAATTAAAATTAACACACAATTTTTCAAATGAAAAATTTAATAATATTATATATAAATAAAAATTAATATTTAAATATTTAATGTGAATAAAAATTCCTCAAAGCAAAAAATCAATTTTTTTTAAGAAGAAGCTCCTTTATACAGAGCAGCATATTTTCCATTTAAATCCATTAATTCTTGATGAGTTCCACATTCCAAAATTTCTCCATTATATAAAAATAAAATTTTATCACAATTAATAATAGTACTCAATCTATGAGCAACAACAATACTAGTTCTATTTTTCATTAATTTATTTAAACTTTCTTTAATAATTTCTTCATTTTCTTTATCTAAAGCAGAAGTAGCCTCATCTAACAATAAAATAACAGGATTTTTTAATATAGCTCTTGAAATTGCAATTCTTTGTTTTTCTCCTCCTGAAACATTAATTTCTTCATTATCATCTTCCATTAATTTATAATATATATTTGCTTCTTTTGCTGCATTTTCTATTTCATTATCTTCACAATCTAATTTACCATAACGAATATTTTCTTTTATTGTTCTATTAAATAATACTGGTTGTTGAAGTACTATTCCTATTTTTTTTCTTAAATATAATAAATCATAGTCTTTTATATTTGTATCATCTATTAGAATTTCACCTGATTCTACATCGTAAAATCTTTCTAATAATGATATTATTGTTGTTTTACCTGATCCTGATGGACCTACAAATGCAATATTTTCACCTGGATTAATTGTGAAATTTAAATTTTTAAATACGTAATATTTTGAATTTTTATATTTAAATTTTACATTTCTAAATTCAATTTTACCTATTAAATTTTCTTTCCTTACACCATTCTTACTTCTTTCATTTATATCTATTTCACTTTTTGTATCAATTATTTTTTGTAAATTTATTATTGATTGTTTAGCTGCTGAATAATCACCTACAAACATTTGTGCTATTCCTACTCCCAAAGCTGAAAATAATATTGTAAAAATTGCTCTTAATATATTTGTAAATGTTGCTTTATCTTTTTTATATAAATTACCTCCTACATAAAATAATGTTGCATACATTGCAAAAATAACAAATTGAGTTATTGAATAGAAAAAGCCATTAATAATAATTTTTAAATGTTTACATTTTTTATTTTTTAAATTTTGAACATCTAAAATAATATCAGCATAAATATCAACAATTTTATATTGCATATTATAAGAAAAAATAGTTTTTGAATTAAGAACACTTTCACTTAAAATATTTCCAGCTTCTTCATCAATAAATTTATTTCCAACAATAACACCATGTTGTAGAGTAAATTGTAAATAATAAGATCCAATAACTAAAGGCATGAAAGCAATATTAATTAAAGTTAATATCCATTGACAAACAAAAGAAACAACAATACCAATAATTAAAGTAACAGAAGTTTGAAGTAACTGTCCTAAAATAGTAGTAGCAACTCCAGAAATTTTAGTAGTATCAGTAGTTAATTTAGTTAATAATGCCCCTGGGGAATTTTCCTTTAAATCAAAATATCCGATATGTAAATTTAAAAATTTTTCGAAAATTTCTTTTCTATATTTTGAAGTTAAAATTTCACCTAATCCATAAAAAAAATAATTTTGCATCCAAAGACTTGCCCCTGCAAAAAGAGCAAGAGCAAGGAATTCTAAAGCATTAATCATTCCATCTTTTTTAACATCATTAATATCTTTTTGACTTAAAGCACCTATTGCATTTGCTAATAAAATTCCATAAACCGGCCAAACTAAACCATTAAATCCTGCTGCTACTGTACATCCTACCATAAAACATTTATTATTCTTTAAAAGGGAAAATGCATGTTTACGTGCTTTTTTAAATATTATTTTTTCTCTTTCTTTATTTATAATTTCATCCTCTTCGTCTTGTAAAATATTTAAATTATTCGTTGAATCATGATTTGATGTATAATTTTCATTATTTGTATAAAATTGCTTAAAATCGTTCTTTATATTCTTGTTTTCCTTTGAATTACGAGAATTTCTCTTTTGAGAATTGAAGGAATTTACTTTTCCAGGAATGTTATTTTTTAGATTTTTTGGATAGGAGGAATTATTATTTGTGTGGGAATGAGAGTTATTATGAGGATTTGTATCTGATTTTTTATATTCGTTTGATGAAGGAAAGTTTATTCTCACATCTTTCATATTTATTTGCTCATCATATGTTAACTTCGAATTACGAACATTTAAATTTTTTAATTCCTCATCTATGTTATTTAATTCATTCTGTCTTTGAGAAAAAATTTTTCTAGTATTTATATCATTTTCATTTCCTATATCATTATTTTCTGCATTTATTGTTTGATAATTTACATTTTGATTTACTCCATTTATATTATTTTGAAGCATATTATTACTAATAGAATTACTTATCATATTATTATTGGTGTTAAAATTATCTTGATTTATATCTTCTGATAAAATAAATTTTCCTTTGGAATCTACATTATAATCATTATCATTTTCATTGTCATCAATTAATAAACTAGCTCTTTTTTCTTCTTCAGCTTTAGCTCTTTTAATATATAAATCAGCATAAACTCCTTTTTTATCCATTAATTCATCATGAGTCCCTTCTTCAGCAATACTTCCATCTTTACCAAAGCAAAATATTTTATCTGAATTTTTAATTGTATCAAGTTTATGGGCAATAACAATAGTACTAATCCCTTGACTAACCATATCTAAAGCTTTTTGAACTTCTAATTCACTTTTATTATCTAAAGCACTAGTAGCTTCATCTAATAATAAAATTTTTGGTTTTAATAAAACTGCTCTTGCAATTGCAATTCTTTGTCTTTGACCACCAGATAATTTTTCTCCTTTAACACCAACTATATAATCTAAACCTACTTTATTAATAATTTCAGTAGCATAAGCTTTTTCACATGCTTCTAAAATTTGATTTTCACTTATATTTTCTCTTCCGAAAATAATATTATCTCTTATTGAAGAATTAAATAAAACAGGTTCTTGTTGAACATAACCTATAAAATTTCTCCAATGATTAATATCAAAATTTTTTATATTTTTCCCATCAAATAATATCATTCCTTTATTAGGTTCATAAAATCTTTCAATTAAAGATAAAATTGTAGATTTTCCAATTCCAGAAGGACCAACAATAGCCATTTTTTTATCATGTTCAAAATCAATATTAATATTATTTAAAACAATTTTATCTCCTGAATTATATTTAAAAGAAACATCTTTAAATTCTAAATGACCAATACTATCATTTTTATTAGGTTTTTCTTTTCCATAATGACTAGATTTAACTTTTCTATTTTTTAACTGGAAATAATCTTCACTGGCATTACAAGCTTCAAAAATAGCTTTAATATTAGGAGCAGCTTGTCCTAAAGAAAAGCATCCGAAAATAATAGCAAATATAACAGTAATAACACTTCCAGCTCCAAAATCTTTATTTTCATCTTCTGTTTTTTCTCCATTATTATAAATAAGTCTACTTCCATAACCAACAGCTAAAGAATAAGAAGCATAAATAACAAAAATAATAAAACCAATACCAAAACCAGTTTTATAACCTTGATTAATTCCTGCTTTTCTTGAAATATTTAAAAAATTATTATATCTATTTTTTTCCTCATCAAAATTAGCGAATGAAGCAACAGTTTTAATTTGATATAAAACTTCCTCTGCCATTCCTCCTGCTTTTTCATAAGTTCTCATTTCTGCAGTTCCCTGTTTCATTGCATTTGCCATGAAAAAACCTCCTAAACCTAATAAAGGTAACATTGCAGAAATAACTAAACTTAATTTCCATGATGTTATATATCCTATTATGAAAGATGCTATAAATTGAGAAAATGAACTTAATGCAACTCCTACTTTTGTTCCTATTCCATTTTCTATTATTTTTGTCTGAGATTGAATTTTAGTAGTAAATTCAAATGTATTTGTTTCATCAAAATATGTTTGATCTTGTTTCATTATTGTTTGAAAATAATCAATTTTTATTTTATTTGATAATCTCTTTCCTAAAATTGTCCAGAAAATAACCATTAATAAGGAACCTGCGAAAATTCCAATTCCAGCACAAATAAAATTTACTATTGCAGAATGAATAACTTTTGGAACTTTTTCTTTTGGAATTGAACCATCAAAACCATCAATAACATCTCCTAATAATAAAGATATTAAAGGCATTGATAATCCTGCTGCTATTGAACCTATTATTCCTAATATAAAAAATATTATATCTGATTTATTAGCTTGAATTGATATTAATTTAAAGAAAGAAATTGATTTTTTCTTCTTTTCAAATTTTTTAAATAGCTCACTATCTTTTACTTGTTTTATCTCATTTTTTAAATTTTTTACTTCTCCTTTCACTTGTGTTATTTCTTTTTGGAGATTTGATAATAAGGATTTTATTTCAGAGTCTTCTGATTGTGCTTTTGAATTTAATGATAATGATGTGTCTTCTACTCTCATTTGTATCATTTTTTTAATTTTATTAATTTCAAATAAAATAGTATAAATTAATCATTTTTATTTTGAAAAAAAGGTACTTTTTATTTTTGAGGTATGTTAGAAAAAGGATTATTTATTATGTATTTAAGTTTTTAAATTTTTTTTTTATGGTTTTTTATTATTTTTATTGATTTTTTATCTAATATTTTTTTTTTTATTTTTTTCTCAAAAAGTATGTCGATAAATGATATTTTGATATTTTGGATGACATCAAGAAATAATTTAATAAATAATTATTAATTATTTTATTTTATTTTTTATTTTTAAATTTTTAATTTTTTACAAATTTTCAATTAAATGGATAGTTCAAATAAAATAGTAAAATATTTTTTAGGATTTTCTTTTGTGATTGGAAGCTTATCATATATTTATTATACTTATTTTTCAAAGGATAAAAATGAAAAATATTTAAATGAATACATAGATAAATATCTTGAATCATTAAAATCATATATTTCTCAATTTTCAAATGAATTATGGAAATATAATACAAATTTATTATGTCATCTGAATTTTATTATTAATGAAATATTAAGTAAAGTTAAAGAAATTGAATATCCTTTATTAGATAAAAATAGAATTAAAATATTTGAAAACGAAAAAGAATGGAAAGAACAAATTAAAAAAGATAATGAACAATTAAATTTTATTAAAAATGAAATAATAACAAAATTAATTCCTAAAATTTTAAATATTGAAATAAAAGATATTATTCCAATTTTAAATGATAAATTAATATTATTAAAAGAAAATGAAAAATTTTGTAAATTAATTCCTTACGAAGAAAAAATTATAAATTCAATTATAGAAAAAATTGACGAACAAAAAATTGAAGATAGTTTTTTTTTTGCTTCAGTTAAACAAATAGAATTAAATAAATTAGTTGAACAAAAATTTTCTAATATTGAAAATTTAAATAATTTAAGTGAAATTGAAGATTTTAAAAATAAATTTAAAGACGAATTTATTTATAGATATGGATTCAATTGTAAATTTCTTCCAGAAATAATGATAAAAAAAAATGGTGATAAAGGTGTTTCCTTTAATTTACTTATTAATAAAATAATTTATTGAATTTATAACTTCCTTTTAATGTTATATAAATTTTCAAAATCATTGTGTTAATAAAAATTTTTCAAATATTTTTAGTATAAAAATAGAAAATATTCATATTTATATTTATTTATTATTATTAATGAAAAATATTATAAAATATTAAATTAAATTAAAACAATTAAAAAACTTTATATATTTTTTTTAAAATAAAAATAATAATCTTTTTTGATTGTGTGGTTCTTTTAATTACAATTAAACTTTTTTTTAAATATATACAATTAAAACTGATATTATTTTTATATGAAAGACGTTTTAATTTTACCCTTATTCTCAAATAATAAAAATTAAATAATAAAGAAAATACTTATAATTAATCATAAGAAAGAAATTTACAAAAATTTAGTAGAGCATAAATAATCTTCCTTATTAATTTAAATTTGAAAAAATTTATCCACAACAAAGACAAAATTATTTTTTTTATGACAAAGTGAATAAGGATAATAATTTATAAAAGAAATATAATATTTCAAAGGAATTTCAATTTCATTACATATAAAATTAGTATTTTCTATATAAAATATATTATTACTTTTAAATTGATTAATCATACTAATATTATTTTTTTTATACATATATTTTAATATTTCATTTTTTCCTTGAATTTTAGCATAAGCCAATTGACATTTTTTATCACTATTAAAATTATTCCATTTTTTTCCTATAAATTCATCATAAAAATACATTATATGAATTGGATCTATAAAATTAATAAATCCATATCCTAAATTTGTATTATTTATAAAATCCAATGGAAGATATAATAAATCATATTTTCCTAAAAAATGAACATTTATTTCTTCTAATAAAAGATTTATTGTATATTTATTTGGAATATTTCTTATTATTAATGTTGTTCTTTTATCTTTTAATTTTATCACATTGTCTAAATGAATTAAATTTTTAGATGAATCTAAATGCAATTTTTTCTTTTTTGCATTATTTTTAATTTTGTTTTTTTTTAATTCTTTATAATTTAGATTATTCTTTTTTTTATTGATTTCATTATGATTATCAAAAGAAAAGTTATTATTTACACTTTTGTAACTATTGATAAAATTATTATTATTATTATAAATACATTGATTAAATATTTTCCCTTCATTATTATTATTTATATAAGAAGTATTGTTTGTTGAAGAAAAAAAATTTTGTTTTACTTCAACGAATTTATAATTATAACTTTTATTTTGATTATAATTATAAATTTGAAATGACTCATCATTATCTTTATTTTTCATTTCTATTATAACTCTTGAAATTTCTTTATTAATTTCTTCAAAGTCATCATAATTTTCTTCTAAAATAGTACTTCCTTTTCTATAATTATTATTCGAAAAATACATTGATGCTAATAATTTATTAAAAAATAAAAAACATTTTTTAATCAATTTATTCAAATTTATTTTATAAATAATAAATTTTCTTTAAAATATATAAATATAAAAAAATAAAAATATCATTGAATGAAGTACCACTAATAAATAAATTTTATTTTGAATAAAAGCAAAAATTTATTAATGAAAAATAAATTCTTATTTAAATTAATTAATAAATTCTCTAAAATAATTAGTATCTTCTAAATCAGCTACATCATCATCTTGATAATAAAAACCATTATTTCCATTTCTTTGTTCATTTTGATAATTTTGATAATTATTATTATTTCTTTTATTATTATTATTATTATTATTATTATTATTATTATTGTCGTTATTGTTATTATTTAAATTATCGTTAGTAATTTCAAAAATTTTTTTTGTTGTATTTTCAACAGAAGTAAAAAATAATTTTCCTTTATTAATATTTTTTCTTTGATTAATATTAATATCTTTATCAAAATCTCTATTTTTATCATTAAAATTATCTTTATTAAAATTTTTATTATTATTATTATCATTATCTCCAAAAGTATCATTATTATTTTTTCCACCAGAATCATTATTATTATTATTATTACAATTTTGAATAGAATGAACATTTTCTTGATTATTATATTTTTGTTGAGAACTTAAACCTTCTTTCATCATTTCATACAATCTATTTAATTCAACTAAATTATTAATAGTAAAAGTACCATAAAAATGATTATTAATCATAATTTTGAGTGGATTTTGAATAAAAACAGGAGTTTGTTGTAATTGATATCCTTGATAATAATGAAAATTATTATTGATAATTTCATGAGTTTTTTCATGAGCACTTAAATTACTACTTTGACTGAATCTCTTAAAGCAACCAGGATAAATACAAGCATAAGGTTTTTCTCCAGTATGAATTCTTAAATGAGTTCTTAAGTTAAAGTCTAAAGAAAATCTCTTTTGACAAATATCACATCTAAATGGCTTTTCTCCTGTATGAACTAATGAATGTCTTTTTAATTTTGAATTATCTAAAAATTTTTTTCCACAATTTTTACATGAAAATAATTTATCTCCATGTGTTAATTTATGCTTTCTTAATGATACTTTGTCATAAAAATATTTTCCACATTCTTTACATGAACATTTGTAATCTTTTGATAATGATTCTTTTTTATTTAATTTTCTTTTTAAATTATTATTTCCTTTTGTTTCTATTGTGGTCTCTTCTTCTATTATTGATATTTTAATTTTGTTGGAATTATTTTTTTTATTCTCAAGTGAGGACTCATTTTGTATTATTTGAGACATATTTTTTTTTTGCTAATAATATGGGAAATTTAATTATTTTTTTTTAATATTGAGTTATTAACGTTTTAATATTATTTTTTTATTTTTTTTGGGTTAAAAAATTCAAAATATAATTATTTTATATAAAAAATAATTTTTTGAACATGGTAAAATTTTAGAATTTTTATAACAAAAAAAGATAATAAATATTTAAAAATAAATTATTTATAAATTTTCAATTTTTTGAGATTGTTCGACAATATCATTAACTGTTTTTTCTTTTTCTTCATTATTTAAAAGTGAATAATTATTATCAGAAGAATATCTCAGAATATTTTTATTACTATTACTAGAAATTAAAGGTAAAAAATTAGTATTATTAGTATCATTAATATTATCATCATAAATATTAAAAAGTTTTTTACTTTTACTTTTCATTTTACTACTTCTAAAAAGAACATTATTATTTTTTTTTCTTTCTTCTTTCCTCATTCTCATTTCTTTAGCTTGTTCTAATAATTCTCTTTGAGGTTTTAATCTTTTTTCAGAACACATTTTTAAATATTTCTCTTGTAAATTTTTATGTATTTTCTGTATATTTTTTATATTTTCATTTTTAACTTCAATTGTACTTTTTAATGTTAATATTTCTGCTTTTAATCTATTTATTTCATTATTATCTTTTAATTCTTGATTTTCTTTTATATTTTTTATTTGTAATTTTTGTTCTTTTATTATATTTAATAATTGATTTTTTTCTAATTCTTTCTTTTCTAATTCTATTTTTTTATTTCTATTTGAAATTTCATTTTCTGTTTTTTTCTTATTTAATAAATCTATATTATCTTCTTGTTTTATTATTATTTTCTCAAATTGAGATAATTTTTTATTTAAATTTAATATTGTATTATTTAAATTTTTTATTTGATTTTCATAATCTAATAATTTTATATTTTTATCACTTAATTTTTGATTTTGTTCTTCTTTTTCTTTTAAATAATTCATTTCTTTCTTTTTCATATCTACTAATAATTTATTTTGATAATCATCATATTTTTTTTCATATTGTGTTTTTATTTCTTCTAATTCATTATTTTTAGAAGTTTTTAATAATTCAAATTGTTCTTTTAATTTCATATAATCATTTGTTAAAGTTTCATATAAATTTTTTGGTACTTGATTGTCATTATTTTCATTTTTAACTTCTTTATTTTTTTCTTCTTCAGAATTTTGTTTTTGATTTTTTTCTAGTTTACTTATTTTATCATTTAAATTATAAATTTTTAATTCTAAATCATTATTCTTTTTTTTATGTTTATCTATTTCTAATTTATATTTCTCTTCTAATTCCTTTTCCTTTTCTTTTATATCTATTGGAGTTTTATCATCTAATAATTTTTTTAAATTTTCTATTTCTTTTGATTGAGAAATATTTTTCTCAGTTAATTTATTTATATCTGAATCTTTAGAAAGAAGTAATTTTTGCAATTCTTCAACATTTTCACTCTAATAAAAGAAAAAATCAAAAAAACTTTCTTACCATTTTCTAAATGTATTTTATAACTTATAAATTTTTAAATATAAAATAACAAAATTAAATAAATATTATTTTTAAAAAAAATGTCTGAAGAAAATGAAAAAGAGAAAAATGAAAGTTTAGAAAATAAAAAAGAAGAAGAAAAAGAAGAGGAAAAATCATTAAAAGAAAAAATGAAATTTTTAGGAGATGCAGTATATGAATCATGGCGTAAAGATTGTGATAGAGTTTTTGAATTAAAAAAAATTGATGAATTATTAAAAGACATAATAAATAAATGTAATAAAATAGAAGAAATAGAAAATTATTTTAATAATAATAATGAAGACTTAGATTATTTCATAAATGATTTTTCAAAAAAAGTAATTGAATATATTTTAAGGCAAAATATTATTTTTGGAGAAAATGGAGATGAAATGGCTTTTCAAGTTTTATTAGATTATATTATTTTTTTTATAAAATATATTTTAAACAATGATAATAATAATAAATTTTATCCAATGATAGAATTAATAAAAGAAATTTTTGATGATTCAAAAGTTTATTATAAATCAAGTATAAATTCAAGAGAGAAAAATCCAACATCAAAAAAGAATATTTCATTAGAAAAATTTAATGAAATGTTTTTAAAAAGAAAATTAAATTTAAATATAAATGAAATAAAAGAAGGAGAAGAAATAGATGTTTTAGTTCCAATAAAAGAAAATTATTATGAAACAAAAGTATGGTCAAGAGGAAAAATAATATCAAAAATAGAAAAAGACTTTTATGTAGAAGTTTTAAACCAAAAAGATTTAATAAAATTTAATATAAATTCATTTGATTATTCTTTAAAAGGTTCAAAAACAAAAGATTGGGAATGGAGAATAAATTTAAAAGAAAATGATATTATAGATTGTTATTCAAGAAGAAAATATTATCCAGCAACAATAATAAAAAGAAATGAAGAAGATAATCAATTAGAATATCGTGTTTCATTTAGAATTTATTTAGATTTGGTTAATAATGATATTGAAAAATATAAAATTTTTTTTCCTGGAAAAGAAATAGAAGAAGAATATGGAAGACAATTTATTGGAGAAGATTCTAATTATGATGAAGATATTTTAGCTACAAGTAAAAGAATAAATATGAAAGATACTAAATTAAATATTGGGGATGATTTGAATTTAATTGATGATAATGATATTTATTATATTGATGATCAAGTTGAAGATGTTTATTTAAATGGAAAAAAAAATATTACTATTGGAAGATATTTTAATTATGAATATTATTATAATTTATTATTAATTGAATTTGGAAATTTAAATGGTTTTGATATTATGATAAATTTTCTAAATAATAATGATAAAAAAGAAGATCATGATAATGGAAAAGTAAAAAAAAATGATAACAGTGAAATTATTAATTTTATTTTTTATATATTTAAAAATGTTATTCAATATTTATATAAACCTCTTGCTATTGAATTATCTAAAAAATTATCAAAAAGTATTTTTGATTATGTTGATAATTTATCAAATAATGATTTAAGAAATATGAAAAAAGAAACTCATGATTTAATGATTGATGTATTAAAATTATATTTAAATATAAATAATGAATTAAATAAAGATAATAAATATTTAATAGAAACATTTGCTTTAAATTTCGCAATAAAAATGTTAAAAACAAATTTTCTAGATAAAAGAACAACTGCAATAAAATCAATAAGTGATTTTATTAAATTATATAAAAATAATGAAGAATTTAAGAAAGTATTAATCGACCTTATAAAAAAAAATAATATAATATATGAAATTTATGGTCCAAATAGTCATGTGCAATTAGTTAGTAAAAGTAAAGAATTAATAGAATTGTTATTGACAAATGATAAACTTTCAGAGGAAGAATTAAGTTTAATTTGGAATGCGACTAAAACTGGAGATTTAGATGAAAAAAAAATAGTTTTAAAAATTTTAAATGAAATTATTTCTTGTAATTTGAATTCTAATGATGAAAATATTAAACTAGTAATTGTTAAAATTTTAAATTCAATTCAAAAAGATAATTATAATTTTAATAGTGATATGAGTGAAGAAGAAATTCATTTAATTTTCAGTTTAATTAATGAATTAAATGACACTCAAATTATAGGAAATTATTTAAATAAATTTATTGATTTTATTAAGGAAAATAGTCAAAGTAAATATGTTAATTTTATTAGTAGAAAAATTTTTGATATTTCAAACAAAGATTCTCAATTAAAAAAAAATATTATTAATCATGCTTTAGAATTCATTGTTGATTCTAAAAATAGTTTTTTGGGTTTTAGATTATTAACTATTTATTTAAATAAATCCAATTTAACTATTGATTCTGATTTATCTAATTTATTATTAGAAAATAATAATCTTTTAAATCTTTTTAAAAAATCTTTTCATGATTATTATTTAAATAAAGACAAAATTGAGCCCAATAATCATGAAAAAAATATTAAAAATAAAATTACATTTTTAGATGTTTTAATTAAAAATGACATTTGGAAAGTTGAAGAAGATTCTCCAATAGATTTTGTTTATAACTTCTTGGTATTAAATAAATACAATGAAAATGATGAAAAGATATTTTATAATTGGATAAATTCATTAATAAGAGAAAAGAAATTTGAAGGAATAGAAGAAAAAATATTTAAATTATTTATTGACAACAAAAATAATTTAAATAATAATATATCAATAGAAGGTTTTAAAACATTTCTTAGAGTATTTATAGAAATAAATGAAAATGAAAATAAATTAGAAAAAGATAATGAAAATAATATAATTCTAAAAGATAATGTATCATCAAAAGATTTAAAAGGATTTTCAGAATTAAAAAGAATAATTTTTGAAAATACAAATAATGAAATAATTACCAGAGGAATAGATTTATTAAATACTTTATTTATGAAAAATAGAGAAAATTTAGTAGATTTATGTTTAGAAGAAATAAATAATTCAAATTCAAATAGTAAAATAATAAATAAATGTATATCAATATTATCAGATTTAATGTATTTAAATGAAGAAAATGGAACAGCAGAAACATCATCTCATATTTCAATTATAAGAAGTGATTTAATAAATTTAATTTGTTTAATAAATTTACCATATAATATAAACAGTCAATTTAAAAAAATAAGTGTATATTCAAATAGTACATTTTATTCTTTTAAAACTCAAATATCTCATATATTAAATTATCATCATGATTTTATGAAATTTGAATTAATAAACCCGAGAATAAAAAATCAAAATGATGATAATATTTCATATATAAATAATGGAAATAATAATAGAATAGAGTTAACTCGTCATGATAATGGCAAAAGTTTAAAATCATTAAATATAAGGAATAATTCTCAAATATATATTTCAACAAATCATTTAGAATTAAAAATTGAAGATAAAAATTTATTAGATAGTAATAATAGAGTGATACCAGAAGCAGAAAAAATATTTAATGATTGGTTCGATTATTATTCAACAAATGATAAAATGACTGCAAATGATATAGCACAATTTATAAAAGATGTAACAAATTCAAGAGAAGAAATAAGAATAAATGATTCAAGAGTTTTAAGTCTAATTAATGAAAAAGAAGAATTAAATGAAGGGTATATTGAAAGAGAAAAATTTGTTAATTGGTATATAAATGCTACTTTAAATAAACCTCAATTAGTTCTTGAAAATATTAAGGCTACTGGTTATAGAGGAGATTTAAAAAAAATTAATGAAGGATTTTATTATGAAAATAATAATAAAGAAAGTATGATTAGATTTATTTTAGGAAATAATAATCAGTTAATTAATGTTTTATTTAATATTATGAATAAAGGAAATATTGATGTTTATTTTTTTGTTGTAGAATTATGTACTAATGATGATATTTATAATAAAATTCTTCAAATCAAAAATTTGAATGATAATATTAATTGGGATGAATTACTTATGAATAATAATTTATATTATTTTTGCTATGTGTGTATTATTATTGAATATTTTATTGAAAATGGAAATTTTAGTACAGAATTTCAAGAATGGATTAAAGTTTTTATCTCTTTTAATGGGTATAAATTTATTATTGATGTTTTTATTAATATTTTGAAAAGAATTTGTAAGAAAGATAATTATGAAAAACATATTGATAATGTATGCTTTGAATTATTAATTAAAATTATTAAATTAATTTATCTTTGTTCGATTAAATCAAATTCAAATAATGAAGATTTATATAAATATTTAAAAGAGGAGAATTTAATAAATAAAATAAATGAAAATTTTACAAATAAAGAAATGTTTTCATTGTTAATGAATATAATAGATTCATCAATAAAACAAAAATGGGAAACAAATATAATAAATGAAATAATTCAATTAATAACACTTTTAATACCAAATATAGAAGATTCATCATATAATAATGAATTAATAAATTTCCTTTTAAATGGTTTAATTTCAGAAAAAGAAGAAACAAGAATTGCATTTGTAAATGCTTTAAAAAGAATGAATAATATTTTAATTACAAAAGAAAAATATGATATCATATCAAAATTATTTGAAGAAATTGGAAATACTATAAATAATAATGATAAAGTAAATGAATCTTTATCTGATTGTTTTATTTATTTATTAAGTATATATAATGAAAAAAAAGATAAATTTTTACTAAATGAAAATTTCGATATAAATTTATTTGCTGAAAAATTAAGAAATGAAATCAATGATGAATTAACAATAAATTTTAAAAAACCAAAATTATCAGATAAAAAATTATTATGTGATTTAACGATATTATCAAAATTAATTGAAATAAATGATTCAATAAAAAAAGATACAAATGAAAATAGTAAACTATTTGAAAATATTTTAAAAAAAATAATTTTTTACTCAGAAGATGAAGAAGAAGAAAAAAAAGAAGATAATTTAGTATCAACATTAACAGACAAAATAACAGAAATAGAAAATAATGAAAAAATGGAATTTATAAACATAGACACAATAAAGAAGATAAAAGAAACGAACAGATCTTCGAATATAGAAATATTAAATTTATCATATAATTTAATATCAAATCTTTTGAAAGAAAATTTAGAAAATTTCAAATTATATTTTTCAATAGAAAAAGAAAAGAAAAATAGTTCAAATAATGAAATAGACACATCAAAAAAATATAAATATGAAAGAAGAAAATTAAATTATGTAGGATTAAAAAATTTAGGTTGTATATGTTATATGAATTCAACAATGCAACAATTTTATATGACACCAACATTAAGATATACAGTATTAAAATTAAATGATAATAAAAAAGTAAATATAGTAAATATAGAAAGATTTAGAAAAAATGAAAAATTAGATGATAATATGTTTCATCAATTACAAAAATTATTTTCTTATTTATTACTTTCTGAAAGATCTGATTTTAATCCTTTTGGATTTACTTATTCTTTTAAAGATTTTGATGGAAATCCTACTAAATTATTTGAACAAAAAGATACTCAAGAATTTTTAGCTATTTTTTTAGATAGATTAGAACAATCTTCTAAAAATTCTGAATATAAATATATGATTAATAATATTTTCGGAGGAAAAAATTGCTCTTTAATTACTTGTTTAGATTGTGGATATGTATCTTATAAATTTGAGCCTTCTGTTTTTCTTAGTTTAGAAGTTAAAAATATGAAAAATTTAAATGATTCTTTAGATAAATATATTAATGAAGAATATATTGATGGTTATGAATGTGATGGTTGTAAAAAAAAATGTAAAATTTCAAAAAGAAACATAATTGCTTCTTTACCTAATGTTTTAATTATCCATCTACAAAGAATTTTTTATAATTGGGAAATTGATCATAATGAAAAAATAAATAGTAAATTAGAATTTCCAAAAAAAATAAATTTAAAAAATTATACAATTGAAAATATGTTAAAAGAAAAAGAAAATAAAAAGGAAGAAATTTATTTTAGAAGTGATGAATATTATAATTATTATTTAGTTGGTGTTGTAGTTCATGTTGGATCTGCGGATTCAGGTCATTATTATTCATATATTAACACAATAAGGGATGGAGAAGGTAATATTAGTTATTTTAATCCTAATGATAATAATGTTAATTTTTCTTGGCTAGAATTTAATGATAGTACAATATCTAAATTTGATATCAGTAAATTAGAAGAAGAAACTTTTGGTGGAAATTATAATAATGATACTAATACTAATAATACTCATAATTTTAATGGAAGGAATAATGTTTTTAATTGGAGAAGAGAAAAATGTAAAAATGCTTATTTATTAGTTTATGAAAGATTAGTTAAAAATCCTAACGTTATTACTATATTAAATCCTAATGAAATTAATGAAAAACTTAAAGACAATATTATTGAATTTAATGAAAATGAAGAAAGTAAAATTTTTAAAGAATATGATATGATGAGATATTATAATAAAAATGATTTAAATGAATATAATAATAAATGTAATGAATTATATAGTAAAATTTTCCATAATTTAAAAAAAGATGAATATTTTAAATTTGAGCCCTTTTATAATTACAACAATAATAGATTAGTTCCTAAAATTTATTATGATGAAATTTTAAATGACAATAAAAATTTTGAAAAAAGTAAAAAAATGTCAGAAAGTCAATATTCTTCTTTCTTTACAAAAATGATTGATCTTCTTGAAGAAACTTCAATAAAAAATATAGATAAAATAACAAGTGAAGATGCTGAAGAAATTTCAAATGTATTTGTGTCATATATTTTAAGTAATATCCAAAATAAAATTAATAAAGAAAATTTAAGTAATGGATGTAAAAAATTAATTAATGTTATTGAAAGTAATAAAGAATTATTTAAAAATCCAATTACGAAATTATTAGTTGAAAATACAGAAAAATTTAGAGATTTATTAAGATATGAAAGTTCTGATGTTTCAAAAGAAATAAATGATTTAAATGATAAAATAAAATCTATTATAGAAGAAAATAATGATAATATAATTGAAATTAATCAATATAATAATCAAAATAATATTTATGGTAATAATAATGATATTTATAATGGAAATAATGATGATGATAATGAAAATGGAGTTGAAAGAAATGATGATGATAATGTAGAAATAAATCAAAATTTGGAAGAAAAAAAAAATGATGAAAATAATACAAATTAAAATAAAAATAAAATTTATTTAATTATAATTAATAAAATAAAAAATAGTATTAAAGTGTTTTTTTCTTTTTAAATTAATTCATTTTATAAATCTAAATTTACTAAATCTTTACGGTTGTTTTCATTATCTACATTTTCATT
>JAEEGI010010836.1_pt1 | contig 19761 bp, 15 predicted proteins | sample 8958751 | NCBI WGS metagenome assembly JAEEGI01 (sample SAMN16246545, study PRJNA631951) | gut metagenome | biome: gut microbiome; feature: rumen; material: KS-attached | host: Bos | place: Iran: Karaj | collected 2018-10 | reverse complement strand
CGTAGCCGTGGTGTGACATGGTCTCGGTGGCAGCCTTGATGAGGCGGCTGTTGTCACTGAGGCCCAGATAGTTGTTAGCGCAGAAGTTCAGCACCTCGTCGTTGGGCTTCACCTTGATGTCGGCGCGCTGCGGCGTGGTGATGATACGTTCGTTCTTGTACAAACCGGCAGCCTGGATGTCGGCGAGCTCCTTCTGGAGATGTTCCTGAAATTTTCCAAACATGATAAAAATCTAATATTATTAAAGGTTTGACATTAAGTTAGGTTCATTAGATGGCTACAAAGGTAGTAATATTTTTTCTTTAGTTGTCAGTTTTTAGTCTTCAGTTTTTAGCTTAATAACTATAACCATTAAACTAGAACTAATCGTTATCGGCACTGGAGGCGACACGACCTTGGCGCATGGGCGTGTAAGTAGTCTGTTGCTCTTGGGTGCTCTCTTGCTGGACATCGCTCTGGCCGCGGTTGCGGTCGCGGCGCTTGCGGTGGTGCCAACGTGAACTGCTTGGGGTCTCCTCCTCGGCCTCAACCTGCTGGGCTGGTTTGGCGCCGTCAAGTCGCTTACCGCCGTTAAGGGCATACAGTTCATATTGCTCGATGATGTTGATGAGTTTGGTGGGATAGTTGACGTCCTCGGCATAGCCGCAGTCGCGAAGCCCCTGTGCCCAGCTGCGATAGTCGGTCACTTCCAGCTCATAGAGGATGCTGTAACGGGGACCCTTGAGGAACTTGGCGTGATCGAGGAAGGAATCCTCGGGGGCGCCATACTTGCGGTAACCCACACTGTTGCTCAGTGAGTCACTCTTACCATAGACTTCACCCTGCCAATGGTAGGCCTTGATGCCGAAATGGTTGTTGGCCTCCTGGGCCATGCGGCTCCTGCCTGCGTAGCTCTCCAGGATGCCCTGCGCTAGTGTGATGCTGGCAGGAACACCATATTCCTGCTCAAACTGCAACGCTACGGGCTTGTAGCGCTCAATATAGTCCAAATAATCCTGTCTTGTGGTCTGAGAAGAGGCCGTAAAGGCATAAAAAATGGCAAAAATCAAGCAAAAAACGTAAATTCGCTTGTTTATCGAGAAATTATCTATAATTTTGCGTTCTAAGTAAAAACTCATAATTTTGTTATGACTGAAAAGAAAATCACCACAAAGGTAAGGGTTTATTCTTATAATGAGCTCACCGAAGAGCAAAAAAAATTAGTTGACCTCGCCCGTGAGGCCACGTCACACTCCTATTCTCCCTATAGTAACTTCAAGGTTGGAGCCGCTCTGGAGCTTGACAACGGCGAGATCTTTATCGGTGCTAATCAGGAGAATGCGGCCTTTGCAGGCATTTGCGGAGAGCGTGCCGCACTCTATGCTGCAGGTGCAAAATACCCTGGTGTACCTGTCAAGTCGGTAGCTATCACTTCTTTCACACGAGACGAGTTTGTTGTGGAGCCCACTGCTCCCTGTGGCGTTTGCCGTCAGGCATTCTTGGAGTTTGAGAAGAACGGTCATCCCATCGAACTCATCCTCGCTGGTAAGGAAAAGATCTACATCCTCGACAGTTTCCAGGATACCATGCCCCTCTCCTTCACCGAGTTTTAGTTTTTTTCAGACAACCCAGACAACACAGGAGGGACAACCTTGACAACACAATTCGTTAGTTGTTAAAGGTTGCCCCTCCTTGTTCCCCCATAATCCCTCTCCCCATAATTCCCAGTTTTCCCAGTCCTCCCATTATTCCCCATCACCTCCTATTACTCCCCATTCCACTAAATTCTCCCAACTAAAAACTGAAAACTGAAAACTTTTCCCTACCTTTGCAGGTTGTAATCAAGAAAACCAAATCAACAACTACAATAATGAAGAGTAACTTAGACAAGAAACTGATGGGGTCGCTGTCGCTGGCCGACGTGATCCACTTCGTGATTGCGGTCATTATTTTTGCCGCTATCTCATGGATTTATTTCTATCCCAACGACGTGAACGGCGATGTCCTGCAGCAGAACGACGTGATGCAGGGTGCAGCCAATAGCCAGGAAATCAACTCGTTTGAACAGCAAACGGGTGAGAAGTCGTGGTGGACCGACGCCTTGTTTGGCGGTATGCCTACGTTCCAGATTGCACCGTCCTATGAGGGTACAACGATGCTGACTCCCGCCTCGGCACTCTATCGCCTTGGCTTCCCGACGCCTGTGAGCTGGGTATTTATCCTCATGCTGGGCTTCTTCCTGCTGATGCTGGCGTTCAAGGTCAAGTGGTATTATGCCGTGCTGGGTGCCATTGGCTATGGCTTCTCGAGTTACTTTTTCATCCTGATGGGTGCGGGTCACATCTGGAAACTGATGGTGCTCGCTTATATCCCGCCCACGATTGCAGGTATCGTCTGGTGCTATCGTGGCAAGTACCTGGGCGGTATGGCTGTTGCGGCCTTCTTTGCTGCCTTGCAGCTGGCCAGCAACCACGTGCAGATGACTTATTACTCGATGTTCCTCATCGTGGCGCTGGTCATTGCCTATCTCGTCAAGGCCATCATCGACAAGCAGGTGGGTCGCTGGTGTATCGCCACTGCATGCCTGGCCGTTGCAGCTGGATTGGCACTGTTGGCTAACTCGCCCAACCTGTTCATGACCTACAAATATGCTCAGGAAACCATTCGTGGCGGTCATAGCGAACTCACCCCTAAGGGCGAGGACGCTGTCAATGCCAAGCCCACCGATGGCGGTCTGGATAAGGATTACATCACCCAGTGGAGCTATGGCAAGGCCGAGACGTTTACCTTGCTCATCCCTAACGTAAAGGGTGGTGCCACCATCAAACCCGAACATGGCGATAACCGTTTGCTCTCACTGGCCGAGACGTCTAAAGCCACCAAGATGGCCAACACCGGCGAGATGAGCCAGCAGGATATTCAGATTCTGAGCCAGTTCCCGCAATACTTCGGTGACCAGCCGATGACCAACGGCCCCGTCTATGTCGGTGCCCTCATCTGTGCGCTCTTCTTGCTGGGCTGCTTCATCGTCAGGGGTCCCGTGAAGTGGGCTTTGCTCATTGTTACCATCATCAGTATCCTGCTCTCGTGGGGCCACAACATGATGTGGCTCACCGACTGGATGATTGACCATTTCCCCATGTACAACAAGTTCCGCACTGTGGCGTCAATCCTTGTTGTCGCCGAGGTGGCCATGCCCATCCTGGCGGTGCTGGGCCTGCGGGAACTCTTCAAGGAACCCGATGGTTGGCGCAAGCACAAGGTAGCTCTGCTGGCCTCCTTCGGCCTGTGTGCCCTCATCTGTCTGTTGTCGGCCATATTCCCGGGCATCTTCGGCCACTTCTCGGCCGAGGAGCATGAGCAGCTGGTCGCTTCGGGTCAGATTCAGCAATATCCAAGCGTTGATGCTGCCATTGCTGCCGTGCGAGGCGCTTTGGTCAGCGGTGACGCTTGGCGCAGCCTCATTGTCATCCTGCTTGGCTTCGGTATCATCTTTGCTTACCTGAAAGGCAAAGTCAATGAGATGGTGGCCACTCTCGTAGTGGCAGCTATCGTGTTGGTCGACATGTATGACGTGAACAAGCGCTATATTGATTCCGACACGTTTACCTCCCATTATGACCTGCCCGAGCAGCAGTTTGTACAGCGTCCTGCCGATGCCCAGATTCTGCAAGACAAGGACATGAACTACCGCGTGATGGACGTGCAGCACTTCGGTGAGGCTATGCCCAGCTATTTCCACAAGACCGTCGGTGGTTACCATGCCGCCAAGTTGTCGCGTTACAACGATCTCATCAACAACCAGATTGCCAAGAACAACGTGCAGGTGCTCAATATGCTCAATACCCGTTACGTCATCATTGATGACCAGACCGTGCAACGCAACCCTGAAGCCTTGGGCAATGCTTGGTTTGTCGATTCGCTCACCTATGTGAACAATGCCGACGAGGAGATGGCATTCCTGGACAATTTCAATCCGGCCACGAGTGCCGTAGCCGATGCCAAGTTCAAGCAGCAGCTGGGCGAAACCAAGGCTTTACAGCCTGGCGACACCATCTATGAGACGGCCTATGCTCCCAACCACCTGACTTATAAGAGCCATAGTACCAACGGCGGCCTGGCTGTTTTCAGCGAGGTGTATTTCCCCTGGGGCTGGAAGGTGACGGTGGATGGCAAACCCGCTGAGATGGGACGCGTGAACTACATCCTGCGTGCCCTGCAACTGCCAGCCGGCGACCATGAGATTGACTTCAAGTTCGTCCCCGACGAGGTGAACAAGACCCAGACGTGGGCCAAGGTCGCTGTTGTGGTCATCTATCTGCTGCTCTTGTTGGCCTTGAACTATGCCATCTTTGGCAACAAGTTCCGCAAGAATAATAAGGTTGAAAAAGAGGCTCCCGAAGCCTAAAACCTAAAATCTTGTTTCAGCCGAAACGATATCTCAATGCCTGGAGCCGCCATCATCGAAGTGGCGGCTTCGGCATACATTCGCCCTTTGCCTATCAGTTCGTGCGCAACGTGTGGCGCCAGCGGCTGCCTTATTATGCCTATGCTGGCTTGCGGCAGTTGATAGGCACCATCAAGGACGGCACAACCAGACAGCAGCGCCGCGAGATAGACCTCATCAGTGAGCCTGAAGCAAAATTACTGTTCAGGGTGACCAATTTCTTCAACCCTCGTCACATCATGCAGGTGGGAGCCGCCACAGGCGTCGAGAGCGTCGCCATGCTGGAGGTGAACAGTCAGAGCCGTCTTTATATCTATGACACTCAGTTGGAGCAAAAGGCGCTGGCCGTGCGTGTGCTTCAAAGCCAGCTTAATAGGGTAGCATGTTATGATGATATCGATGTGGCTACCGATGAATTCTTGCAGGAGGGTGGGGTGTCCACGCTTGCCCTGGTCAATGCCCCAGTTGATGACATTGTGTTGAAACGCCTGTTGGATGTCCAATGCGTCATCGTCCTTCGCAATTTGCTGCACAACGACAGCATGTCGGCCCTGTTTGAAAGCTGTTGCCAACACATGCCCATGGGCCAGACCTATACCAACAACAAAATCGCCATCCTCAACCCCAATCCCAAGCTGCAGCGCGAGGACTTCCTCCTGTGGCTATAGCAGCTTATCTAATGTGAGTTAGTAGAAAGTGCTGGTACTCAACTCCCCCTCTTGGCTAAGAGGGGAACTCCTCCCCCGCCTGGGGGGAGGTGGCACGAAGTGCCGGAGGAGGGGGAGAGGGCGGGGGCGTTCGTGCTTCCGCGACAAATCAGTATTATCTGTAGCATCAACGCCCCCCGGCTCCCTCTAATCTTAGAGGGGGAGTTGCTAACGTATTCATTTGCAGATGATTTTTTATCAAACTCACGTTATATAGAGTAGCCCATTCCAGTAGATGAAAAAATCCGCTCGACCAGAAAAGTCGGGCGGATTCTATTTTCAGTATTGTTACTGATTACTTCTTCTTGGGAGTGGGCAGCTGCTGAATCCTGGGACCAGCGGGCTTGCTGTCGTCAACACCGAGGGTCTCGATGTCGAAAATCAGCGTCTCGTTGGGGTCGATGCCACGGTTACCCTGAGCACCATAAGCCAGATCACCGGGGATGACAACGGTTACCTTGCTACCGGGCTTCATCAGCTGGATCATCTCGGAGAAGCCGGGGATGACTTGCTTCAGGTTGAAGGGAACAGGGTTCTCACCGCTCTTGTCAAACTCGGAGCCATCCAAGTGGCGGCCTACGTAGTTGACCTTAACGATGTCGCTGTCGCTGAAGTTCTTACCCTCACCAGCGGCGAGCACCTTATAGGCGATACCACTCTTGGTGAAAGTGTAGCTCTTGTCGTTTTTCAGCTTAGCCATGTACTCCTCACCGGCCTTCTTGTTGGCGATGGCCTTGGGAGACTGCTCGATAGCCTTGTTGAGCAGCGGCTCAATCTTGCTCTGAAGAGCCATCATGTCTTCCTGACTGATGGTGTTGGTCTTCATGATGGCCTCACGCAGATGGCTCATGAACAAGCTCTTGTTGATAGGCATACCGCACTGCTGCTCAATGCCCTGATAGAGTTGTGCAATCTGCATACCCATTTGCAGACCCATCTGGAAATTCTTGCTGGTGTCAGCGTTAGCGATGAATTCCATACCCTTGAGCGCCTGCTCGATGTTGATGGTAGAGTCCATGCTGCGCAGTTGCTGGCCCATGCCGGAACCGTAGAGGTCACCGAATGCCATACTCAGCGAGTCCATTGCCTCGCTGCTGCCACCTGCCTTGCTGTTGCAGCCAACGAAACCAACGGTCAACAGACCTGCTGCTGCAAATGCTAAAATCTTCTTCATAATAATAAAACTAGTTTTTTAATTGAATTTTGAATGTTGTTATAAATGTTTTTAGTTTTTCTTTATCACCTTAATCAACTCTACATCAAAAATGAGGGTTGAGTTGGGCAAAATCTTGTCGCCAGCACCCTGTGAGCCGTAAGCCAGCTCGCTGGGGATGAACAGGCGGTACTTTGAACCCTCACTCATGAGCTGCAGGCCCTCGGTCCAACCGGGAATGACTGCATTGAGAGGGAATGTGGAAGGCTCGCCGCTCTCAACACTGCTGTCAAACACAGTGCCGTCGAGCAACTTGCCAGTATAATGAACTGTTACGGTATCCTCGGCAGCGGGTTTGGCGCCAGTGCCTTCTTTCAATACCATGTATTGCAGACCGCTTGTGGTTTGTACCACGCTGTCATTCTTGGCATTCTGTTCCATGAATTCGCGGCCTAGCGTCTTGTTGTCCTTGATCTGCTGACCATAGTCAGGAGTAGTTTCCTGGGCGTTCTCGTTGCTGGAAGTGTTGCTGCCACAACTTGCCATACCAGCCATCATCAAGGCTGCCATAGCGATAGCAAAAAACTTCTTCATAGTGTCAAAGAGTGAATTATTGATTGGTATTACTTCTTTTCAACCTTAAGGAGTTGAACGTCAAAGATGAGCGTCGAGTTGGGTTGAATGGGACCTGTGCCGTGGGGACCGTAAGCAAGGTTGGAAGGAATAAACAACCTGTACGCAGCACCCTCGCGCATCAGTTGCAGACCCTCGACCCAGCCGGGGATTACTTGGCCAACGGCAAAGGTTGCGGGCTCGCCACGCTCAACACTGCTGTCAAATACGGTGCCGTCAATCAGTTTGCCGGTATAGTGTACGGTCACTACGTCGTTGGGACCAGGCTGAGCGCCATCGCCTTCCTTGACAACCATATACTGCAAACCGCTCTCGGTCACCTTGACGCCCTCGACGTCTTTGTTCTTCTCCAAGTACTCACGACCCAGGCGCTCGTTTTCTTCGGCGCCCTGCTTCTCAAGGTTCGTAAAAAACTCGGTGACAATCTGCTTGGCTTCGTCAAAGGTCATCTTCTGTTCAGCTCCTTCATAAATGGCTCTCAGACCATCTGCAAAATCGTTGATTTCCAGTTTCTTAATACCAGAGCCGATGAAGTTTCCACCCATGCTCAAGCCTAATGCATAGCTCAATTTATCCATTGAAAAATCTACTTTTTTTGTAAAAAACGGTGCAAAGATAGTGATTTATGTGATTAGGGAGTACGTTTTTAGAAAAATTTTACTATTTTTGCTATCACATTATAGAAAAGAGACTCTAAACCAAAAAAGCCAACAACTATGAATAAGAAGAAATTAGTGATCTCATCGGGTGCTGGCATCAGTGCCGAGAGTGGCATCAAGACCTTCCGCGATGCTGATGGCCTGTGGGAGAATTATCCCGTAATGGATGTTGCCAGCCATGAGGGTTACCTGCGCAACCCTGCTCTCATCCACAAGTTTTATAATGAACGTCGTGAACAACTGATCAACGCTCAGCCCAATGCTGCCCATTTGGGACTCGTAGAACTTGAAAAGGACTTTGACGTGCGCGTCATCACCCAGAATGTGGATGACCTGCATGAGCGTGCCGGCAGTTCCAGCGTGCTGCACCTGCATGGCGAGTTAATGAAAGTGCGCTCGGTCAGACGTGAGGAACGCGTTTACACGTTGCCATGTGATGAACTCACCGACAAGGGAATGGTGACCAGTGTAGATACGTTAGACCCCTATGGTGACCACGTGAGGCCGCACATCGTGTTCTTTGGTGAGGCAGTCCCCAACATGGAGGCTGCTGCCCAATTGGCGCATGATGCCGACATCTTTGTCGTTATCGGTACCTCGCTGGTGGTTTATCCTGCCGCAGCCCTCATCCAGTATGTGAAGCGCGGCGTGCCCATCTACTACATTGACCCCCGACCTGCAGCTGTTCCCGACTGGGTTCACGTCATTCAGAAACCTGCCACCCAAGGTGTTGCCGACCTGATTAACATTCTGCGCAGCTGACGCTAAAAGAACAAGAAACAGCATAATAAACCCTATGTTTGACCATCAAGAGCAAGCATAGGGTTTGTTTTTCAGATTGGCCAATTTCGGCTGAGTAGGTAGTCGATGAGGACGGTGACATCGCTGATGCGGATACCTCCGTCCAGGTCGCAATCGGCAGCCTCGCGATTGATCAAAGATGTGTCTCCCGTGAGCAGATAGTTAATCAGATCGGTCACATCGTTGATGTTTACTGTATTGTCATCGTTCACATCGCCGCGCATGGCTGTGGATTTATCGGTGAAGTAGCCTGGATTGCTGGGACCGCCGTCGATGCGGGCGTAGGTCTTGTCTGTAAAGTTCTTGTTATATGCTGTTCCCATTCCGCCCACTAGAGCGGTACAATTAGTGAACATGCCTTTACCCCATTCTCCATAGACGTATTCAGTGGTCCATCCCGCTCCGGCATAGATGGTATTTAGATGAGCGCAGTCCTTGAACATATTGGTCATGTACCAGACGTTGGAGGTGTTCCAGCCCGAGATGTCAAGTGAGGTTAGGCTAGTGCAGCCTGAGAACATATTTTGCATATCGTTGACGCTAGTGATGTTCCAGCCTGAGATATTAAGCGAGGTTAAGTTCTCGCAACCCTTGAACATGCTGTCCATGCTGGTGACACTGGCCGTGTCCCAACTGGAGAGGTCGAGTGAGGTAAGACTCGAGCAACCTGCAAACATGGCTACCATGGTCATCACCGTGCTTGTATCCCAGCCCGAGAGGTTAAGAGAGGTTAGGTTTCGGCAATTGTAGAACATCTGTGTCATACTGGAGACATTGGCAGTGTTGAAGTCCGAGAGGTCAAGTGAAGTTAAGCTTTCGCAACTATTGAACATGTAGTACATGTCAATGACATTGGCGGTATTCCAGCCTGTGAGGTCGATTGAGGTCAGATTCAAGCAGTAGTAGAACATTAAGCCCATGTCAATGACATTGGCGGTGTTCCAGCCCGACAGGTTGAGTGAAGTCAGGTTCTCGCAGTAGCAGAACATCTCGAACATATCGGTAACATTAGCCGTGTTCCAGTCCGAAAGGTCGAGCGTGGTCAGGCTTGAACAGTCGCGGAACATCCTTCTTGCATTTGTCATCTGGCTGGTGTTGACACGGCTCAGGTCCATGCTCTCGCAATGGCTGAAATTGTAGAACAGCTGTGAGCAATCGCCGGTGAAACTTACCTCGCTAGTGGCGGTGACGCTCTTGACGGTTGAGTTGATGACGTCACCGCTCCAATTGTTGTACTGGTTGAACTCGCCCCAGTTGAGCGATAGTTCACCAGTAGCGCTGTCAAAGGTGTATTGGGGTGTAGAGGTGGCAGTGTTAGTGGTTGCATCAATGGGCAGAGCTTGCACTATGAGCCCGACAGAGAACGTGACGAGTAGTAAAAAAATCTTTTTCATAAGCAGATGAGTATTTGTTTGTTGATAATAATCAGCAAATATAGATACTTTTCCTGAATGATTTCAACTATTCGGAAAAATAAGCATCAGCCTATCGTTGAATAGTGATGTCTTTTTTCGCATGAAACGAATTAGCCCCCGCAGGTTTGCCTGCGAGGACTAAAAAACTCAGTATGGTTTACTCGTTATTCTTGTTGCCTGAAACTCAGTCCTTAAACTTGATGATCGTGTCCTCACCGGCACGGATTTCGACAACATCTTGATAGAGAAGCCGCTCATTCTGTTGACGAATCATGACGCGGCGAGTGCCTTGTTGGGCTCCATAGCGCATACCTTTGACTTCGCCATTAACGATTTGGGCCGAGGAAGCAAGGAATGTCTTGTTCAGTCCTGAGATGTTGACCCACAGGTCATCATATTGCTTGCCCGATTCGCTAACGAAAATCAGATAGCCGAAAGAGTCGGTTGTGGCATAATCCTTGGCCAGCTTATAGCTGTCACCACAGCCGCCTAGTATTAGGCAGATAGTGAACAGTATCAAGCTCAGGCGCTTCTTCATTGTTGCGTTTGTCTTTACTTGTTGAGACCGAACTTAATGCGCAGTTTCTCGATCATGTCCTTGGTCATGGCATCGAGATTGTACTCGGGCTTCCAGTCCCACTCGACACGGGCACAGGTGTCGTCCAGTTTGTTGGGCCAACTGTCGGCAATGCTTTGGCGCAGCGGGTCAACATCATATTCCATCTCGAAGCTGGGGATGTACTCTTTAATCTTGTGGTAAATAACCTCAGGGTCAAAGCTCATCGATGCGATGTTGAATGAGTTGCGGTGTACCAGGCGACTGGGGTCGGCTTCCATGATCTCGATGGCGGCGCGCAGGGCGTCGGGCATGTACATCATGTCCATCAGTGTACCGGCAGCGATGGGGCAGATGAATTTCTTGCCTTGTACAGCGCTATAGTAGATGTCCACGGCATAGTCGGTCGTGCCACCACCCGGAGGAGTAACATAGCTGATCAGGCCAGGGAAGCGCACCGAACGGGTGTCAACACCGAACTTGAGGGCATAGTAGTTGCTCAACAACTCACCTGTGACCTTGGTCACGCCGTACATCGTGCGCGGCTGCTGGATGGTATCCTGAGGTGTGCCGTCCTTAGGAGCGTTGGGACCGAAGGAACCGATGCTGCTGGGGGTGAATACGGCGCATTTCTTCTCACGCGATACTTCCAGCACATTCATCAAGCCGTCAATGCCGATATGCCAAGCCAATTGGGGCTTGTTCTCGGCAACGGCGCTCAATAGGGCAGCCAGATTATAGATGGTGTCAATGTTGTACTTGTCAACAACATCGCCAATCTGCTTAGCGTTGGTGATATCAACGATTTCCGAAGGACCACTCTCAGCGAGTTCGCCTTTGGGCTCAGCACCAGGGATGTAACCAGCCACGACATTTCCTGTGTAGATGCCTCTCAACTTCATGGTCAGCTCCGAGCCGATTTGGCCCGTCGAGCCGATGATCAGGATATTTTTCATTGTAGTACTGTTTTTTTATGTTCAGGTTTATGTTTTCTAAATCAAGGCACAAAAATACACCAATTATCATAATTGTGCAATATTGACCCCAATAATTTTTTAACCTCTTCATAAATTAAACTGCTATGACCTCATGTATAGTATTTGTCACGTCCTATACAATTGTTTATTTCAGGAAATGTTGTAATTTTGTGGGCAAATGAGAAGGGTTCGTGGCATATTGGTTATGCTTATCACGTTGGTCTCTTTGGCAGCGTGGGGACAGAATGATGTTCCTGTCGATACGGTCGCAGTCGCCGACACGACGGAGCATCTGAACACGTTTCAGCGAGTGAAGAAAAGGGTGGAAGAACGCATCGAGGAGAAGATGAACGAGCCCTACGACACCATTCGTGACAGCGGCTACTGGTGGCGTGCTATGAAGCACGGCAAGGTGGATCTGGACGGTGGTACAATCGATTATCCGGCGTTTATTGACTTCTGCTGGAAAGTCTATAAGTGGGGCGATAAGGCGTTCAACAGCTATGATACGGCCTATGTGGTCAGCACGGGTAAGAACTGGAAGTTCATGTTCAAGTCCAACAACTGGAACGACAACTATCAGGGTGAACCCTCCAGCGATGGCATCCGTGTGGACATGCGCAGCAAGCTGGCAGCCAACATGGGTTTCCGACTTTCGTTTATGGCAGTGAGTGTAGGCTACAGCTTGGGTATCACCAATCTGATCAATGGCGAGAAAGTCTCCAACAAGGTGGACTTCTCGTTTACCTGTGCCCGCTTTGCCGCCGATGCCTATTATATGGAAAACCGCGGTACCACTACGGCTTGGGTGACAGGCAGATACGGTGGTGAAAAAATAAAGACTAAGATTAAGGAGTTTGGTGGTTTGCACCGCAAGTCCTACGGCTTGAGTGCCTACTATTTTTTCAACAACCGTCGTTATGCCCAAGCGGCTGCTTACTGTTTCTCCAAGTACCAGAAGCGCAATGCCGGTTCAGTGATTGCGGGCATCTGCCTGCAGCATCGCGACATGGGCATCAACATGGACGAGTTGCCTCAAGTGGTTAAGGACTATCTTCCCGCCGACGTGGAGATGCCTCACTTCCTGTACAACGACTATTGTGTGATGGTGGGCTATGGCCATAACTGGGTATTGGGTCCCAAGTGGTTGCTCAATTTCACGGTGACGCCTTATATCGGCTATCGCCACCTGCTTGAAACGCAGAACGAGGATCGTGCCAGCGCATGGTCGATCAACATGAGGGCGCGTATGGGTGCCGTCTATAACCATAAGCAGTATTTTGTGGGTCTCCAGAGCTTTGGCGACATCCACCGCTACAAATCTGAAACACACCACTTCTTCGGCTCCCTGTTAGAGTTTACCGCCCTCGTCGGCATCCGCTTCTGAGCCTCTTGTTGAAAAATTATTTTGATGGGGTGAAGAAAAGTTGGGTTAAAAGTATTATCTTTGCACATTAGAGAAATAGACAATTCTGTAATCCGATGAGTGACAAATATATCGTATCGGCGCGTAAGTATAGACCCTCGACGTTTCGCAGCGTGGTGGGCCAGCAGTCATTGACCCATACCCTGAAGACGGCCATTGCCAGCGGCAGGTTGGCGCATGCCTACCTATTCTGCGGCCCGCGCGGCGTAGGTAAGACGACATGTGCCCGAATCTTCGCCAAAACCATCAACTGCGAGCATCCCACGCCCGAGGGTGAGGCCTGTAACGAGTGCCCGTCGTGCAAGGCGTTCAACGAGCAGCGTTCCTACAATATCAACGAGCTGGATGCCGCATCCAACAACAGTGTGGACAACATCCGCGACTTGACCGAGCAGGTGCGCATTCCGCCGCAGACGGGACGTTACCGCGTATTCATCATCGATGAGGTCCACATGCTCTCCCAGGCGGCCTTTAACGCCTTCCTCAAGACACTGGAGGAACCGCCTGCCTACGCTATCTTCATCCTTGCTACTACCGAGAAGCAGAAGGTTATCCCCACCATCCTGTCGCGCTGCCAGATTTACGACTTTGCCCGCATCACCGTGCCTGACATCGTGCAGCAGTTGCAGTACGTCTGTGAGAAGGAGAATATTGAGGCTGAGCCCGCAGCACTCAACGTCATTGCCCAAAAGGCTGATGGCGCCATGCGCGATGCCCTGTCCATCTTTGATCAGGTAGCCGCCTCTACCGAGGGGCATATCACCTATCAGAGTGCTCTTGACAACCTCAATGTGCTGGACTATGACTACTACTTCAGACTTGTGGAATGTTTCCTTGCAGGGGATGTGAACCAGTCCTTGCTGATATATAAGGAAATACGAGATAGGGGTTTTGACTCACAGTTCTTCATCAACGGTCTGGCACAACACCTGCGTGACCTGATGGTTGCCGCTACGCCCCAAACGCGCAAGCTGCTCGAAATGAACGACGAGGTCGCTCAGCGTTATGGTGAGCAGAGCACAAAGTTGGCTCCTGCATTCTATTATAGGGCCCTGGACCTGTGCAATACCTGTGACTTGAATTACCGCAATGCCAGCAGCAAACAACTGCTGGTGGAGTTGACGCTGGTCAAGCTGTGCCAATTGGTGATCCCGCAGCCGCAGCAGGCCGCCCAGCCTTCCATCCAGAAGATTACACCAGCTACCGCACCCGCTCAGCCTGCTCCTCAGGCTCGCCCGGCAGCTCCGCAGCAGACTCAGGCTGTAGCACAACCACAACGTCAGTCACAACCACAGCCTCAACCTCAGTCTCAGCCACAACCTCAGCAGGCTCCTCCTCGTCCAGCCATGCCGGCACGTCCTGTGGCCCCCGTTTCTGCTGGCCAACCTTTACCTCGCGCATTGGGCAACAAACCGCGTTTTATGGCCAATGTGACAGGTTCTGGTTCCGAGGCCGTTGAGAAGCAAGAAGAGGCTTCAGTACAGCCACAACGCACCGAGGCATTCACCGTTGAACAGTTGTTGGAGGCATGGCATGACTATATGGAACAGCACCCGCAGGAGAAGGCTCTGCTGACCACCATGTCCTATGCCAAGCCGCAACCCGAGGGTAATGGCGGTGAGCACTTTGTGATGACAGTTGCCAGTCCCACCGAGCAGAAGAATGTCGAGGAACACAAGGCGGCATTGATGAAGTTCTTGACCGATGCCGTGAAGAATGACAGGTTGACTCTAGATGTGAAGTTGAGTGACGTACCGATGGATACTCCCAAGATTCTGTCGCCCCGCGAAGTCGTTGACCAAATTAAGCAACACAATCCCAATTTCACCCAGTTCCTGAAAGACTTCGACCTGGGTCTAGCATAGCCTTGTGATATTGGTTAATTTGTTCTGGTCTCTGAAGGAGAGTTTGTAATTAATAGGAGTTTTAGTATTGACAGAAAAGCCCGAAGGGCTGGTTGATTATAGGCAGGTGGTGAAATGAGCCGTAGGCTCATGAAACCCCTGCAAATGAGTTTTTAAGGAAAGAGCCCTGAAAGGGCGATAGAAATCGGGGAATGGCCAGTACATTAGTAAAAATAATTGTTCACTTGGTATTTCATGTCAAGAGCACAAGCGTGAAAATGAGAGAAGAAGATCTAGAAAGGGTTTTTCCATATTTAGGCGGTATAATCCGCAATCTTGGAGGTGCTCCGATTCAGATAGGTGGCATGACTGACCATGTCCATGTTCTCGCGGCTCTACCTAAAACGATGTCATTGTCTGATTTTGTACGCGATATTAAAGCAAATAGTAGCAAATGGATAAAGTCGCTGGATTCATGTTATCAAGGTTTTAGCTGGCAAGAAGGATATGGGGCATTTTCGGTAAGTTCTTCGTTAATTAATAAGACAATCAAGTATATTCAGGGACAAGCTGAACATCATAAAAAATACACATTTATTGAGGAATACAAATTGTTTCTTGAGGCATACGGCATCAATTATGATGAACGTTATGCGTTTAAAGATTGAATTGTGATTCTTTCACCTCTTCGGGGCTCATTCATTTGGCATCCATAGCAGGGGTTCCGCGAGCCAAGGCTCGCTTCACCGCCTGCCTGTATTCTATGCAGCCCTCCGGGCTGTTTCCCGTTGTACATGCTTCGGCATGAAGAGATTTCATGCAAGTCGTTTGCTCCTATTTTGCTGTCATTGTAAAGCCTGGATGCTGGAGGCCTTGACGGTAAAGAAATTGTCGCTGTTGTTCTTCAGCAGGTTATACTCGCTGTGGTTGCCCCATGGTGCGGGTTTGTCCTCAATTGCAGTGTCCTCGCCAGTGTCGTTGTCGATATATTGCTCAATTCGGGCCTGCCAGGAACGAATGCGTGCCTGTGATGCCTGGCGGTCCATGAGTGCGTTTTTGGCATCCACCAGTTCCTTGAGATAGGCGATATATTTGGTCCTGAAGTCGATGAATTTGAGCACTCTCGCAATGAGAGGATTATTGTCATTGCCCCAATGGAGGGGATCCTGACGCCCGGCATCATCCTGAACACCGCAACGCAGACTTGTCCCCAACGTGTTGTCGTAGTCATAAGGGATAAAGAAGAACTTGTAACCGCTGGTTTCCGTGCCGTTGAAGTAGATATAGTAGTTGTTGGCATTGTTCCAGTAGTCATCCCACATGCCCACGGCGACATTGACGGCGTAGGTTTTGAGCAACAGATCGACATCAGTCGCCTGCTTGATCCAAGTATAGAATTCACTGTCGCTCAAGTGGCAGACTTTGTCCATGAAGTCCACCAGCTGGACGCGAGCGATGTCAAACTCCGAGGTATTGGTCTCAAGCGTGTAGGCATGGCGGTCGTCGCTGTCATCGTCATACCAAATGTCGCCATTGGGATTGTTAAGGCCTGATGCTCCGTTGCGGCATTTCCACAAGTAGCCGTCACTGTTGCCGAAACGGCTCTTGCGGTCCTTGAGATAGCGCTTGTCGATAGGCTCAAGCATCCCGTACACGCCATAATAAGTCTCCTGGCTGTCGCCTTCGACATGTAGCCACAAGCGACAGTAGTTGTCCCTCAGGGCCGTCCATACACCTGCCCGACGGAAGAGTTCGTAGCAGAATACCTCGCGCACATAGGCGGGATCGTCTTTGAACCATTTAAGGTGCAGCTTGCGCACGCCTTGGATGGTGTGGGCATCGTCATCGACATATTTGCGTAGGCTCACACCGAAGTGGGCGTGGTGCCAGTCGGTATTGTCACGCTGATGCATTTGGCCGTGCCATCCCTCAGGGCGGCGGCGCGAGGTGTTGCCCTTGAGGCGCAACCCGACGCTATCGATGACGGTGTGCTCGCCGTCCTTGACAAAATCGATGCTTGCCATGACATACTGTGTGGTGTAACTGTTGGCATCATACAATGCCAGTAGCCTGTTCCACTCACTCAGGCTCACCTCGAGGTGTATCTCGGGCAAGGCGTCGTCATCCCAGACGTAGTCATATCTTTCTTTAACGGGCTCATCGAGACTACCACCCAGTAGATAGTTAATGAGTGAGGTTACGTCGGCGATGGTCATCTCGTGGTCAAAGTTGACATCGGCTCGTTGTCGGGTGTCATAGTTGGCAAAGCCTCCTAACAGGATGTCTATCAGAGCTGTGACGTCGGCAATAGTGACCTCGCTGTCGCCATTGACATCACCCACCTTGAGATTTGTCGGGTCAGGTAACACAGGTTCCTGATACTCTGCAACGCTGAAGGTGAGGTTGTTCTCGTTGAAGGTGAAGGTATAGTCCTTGCCGTTCCCGATAAACTTGTAGGAATGGTTGTTGCTTTTCTGGGTCGTGTAGGTGTTGCCCACGGTGACCTCTTCGCTGCCACCAGTGGGACCGTAGCGGTAATTGGCGTTAAAGACATTCCAGTCGCTACTCTGCCCGTCGGCAAAGACAAACCACACCGTGTTGCCGATGTGGGCTGTGAAAGTATAAATGCCGTTCCCCTGATGGGTCATTTCAATGCCGTTGCTGGGGCTCCAGTCACCGAAGGGGTGGTTACCGACCATATAGATGGCAGCTTGTGCCGGCATGACGGCCAGCACTAGTGCTATGACGGTCAACAGTAAATGCTTCATCATCTATTGAATTTTGGTTAATCAACCTAGCGATTCTAGGCGCTCTAGACTGTCTAGAACGTCTAGAATCGCTAGATACTATTACTCATACCAGGTGGAGTACATCAGGTAGTTCTTAGCGATTTTCACGTTGATTTCGCTGGCCTGCTTAGGGTCAACCATCTTTTTGAATTTCGCTGGACTACCTGCCCACAGTTCATGGGGGCCGACCTTAGTGCCACTCAGCACAACGCTGCCGGCTGCAATGATGGCACCCTCACCGATTTCAGCGTGGTCCAGAATGATGCTGCCCATGCCGATGAGCGCCATGTCTCCGATTTTGGCACCGTGCACGACCACGTTGTGACCGATGGACACGTCGTTGCCGATTTCGGTGACCGATTTCTCATATAGCGTGTGTATCACACTGTTGTCCTGGATGTTGACACGGTTGCCGATGGTGATGGTGTTCACATCGCCTCGCAGCACGGCATTGAACCAGATGCTGCAATCGTTGCCCATAGTCACATCGCCTACGACGACAGCACTGTCAGCAAGGAAACAGTTCTCTCCAATCTTGGGGTCAAAACCCCTAACCTTTTTAATAATAGCCATTGTTCTAGTTTAAAGTTTATAGTTTAGTGTTTAGAGTTCTTGCGTTTTGGCGGCGAGCCAGGCGGCCTCGTCTGCGTTGAGGAGCGGAGTGATGCGCTCGCGCACCATGCGGTGGTATTCGTTGATCTGAGCGACCTCCTCGGCGGTTAGCATCGATTGGTCAATCAATTGCAGGTCATAGGGGAAGAGCGTCAGCGGCTCGAAGGCGAGGAAATTGCCGAAGTCTTCGGTCTTCTCGGCTTCAACGACGAGCAGCAGATTTTCGGTACGGATGCCATATTCGCCAGTCTTGTAGAGTCCGGGCTCGTTGCTCAAGACCATGCCGGGCAACAGTTTGACGTCAACAAGGTTGGTGCGGATGCTCTGCGGTCCCTCGTGGCAACCCAGGAAGTGGCCTACGCCGTGACCGGTGCCGTGGCCGTAGGTCATGGCCTCTTGCCATAACGGTAGGCGGGCGAGTACGTCAAGCTGGCAGCCAGTGGTCCCCACAGGGAATTTGGCACGTTGCAAGGCCAGGTGACCCTTGAGAACGAGCGTGAAGTCGTGCTTCTCCTGAGCGGTGGGATTACCAAGGGTGACGGTGCGGGTGATATCGGTTGTACCGTCAAGGAATTGTGCACCGCTATCAACGAGCAGAATGCCCTCCCCGTGCAGGGTTGAGGCGCTCTCGTCGGTCGCCTCATAGTGGACGATGGCGCCGTGTTCCTTATAGCCGCAAATCATAGCGAAGCTGTCCTCGCGGTACAAATCCTGCTGGGCACGGAATTCCATGCCCTTGTTCCACACGTCCACCTCATTGATGGTGCCGCTGGGGGCCGTTTCTTCAATCCACTTGAACAGGCGCACAAGTGCTGCGCCGTCACGCTCCATAGCATGGCGGAAGCCATTGATCTGCACCTCGTTCTTGATGCACTTGAGGTCGGTGATGGGGGAGCGGAAGTAGACCTTCTGGCAGGGTAGGGCATTGGCCAGGGTGTCGCTCACGCGATTGGGGTCGATGAGCACCACTTCATGCTCACTCACGCGCTCTAGGAAGTGAACGATGTCGTTATAGTTGCGCACCCTCACGCCACAGGCCTTGAGGTGCTGGCGCACTTCGTCGGTTACCTTGTTCTCGTCGATGAACAACTCACGGTTGTTGTGCGAAATGTAGGCAAAGGCGATAGCGACAGGCGTGAAAGCCACGTCGTTGCCACGCAAGTTGAGCAGCCATGCGATGTCGTCAAGGGCGGTCACCAGCATGGCGGTGGCATCATTATCATCCAGCACTTGAAGCAAGCGCTCTATTTTGGTGCTGGCTTCCTCACCGGCATATTGCACGTCGTGGACAAAGGCGGGTTCACTGGGGCGAGCGGGACGGTCTGCCCAGATCTTGTCGGCGGGGTAAAACTCGGTTGCGAGCATAAAGCCGTTTTCGCCGCAGAAACGCTCCAACTGGTTGGCATCCTGGGCACTGTACAGACGGCCGTCAATGGCGATGACAGAATCATCCTCGAGGACTTGCAGCAGCCACTCGTGGATAGTGGGGTCGTTGCCCATGTTCTCCTTCATCATGACGAAACCACTGTCGGCCAATTCAATTTCGGCCTGCAGGAAATAACGGGAGTCGGTCCACAGGGCGGCTTGGTCAAGAGTTACCACGGCTGTGCCGTTGCTGCCCGTGAAGCCACTGATCCAGTCGCGGAATTTCCAGTGGTCACAGATGTATTCACTCTGGTGCGGGTCGGTGCCGGGAATGATGACGGCATCGACATTCAGGCGGCGCATCTCCTCGCGCAGTGCCTCAAGGTGAGAAAAAGTCT
>JAEEGI010010834.1_pt1 | contig 19762 bp, 15 predicted proteins | sample 8958751 | NCBI WGS metagenome assembly JAEEGI01 (sample SAMN16246545, study PRJNA631951) | gut metagenome | biome: gut microbiome; feature: rumen; material: KS-attached | host: Bos | place: Iran: Karaj | collected 2018-10 | reverse complement strand
GTGCTCCTTGATCTGGCCGATGGTGTTGCAGGGGCCGATGCCGAAGACCTCCATCACGTAGTCGCCGGTGATGGGGTTCTTCCAGTTGCGGATCTTGTCCTTCTCCTCCACTTCCACCAGCTTTTCCTTCACCAGTTCGAAGTTCCGGTGCAGGCGGGCCACTTTCGCAGGGTTCTTGGACGTGATGTCGGCATGGCACAGGAGCATGAGGTCGTCGATGTCGTCACCGGCATCGAACAGGAGCCGGCGGACGGCGGAATCGGTCACCTCCTCATCCACGAGGGCGATGGGGCGCAGGTGCAGGCCGACCAGTTTCTGTACGTACTTCATCTTCTCGTTCAAGGGCATCTTCAGCCCCTGGAAGATCTTCGGAACCATCCGGGCGCCGATGACTTCGTGCCCGTGGAAAGTCCAGCCCTGGCCGGGCGCATAACGCTTGGAGGCCGGCTTGCCGATGTCGTGCAGGAGCGCGGCCCAGCGGAGCCAGAGATTGGGCTCCCCTTCCTCGCTTTCCGCCACATTGTCAAGCACTTGCAAAGTATGGGAAAAGTTCTCCTTATGTCCCTTTCCTTCCACCGTTTCCACGCCCTTGAGCTGCACCAGCTGGGGAAGGAACTGTTCCAGCAGGCCGGTGTCGTCCATCAGGCGGAAAGCCATGGACGGCTTCCGGGTAACAAGCATCTTGTTCACTTCCTCCACGATGCGTTCGGAGGACAGGATCTTCATCCGGGATGCCATCGCCTTCATCGCAGCCAGCGATTCCGGGACGATGGTGAAAGGATGCTCCGGAGTGGAAAGCTGTGCGGCGAAACGGATGGCGCGGAGCATGCGCAGAGGATCGTCGCTGTAGGTTTGTTCGGGTTGGAGCGGAGTACGGATGATGCCGGCCGCGAGGTCGCGGATACCGCCGAAGGGATCCACCAAGGCGCCGAAATCCTCCCTGCACAGGCTGAAGGCCATGGCATTGATGGTGAAATCCCGGCGGAGCTGGTCTTCTTCCAAGGTGCCGTCCTCGACGATCGGTTTCCGGGAATCGCGGTTGTAGGACTCCTTCCGCGCGCCTACGAACTCCACCTCGATGCCCTTGTAATGCAGCATCGCCGTTCCGAAATTCCGGAAGACGCTGACATTCGTATGGACCCTGGCCGCCACGGCTTCCGCCAGGGCGATGCCGCTTCCTTCCACGACGATGTCGATGTCGGTATTCGGCCGTCCCAGGAAGCAGTCCCGGACATAACCGCCGATGACAAAGGCGCGCACCCCGAGATCCGCCGCCACGTCTGACACCAGCTTGAACACCGGTGCGTCCAGATAGCCGCTCGTTATCGTCGACATAGCATCTCCTCCCATAGCGGTGCTTTTTCCACGAAGGCGAAACCATCCTGCCCGCGTTCGAACATGAAGGTTTTCAATCCGTTGGTAATCACGATATAACGCACATCCAGCGCGTTGTTGTAACGTAGCGCCTGGTCCACCACTTCCTGCGTCAGCTCCACCTCCGGCCGCTTGCATTCGACCACCAGGAGCGGATGTGCGCTGCGGTCATAAACCAGGATGTCGGCCCGGTAATCCAGGCCATTCCACTTCAATGCCACCTCACTCATCATCATATGCTCGGGCACCTTCATCCCCGTTCCCAGAACGGAAATGAACCACTGCCTGACCTCCTCCTCGGGGGTCAGCCGGACGCTCTTGCGACGGAGCGGGTCCCAAACCATGTCGCTGTGAATCGGCATCAATTGCAAAGATAACAATTATTTGTGCGCTTTGCGCAAGGCTTTCCGGATGACCGGGAGGACGAGGTCCACATAGCGCTGCATGCCGAGGTCCGTCAGATGGATGGTATCGGCCGTAGTTTCCCCGTCGGGTTCGGTCATGGAGGCGGCAGGGATGTAGTAAATCCCTTTCTCACCTTGTTTCTTCAACCGCCCGAAGAGGGCTTTCTGCTCGAAATTCTTTTCCTCCACTTCCTTCCGGATGGCACTGTCAAAGTGCGTATGCGGAAAGATCACGTCTTCGATGAAAATGACCGGGACATCCGGATGCGCATCGCGAAGGATCCGGAAAAATTCCTCGCCATGCTCCTTGATCATCGGGGCATAGGCGTTGGGGGCATAATCCAGCACATACACCGCCGGATCAGGCACGGAGGCCATCAGACGGGCGATTTCCAGGTCCAGCAGGGCATTCCCGCTGAAGCCCAGGTTGATGACTTCGCGGTCCAGGGCGCGGGAAATGATGTTCGTATGGGCCATCCCGGGACGGCTCGCGCTGCATCCCTGCAGGATACTGGTGCCGTACATCACCACCGGACGGCCGCGACGGGGCGAATCAACCTGTGACGGAGCCAGGGAAGCGCCTTCGTCCACTCCGATTTCCAACTGATCGATCCCGTCATACAGAGACAGATACAGCATATATTCCCGCTCCTCCGGCGTCATGTTCCTGACCAGGCAATGGGTGGTTGTCTTCTCTTGTGAAGGCAAGCCCACGCCCGCATGTCTCCACTGACCGTCCACGAGGACATAAAGGTCCAGCCCGCGGACACCGGTCGGGTTCATATTGGAAAGCCAGCTGCCGTAGCTCGAAGTCCAACGGGCGTGTATGGCTGTGGAATTGGACCGGAAACGGATATACAGGCCGGCGCTCTGGGTGCCGAGATACCAGACGGCACCGCGCGATACCCCCTCAAGGTCGGCCGGCAGCCGCTGATAAGGGGTTTTCGTAGCATCGGAAGCCTTTCCGTATACTGGAAAAACAGACGCGTCCGTGAACACTTGGGCGGACAGGGCCTGGCTCAGGAAGGCCAGGAGAAGGAGTGTCAATGTCTTTCTCATAACAGGGGGCCAGCATAAATCTTCCGGACGACAGGGCGGAGTTCCTCCGGAATGGAGGAAAGATGGGCTTCGAAAGCGGCCTTCTCCCGCGGCGTATAACCGCCGGACGAAGTGCCTTCCATGTAGTCCGCGGCGATGCGGTTGTTCGGCCAGATCCGGTACCCTGCCCGGATGCGCCGGTCAATGAGGGCGGCCGTTTCGCGGCAGAACGTATTGACGGGAAGGTCCTGCCAGGGTGCGAGGTCCTCCGCCGTGACGGGATCGCAAACCGTGTAATGGACCCGTCCTTTGGGCTGGGTGATGCCGGTGAGGATGCTTTTCAAGTCCTCTCCGGGTTTCTTTTCATAATACCTGTCGCGCTCCAGGGCCGTAAGTTCAGCGGCCTTGAGCACGTCGCAGGGTTCCCATTCATAGGAAACGGCCAGCGGGACGATATGCAGGTCCAGGATGTCTCCGGCCAGTGAGAACATCTTGATGATGCCCTGGTCCGTAGCGTCCACCCCGTCCTTCGTCCGTCCATTGCGCTGGGCGATCCACACGGATTCCCGTTTCTCCAGGATGGTCCACCGGATGTACTCCGACAGACGGACGGAACTCGTCAGGAAGGCCCGGGGCGAAGACACCGTCGTGGGCCGTTCCACCCGGAACATCTTGTTGGACTTGCCGAAATCCACGACCAATCCACCCTGCATCAGGTTGGCGCCGAAGGTGATCTCCGTCGTCCGGAGACCGGCCCGGCGCAGCAGGACCTGGAAGAACGTGGCGTCCAGGGTAATGTCCCGGTGGTTGGCGACAAACAGGTACCGCCGGTCCGGGTCCAGCTTCTCCATTCCCTCCACTGTCACGCCGTCCGTAGACAGCGCCATGATGGATTCCACCACGGGTACCATGAACCGGTCCTGGAATTCGTCGATGGTCCGGCAGGAAACCACCGTCTCCGCAACCCGTTCAAAAGGCTTTTCCGGGAAAAGATAGCCGCTCACCGCCCGGAATTCGGGATAGGCGACGATACGCTGCATCGCGGCCGGAATCTCCGCGTCTGTATAGGGACGGATATCGTCAAACATGCTTGGGACGGTTGTCGATGAATTTCACGGGCTTGCGGGACTTCGCGGGATAATTGACCGCAGCGACCTCCGGAACGGGCAGGATCTCCACGCGCGGGGCCACACGGATCCGGGAACGGAAACGGTCCTTCAGATCCTTCACCGGGTCGAAATCAGGCTGGTACTTGAGTCCCAGCTTCACCAGGACATCGTCGGTCCCGGCATCGCTTTCGTCCACGACGACTACGTAATTCTCCACATAGTCGGTATTGTCCAGCACATCGTTGATGGCCGGCGGGTACAGGGTCGTCCCCTTGAGCTTGATCATGTTGTTCTTGCGTCCGACGAGCGGAGTCAGGCGGTACGACCAGCGGCCGCACTTGCACTGCTCCGTCACCTTGGCCGCCATGTCGCCTGTCCGGAAGCGCAGGAGCGGCATGCCTTCCACGCCCAGGGTCGTAACCACGATCTCCCCCACTTCCCCATCGGCTACCGGCAGGTCATCCTCGCCGATGATCTCCACGATAATCAGCTCCGGATGGACGTGTCCGCCGCAGCCGTAAGGGCATTCGGAGAAGGTTGCGCCCATCTCGGTGGATGAATAGGTCGCGAACAGCTCCACGTCCCATTTCTCCTTGATCCGGCGGCCCAGGAGGTTCAGGTCGAAATGCTGGTCACGGAGTCCTTCCCCGATGCCGATGATCCGCCGCACAGAGGAGTTCCTGTAGTCGATGCCATGCTCCTCCGCATACTGGATGAGGCGCAGGATGAAGGACGGAACGCACATGATGGTATCCGGTTTCAGGCGCTGGATGGTATCCCACTGGAGTTCCGGAATACCGTTGCCCACGCGGATGATACTGGCACCTAACGACCTGATTCCCAGGAAATAGGCCAATCCCGCCATGAAGCGTTTGTCGATGGTGGTCATCAGCTGGACGATGTCGCCCGGCTTCACGCCGGCACAGGCGAAGGACTTCTTCTCGTTGAAAGCCAGCCGGTCCAGGTCCTTGTCGGTACATCCGAAAGTAACCGGTTCCCCCAAGGTGCCGGAGGTGGTCACGTAATCCACGATCCTCTCCTTCGGGCAGCAGAGGAACTCATCGTTGAACAGCTGGAGATCCTTCTTCTCCGTGAAAGGAATCTTCACGAGATCCTCCAGGGTCCTGATCTTCGACAGGTCGATGTGATAACTGGCGAACATCCGCTGATAATACTTCGAATGCTCCGCCAGGTATTGCAGGGCCTCCGCGAGGCGCCCTTCCTGATAGGCCTTGATGACTTCGGGCCTTTCAAATTCAATGTCTGCCATAGTCAATCTCTTCTATCCAATCGAGGAACTCGGCCTGCCAACGGGCCGTTTCCTCCGTAAACTTCTCTTTATCAGCACCGAATCCGTGTCCGCCGACGCGGTAGCGGATCGTGCGGTGCGGTACGCCTTTTTCCGTCAATGCCGCGTCCAGCAGGTCCGCATTCTGCGGATCCACTACCGGATCGTCATCGCAGCGTAGCAGGAACACGGGCGGCGTATCGGTCCGTACGTGGCACTCCAGCGAGAGGGAATCCCGCAGTACTTGGTCCCCTGTCCAGCCATCCCCCAGCAAACCACGCCGGGAACGGGCATGGGTGCAGGCATCGCGCATGGACACGACCGGATAGATGGGCGCCACGAAATCCGGACGCAGGGACATTCCCGCTGCTTGGCCCGTGAAATCCGTCCCGAAAAACTCCGCAGCCGACATCACCAGATGTCCGCCCGCGGAGAAGCCCATCGCGCCCACGGAACCGTCGAACTGCTGCCGGACCAGGAAAATGGCCCGCTGCAGGTCCTCGATCATGGCCGGATGGCGGTTCCCGCCGAAAACGGCCCGGGTGTGGAACGTGAAGTTGAACCAGCCTCCCGTGCGGTACAGGAGCACATAGGCGGCAAAGCCCTCGGAGGCGAGCCACTCGCCCACCCGTTCGCCTTCTCCTTCCTTGTCCAGCCAGAAATAGCTGCCACCGGGGCATACGACCACGGCGGCTTTCGGCTCTCCTTGCGGCAGGTAGGCGGTCAAGGTGGACCCGGCATGCACGGACGTGCCTTCCCAGATCCTCACGGTCTGGGCCTGCAGGGCTGTGCAAAGCACAAGGAAAAAAAGAATCAGGCTTCTTCGCATCTCCCGCAAATATACGTCAAATTCTCGGGAACGCCCGCACAGCGGACGGCCGTCAGATACTTTTCTTCGTCTTCCTCATAGGCCGTAACGTGCATTTCGGGATGCGTCAAGGCCACCAGGAGGGCATATACACCGCAGCCGGATTCCCGGATGACGAGCGAATCGCCCGTCAGGGCATCGACTCGGGCAAGGGTTTCCGGAGTCAGGACCCGACGGCATTCCACATCGGCGTCATGCCCTTTGTACAGGTACTGGTAGCGGACATAACTGGCGTTATATGCCGCCGTTTCGCGTTCTCGGCGGATGCGCGCGTACACCCTCTCATAGTCGTGGCGGACCTTCCGCGTGAACGCGGCGATGTCGCCTTCCGGGACCTCGAACCGCTCGCCCACTTCCATGTACAGCCCGGCCTTCCGCAGAAGAAAGTCATGCTTCGGCAGGGCGTAACCAAAACCGTGGATATAGAGCGGCAGAACGGGCAATCCCAGTTCCCGGGCGGAGACGAAAGCGCCCCGGTGGAAACGTTGGATCCGGCAGTCCTGGCTGCGTGTTCCCTCCGGGAAAATGACGATGGAATAGCCCCGCGCCACGAGGTCCTTCATATGGGCGAGGTTCTTCTCCAGTCCCTCCATCACCGGGTAGAACTCCGCTTTCCGGATCAGATAGCCGTAGAACGGGCTGTTCCAGACCCATTCGTTCGTGAGGAGGATTACCTTGGGATGGAGGGCCAGGATGGGCAGGACATCGAAATGGGACTGATGGTTGCAGATATACACCGCCGGTTTCGAGAAATCTTCCCCATGCGGGTTCGACAAGGTATACGGGCAGCCCGGAATGGCTTTCAAGGCCAGCCTCGCCGTCTTCATCAGGGCATTCCGATAGCGTTCGCGCTTGCGGGGAGCCGGGCCGCCCAGGAACAGGAAGAAGGTCCAGACAGTCAGTCCCAGCATGGCCAGCAGGAAAACGAGGAAGATATAACCTGTCCGGAGGGAGCGGCCCAGCGTCCAGGCGACCTTCCGGGGTTGCCCCTTTTTCCGCGTGAGGAAACGGAATACCAGCGGCGGAAGGTAATAGGCCATCACAACCACGGTGAACATGCCCACGACGGTAACGGCGGCCAGCGACCGCAGGGCCGGATGTTTCGCGACGATGAGCGCGCCGATGCCGATGAACATGATGAGGGCAGACAGGACCACCGCATTCTTGAACGAACGCAGGATCCTCCTGCCCGTGGCATATTCGTACATCAGGCCCTCCGTGATGAAAATGGTATAGTCGTCACCCTGGCCGAAGATGAAGGTTGCCAGGATGATATTGACAATGTTGAACTGCAGGCCGAAAAGGCGCATGGTCCCGAGAATCCAGACCCAGCCCACGGCCAGGGGGAGGAAGGACGCGAGGCTCAGTTCGATGCGGCCGAAAGAGAGCCACAGGAAGAAAAAGACGATGAGGCTGCACAGCAGGCCGATCCGGTCGAAATCCTCCGACAGCAGCCGGACCAGCGTTCCGGACACGTCGTCCGTCGAGAAGCAGAAAGTTCCGTCCGGAAGCACCGTCCGCAGGGCGGCTTTCGTTCCTTCCAGGTCTTCCGTTTTCAAATAATTGACCAACTGTACGTTATCCTCTCCAGGGAGATACATCGCCGCACCCAGCGTCTCTGTCAGCGGAGCGAAATAATCCACCTCCTGCACCGCCCATTCCGTATCCGTCAGATCGAAGAACGGCTGGAAAGCATGGGCTGTGAAACCCGACTTCAAACCCGCATCGATCAAGCCGTCGGACAGGTCGGGGTGGGCCTCCAGGAAGGCGTTCCAACGGGCGATCCGCACCGCCTGCTCCTTCTTGGAAGGAAGGAAGGTACCCAGGCCGGAACATTCTTTTCCAAGCAGCGGAACCAGCGCCTCATTGCGCTGCAGCGCTTCTTCCGCCGTAGCACCGGAAGCGACCGCGTACACCGTAGACTTCCCGTCTGCGGATGCCCCCATCTCCTCCAGGACGGAAAAGCCCTTCGACTGTTCCTCCGTCATGTAATTGATGTGATGCATGTCGGCATCGAAAGCGATGTCCCGGCTGAGCCAGCCCATGACGGCCGTCAGGAGGAGAAATCCGATGAAAACCCATTTGCGGGCCTTCGGGGACAGGTGAAAATGGCGGTCGAAGTCCAGCTTGACCGTATTCCGGGGCCGGGTGGCCGCCGGCACGAAGACAGGCAGGAACACTAGGACGAACAAGATCGTTCCTACCAGCATCATCGCACCGATGAATCCGAAATCGTGCAGGGCATCGGCCTTCAGCAGGAGCAGCGACAGGAAGGCACCGACCGTGGTGATGTTGCCCACCAGGAGCGGATTCACCTGGTCAGCAAGGGCCTTGCGCTTGTCCGGCTGATACTTGAGATGATCCACATAATGGAGCGGATAGTTCACGGCGATGCCGATGATCATGGAACCGATCCCCAGGACGATCAAAGAGACAGAACTCTTGAACAGGGCGATGATTCCCAGCGCAAACAAGGCACCGGAGAGGATGGACACCAGGATCCAGAACACGTCGGCAAAGCGTTTATAGCTCAGCCAGAGGACGATACAGATCAGAATGGCCGCCAGGGCAAGGGCCAGGAAGGAGTCCTTCTTGATGCGGGCGGCATTCTCCACAGCCACTTCCGGACCGCCCGTCGAGTAAAGATGGATTTCCGGAAACTCCGCAGCCGTCCGCGCCTTGACCGTGTCCGTCAAGGCTACCAGTTCGGCATTCCGTCCTGACTCACTGCCGCCGAAAGGAGAATTGAAAAGGACCACTCCGGTACGTCCGTCACTCGTGAACAGGAAACCATCCTCCACCCGGCTGCGCGTGGCGGGATTCAGTGACTCCAGGCGTTGCAGGACCGGAGAAAACAGGCCCAGCGGATCGCTGCGCATATACTGGGAGGTAAAGCTCGACGCCATGGAATAGAAACTGCGCCGGTTCTCCTCCATCTTCCCTTCCAGGAATCCGGGCACGGCCAGCAGGGAATCCATCCGGACATAATCGGCCTCCGTCAGGAAATAAGGCCAGTTGGAGCGGATGAAACCGAACACTTCCTGGACAGCGCCCGCACCGGCCGACACTTCGAGGTCCGGGACCAGCGAAGCCGTATCGGCCTCCGCCCAATGATTCCCGAAAGCGGTCATCGCCTCCATCATCCGGTCCGGATCCGCTTCTTCCATTTCGAAGAAAACGGCCATCCGGTCCTGGCCGAGCCGGTTATAGACGTCGGAATAGCGCCGGCTCTTCCCGCTCTGCGGGAGGAATGCCGTGATGTCCTCCTCATAGTCCATCCGCAAGGCGGACAGGGCGCAGAGTCCCAGGAGAACGGCCATGATGAAGACGGCCAGTCCTTTGTGCGCCGACAGCCAGTCGTAGATATGAAGTACAAGACGCTTCATAGGCCCAGGAGCATACGGGGATAGCCATAGACCAGGGCAAGCACGCAAAGAACGGTGTTCAGCACGCTGATCCGGAAGAAATCGGCAAAGGGCCGGAAATGGGAGACCCGGTCTTCGGGATAGTACACCCGGACCGGAACGGGGACGATCCGGAGATTCTTCCAGGCGGAGAAGACCAGCAGGGTCAGTTCGGCCTCATAGCGGGCCGTCAGAAGTTTCAGGGACGGGATATCGTCCAGGGGATAGATCCGGAAACCCGTCTGCGTATCCGGCAGTTTCCGGCCCGTCTGGACCGTAAACCAGAAGTTCGAGAAACGGTTGGCGAAGGTGTTGCCGGAAGGCATCCCTTCGGCCGTCAGGTTGCGGCTGCCGACGACCAGAGTCCTTTCCCCGGCGGCAGCCACCAGGGCAGGAATATCGGCGGGATCGTGCTGGCCGTCCGCATCGAGGGTCAGGGCGAATCGGTATCCCTGGCGTCTGGCCTCCTCCAGTCCCGTTTTGAGCGCACGTCCCTTTCCCCGGTTTTCAGGATGCGTTATCACCTTGATCTCCAGTTCTTTCAAAGCATCCGCAGTACAGTCCGTACTGCCGTCGTCCACGACGATGACCGGGAACCCCTGGTGAAGGACACCCCTCACGACACCCGCCACCGTTCCGCCGTTGTTGAACGTCGGAATCACGGCGCAGATATGACGGGGATCCGTCATTCCACGGTCAGGGTCATCTTGGCACAGAGGGTCTCTCCGGACAGGACTTCGACGGTCCGGACGATTCCTTCTCCGGAGAGATTGAAGCGGAGCTGCGTCTCCCCGGACGGAATGACCGGACTCGTGAACTTGATATTCTTCGCAGCGGCCAGGCGGACGGGACGGCCCGCTCTTTCGGAAATCAGTTCCAGGGCGATATCCACCAGGCAAACGCCCGGCGTGATGGGATACCCCGGGAAATGCCCTTGGTACACAGGACTGTCCGGCAGCAGGCGGACCGTGGCGCCAGCCGCATCGGAAGATATGGTCTCAAAGAGGATTCCCTGCAGCATCTTATTCTTCTTCAAAGAGTTTGGGATCCACCGGCCGGTCCGTCAGGATATCCTTGAATTCCAGCAGGGTCCAGTCGCCGTCCGGATTGACAAGCATGGCGGAACGAATCTGCAGCGAGCGCTTGTCTGCGTGGATGACGATCTCCCGGAAAAGCGATTTAAGGTCCCTGCGAAGGGGAATCAGTTTGATGGAATAGTCCTCCCCTTCCAACACCGTGGCGGAGAAATCCTTCTCCGAGGGCATCCGGAAGCGGCGGCCGCGGATAGCCAGCTCCCCCTGCGATACGAACACGCTGTGGAATGGTTTCATCACCTCCCAGCGCACGCGGTCCGGCGAGGCCAGATACAACCGGCCTTCACTCACCAGATTGTCCGCAAGCATCGCGCTGTGCCGGGTCTGGACGAAGGAGAGCTGCAGGGTCTCATAGGCATTGGCCTCCTTCAACCGGTCCAGGATTTCCGGCTGGGCCGATGCGGACAGGGACAACACCATGGCGGCTATGAATAGGATCAGTCTTCTCATCTCGCAATCAAAACACAACCTGTCATGACAAGAAACACGCCAAGCCACTGGACCCAGTTCACCTGCTCATGGAACACGAGGATGGCAGCCACCATCCCGAATGCATAGCTCAGGCAGGAAAGCGGATAGGCGATGCTGAAGGGAAAATGCTTCAGGATATACAGCCAAAGAACCGTCGCAACCCCGAAAGAGAGGCCGCAGAAGAGGAACCACCAGTTCGTGAGCTGGCTCCTGAAAAAAGCCCAGGACCAACTGAACGGCCCTGAGGCGGCAAGCCCCAGTTTCAGCAGCACCTGTCCTCCGCAGAGGAAAGCGCTTTGGGTGACGGCAAGGATGACAAGTTTCCACATAATCATACAAAAATACGGAATCCCCGCCACATTTGCAATCCTCAGGGAGTCCGGAGACGAAAACGGGCGGCCCTTGCAGGGTCGCCCGTACGAAAATGCAGGACCGGATTATTTCTTCTTGCCGAAGATGCCGCCAAGCACGCTGCCCGCAATGCTGCCAAGCACGCTGCCACCGGTACTGGCCTTGGGCTGGGCACTGGCGCCTCCTGCGAGTGCACCGCCCAGGATGGAACCGAGGATGTTGCCACTGCCGCCCTTGAGGGTGATGAGGACGTCGTTCAGGTCCACGTCGCCGTCACCGTCCTGGTCCTTGATGATGCCCTTGAGCCCGCCCATGATCTTGGGGATGAAAGCGAGGAGCGCAGCGCCGGCAGCGCCGAGCTTGAGCTTGGAAAGGACATTGGAATTGAAGATATTGCCGGCAAGGGCCGTGATCGGGCTCTTGGCCGCATCGGCCTGGCCGGTGAGGAGACCCTTGATCTGGTCGAGACCGCCCGGGACGGTCGCCGTCTTGGCGAGGCTGCCGAGGATGGAATCGGACAGTCCGCCGAGGACCTGCTGCTGGAGGTTCTGGGGGATCTGGATGTTGCTGCCGGCAACGCTCTTGGTCACCTGCTGCAGGAGGATGTCACTGAGATTCATTTGTATAAAAGTGTTTAGTGTTGTGTTCAGCAGGGACAAATATAATGATAAAAAAGAAAAAAGACCGGATTTCTCCGATCTTTTTTTCAAGTACACCCTCAGGGACTCGAACCCTGGACCCGCTGATTAAGAGTCAGCTGCTCTACCAGCTGAGCTAAGGGTGCTGGTAATGCTCTGGAAGACCCGCTTCCTTTGTGACCCGTTCGGGGCTCGAACCCGAGACCCCAACATTAAAAGTGTTGTGCTCTACCAACTGAGCTAACGAGTCCTCCGTGTTTTCCCAAACGGGATTGCAAAGGTAGTCACTTTTTTTGATTCCGCAAGCGTTTTTTCAATTTTTTTCGGAAGAATATTCCTTGATCCGCTGTTCCTCGGAGAGTCGGCAGACCAGCAGACGGTCTGCGGATTCTGCAACGATGTAACCCTCAAGCCCTTCCACGACCACGGTCTTCTCTCCGGCGGTATGGACGAAACAATCCTTGCAGCCGAAGAGGCGGACATCTCCGCCGATGACAGCATTCCCGTCCCCATCCGGAACAATGTGCGTCTGGATGGAGCCCCAGCTTCCGAGATCGCTCCAGCCCAGGTCTTCGGCGATCACGTGGATGTTCCGGGATTTTTCCATGACCGCATAGTCGATGGATATCTTGTCGCAGGTCGGGAAAAGCTTCCGGACCACGGAGGCTTCGGCATCGGTGAACAGGGCGGGAGCAATCGTGTCCATTACCCCCGCAATCTGCGGAGCGTAGGCCCGGAGCTGGCCGGTGATGGTCCTCGCATTCCAGACAAAGATGCCGGCATTCCAGAAATAATGGCCGTCCGCGAGGTAGGCTTCCGCCGTGGCCAGGTCAGGTTTCTCCTTGAAAGCGGACACCTTGACCACCTCTCCCTTCACGGCTTCCGAAGCGAAGATATAACCGTAACCGGTCTCGGGGCGCGTGGGGGCGATTCCCACGGTGACGATGGCATCGGTTCCATCCGTCACAGCCAGCGCCTTCCGGATGACCTCGGCGAACTCCGCCGTCTTCAGCACCAGCGCATCGGCGGGGGTGACGACAATGTTGGCATTCGGATAACGTTCGGAAATCTTCCAGCAGGCGTACGCGATGCAGGGAGCCGTATTGCGCGGCTCCGGTTCGGCGAGGATCTGCTCCGCAGGAATCCCGGGAAGCTGCTCCCGGACCATGTCCACATACCGTTCCGACGTAACCACCCAGAAATGGTCGGGGGCGCAAACGGGCAGGAAGCGTTCCACCGTGAGCTGGATGAGGGTTTTCCCCACACCCAGCACATCGATGAACTGCTTCGGGCATTCCGGCGTGGACAGCGGCCAGAGGCGGCTGCCGATGCCTCCGGCCATAATCACGACATGCGTGTCCATGACGGATTACAGGCTTTCGATGAACGCCTTCATCTGCGGGACCTTCGCGTAGGCCGCATGGAAGAGGGCGACCTGGTTGCGGGTACGCACCAGATTATGCTCGGGATACTTGATCTTGTAGTAGGTGTCGCCGTTGATGTAGTCGGCGAAGAAACGGACGGCCTGCATGTACGGGAAGAGGCAGGCAGCGTACGGAAGGTTCTCCTTCTCGACCGGTGTCAGGAACACCTTGGCGGACTCCACATAGCCCTTCGCGAAGGCTTCGAAGATGTCCATCCTGAAATCGACCTTCTCCACGGCGGGATCGTCCTCGGCGACGGTGTTGGCGGCCGTCCGGAGGAAATCGCCGAAATCGGAGAAGACGAAGGAAGGCATCAGGGTATCCAGGTCGATGACGCAGAGGATGTTGCCATCCTTGTCGAACATCATGTTGTTCACCTTGGTATCGCAGTGGCAGATGCGCTTCGGGAGCACGCCTTCGCGATACATGCGTTCCGCCTTGCACATTTCCTCCTCGAAAGGCTTGAGGTCGGCCAGGATGGCCTGTACCTCGGGTTCCGCCATCCGGCCCACCGGATCGGCGGCCACGGCCTCGGCAAGCTGCCGGGCGCGGAGTTCCATGTTGTGGAAGTCCGGAATGGTCTCGCCCAGGGTGTCCGGAATGTCGGAAAGCATGGCCTCGAACTGGCCGAACGCCTTGCCGGCGTAATAGGAATACTCCGGATTCACCGTCTCGTAAGTGTAGGCGTCCTTGATGAAGACAGAGATGCGCCAGAATGTCTCCCCGTCGGTCCAATAGGTCTTTCCGGTCGCCTTGCAGGGGATGAAGGTCAACACTTTCCGGTCGATGTCGGGATCGCCGGCAAGTTTCCGCCGGATATGGGCCGTCGCACAGTCGATGTTGTGCTGGAGCAGTTCCACATCCTTGAAGATCGCATTGTTCACGCGCTGGAGGACATAGTTGTCAGGCCCGTCGGTCTTGACGAGCAGGGTGTCGTTGATGAGGCCGTTGCCGAGCGGCTTGATTTCCAGGACCTGTCCCTGGATGGCGAACTGAGCAACAATGGATTTGAGTTCTTCCAGAGTTTTCATATGGCATTAGATATTAGGCGTTTCCCAAACTTTGGTTTCGGTGCAGCGGACCATGGCACCCAGGCCGCCGCAGCTCAGGCGGAAATCCCCTTCCTCCAGGCGCCACTTGTTGTCGGCACCGACGAAGGCAAGTTCGTTGGCGGGGATTTCGAAGGTGACCGTCTTGCTCTCCCCCGGTTCCAGGGCGACCTTCTCGAAGCCGCGGAGACGCTTGACGTCCGGGATGAGGGAGGCGACGAGGTCGGAACTGTACACAAGGACGGCTTCCTTGCCGGCGCGGTCGCCGGTGTTGGTTACCTTGACGGAGACCTTCAGGACATCGCCGGCCTTGAATTCGGCCGGGCTCTCCAGCTTGAAGTCGCTGTAAGCGAAGGTCGTGTAGCTGAGGCCGAAACCGAAGGGCCACTGCACATCCATGATGGCGTCGTAGTTGTAGGATCCGTCCATCACCTCGCGGTGCTCGGAGACCTTGTAATCATAGGTATGGAGAGCGTTGATACGCTTGGAATAGGTGAACGGAAGCTTGCCGGAGAAGTTCTCGTCGCCGGCAAGGAGGGCGGCCAGGGCATCTCCGCCGTAGTTGGAAGGGAGCATCACGTCCACGACGGCCTTCGCCAGCGGCTCGATGTCACCGATGATGCGGGGACGGCCCTCGTTCAGCACGAGGATGACCGGTTTCCCGGTAGCGGCCAGGGCGCGGACGAGGTTCTTCTGGTTCTCGGAGAGGTTCAGGTCGTCCATGTTGCCGGGGGTTTCGCAGTAGCTGTTCTCTCCCACGCAGGCGATGATGACATCGGCACCGCGGGCGGCGGAGACGGCCGCGGCAATTCCGGAAGCATTCTCCGACTGCCAGTTCATCCCGGCGCTGTCATACTGGACGCCCGGCTGATAGGTCACCTTCGGGAAACGGGCCTGCAGGGCCTCCAGAATGGTATTGTACTGCGGAACAAAGGCATCTCCCTCTCCCTGCCAGGTATAGGACCAGCCACCGTTCAGGGCACGGAGACTGTTGGCGTTGGGACCGGTGACGAGGATGCGTTCGGTACCTTTGAGCGGAAGGATGCCTTCATTCTTGAGGAGAACCTCCGACTCCACGGCGGCGGCGTAGGAAGCCTTCGTGAACTTTTCCGATGCGAAATCAGGATACTCGCGGCTCCAGGTCGGATTGTCAAACAGGCCCAGGCGGACCTTCAGGCGCAGGATGCGGCGAACGGCGTCGTCGATGCGGGCCATCGGGATGTCGCCGGCCTTAACCAGGTCGACGATGACGTTGCAGCACTCGGGATCGTACGGATCCATGATCATGTCGATACCGGCGTTGACACCCATTTTCACGGCCTCACGCTTGTCGGCGGCCACATGGTCGCGGGTAAAGAGGTTGTCGATGTCAGCCCAGTCGGTCACGAACATGCCGTCCCAGCCCAGCTGCTCCTTCACCCATCCGGTCAGAAGGACCGCATTGGCATGGGTGGGAACGCCGTTGATCGAGGCGGAATTGACCATCGCCGTGAGGGCGCCGGCCTGGAAGCACTCCTTGAACGGGCGGAAGAACTTTTCGCGGAGGTCGTTCTCGGCGATATAGGCCGGTGTACGGTCCTTGCCGGTGTGCGGAACGCCGTAGCCCATGAAATGCTTGATGCTCACGGCCGCGTGTTCCAGGTCGATGTGGTTGGGGTCCTCGCCCTGGATGGCCACGGTCTCGGTGCGGGCCATTTCGGCCTGCAGGTACGGATCCTCGCCGAAGCTCTCCCAAAGACGCGGCCAGCGGGCGTCACGTCCAAGGTCCATCACCGGGGAAAATACCCACGGGCACTGGGCGGCGCGGGTCTCGTAAGCCATCGCCTCGCCCATCGCCTTCGCATACTCGCGGTTGAACGTGGCGGCCAGGTTGATTTCCTGCGGGAACAGCGTTCCGTCGGTCAGATAGCTGGCACCATGGATCATGTCCAGGCCGTAGATGCAGGGAATGCCGATATTCTTCATCGAAATCTCCTGGATCTTGGTCAGGTAGTCCGCCGTCTTCTCGCGCGGGAAGGCGCGGTCCTGCATCACGTTCAGGATGGAGCCCACCTTGTACTTTCCGAAAATGACATCCATCTTCGCCGGGTCCACATCGTCCCGTGTGCTATTCTCAATGGCCATGATGGAAATCTGGACCATCTGTCCGGCCTTCTCCTCCAGGGTCATTCCCTTGAGGACTTTCTCCACCTTCGCTTCGACATCCTTGTCGGGGGCGATGGCGGGTTTGACGGCGGGGGCTTTGCCGCCGCAGGCGACGGCGGCCGCGGTGACGAGGGTGAAGGCCAGGGCCTTCAGGAGAGATTTGATCGGAGTCATCGTAAATAGGTTGTCAGTTTTATCCAATTTTCAAAGATAATGATTATTTGCTTTTCGTGCAAAAAGAGGCTACATTTGTAAGACTCCCCAATTTGAATGCAATGACCGACCGCCAAGCCGAACTCATCGGCCTCATCCACAAGGAAGTGAAACCCGCGCTGGGTTGTACCGAACCCATCGCCGTCGCCCTGGCCGTCGCCAAGGCCGTGGACATCATCTCGGAGAACTGCACCCGCTGCGGCGACTGCCTCCTCTGGCGGCAGACGGCCGATTTCAACATTTCCGTGTCCGTCAGCGGCAACATCCTCAAAAACGGGATGGGAGTCGGTATCCCCGGTACCGGCATGGTCGGACTTCCCATCGCGGCAGCCCTCGGGGCCGTATGCGGCAACCCCGCCCTTGGCCTGGAAGTCCTGCACGGAGTGTCGGAAAGCGCCGTCGCCCGGGCGAAAGAACTCGTCACATCCAGGAAAGTTATGATTTCCGTCGCCGATACGGACCATCTCCTGTATGTGAAGGCCACCGTCGCCCTCGGAGAAGGGCTCCGGGCCTCGGCCGAAGTCCATCCGCACGCCTATGCCGTCATCGAGGACGACCACGACAAGATCGTGGAAACCAGTTTCGCCGACCGGATCCTGATGTCTTCCGAATCCGGCGCCGCCGTGAAGGACCGCACCACCCTGGACTATCATCTCACCGTCCGGGAAATCTATGACTTCGCCTGTACGGCTGAGTATGAAGACATTGCGTTCATTCTGGAAGACCGCACCCTGAACCTCGCCCTGGCCAGGGAAGGGTTGGACGGAGATTATGGCCTCCGCGTAGGCAAGGCCATCCGGGAGAACCAGCTGGAAGTGTTCGGCGATGACCTCATGAGTTTTGCCATGGGCATGACGGCCGCGGCTTCCGACGCCCGCATGGCCGGTTGCACCCTTCCCGCGATGTCCAACAGTGGCAGCGGCAACCAGGGAATCACAGTGTCGATGCCCATCATCGCCTATGCGCTCAAGTACGGCGTTGCGGACGAAAAACTGGCCAGAGCCCTGATCCTGAGCAATCTCGTGGCCATCCACATCAAGGGATACCTGGGCAAGTTGTCGGCCCTCTGCGGCTGCGTGGTCGCCTCCACCGGCTCCGCCTGCGGCATCGTCTACCTCCAGGGAGGCACCTATGAACAGGTGTGCGCTGCCATCAAGAACATGGTCGGCAACATTACCGGCATGGTGTGCGACGGCGCCAAGGTCGGCTGCGCGATGAAAGTCGCATCCGGTGTCTCCAGTGCCATCCAGTCTGCCGTCCTCGCTCTCCGGGGGACCTGCATCCCCTCCACCGACGGCATCATCGAGGACGATATCGAAAAGACCATCCGCAATCTGGGATCCATCGGTTCCGTCGGCATGCAGGCCACCGACCGCATGATCCTGGACATCATGCTCTGCAAGTAGGGACAGTCCCGGTCAATTCCCCCGGACCGCTACCGTTTTCCCAGAGTAAAGGACCTCGATGCCCTCGGCGTCCGGGTCGTAGGCGTGGGGATGGGACGGATCGATGACAATAAGGGTGAAGGTTCGCTCTTGGAGCATACCCGGGAAGGAGCCTTCGCGGGTGCCTAGGGTCAGGGTGCGGGAAGCGTCATCCCAATGCATCGGAATCGTCGCGGAGAATCCCTTCTCATAGCCATAGGAAACACCGTCATCCTCATAGAGGGTGAAGTCGGCGTCGTGGCCGGCGTAGACATAAAGCCGGATGTTGTCGGCGGGTTTCTCGTCGGACCACTGCATGTCGGGGCCGAACGGGACGATGGAGCCGGCGCGCACGTAGAGCGGCATGCGGGAATAGGGGGCATCGACCGTAAGGCGCTCTCCACCAGCTATATATGATCCCGTATAGAAGTCATACCAGCCTCCCTTCGGGAAATAGACGCTGCGGCTGCGGGCCTTGTATTCATATACAGGGCAAGGCATCAGGGCCGGGCCGAAGAGCCACTGGTCGGACAGGTCGCGGACCTCGGGATCGCCCGGAAAGTCCATCGGCAGGCCGCGCATGATCGTGTAGTCGTCGAAATGGACAGCGCCCGCCAGTGAATAGATGTAAGGCATCAGACGGTAGCGCAAGCGCATGTACCAGAGGATGGACTCATAAGTCTCCGAGCCTTCGTCGGCAATGTTCCAGAGTTCACGCTGCGGCCACTGGCCGTGGGTACGGAACAGCGGCACAAAAGTGCCGAACTGGTGCCAGCGGGTCTGGAGTTCCTGCCACTCCGGCCGGTTCACCGGATCGTTGAACTTGCCCATCACCGAGAAGCCGCCGATGTCCATGCCCCACATCGGGAGACCGGCCATCGAGTAGCCGAGACCCGCGGCCATCTGCATGCGCATATCTTCCCAGGACGTGCCGATGTCACCGCTCCAGGAGGCCGTGGAATAGCGCTGGAGACCGGCGAAACCATTGCGCGTGAGGAGGAAGACGCGGGTGTCGGGATTGACCTCGCGCTGGCCGTTGTAAATAGCATCCGCATTCACGAGGGAATAGGCGGTGAAATACTCCGTGGACGGGCCCAGGGCCGTCGGGGTAAGAAGCCACTTGAAATAGTCCCAAGGGAGGCAGTCGCGGAGGTTCGGCTCGCTCGCGTCCATCCACCAGGCATCGATCTTCCTGCCATAGCGGCTGTACAGGGATTCATCCATCTGGCGCCAGAACATCTTGCGGCCGCCTTCGGCATACGCGTCATAGAAGGACTGGGGATGGTTCAGCCAGTCCACGAGGCCTGTATCCTCGGCATGCGTATAGGCGTAGCCCGCCTCCTTGAGCTCCTTGTAGTGGTCCGTGTTCGTGTAGAACTTGGGCCAGACGCTGATCATGAAGCGGCCGTGCATCGCGTGGACGTCGTCCAGCATCTTTTCCGGGTCGGGATAGCGGGAAGCCTCGAAC